>SXGR01033038.1_pt1 | contig 20690 bp, 17 predicted proteins | sample 3174711 | NCBI WGS metagenome assembly SXGR01 (sample SAMN11356860, study PRJNA531348) | freshwater metagenome | isolation source: freshwater sample F1-60 | place: China: Fuxian Lake, Yuxi | collected 2017-12-25 | reverse complement strand
CTGGCCGCGCCGGCCGATGGCCAGCGAGAGCTGCTCGTCGCCGACCACGATCGTGGCTCGGCCAAGCTCGAAGCAGAGGCTCACTTCCTCAACCTCGGCGGGCTTGAGGGCGTTGGCGATCAGGACCTGGCTGGATTCATTCCACCGGACGATGTCGATCTTCTCGCCGCCGAGTTCGTCGACGATGTTGCGGATGCGCGAACCGCGCACGCCGACGCACGCGCCGACGGCATCGACCTTCGTGTCGACGCTGGAGACTGCCAACTTCGTGCGGAAGCCGGGCTCGCGCGCCATGGCCTTCACCTCGATCGTGCGTTCGGCGATCTCGGGAACCTCGGCCTCGAACAGCTTGCGGATGAAGTCCGGGTGGGCGCGGGAGAGCACGATCTTGACCTGGTAGCCGCCATCGCGGACATCCAGGAGGAGGCACCGCACGCGGTCACCCGGCTGGAACTGCTCGCCTGGGATCTGCTCTGAGCGGGGCATGAATCCCTCGGCTCGGTCGACCTGCACGATGAGCGCGTTGCCTTCGTACCGGGCCGCGGTGCCCGTGACCAGCTCTCCCTGGCGCTTGCTGAACTCGTCAAGGATCGAGTTGCGCTCGTCCTCACGGAAGCGCTGGATCATCACTTGCTTGGCGGTCTGGGCCGGGATGCGGCCGAGCGAGGACAGCGGGACTTCCTGCCGCGTGCCATCTTCCAGGACACGCCAGATGGTGATCTTGCCGGTGAGTCGATCCATCTCGCAGCCAAACTCCTCTTCCTCGAGCGCATTCAAGTGACGCCGCGCGGCGCTCATCAGGGCCTGCTCGAGGTCGGCGAACAGCAACTCGCGGTCGATGTTGCGCTCGCGGGCAATGCCTTCAAGGATCTTGATCGTTTCGGGAGTCATGGGGCTGCTTTCGTGGAACGGGGACGGGTTGGTGAGATGTCGCCTCGGAAACAAAGCGGGCCATGGTCACCGAGGCGTGACCATGGCCCGTGCTGGGCAAGTGATTGCCGGGGCGTCAGGCCGCTTGGCGGCCCTCCGCGCCACCTGCACCCACGACCGCGACGATCGGCCAGAGGCGCGGGTCGCGCATCCAGGCGTCCATGACGGGGAGCCCGCAAGGGCCAACCGACACCAGCTTGGCGCTGATGCGGCTCATGGGCGGATCGTTGGGCAGGGGCAATGCATGGCACACTCGCTCGAACACGGGATCCCGAACAACACGGGCCAATCATTGTAGCAGATCGAACCGGTGGCAGGCCCGCAAACTACGATTGCCCAATGCCCCGGCCCCAGCCCTCCCTCCCGCCACGCCACCGATCCCAAGCCGACTGGGCCTGGGCAAATCGGATGCTGCCGGCCATCGCCCTGGCCCTGTCCGTGCTCCTGGCCAGCGCGGCGTCCATGGCCGGTCCCCAAGGGGAGCCCACCGTCGTGCGTGCGCGGATTGCCGCTCCGATCTCCTCCGTCGAACCGGGCTCCCAGTTCCCTGTTGCGGTCGTGCTGGAGATCGAGAAGGGCTGGCACGTCTGGCCGAGCGAGCCCTCCCTCCGAACGGTGGCGAGTGGAGCCGGATCGTTCGATGCCGCCATACCGACGGAAGTCCGGGTGAACGCGGGAGAGGATGCAACCCTCGGGCTCCCGCAATGGCCCGCCGTGCACTTCGCGAAGGCCGACATCGGGGAAGGCCCGAAGGACTACCCCGTCTTCGAGGGAAGGGCCGTGGTCTTCGTGCCGGTGACCCTGGCCGCCTCGGCGCGGGGCACATCGATCCCATTCAAGGCCACGATCTCCTACCAAGCCTGCAACGAAACGTCGTGCTTGCCCCCGACGGACGTCGTGGTCTCCCTGGAGCTCCCCATCGCCACGGGCGGAATCGCCTCGCTTGACGAGTCCCTGTTCGATGCGTTCGATGCCTCGGCCTTTTCGGCATCGGGGCCCGGTGGCCTCGGCGCTGGCGCATCTCCCGGTGCGGCAGGCGACGGCGCCCTCACGATTCCATTCTTCGGCAATGAATTCAGTGTCGGCACGGAGGGGGCGTCCTTCGTGCTGCTGCTGCTGGTCGCGGCGCTCGGCGGATTCCTGCTCAACCTCACGCCCTGCGTCCTGCCCGTCATTCCGTTGAAGGTGATGGGGCTGGCGCAGAGCGCGAGCAACCGCCGCCACGCGCTGTTCCTTGCGACGGTGATGTCGGCCGGCGTCGTGGCGTTCTGGCTGGCACTCGCGACCGGGCTGTCATTCATCCAGGACTTCAAGCAGGCCAACCAGCTCTTTCAGTACCCCGCCTTCACGATTCTGGTGGGCGTCTTCATCGCGGTGATGGCCGTCGGCATGGCCGGATTCTTCTCGGTTGGCCTTCCGTCCTGGATCCACTCGATCGAGACCAAGAACGAGTCAGCGACAGGCGCCTTCGTGTTTGGCATCCTCACGGCCATCCTGTCGACGCCCTGCACCGCGCCCCTGATGGGCGCCGCCGCGGGCTGGGCCGTCAAGACCGAATCGGCCGCGACGATCTACTCCGTCTTCGGCGCCATCGGATGCGGGATGGCGTCCCCCTACCTGATTCTCTCGGCATTCCCGCAACTGGTCGCACGGGTCCCCCGGGCCGGCGAGGCCAGCGAAGTGGTGAAGCAGGTGATGGGCCTCCTGTTGCTGGCCGCGGCGGTGTATTTCATCGGGGCCGGGATCAACCAACTGCTTCCCAAGCCCTCGCACGCCTACTGGTGGGCTGTCTCCGGAATCGGCGTCTTCGCCGGTGCCTGGCTGGTCCGCCAGACGATCCGGATCGCCAAGACCGCGGGGCATCGCCGCCTTTTCTCGGTGGTCGGGCTGGCCATCTCCGCGATGAGCGTGGCCGTCGGCGTGTGGCTGGGCGGCGGCGAGCGGATCGACTGGGTGACGTACTCGGACGAAGCCGACGCCGAAGCGCGCGCACGCGGCGAGGTCGTGGTGATCGACTTCACGGCTGACTGGTGCATCAACTGCAAGACCCTGGAGAAAGTCGTCCTCGAGACCGACCTCGTCTCGGGACTGCTCGATGGCGAGGGCGTCATGCCGCTCAAGGCCGACATAGGCCGCGACGAGGCGGCGAAGGCGCGGCTCCATGCCGAGGGCTACGTGACGATTCCCCTGCTCGTGGTGGTTGCCCCCAACGGCGACGTGACCATGAAGGCTTCCGACTACACGCCGCAGCAGGTGGCCGACGCCATCGCCAGGGCGCGACCCGCCAAGGCTCCGGAGTGAGCACGACTCCACCCTGCGGCGACTTCCGTTACACGGTGAGGGCGTGCTGCCAGACGTCGGCGCTCGCCGAGGAGTTCGCCGATTGGCTCCGGGGAGGACACTTGGCGGACGTCGTTGCCGCCGGGGCGCTGGACGCCGAACTCCTCCGCCTGGATGACTCCGCAAGTTCCCCGGCCATCACGCTCGAGGTCCGTTACCGATTCACCGATCGCGCTGCATTTGAGGCGTACGAACGCGACCACGCGCCACGCCTTCGCGAGGAGGGCCGCCATCGTTTCCCGGCCGAACGTGGAATCGTGTTCACGCGATCGACGGCGACCGTGGTGGGCTGAGCCGCTCACCCTCAGGGCAAAGGGGCCGGGGCTGCGCGGAGCGCCGCTGGAATGGTCGCCTCATCGATCTTGTGCTGCACCTTCGCCCGCTCTCGAGGCGAGAACTGCCGGACCGGGTCCAGCCATTGCTGGTCGTCGCGCCGGAGGGCCTCGGACCAAGCGTCGACGGCAGCATCCATCTCCTCCACGCGTGCGTGCGCGTCGCCAAGCCGCGCCCACGCGCGCGCATCGCGCGGGCTGAGCTGCACGACCTCCTCCCAGGCGGCCACCGGCCCATGCGGGTCGGCACCGGCCCGGGCCACCATCAGCGCGCTTGTCTCCGCGAACAGTCGAGCTTCGGCGACGGTGCGATGTCGATCGGGGCGGGCATCGGACGCCATTTGGTGGGCCCGCAGCATCGCGTCGTCGGCGAGCGCGCGGATCTCGGTCTTCGCAACGCCAAGCAGGGCCTGCTCGATCGCAATCTCGCGTATTCGATGTCGCGTCGGCACCAGCGTGCCGGACTCCCCGAGGTAGGCGCTGGTCCTGATGCGGACGGAACTGAGTGGCTCCGTGCCCTCCCCGCGCGTCCCGTCTGCGGCCGCGCGCGCGATCATCGTGGCGGTGGACGCCAGCGTCCGTTCCTGCTGGAAGACCGCCGGGAGCCACCGCAGCGCCGCGACCGCTGCGGCAAGCGCAGCGATCGAGGCGAGTCGGGATGCCCAGACGGCGAAGAAGGTTGAGCGGTGTGAGGTTCCCTTCTCGCGGGGAGAGAGCCCGACGCCAGCCATGACTCCCATCGTCACCCAGCACCACATCGAGGAGCCGGTGTGCCAATGGAGCATGTCCAGGCTGGCCACGACGGACAGCGTGATCGTCGCGGCGCCTCGCCACCCGGATCCCGCCGTAGCGGACCGCTCCAGCCACGGCGCCATCGCGCGGGCTGCGAAGGCCAGGGCCGCGACAGATCCCACCTGCACCAGGAGCGAGACCGGGTCGATGGCCGACGCAGTCGCCACAAGTGAGATGGCCCCGGCAACGATCGCCCAAACGAACGCGCGCTCAGCCGCGTCACCTCCCGCTTCGTCTTCAGGCTGTTCCCCCACCGTCGGAGACCGGCTGGGGGCCGTCGACCACCACGCCAACAGGCAAGCCAGCGCGACCCAGCACACTCCGATGGTTCCCGCCGCCACCACCCAGTCGCCCCACCCATGGTGCACGCTGGCGGCATCCTCGGGGCAGGTCTCCGCGGCCAGCCGGAGGAGGGCCGGCTGAAATCCGCCGGCCCCGACACCAAGCGGTGATTCGGCAAGTGCCCGCATGGCACCATCCAGGTAGTAGCCGCGCATGAGCAGGCTTCGCTCGCCCCCCAACGCCTCTGGCCCGAGGGCGAAGCGCGCCGTGACGGCGCCGAGCATCACCAGCGGCACGGCGACGATGCACGCGCGCCACCACGATGCGTTTCGATCCCATCGGCCTGGCCACCATCGCGCGCCGGCGATCGCTGCCGCGCCGAGTGCCAGCGCACCGATGGCCCCCTTCCCCCCGTTGAGGAGGACCAGCATGCTGCCGATGACGGCGGTCCCGATGGCGGCGAATCGTGCCGCTCGCGAGGGCTGAACGCCCCGTTGCAGGAGAAGGCCCGCCAGCGCCACCGAGATGGTGGCCACCACGCCGCCGTAGACATTGGCCAGGCCAAACCACCCGCTGGCTTCCCGGCCCAGCAATCGCCTTTCGTAGGCCGCCGCCTGCGGGCTGTCGGGGGACCAGCCCCGCGAGGCCAAGAACGCTTCGCCGTGTTCCTCGAAGTAGGCAACCGTCTCGGCGTGTTCCACCACATATTGCCACCCTCCGCGGAGAAGCAGGGCCGCTCCCACCCCGAGCATGACCGCCAACGCGGACCCGATGAGTCGATTCACGCCGGGTCCATCGCCGCCAGCGGTGAGCCCGGCAACGACCGCAACGGATGCAAACGCTCCCGCGATCCAGGTCGTGCCACGCCAGAGGCTCTCGAAGTCCGACGATCCATGCCACGCCAGGACGGCCGCCGTCGGGATGGCCAGCAGTGCAGCGAGTGAGGCGGCCCGGGTCATCGCGGTCGACGAGAGCCAGAGGACCGCGGCGGCCGCCACCAACATCGCCATGTCCACCGACAGGCTCCCCAATGGGCCGATGGCCTGGGCGGGCGAGGCGTCAAACGCCGGGTCGCCATCGAAGTGGACCATTGGCGCCACCGCAATCAGGCACCGCGCCGCGGCAAGCGCCGTGACCAGGAGGACCAGGTGGGATCGAAGGGATTCGCGCCGTTCCACGCCGCTATCGTAAGGCGATGCCTCCGATACCCAGTGACATCGCTCGCGTGACGGTGTACTGCGGGAGCGCGCCGGGCGATGATCCCGCCTTTGTTCGGCTCGCGAGGGAAACCGGGGAGGCCATCGCCAAGGACGGCCTTGAACTCGTCTACGGCGGCGGCGGGATTGGGTTGATGGGCGAGTTGGCGCGCTCCGCCAAGGCATCCGGTGGTCGGGTGACCGGCATCATCACCGAACAATTCCTCAAGCTGGAACAAGGCTGGACGGGCTGCGACGAACTGGTGGTCGTGCCGACGATGGCTCAGCGAAAGAACGAGCTCATCGCTCGCGCCGACGCCTTCCTTGTGCTTCCCGGCGGGTTTGGGACCTACGAAGAGTTCTTCGAGACCCTCGTGGGTCGCGTGATCGGCCGGCACCCTGCCCCCATCGGCCTCGTGGACCACGGCGGATTCTTCCAGCCGTTGGAGACGCTGCTGGACCACGCCGTGTCCAGCGGATTCGCACGTGCGGCCGCCCGGCACTGCGTGGTCCGGGGAACCTGTCCCCGCGAGGTGTTGCGGCGCTGCGAAGGCATGCTCGTGGCAAGCCACGAGATCCAGGCACTCCTCCCGATGCACGGCCGTGGCGGCGGCACGTGATGAATCTCCCGGTGAACGGGCCGTGCCTGCGTCAACGCGAATAGACTGGGCGCCGTGGAAGCCATTGGGCTCATCGCCGGACAAGGTGCGCTGCCGATCCTCGTTGCGCGCGGCATGCGAGCCGCGGGAAGGCGGGTGGTCTGCGTGGGGCTGGCTGGCCAGTGCGAGCCGACCCTGCGGGAATCGTGCGACGAGTTCACGGAGGCAGGCGTCGTGCAGCTTGGGAAGTGGATCCGGGTGCTGCAGCGCGGCGGCGCGCATGAGGCCGTCATGGTGGGTCGCGTCGCGAAGTCCCGCATGCATGATCCGTGGCGCCTCTTTCGCCAGCTCCCGGATTGGCGCGCGATCCAGCTCTGGTATCGTCGATTGCGCCATGATCGCCGGACACACGTGGTGTTGGCGGCACTGGCTGACGAGCTTGAACGATCGGGAGTCCCCTTGATCGACAGCACCACCTTCATCCCCGACCACATGGCATCGCCCGGCGTGATGGGTCGAGTGGCACCAGAGGCCATGTGCGCCCGCGACATCTCCTTCGGCTGGCCGATCCTCTCCAAGGCCGTGGCGCTGGACATCGGCCAGGGGCTTGTCGTGCGCGAAGGCGACATCGTCGCCGTCGAGGCGCTCGAGGGCACCGACGCGATGATCGAACGGGCCGGGCAACTCTGCGGCCGGGCGATGGGGTGGACCCTCCTCAAGACCGCCAAGCAGGACCACGACATGCGGGCCGATGTCCCGACCATCGGGGTCCCGACCGTCGAACGCGTCGCACGTTGCGGCGGCCGCGCCATCGGCATCGGTGCCGGGCGCGTGATCCTCATCGACCGACCGGCCGTCCTGGCCACCGCCGATCGACTCGGCGTGGCCATCGTCGGCTGCCACCCGATTTCCTGACCAACTCTCACCATGAACGCCATCCGACCCATCGTCCTCACGACCGCGCTCGTCACCTCCATCGCCCTCGCGGCCTGCGGAAGCAAGGACGCCCCGGCTCCGGCCGGCGTGCTCATGCAATCGTGGCCAGACGCCGTCACCAATCAGGTCCTCGCCTCCGATCGTTGGGTCAGTTCCTCGGCGGCGTGGGGCAGCTACACGTCGTTCCAGCTCGGCGGGGTCCAGGTGTGCGGTGACGCCGCCGACTCCCTCAGCACCGGCGATGCCCAGACCTTGGTCGACAGCCTCGGCGCGCAGCTGGGACAGGCGTTCGGCGTGAAGCGGCAAGCCAGCACCACGGGCGGCGCAGGCACGCTCGTGATCAAGGCCGACATCGTGCAGGCGGTCGCGAACCAGCCCGTGCGAAACGTCAATCCCCTCACGCAGATCCGTGGCGCCGGCTACGGCACCGTGACCGCCGAGATCCAGGTCACCGATGGCGGCACCGGCCAGTTGCTGCTGGCCTTCCGGCAGACCGGGAAGACCGAGCGATTCTCCGCCGAGAAGCTCACCTGGTGGGGCAGCGCCGAGAAGTTCTTCGGCGAATGGGCGAAGGACGCCGCCTCGGCGTGCGGCGGATGATGGCCATGGCCCAGGACACCGAGAAGCGGTTCGTCAGCCGTGCCGGCCTGAAGCTGGATCACGCGCTGTCACGGATCGGGATCGACGTGACGGGGCTTCGTTGCGCTGACTTTGGCTGCAACGTCGGCGGATTCACCGATTGCCTGCTGCAGCACGGCGCGGCGCACGTGATCGCGGTGGACACCAGCTACGGCACGCTGGACTGGTCGCTGCGCAGCGATTCCCGCGTCACCACCAAGGAACGGTCCAACGCGATGCACGCCACGTGCCCCGGCGAGCCGGTGGACTTGGTCACCATCGACGTCGGCTGGACTCCCTTGCGCCAGGTGATTCCCAATGCGCTGGAGTGGCTCACGGCGCAAGGAGGGGTCCTGGCCTTGGTCAAGCCGCACTACGAGGCGAACGACGTGGAACGGACCGCGATGTCGGGGGGCGTGCTGCCCGCGGAGGACGCCGAGCTGGTCGCGCGGCGGACGCTCCGGGACCTCTCGACGCTCGGTGTCCGGGTCGCAGCGTGGACCAAGTCGCCGATCGAAGGGGGCAGCGGCAACACGGAGTTCATCGCTCACCTCGTCCGTCGCGACAGCACCGGCTGACCCTCGCCGCAGCCGTCGGGGAGGAGCCCGCCAAAGGGCTTCGGCGCGGGTGAATCGGCCCCTGTTCTGGTAGAATTCCGGGACTCCCCGAAGGGCCTCGCGACGGCGCCGGCCCTCGCCTTCGGTGGGCACCCTCCCTCATGTCCACCACCACCGAAGCGGCTTCCGCCACCCCGCCAGAACCGCACGATCGCATCATCGAACAGTCGATCGACCGGGAGCTCCACGAGTCGTACCTCGTCTATGCGATGAGCACGATCATGGACCGGGCGCTGCCCGACGTCCGTGATGGGCTCAAGCCCTCGCAGCGCCGCATCCTCGTGGCGATGCACGACCTCAACCTCACTCCCGGGCGCAAGCACATCAAGTGCGCCAAGATCTGCGGCGACACGAGCGGCAACTACCACCCGCACGGCGAGTCGGTGATCTACCCCACGCTGGTCAACCTGGGGCAGTCGTGGAAGACTCGCGCGCTGCTGATCGACAAGCAGGGCAACTTTGGCTCCATCGAGGGCGATCCCCCCGCCGCGATGCGTTACACCGAGGCGCGCATGACCGCCGCCGCGGTGGCGCTCATGGAAGACCTGGACAAGGAGACGGTCGACTTCCGTCCCAACTACGACGACCGCCTGATGGAGCCCACGGTCCTCCCGGCGCGGCTCCCCAACCTGCTGGTCAACGGCAGCTCCGGCCTCGCGGTGGGCATGTCCAGCAGCATGCCGCCGCACAACATCGGCGAGATCTGCGACGCCATCGTGGCCACCATCGACCGCCCGGACATCGGGCTGGATGAACTGCTCGAGATCGTGCCTGGCCCAGATTTCCCCACCGGCGGCGCGATCATGGGCCGCCGTGGCATCGTCGAGGCCTACGCCAGCGGGCGCGGCCGCATCCAGGTCCGCGGCAAGGTCCGCCACGAGAAGGTGGGCGACCGCGACGCCATCGTCATCGAGCAGATCCCCTACCAGGTCGTGCAGTCGAACCTGATCGAGAAGATCGTCGACGCCACCCGCAAGGATGACAAGGGGCAGGCGCGCATCGCGGAGATCGCCGATGTCCGCAACCACTCGGGCCGCGACGCGCAGACCCGCATCCTCGTCGTGCTCAAGAAGGGCGCGGACCCCGAAGTCGTTGAGCGGCAGCTGTACGAATACACGCCGCTCCAGAGCACCTTCAGCATCATCAACATCGCGCTGGTCAATGGCCAGCCGAGGACGTTGCCGTTCAAGGACCTGGTCCAGTGCTACATCGACCACCGCCGGGACGTGGTCCGTCGTCGCACGGAGTTCCTCCTCCGGCATGCGCGGCAGGCGGCCCACAAGTTGGAGGGGTTGATCTACGCGGTGTGCGACATCGACGAGGTGATCCGCGTCATTCGCGGCAGCTCCACTCGCGAGGAAGCGATCCAGGGGCTCATGGACCGCGCCTTCCGGATTGCACCCACCCACCCGCTGGCCCACAAGGTTCCCCAGCGCGTCATCGAGGCGTCGCAGCGAGGTGGCGGGGCCCGACTCACGCGCGTGCAAGCCGAGGCCATCGGCGCACTGCGCCTGATCCAGCTGACCGGCCTGGAGATCGACAAGCTCGCGAAGGAATTCACGGAGCTCCTGGGGAAGATCGACGAGTATGAGTCGATCCTCGCGGACGCTGGACGGATCCTGGCGATCGTTCGCGAGGAAGTCCTGGACCTCAAGGCCAAGTTCCCGTCCCCGCGCCGCACCACGCTGGAGGCCTCGGAGGCCGAGGAGTTTGACATTGCGGAGCTGGTCAAGGAACACGAGGTCGCCGTTTCCATCAGCCACCATGGGCTGGTCAAGCGCCTGCCGCTCCAGACGTACCGCGCGCAAGGCCGCGGCGGCGTCGGCATCCGCGGCAGCGACTCCAACGACGGCGACTTCATCGAGCACCTGCACGTCTGCAGTTCGCACGATGACTTGCTGTGCTTCACGGACACGGGGCGCGTGTTCGTCACCAAGGTCTTCCGGCTGCCGGAGCTCTCCCGCACCAGCAAGGGCCGCTCCTTCGCCAACATCCTCGAACTTCGCGATGGCGAGCGATTGTGCTCCTTCCTGCCCGTCAAGGAGTTTGAGCGAGGCGAGAACTTCCTCTTCTTCGTGGCGGCCTCCGGCCGGGTGAAGCGGTCCGCACTCAAGGAATACCGGAACGTCAATCGATCCGGGATCATCGCGGTCAAGCTGAACGACGGCGACCGGCTGATCGAGGTCCTCCAGACGAGCGGCGAGGACCACGTGCTCCTCGCCACGGCGGGCGGCATGAGCATCCGGTTCGACGAGGGCGATGTCCGCGTCATGGGACGCGACACGGCCGGCGTCACGGGGATCGACCTCGGCGAGGGCGACGAGGTCGTCGGGGCCGTCGTGTGCAGCGACGCCGCCGACTTGCTCACCGTCACCGAGAACGGCTACGGGAAGCGCACGGCGCTCTCCGAGTACCTGGTCCATGCGGAGGACGGGACCACGCGCGCGCAGGGGCGAGGCGGCAAGGGCCGTCGCGACATCCAGGCCAGCGACCGGAATGGCCGCGTGGTCGCCGTGCGCCGAGTGACCGACGAGATGAACATCCTCTTCATGACGTTGGAGGGGATGGCGATCCGCATCCGCGCCTGCGAGGTCAGCCGGATCGGACGGGCCACGCAGGGCGTCCGCGTGGCCCGCATGCGCGAGGCTGACCGGCTGGTCGCCGCCGCCCTGGCCCCGGAAGGCGAGGCTGGGGACGCGGAGCCATCGACGGCGACCGACCCGCCTGCACCGATCGATCCTGTATCGTGAACCCGGTCGCGCCGAGGAACTCCCATGTCGCTCGAAAACTGGTCCGAAGACATCGTGATCGCCCACCTGAGCGACGAACCGTCGCTCAGCGAGGACTTGGTCCAGCTGGTCAGCCGCTTCGACGCGGAGGATGAGCGTGATGTCGTGCTCGACCTCGGAGACGTTCACTACCTCAACTCGACCAACATCTCGCAGCTCCTGAAGCTGCGCAAGCGCTGCGGCACGTCCGGCCGGCGCATGAAGCTGTGCAAGGTGAATGACAGCGTCTGGGGCGTGATCCTGGTCACCGGGCTGGACAAGCACTTTGACTTTGCCGAGGACGTGAGCCTCGCGCTCGCCTCGCTCCAGATGGGGATTTGACGTGCTGCGACTTCGGCGCTCGACGTGGGACACGCGCGTCGAGATGGCCCCGCTGCTGGACATCGTCTTCCTCCTGCTGACGTTTTTCATCTACGCCTTCCTCCTCATGGTGCGCGTGGACTTCGTCCCGATGGAACTCCGTGCCTTCGAGTCGGGCGTCGCGGCCACGCCGGTGCCGGCAGCGACCATCTCCATCGACCTCGATGGCGCGCTCTTCCTGGACCGCGTGCGGGTCGATCCACCTGAACTGGTCCCGGCGATCAAGGGCCGACTCGCCGAGGAGCCCCGGACGGTGCTGTACCTGGCGATCGCCGATGGCATCGGAAACGTCGATCGCACGCCAAGACTCCTGGAAGTCTGGGACGAACTCCAGTCGGCGGGCATCAACGTCAACCTGGTGGGGAAGCCGCCAGCCAAGGCGGCGCCAGCTGCGCCATCGCCAGCCCCGATCGTTGGTGAGACGGCACCGAGCGGCGCCGGCAGCCGGTGAGCCATGGCACGGATCGAACCGACGACGGCCTTCGCGATCACGCCGCACGGTGCGCTGCCAGACCCAAATCGCCTGGGCCGCCCGGAACTGCTGCTGGCGATCGTCGTGAGTGCCTTGCTCCACATCACGCTTGCCGTCCCGCTGGCCGTCCGGTACCTGCAGGGCCAGTCCCGCGACGCTGCCGCCGCCGCCGCTGGCATGGCTGCGTCGGAACTCCTGGATCCGGCGGACGATCCGGAGGCTGCGCCGCTTCCCCAGGATCCGCTTGAGTTGACCGCTGGACTGGACGACGGCGACCCCGCCACGATGACGTGGATCGGCTACACGGAGTACCAGAAACACCTCGCGCAGCTGTCAACCGTGGACCAGGCTGCCTTCACGGAGCAGATCCCTGGTGCGCAGGCCACTGAGCAAGGGTCGGTGGGCGACGGGCCCGCGGCACCGCCAACGGAAGGTGCGGAACCGAGCGTCGAGCCAGACAAGGCCCCCGAGGGTGATGAGACTCCGGCCGCCACCGAGGGCGGCGCGCCGCCAACCGAGCCACTGGATGCGCCGCCCACCGCAGAATCAGACCTCTCAGGGCCAGCCGCGCTGGACGCCCCGCGGACACCATCCAGCGAGGTCGGTCCTGCGGGCGACGAGACGGAAGGGACCACGCCGGGCCAGGTGCCAGAGGGCGCATCGACCCAAACCGCCGAGGCGACCCAGCCGCCGGCTGCCGTTGAACCAACACCAACGCCAACGCCTCAGGGCGAGCACTCCACGCCGGGCGGGAGTGCAGGCGGGACGCCCGCCGAGCGGAGCGACCGCGAATCCGACGCCACCAGCGTCGTCGACGTCCCGCGCAGCGTCTGGGTCAACGGACGGCCACTCGCGGCAAGGGGGCTGGAGGTTCGAACACGCAAGGCAACATTCCCCCTGCTCACGCGAATCACCACGACGCCTGCGAATCCGCTCTGCGAGATTCAGTTCGACCGGAACGGCCGACCCGTCCGCTGCCGCGTGGTGCGTTCAAGCGGGTTCAGGGAAGACATCGACGAGCCCGTGCTGGATGCCCTGTACCGGTGGCGCGCTGCCGGCAAGCCGCTCCAGGCGCTGAGGGACGGCGAGACCGTGACGTTCACCGTGCGGGTGCTGCTTCGATAGCCAGCCAGCCAGCCAGCCGGGCGACGCCCACGCTTCCGGGCTCACGCGAACCTTTCGGACCATGACGCCAGGGTGGGCTCGTCGGTGAGGTCGTACCGGAGCGGCGTGATGGTGACGCATCGATCGTCCAGCGCCTCCACGTCGCTGCCGCCCGCAATGTGCGCAAACGCCATTCCGCTCCCCGTTGGCCAGTAGTAATGCCGGCCCTCGGGGCTGGTGCGGCGTTCGTAGCCATCGCACCCGGCGGCCGTGTTCATGCGCACGACCTTGATGGGAGGCATCGGCGTGTCGCGTGCCTCGATGACCGGGATGTTGATGTTCACCACGCGGTGGGGATCAAGCGGGTGCCGGAGCACGGCTGCCACCGCCGTGCGCGCTATCTCGCCGGCGCGTTCCCAACATGGGGCCTTCCCCCCCAGGTAGAGGCTGACCGCGATGGCCGGCACGCCGAGGAACGCCGCCTCGACCGCCGCGGCCACGGTGCCCGAGTAGATCACGTTGACGCCAGCGTTCGCTCCCGCGTTCATCCCGCTGATGACCACGTCGGGGCGGCTTCCGGCGCCATGGCGCTCCGGCCAGATCGAACGGAGCGCCACCTTCACGCAGTCCGCGGGACGTCCATCGATCGACACGCCTGAAAAACCTGGAAGCGTGCGCTCGTACGCCATGAGGGGGCGATGGAACGTGATCCCGTGGCCGCTCGCCGACTGCACGTCCTTGGGGGCCACGACGTCAATCTCGCCGAGGCCGGCCAGCGCGTGGTGGAGGGTGGCGATGCCAGGGGCGTCGATGCCGTCGTCGTTGGTGAGGAGGATGCGCATGTCAATCACGGGGTTCCAGCACGTACTCGCGACCGCCCCAACGGATCGGGCGCCTCGCCCGGAGGTTCGAGGCGGCTGACCGGAGGATGCCGGCGATCGCGATCGCCCCGATGGGCCAGGCGAAGGCACTGGACCGCTGCCCCCGAGCGCGGACAAGGAATGCCGTCGCGCCTGCAAACTGCGCAACCGCCCCGATGGCCCCCGCGCCAAGTGCGACAGCGGCGGCAGCCTTCCCGCCCGCATCAAGCATCGGCCACGCTGGGATCGCAAGGAGTCCAGCGGCCACCGCGGCGGCCGGGGCGATGGCACCGCTGCCCAGGCACTCCCACGCGAGTCGATCCAGGAACTTGGGGCGACGACCGGCGCTCTCGATGAAGATGCGCTGCCAGCCGCGCCGGAACTCCTCGGCGGAGTCGTACATGGCCGTGCGCACGAACTGGTCGGCTGCGAAGAGTTGCACGCGATGGCCGGCTCGCTTGATCAGGCGCGCAAAGGCGATGTCCTCGAGGAGGTCCGACTTCACGGCCTCGTGCCCGCCGATCGATTGATACGCCTCGCGCGTGAAGAGGAGGAACTGGCCATTTGCGAAGGCGCGCGGGTTGCAATCCCGGTTGACACGCTCGGCGGGGAAAATCCGCATGAGCATGAAGCTGGCGACGGCCTGCCATCGATGCTCGAACCCGTGGCGGACCTCCAGTGCCGGCAGCAGGCTGGCCAGGTCGGCCTTGCGCGACGAGGCCAGCGCGATCGCGCGCGCAATGGCGGAAGGCTCAAACCGGACATCGGCATCGGTGAAGAGCAGGAGCGTCCCGGTCGCGGCGCGGGCCCCCGCCGCCGCGGCATGGCACTTCCCGGCCCAATCCGCTGGGCAGTGGTCAACCACCACGATGGTCATCCTCGGGTCCCCCGCCGCTGCCGCCTCGACGTGGGACCGGGTGCGGTCGGTGCATCGATCCAGCACGACCACCAGCTGGAGCCTGACACCTTCCTGCGAGAGCACGCCCCGGACGGCCGGCTCGATCCGCTCGCCCTCGTTGTGCGCGGGGATCACGACGCTCACGAGTGGCGATTCATCGGCCGCCGTTGGCCGCACCGCGAAGGCATCGCGAAGCCTCGGCACCGCCCGCCTGGAACGCAGCACGTGCCACAACACCACGATCCACCAGGCGGCGTAGCCCACCATGGCGGCCGCGAACACGATGGCGATGGCACCGAGGACATGGGTCACGCGGGTCGGAGGCTACCGATCCCCCTTGCGCACCACCGATCGGACGGAGAGACTGCACGATGATGCGCCCCACCTCCCTGACCGGCGCCCAGGCCCGCGCCTACGACCGCTGGTGCACCGACGTCGCCCGCGTCCCTGGGATCGAGCTGATGGAGCACGCCGCCGAGGCGATCGCGGAGGCGATCGAACCATGGCGACCAGCGCCGACCGCCGGAGACACCGCCCCGACCGTGGATGTCGCCTGCGGCAGCGGGAACAACGGCGGCGATGGCTACGCGGTGGCGCGCCTCCTGCACGAGCGCGGGTGGATCGTTTCCATCATCCGCCTCCAGCCGCCGCGGCCGGGATCAGATGCCGCGGTGAACGCCGACCGCGCTCGCGCGGCGGGGATACCGATCGTGTCGCCGTCCACGGCGGCGCCCGTCCCGCGGGTGATCGTGGACGCGATCCTCGGGACGGGATTCCGGTCTGCACAGCCGCTGGACGATGGTCCCGGGAAGATGATCCAACACGTCAGGCTCGCTCGCGAGGGCGGCGCATTGGTGGTCGCCGTCGACATCCCCAGCGGATTGGATGCCGACACCGGCCATGCCGCGGATGCGCGTTGCTGCGTCGTGGCTGACATGACGGTGACGATGGTGTTGCCCAAGGCCGGCTTTGGTTTCGCGGACGGACCCTCATCCGTGGGGCGTGTCGTCGTGGCGGCCATCCTTCCCGCCGGCCACGCCGGACCCGACGCATGCGCGTGGGACCGGATCCTCCGTTCGCACGACGCGTAGGATCGCGCTCCCGATGTACCCGCTCCTGCTCGCCGCGCGCTACCTGCGGTCGCGCCTCATACCGCTGATTGCGGTCGGGGCCGTGGCGTTGTGCGTCGCGTTGGTCGTCATCGTGGTCAGCGTCATGTCTGGATTCCTGGACATGCTGCGCAACTCCGGGAAGTCGCTGCTGGGCGACGTGATCGTGAGCGCACCGCTGGGGGGGATGCCCTACTACGGCCAGTTCATCGAGGAACTGGAGTCGATGCCGGAGGTGGAAGCGGCCACTCCACTGGTCGACACCCTTGGCCTGCTGCGCATGCCCTACCCGGCGGGGAACCGCAAGGAAGTGGTGCCGGTGCAGGTGTGGGCCATCGACCCGCCATCGTTCGCGAGGGTCACCAATTTCCGCGACGACCTCTACTGGCAGGGCCGGGACGATGACACGCGGGAGTCGATGATGCCGGACGACCCGCGCCTGGCCCTGGGCGATTCGCTGCTTGGGCAGGGCGCCAACCTCCGCGACGCGGACGGACAGCCGGGCATCGTCCTTGGCATGCACGTGAGCATCGCCAATGCCAGGCAGCGGGACGGCAGCTACCGACCCCGATACGACTGGTTCATGCCGGGGATGGAGACCGTTCTCACGGTCGTGCCGATCGGCGAATCGGGTCGCGTGGGTGCGCAGCGGGACCGGCGCTTCGAGATCGTGAACGAACTGCAGACTGGTGTGTACGAGATCGACAAGAACCGGGTCTTCGTCCCCCTCGAGGTCGCGCAGGAATTGCTGCAGCTGGACGCTGCTCCCGTCGTCGACACCAGCGCCGACCCAGGCCCCGACGGAAACTTCCCCGTCATCGGGACCAGCCCTGCGCGAGTCACCAAGGTGCTGGTGCGAGCCTCGGAGGGCATCTCCCCCGACGCCCTGCGATCGCTGGTCGAAGCCCGGCTCACCGCGTTCACGGATCGCGTCAACGGCGACCCGACCCTTCGGGGCCGCGTCCCCTCCAACATCGGCGTGCTCACGTGGGAGCAACAGTTGCGTGACATCATCGCGCCTGTCGAGAAGGAGCGGGAGATGATGCGCATCCTCTTCTCCATCATCTATCTCGTGTGCGCCGGGCTCATACTCAGCATCTTCTGGGCGATCGTGGCCGAGAAGACTCGCGACATCGGCATCCTCCGGGCGGTCGGCGCGTCAAGGCTGGGCATCCTCTCGACCTTCCTGGCCTACGGACTCACGATCGGCGTGATCGGGAGCGCCGTGGGCGTTGCGCTGGCGGCGCTCGTCGTGCGGCGCATCAATGACATCCATGACGCCATTGGGCAGGACGCGCCAACGTGGTCGTGGGTGGCGGCCTTGGGCATCGCCGCCACGGCATCGGTCATGGCGCTCCGCTACGCGAAGCGGGGCGTCCTGCTCCGGACGCTGCTGTGGAGCATCACCGCGGCCACGACGGCCATCATCGGCGTGGCACTCCTCCTCCATGAAGGCACGCTCATCTGGGACCCCGCCGTCTACTACTTCGTGGACATCCCCAGCGCCGTCGATTGGCCCACCGCACTTTTCACGGCCCTCGGCGGCATCCTCTTTTCCGTCGTCGGGGCGGCGATCCCCGCCGCCAAGGCCGCCGACACGGACCCGGTCGAGGCGCTCCGCTATGGCTGATGCCTCCCCTTCGCCGGTTCCCCCGATCCTTGAGGGGATCGATCTCCGCAAGACGTATCGCATCGGGCGCGTCGACGTGCCGGTCCTGCGCGGGGCGTCGATCGCCCTTCGAGCCGGTGAGTGGGTGGCGATCCTCGGTTCGAGCGGGTCCGGGAAGAGCACGCTCTTGCATGTCCTCGGCGGCCTGGACCGACCTGACGCCGGCGCCGGCGACGTCCGGTTCCGGGGCGAATCGCTGTCCGCATGGCGCGCTTCGCGCGTGGATCGATACCGAAGCCACGATGTCGGGTTCGTCTTCCAGCACTACCACCTCCTGCCCGAACTGACTGTCCTGGAAAACGCCGCACTCCCCTGCTCGGTGGGAACATGGGGTGCGACGCGCCTCAGTGGCACCGATGCCGTCCGCGCGAGGTGCACTCGCCTGCTGGAGTCTTGCGGCGTGGGCCATCGCCTGCGGCATCGACCCGCCGAACTCTCAGGCGGCGAGCGCCAGCGAGTCGCGCTGGTCCGCGCCTTGGCGGCCGACCCGTCGGTGCTGCTCGCGGACGAACCGACCGGCAACCTTGACGCCGCAAACGGAGCCGCGATCCTGGAGCTCATCGCCGCGAGGCACGCGGCGGGGCTGACCGTCGCGATGGTGACCCACGACGCCGCCGTGGCCGCTCGCGCGGACCGGATCGTCCGCCTCGTGGACGGCCGCGTCGAGGATCACGTCAACTAATCGTTGGTCTGGTACCAGCGAGCCATGCCATCGGCCAGCCGTGGGATGGCGATGCCGGTTGCTCGCTGCACGGCGTCCGTCGAACCGGTTCCATCCTTGATGAGGAGGATGGCCTTCGCCAGGCCGTCCGGACGATCACGCGCCAGCAGCTCCCTCGCCAGCATTCCGGCACCCGGGGGAGCGTCCGTCCCCTGCGCAAAGGCGCGCAGCGCTTTCGCGGGGTTTTCGCGGATGGCCTTCACCAGTTCGGCGCGAGAGGCGTCCAGGCCAGGGAGCGCCAGCCCGATTCGCTTCGCGGCACCGGCAGCAATCGCTTCCACCATCCACGGGGGCACCTCCCCTTCGCTCACCAGCTGGTGCAGCGAGGCGGACGCCACTTCCATCAACAGGTCCTCGGCCACCCGTCCCGCTTCGTCGCTGCCATCAAGCACGATGACGACGTCCCGCACGCCGGGCCGGCGGTGCACCGTCGCGGCCGGTGGCCCCATGCTGGACGGCGTGGTGTCCTCCAGCGCTCCGGCGCGCACGATCCTGGCCTGCGCTTCATCCGCGGCGATGAAGAAGACCATCCAACCCTCGTCAGCGCCACGCTGGCCCGGGCGGCCCGGTGGGCGCCCCAGCTCGTCCGCGATCGCCTTGCGGTATTTCTCTATTGTCCCCACCCAGCGGGCGAGGTCCTTTGGGGCCTCCTCGCGCGTGACCGCCGTCACGGCCACGATGCTGCCGGCCACGACCGGTGCGCCCACCACGCCGGCCGCCGCCGAAAGGCGTCTCGCGGCCGCGACCTGGGACGAGAGCGCCTCGGCATCATCGGCGTTGCCGTCCGTCCAGCGAGTCGGCGACGTCGTCTGGGCTTCTGGCGCGGACGTGGCCGGCGCCCTGCCCTGGGCGGCGGCCGCCGCGCACGAGATCGACGCTGACACGGCGATCGCCACGGCCCGAGCGAGACCGTGCAGCCGTCGGGGAAGATCGTTGCGCGTCATGATCCCAAGCGTAGGCGACCGCTCCTGCCAAGGTGGCAGGCGAAAGGAGGACGAATCCGCGCAAAAAAACTCCAATCTGCTTGAGCCTCGGCGCCACGCATCCGACAGTCGAGATGCAGGCCATCTTCGTCGGTTCCGCCGCCGACCAGTCGTCCTTCGTGTGCAGGACCCTTGCGGCACGGAATCGCCTACGATTCGATGGTGCCGCAAGGAGGACGAGACACATGTTTGAGCGCCTGACCGATCGAGCAAAGAAAGTGATGGCCCTGGCCAACCAGGAAGCCCAGCGATTCAACCACGAGTACATCGGGACGGAGCACATCCTGCTCGGGCTCGTGAAGGAGGGCTCCGGGGTCGGCGCCAACGTGCTGAAGAACCTGGGGATCGACCTGCGCAAGGTGCGCATGGAGGTGGAGAAGCTCGTCAAGAGCGGCCCCGAGATGGTGACCATGGGCAAGCTCCCGCAGACCCCGCGCGCCAAGAAGGTGACGGAGTACGCGATGGAGGAGGCCCGTGCGCTCAACCACAACTACGTCGGGACCGAGCACCTGCTGCTGGGCCTCCTGCGAGAGCAGGATGGCGTCGCGGCACAGGTGCTGCAGAACCTCGGGCTCAAGCTTGAGGAGGTTCGGGAAGAAGTGCTCAACTTGCTGGGCGCCGGCATGGAGTCGGAGGAAGCCGAGGGACAGCCGAATCGACCCGCCCGCCCCGAGCCTGACGAGGCCGGCCCTGCGGAAGGTGCCCCCCGCCGCGGGCGCAGCAAGACCCCGGCCCTCGATTCGTTTGGGCGCGACATGACGGAGCTGGCCAAGAATGGCGAGCTGGACCCGGTCATCGGCCGCACGAACGAGATCGAGCGCATCATCCAGATCCTGTGCCGACGCACCAAGAACAACCCCGTGCTGCTGGGTGAGGCCGGCGTGGGCAAGACCGCGCTCGTGGAAGGGCTTGCGCAGTCGATCGTCGCCGGCGAAGTGCCTGACCTGCTCGCCGACCGGCGCCTGATCATCCTGGACCTTCCCGGCATGGTGGCCGGCACCAAGTACCGAGGCCAGTTCGAGGAGCGCATCAAGGCCGTGATGAACGAGGTCCGGCGCGCCAAGAACATCATCCTGTTCATCG
>SXGR01203076.1_pt1 | contig 20691 bp, 7 predicted proteins | sample 3174711 | NCBI WGS metagenome assembly SXGR01 (sample SAMN11356860, study PRJNA531348) | freshwater metagenome | isolation source: freshwater sample F1-60 | place: China: Fuxian Lake, Yuxi | collected 2017-12-25 | reverse complement strand
CGCCACACCCAATTCCTACCAACTCCGCGACGGCACCCTCGCCAAGCAGCTGTTGGCTCAACTCGAAAGCGGGACAGACGCCAACGCGGCACTGTTCTCCGCAGCGGGTAAGTTCCTCTCCGAGAACGACTTTAATGTCCGGTCACGGCCTGACATCGAGCGGCTATTGAGAGCGGTGACTTCCGATCTGCCCTTCGCGGGGAAGAGCGAGACACCGACGCACTGACGCAGATGTTCGTGTGCGTTTAGGTGGGTCTGATACGCGAACGCAGACCCTAATCACCCCCGCGAAGCCTAATAAGCCTAATAGACCAAACGGGGGTAATTCCCCGCCCAGCTGCCCACCGGGTAGCACCTCCCGACACACCTCCCGAGCCTCCACAGGTAACCCATGCTGGTTGCACCAAGCGTGTTCGTGTCCGCTATGACCGGGCATTGGCAACACACCCTCAACAACACGGTAAGTCCCGCCCTGCAAGCCGTGTGGTCTCAAATGGCCGAGACCTTCAACCGACACATTCAGACCCACGGAACGGAAGACGGTAAGCGTTGGCGCGTCCTTCAACCTGCAACGGGGACGGGCAAGAGCCAGGGCCTTGCGGTCTACTGCTCTCTGCTCCCTCGTGCAGACCACCCCGGTGTCTTGATCGTCACACGGCTCAAGGCTCAGGCCGATGAAGTCGCTGAGACCATCAATCGGCTTGCTTCCGGTGACCCCATCGCCTTCGCCTATCACGGAGATAGCAAGTGTCCCGTTGAGACCCTCGTTACGTTCCCCGTGCTGGTGATCACCCACCGTGCATACGAAGTGGGTCTAGACGCAATCAACCGGGATCAACTCAATCGTTCCAACTGGTCTCACTTCCACAGGTGGAATGACGAGACGCGGAAACTGGTCGTCATTGACGAGGCGTTGGACATCATCGAAGAGGCCCAGGTCGACTTAAACAAGGTTCGCTTTATCCGGGCCGTCATCCCCTTTGAGGTCGCCGAACGCTTTCCAACCCAGCTGAAGGCGATAGCCGCTCTCGAAGACATCCTCTCGCAGATGGCTCGCGTCGCCAAAGCTCGTCAGGAGAAGGCTGACGGAGGAAACGTCGAGCAAGAACGTGTCTTGTGGAAGGGGGATCTAAAACTGCCGGTCGAATACGATATGACGCCTCTTCGAAAGGCGCTTCGTGACATCCGCCTAGACCGTCAGTTGCTCCAGAGAGAGGACGCTGAACAGAACCGCAGACTAATCGCCCGTTATGACACCATCCTGCGTGAGGTGCAGGCGACGTTGGAGAACTGGAACTGGTACGCGAAGAAGCTCTCTCAACACACCATCAACACCGCGCGTCTAATCGTACCGGACGACATCGAAGGCGCGGTGATTCTCGACGCGACTGCTTCCTCCAATCTCGTTTATCAGCTTTTCGACAAGGTGGATGTCGTTCCTGTTCCCGCGAACGCTCGACGGTATCAGAACGTCACGCTCCATGTGTCCACCGGGCATGCAGTCGGTAAGACATCACTCGTCAAGAACGCGAAGGATGAAGCGCCACGCTTGATCGAGAACTTGAGGGCGGCAATAGGTGCTGACCGGAAGGTCTTCGTCTGCTGCCACCAACACGTCGAGCATCACGTGATGGGCTTCGATACGGGCTTCACTGCGTTTGATGCGGGCCATTGGAACGCCGTTGATGGACGAAACGATTGGCAGGATTTCGACACTGCGGTGATCTTTGGTCTGCCGTATCGGGACAAGGTGTGGTCCGCGAACACGTTTATGGCCCTCAGAGGCCTTCAAGACGACAGCTGGCTCAACTCTGAGGGTGACCGTCCGTTCCTGCACTACAAGGACGTGAGGCACGCTCTTGAAGTCGGGCAGCTGTTCGTCAGCATTGTCCAGGCGATCAACCGTATCCGCTGCCGACGTGTGATCGACGCAGACGGCAACTGCCCGACTGCTGACGTGTTCCTCCTTCTCCCAAACGACGCGACCGGCAGAGAACTCTTGCAAGGCGTCGAAAGGGAAATGCCGGGGATCAACATTGTTTCGTGGAACTACGAACACGCGAAGCGGAAACCCCGCAAGTCAAACCACGAAGAGGCTCTTGTGAGGTTCGCCCAAGCCATGCGGCCGGGTAAACGCTCGATCCATGACATCCGCTCAGAGCTGTCCATTCCTTCAACACCGATGGAGCGGCTGATTGCCGCAATGAAGGACACGGGCAGTTCACTCCACGCTCGCCTAACTGAAGCTGGCACTAAGTACGAAGTGACGGGCGTCGGTCGAGGTGCTCGCTCCCACCTCGTCAAAACGTAGGACCGTAGATGACGCAGTCATACAAGATGGCGCTGTCGATAGCTCGCAACCGAAACCGGGGATGTGAAGTCTATGGGTGCCTGAACCACGCTCACGGCTTTGGTGCTTTCTGCACGAAGCACCATATGAGGCGGCAGCGTTTCGGGCACCCCGAGGCGCGGCCGGTCACTCGTCGAGACCTTCGCCCATATCGGGCGGCGGTCGCGGCGTTCCTTCGTGACAACGAAAGCCACACCGCTGTCGCTGCCGCGAGGGAGTTCTTTCAAACGCTGTTGGACACGTCTCGTCTCACGACAACGGGGCACGTGAAGTCGTCTCAGAAGCTTGCCCATCATCTCGCCTACGCCAAGAGCCAGGGCACCGATGGCACGCAGCTACTAACGGAGGCTCTGGCCGTGTCCGCTCTCGCTGAGGACCAACCTCGGCGCTTCAAGGACGACCAACACCGGCTCTTCGTGCTCGCTCGCCGCATCCTTCAGGTCTCGCCCCTGTGCCGCTACGGCGTGTGCGGTGGCAGGCCGGTGTACGTCTACGCAGCAATGGGGCCGACCATATTGCGAGAGCTATCACGCCTCATCCAAGGCCGAATGGCCCGCTTCCTCATCGTTGCGGGACAGGAAGTCATCAAGCGGATGGGGCTCTCCACTCGGCCAATCGAAGTCACCGAGCCCTTTAGCTCCAATTCACCCAAGCAACAGGTATCACCAACACCATGACCGACAATCCCGCACCATCCGACCAGATGGGCATCACCGTCCGCGAAGGCTCTACCGTTCACGCGACCGGCAGCATGAGGGCACAGCGCGTGACCACTGCCGACCTTCGCCCCGTGTCGGGCGACGGCATCCTGTCCACCGCGCGTAGCCACATCGGCCAACCGCAGACCCCCATGCAGATCACACCTGACTCCCTCGTCATGATCCAGGGGCGAGAAGTCAAAGCGTCCATCGCGGAGAGCCTCGGCTTGATCCGCAAGTCGGCTAACGGATACGAGGAGGCTTCGGCCTCTGCTACTCCCCCGTCCGAGGCCGTTAACGAGGCTTCGGCCGATATGGGGGAGGCGCTTCCGTCCACGCAGACGGAGGCAGTCCTGAGTGAGTTCGCGAACCGTGCGATGCCGGGAGACCAAGTCCGGGCTGTTCAAGAGTTCATCGCTGGTGGCGAGGTGAGCGAGGGCACAATTTCCCGTGCTGCAAGCCAGATGGGTCTAGAGCCTGCCCAGGTCCAGAAGATGATCGGTGACGTCACCGAGGGCTTTCGTGTGCAGGCGGCTGCGACCATGAGCAAGCACGGCATTACCGACGCAGACGTGGTCTTTGAGTGGGCGCGACAAGAGGCACCAGAGAAGCTGCGTGACGCGATGCGGGCGCAGGCCTTCGACAGGTCGACGGCTGGCTATGCCGCTCTCGCGAAAGAGTACGTCTCAAGCCTCGACGTGATCGACCCTGACACGGTGATGTCCGCTCAGTTCGGCGAGGGCATCACCGCCGTTAGGGGGCCTCGCGGTGTCCTGCTCAACATCGAAGGCTTTGGTCAGGTGCCGTATCGCATCGCGCTACAGCAGGGACTGATCAAGGTCGGATCGTGAACATGAAGCATCCCGCTGAGGTCATCGAAGAGAAGGAGCGAGACCTCATGCGGTACGCCGAAAGAGAACAGTGGGGCGCACACACGGAGACGGCGTTGATCGGCCGCACCCTTGTGTACAGCTTCGCGACGGGACAGCAGGCCTCCGTTGACCTGCCACCCGGATCACGGACGTAATGAGACACTTCCACAGACGCGACGAGTCACCTTCAGTGGCCCGGCCGAGACACCCGAGGGTGCTTCAGCTGGAGAACCTCGGAGGCTTCATCGCGTCTGTTTTTTTAAAGCTCATTCACGCCGATCAGGTACGAGAGGGTGTTGGACCTTCTCGTGCGTCGGTGTGCGGTTATGAAGTCAGTGATGGGGGGAATTGCCGCCCGAGCCCCAGCGGCAAGACCTGCAAAGATCGCAGTCGCATCGAGTAAGCTGAGGCCAGCAATGTAGGCGAGTGAAAGCGTGGGGACCTCCCATTTGGCGGTTGCCTTCACGAGATCGCCAAAGAGCTTGTCTCGGTTGCTCTCCATCTCGTTCTTATATAGCGCGAGCTTGGGGGTCAGTTCCGTGGCGATCAATTTAGCGACGCCGTCAGAGAGCTTGTCGTGCGGCAGGTCTGACAGCATGGCCGCAAACTTATTCAACTCCGTCGCCCACGCGTCATACGCATCCTTGGCTTGTTTGCGATATTCGAGAATGTCTGGAGGCCCGAGCTTCAGCAGGACCTCGTCGGGTATCACTGCCTTGGCAAGCTCATGCCCCAGGTACGACGCCTGTCGCGCATTTTCCCCCACGTAGGCGGAACTGTGCGTGCGGAGAGACGCTAGCCGCGAGAGGTAGTGGTTGTCGGTGAACGGCAGCGCGTCGGTTTCAGCGGATACCAATTGAGCGCTGGTCAGGTAGATCGACGCCTCGGTCAAGCAATTCTTGAGAATTTCGACCCGTCCTTCCGGCTTGTGCGGGACGAACATCAACGACTTGTCGCGCTCAGGCTTCAGAACAGGAATGCCGGCCTTAAAATCATCGAGCATCGCGGCCCGCAACTTGTGCCCGTCGTAGCCCTCTGTGTAATTGCCTTTGGGCTGGAGGAAACGCCACGCAAAGTCCTCGTCCTGACGGAATCCTTCGAGGAAGGATTTGACGAACTCGGGATTCAGGATGTCCGCTTCAATGTAAGGGGCATACATGTCTTCGACCCGCCCGCTGGGCGGCTTGAAGACCGAAATCGTTACCGGTTGGCCCTCGGTGCTTATCTGCCGCATAGGGGAGGCATGCCCGATGGTTCCCCAGTCGCCGAAGGTCACCGAAGGGCGATCCATGAAGCAAAGCTCATCGCCAAGGACCAGCAGGCGCATGAGAGTGGGAAACGACGGGGCGACACCGCCCATGTAGAGCATTTTCACCGACAGCCTCCGCCGATGATTATATCACCTGCTGGGCCGCACTCTTGACCGGGTCCGTAAAGGACCAAAGGCCCGGCACTATCTCGGTTGCTTCTGTGTAATCAAACTGTGTAACATTCCACATGAGGCGCAGCAGAAAACCCTGTAAAAATGCGGACTTGCACGTTCTGGGGGCTAATCCGGCCCTGGGCACCATTCTTCCCCGCGCGGCACACTGATAAGATTTCCTGGCCGATCGATCGGGAGTCGAGGCTATGGACGACCGCGCGCCCGGCCTGTGCCGGGAGTGCCTCACGGAATTCGCCGAAGCCGAAGCGGGCCCGTGCCCGCGCTGCGGCTCGCCGCGTGTCGTGCGGCATCCCGAGCTCGGCAGCCTGGCGCTCGCTCATATCGATTGCGACGCGTTCTATGCGGCGATCGAGAAACGCGATAACCTGTCGCTCGCAGACAAGCCGCTGATCGTCGGCGGCGGCCGCCGCGGCGTCGTCTCCACGGCCTGCTATATCGCCCGTCGTTTCGGCGTGCGCTCGGCCATTCCGATGTTAAAGGCGCTGCAGCTCTGCCCGCAGGCCGCGGTGATACGCCCCAACATGGCGAAATACGCCGCGGTCAGCGAGGCCGTGCAGTCGATTTTCCTCGAGGCGACCCCGCTGGTGGAGCCGGTATCGCTCGATGAGGCCTATCTCGACCTGACGGGAACGGAGGCGCTGCATCGCTGCAGCCCGGCGGTGACCCTGGCGCGCATCGCGCACCGGATCGAGCAGGAGATCGCCATCACCGTGTCGATCGGCCTCAGCTACAACAAGCTTCTGGCCAAGCTGGCCTCGGAAATGGACAAGCCGCGCGGCTTCGGCGTGACCGGCCGGGCCGAAGCCGAGGCCTATCTGTCGGCCCGTCCGGTTCGCATTGTTCCGGGGGTGGGCCGGGTATTCGCCCAGACCCTCGAGGCGGATGGCTTTGCCTTGATCGGTGATCTGCAGCGTGCCCCCGCAGCTGATCTGGCTCGGCGCTACGGCGCCCACGGAGCGCGGCTGGCGGCGCTGGCCCGAGGCGTTGATGAGCGGACTGTCGAGCCGGAGCGTGAGGCAAAGCAGATCTCCGCCGAGACCACGTTCGAGCAGGATCTTGCGGACGGCGCGGCGCTACGCGCCGAGTTGTGGCCGCTGTGCGAGGCTGTCTCGCGACGGCTGAAGCGCGCCAACCTTGCCGGGCGTACGGTCGTGCTGAAGCTGCGCACGGCGTCGTTCAAGATCCTGACCCGAAGGCGGCAGGTGCCGGCCCCGACCCAGCTGGCCGACGAGATCTTCAACGTTCTCGAGCCGCTCCTGAAGCGGGAGACAAGCGGCCGATCGATCCGCTACCGGCTGATCGGTGCCGGTGTGACCGACCTCGCGGTCGCTACGGAGCAGGTCGCCGGCGACCTGTTCGGCGAGCCGCGGGCCAAGCGGGCCGCCATCGAGAAAGCCATGGACACGGTGCGCGACAGGTTCGGCGACGAGGCGATCGGTCTGGGGCGTGGATTGCCACCCGCCAAAGGCCGTCCAGTCCGCTCGCGTTAAATCTTAACCTCTTGTTTTTGCTATCTGATTGCTTCAGGTTGATCCCTACAACGGGATGTGACCTACGATGGAAGCAGCAGGGAGCCCCCGACAGCGGATACTGCAGGCTGACGGCCGGCGCTATTCGCTGAAGCTGGAGGAGCCGTTCTGGGAGGCGCTGGATGCGGCCGCGCGCGACCGCGGTCTCAAGCTGGGGCGTCTGGTTGCACAGATCGCTGCAGAGCTGCCGAACTCGGCTAACCTGGCGTCGCAGCTTCGCGTGTTCTGCCTTGCCGAGGGCGAACGGCGGGTGAAAGTGGCGTCCGAGGCGGCAGCCCAGGCCGGCCTTGCGGCTGGCGCCACGAACATCGAGACGCTGGTGGAGCTGTGCCCGGCGTCCTGCCTGGTGATGACCCGCGAGCGCCGCATCCTGCGGGTCAATCAGGCTTTCGGCCGCTGGTACGGCTCGGCCTATGTCAACCTGCCGGGCAAGACGCTCGACCATTTCTTCAAGCTGCGTATGGCCTCGTCCTACGAGGCCGTGATGGCCGGCTTCGAAACAGGCTCGACGCAGGCCAGCAAGGCGCATCTGCTCTATGTGATGCCAGGGCGGGTGGTGGCGGGCGCCGCGCGCCTGATGCCGGTGGCGCGCGTCAGCGCCGGCGACTTCTCGATCCTGATCATGGTCGACAGCGCGCCCGCCTGAGGCGCGCCGGCTTAGGTCACGCTGACAGTGTTCTCGACCAGCAGGGTGGCGGTCACGCCGCTCACCGACTGCGTGTAGACGTTGAACGTGCCGGTCTCGCCCTGTGGGTTTGTCTGCTGGGTCGGTGAAAGGGTCCAGCCGCTCGCGGTGATCGACAAGACGTCGCCGGAATCGCCCCGGACAAGCAGCGTATCGCTGGACGAGAGATCGAGGACATCGCCGGCGTCCAGGGTCACGGTGTTGTTGCTGCCGCCGCGCAGGTCCAGCTTCTCGACGCTCGTATAGAAACCCGTGCCATCCGTGGTTTCCATGTCGATGCTGGAAAAGCCGCTGAGGTCGAGAATATCCGTGCCGCCACCAAGGTCGATGGACATCTGCGTGCTGAAAGCGACCCGGTCGTCGCCGCTGCCACCGGTCACGGTCTCGACGCCGGACACCGAGATCGTGTTGTTGAAATTGCCGAGCGTGACGCGATCGGTGCCGGAACCGCCGATGATGGATACGCCCGTCGCCAATCCGGTGAAATTGAGCAGATCGGCGCCACCGCCCAGATCGATCAGGCCGCCTGACGTGCCGCCGCTCAGGGTCAGTGTGTCGGCGCTGCTCGAGCCCATCAGGGAGTCCACTCCGCTGATGGAGAGAGTGTTGGTGGTCCCGGTGGCCAGGGTCAGGATGTCGGTGCCCGCGCCGAGATTGACGCTAATGCCGCTCTGCGCGTTGCCGAAGGTGACGGTGTCATTGCCGCTGCTGCCAAGGAGCGTCTCGACATTGCTCAGGGTGGTGAGGGTGTTGGCGCCGGTCACGGTGAGAACGTCGGTACCGCCCTGGAGATCGATGCTGCCGGTGTAGCCGGTGGTCAGCGTCAGGTTCTCGGCGCCGGTCGAGCCGCTGATACGCTCGACGCCACTGACGGCGAACGAGTAGTCGCCCGCCGACAGGGCCAGCGTGTCGGTGCCGTTGCCGAGGTTGATCGTGCCGCCGCTGGAGGAGCCGGTCAGGTTCAGGACGTCGGTGGTGTTTCCGGTGTTGCTGACCTGGACGAGCTCGATCCCCGAGAATGCCAGGGAGTTGGTGCCACTCAGGACGGTCAGCGTGTCTGTGCCGCCGCCGAGGCCGACGCTGACGCCGCTCTGGGCGTTGCTGAAGGTCACGGTGTCGGCGCCGGAGCTGCCGAGGAGCGTCTCGACACCGCTCAGGTTGAGGCTGTTGGTGCCCGTCACGCTGAGGACGTCGGTGCCGCCGCTGAGATTGACGGTACCGGTATAGCCGGTGGTCAGCGCCAGATTTTCGGCGCCCGACGAGCCCGCGATGCTCTCGACGCCGCTGACGGCGAAGGAGTAGATGCCCGCCGACAGGGCCAGCGTATCGGTGCCGCCGCCGAGATTGATCGTGCCGCCGCTGGAGGAGCCGGTCAGGTTCAGGACGTCGGTGGTGTTGCCGGTGTTGCTGACCTGGACGGTCTCGATGCCCGAGAACGCCAGGGAGTTGGTGCCGGTCAGCACGGTCAGCGTGTCGGTGCCACCGCCGAGGTCGACGCTGATGCCGCTCTGGGCGTTGCTGAAGGTGATGGTGTCGGCGCCGGAGCTGCCGAGGAGCGTCTCGACACCGCTCAGGTTGAGGCTGTTGGTGCCCGTCACGCTGAGGACGTCGGTGCCGCCGCTGAGATTGACGGTACCGGTATAGCCGGCTGTCAGCGCCAGATTTTCAGCGCCCGACGAGCCGGCGATGCTCTCGACGCCGCTGACGGCGAACGAGTAGGTGCCCGCTGCCAGGGCCAGCGTATCGGTGCCGCCGCCGAGATTGATCGTGCCGCCGCTGGAGGAGCCGGTCAGGTTCAGGACGTCGGTGGCGGTGCCTGTGTTGCTGACCTGGACGGTCTCGATGCCCGAGAACGCCAGGGAGTTGGTGCCGGTCAGGACGGTCAGCGTGTCGGTGCCCAGGCCGAGATCGACGCTGATGCCGCTCTGCGCGTTGCCGAAGGTGACGGTGTCATTGCCGCTGCTGCCGAGGAGCGTTTCGACGCCACTCGCGTAGAGGCTGTTGGTGCCGCTGACCGTGACCACGTCAGTGCCGCCCGCGAGGTCGACGCTGATGCCGCTCAACGCGTCGCCGAAGGTTACGATGTCGGCGCCGGCGCCACCGAGGACGGTTTCGACGCCGGTGAGATTGAGGCTGTTGGTGCCTGTGACGGTGAGGGTGTCGATGCCCGAGCCGAGGTTGATGCTGCCGCTGTAGTCGCTGGTCAGGGTCAGGGCGTGGGCCGTATTGCCGGTGTCGCTGACCGTGACGAACTCGACGTCCGAAAGTGCGATGGTGTTGGAGCCTGCCGCCAGCGCCAGCGTGTCAGCTCCTGCGTCGAGATCGATGCTGATTCCGCTGGTCTGGGCGTTACCGAGGGTAAGCGTATTGTCGCCGGAGCTCCCGACCACGCTTTCGACACCCGTAAGAGAGAGGCTGTTGGTGCCCGTGACGGTGAGGGTATCGATGCCTGCACCCAGATTGATGCTGCCGCTGTAACCGCTGCTCAGGGTCAGGGCGTCGGCAACGGTGCCCGTGTCGCTGACCGTAACGATCTCGACGGATGAGAGCGTCAGGGTGTTGGCGCCGGCCGCCAGTGCCAGCGTGTCGGTGCCCTCACCCAGGCCGATGGTCATGCCGCTCTGGGCGTTGCTCAGCGTCAGGACATCGGCATTGTCGCTCGCCGTGATCCTCTCGACACCGGAAACGGCCAGGGTATTGCTGCCGGAAGCCAGGCCCAGCGTGTCGCTGCCTTCGCCAAGCGCGACGGTCATGCCGCTGACGTTGCCGATGACCCGGACGTCGTCATCGCCGCCACTGCCGGTCAGGTTCTCGACGCTCTGCACGCTCAGTGAACCGCCGACCGCCATGGTCACGATGTCGGCGCTGGTACCGCCTGTCAGCGTATCGACATTGGACACGGTCAGCGTGTTGCCGGAATTGCCCAGGATGAGGCGGTCGCCCGTACCGCTGACCAGATCGATGCTGAGGCCGCTCAGCGCGATATTCTGGCTGAACGTGATGACATCGGTGCCGGAGCTGGCAAGCACGGTTTCGACGCCGCTCAGGGCAAGGCTGTTGGTGCCCGTCACGGTGAGGGTATCGCTGCCGCCGCCGAGGCTGACCGTGCCGGTATAGCCGCTGGTCAGGGTGAGGGCGTCGGTGCCTTCCGTGCCGGTGATGCTCTCGACACCGCTGACCGCCAGGGTGTTGGTGCCGTCTCCCAGGTTCAGCGTGTCGGAGCCGGACCCCATATCGATGCTCGTGCCGGTCACCGCTCCGGTGATAGTCAGTCGATCGTTGCCGCCGCCCAGAGTGAAGGAGCTGCTGTCGACCGGGCCGGTGATCGTGACGTTGTCCTCGCTGCCGCCCGTGACAAGAGTGGTGTTCGTCACCGCGCCGGTCAGGGAGACCGTGGAATTTCCGCCGCCGAGATCAATGGAGCTGTTGGCGACCGCTCCGCTGATCGTGAGATTGTCCTCGCCGCCCTCCGCAATCACGGTTGAGCCGGAAATCCCGCCGGTCAGCGTGATGGTGGAATTGCCTCCACCGGTATCGATTCGCGCTCCGGAAATGGCGCCCGTCACCGAAAGGCTGTCTGTCCCGCCGTCCATGTCGATGGTGGCGCCGCTCAACGCGCCCTGGATCGTCAGGGCGTTGTTGCCGCCCCCGAGGTCGAGGCGGTCGCCGGTGAAGCCGTTCGTCAGGGTGAGCGTATCGTCGCTGCTGGTGCCGGCGATGGTCTCGATGCCGGAGACTGCCAGGGTGTTGGCGCCGGCAGCGAGAGTCAGGCTGTCATCATTGCCGTCGCCGAGGTCGACCGCCATGCCGGAAACGGTTGCGGCCAGGCGCAGCTGATCGTTGCCGCTGGTCCCGAGGACCGTGTCGATGCCGGATCCACTCAGGGTGTTCCGGGTGTCGGAGAGGATAACGGTGTCGGCCCCGCCGCCGAGGTTCAGAACGGTGCCGTCAGCCTCGTCGGTGAGGGTGATCGTGTCGGCATCGCTGCTGCCGGTGAGGGTCTCGATGCCCGTGATGGTCACGGAGCCGCCGACAGCCAGGGTGACCGCGTCGGTGTTCGAGCCGCCAACGAGATTGTTGACACCGGCGACGGTGATCGTGTTTGCGGCGTTGGCCAGCGTCAGGGTGTCGCTGCCATCGCCGAGGTTGATGGTCGTGCCGCTCTGAGCGTTGCCCAGCGTCAGGCTGTCGGCCGAGCTGCTGCCGACGATGGTTTCGATTCCGGAGGCGTTGAGCGTGTTGGCGCCCGCCGCAAGGGTCAGGACATCGGTTCCGTCGTTGAGATTGATGGAGCCGTTGACGGTGCTGGTCAGGGTGACGGTGTCGTTGCCGCTGCTGCCGACCAGGGTTTCGACGCCGCTGGCGGTGAGCGAGCCGGCTGCTCCCATAGTGACCGCGTCGCTGCCCGAGCCGCCGGTGACGGTCTCGACACCGACGATGGTCACGGCGTTGGTGAAATTACCCAGGGTCAGGGTATCGGTGCCCGCGCCGAGATTGATCGTGCCGCTCGCGGCGCTGGTCAGGGTGATCGCATCATGACCCGAGCCGGCGATCACGTTCTCGACGTTGATCAGCGTCACGTTCGAGGCGTTATCGCCGAGAGTGACGGTGTCCGTGCCATCACCGAGGTTGATCGTGCCGGTCATGGCCTCGACCAGGGTGACCGAATCGTCGCCGCTGCTGCCGATCAGGGTCTCGAGGCCGCCGACCGCGATGGCGCCGGCCGCAGCCATGGTCACGGCATCCGTCCCGGAGCCGCCGATGACGGTCTCGATACCGGACACGGTGACCGTATTGGTGAAATTGCCGAGGGTCAGGATGTCGGTGCTGCTGCCGAGGCTGATCGTGCCGCTGGCGGCTGTTGCCAGGGTTATGGCGTCATCGCCGCTGCCGGCGCTCAGGGTCTCGACGCCGGCCAGGGTGACGGTGTTGGTGAAGTTGCCGAGGGTCAGGGTGTCGCTGCCGCCACCGAGATTGATCGTGCCGCTGGCCGCACTGCCCAGGATGACGGCATCGTTGCTGCTGCTGCCGGTGATGACATCGACGTCGATGGCGGTGAGCGTGCCGCCCGCCGCCATGGTGATGACGTCGGTGCCCGAGCCGCCAATGACGGTCTCGACGCCGGAAACGGTGACGGTGTTGCTGAAATTGCCGAGGGCGAGGGTATCCGCGCCGGCGCCAAGGCTGACGCTGGCGTTGGCCGCGCCGGTGAAGGTCACCGTGTCGTGGCCGTCGGTGCCGGTCAGGGTCTCGACGCCGCTGACGGCGAGGGATCCCGCGGCGCCCATGGTGACGGCATCGCTGCCCGAGCCGCCGACCAGCGTCTCGATCCCCAGGACCGTCACGCTGTTGGCGAAGGTGCCCAGGGTCAGCGTATCGGCACCGGCGCCCAGGTTGATCGTGCCGCTGGCGGCCGTGGCCAGGGTGATCGCATCGTTGCCGCTGCCGGCGGTCAGGGTATCGACATTGGCCAGGGTGAGGACGTTGGTGAAGTCGCCCAGGGTGAGCTGGTTGACGCCGTCGCCGAGATCGATCGTGCCGGTCGTAGCATCGGTCAGCGTCACGGCGTCGTTGCCACTGCCGGCGATCAGGGTTTCAACGCCGGAGAGGGTCACCGTGTTGGCAGTATCGGCGAGGGTCAGTGTATCGCTGCCGCCACCAAGGCTGATGGTGCCGTTGACGGCGCCGGTCATGGTGACCGCGTCGTCGCCGCTGCTGCCGAACAGGGTTTCGATGCCGCTGGCCGAAAGGCTGACCGCCGATGCGAGGGTGATGACGTCGACGTTGGATCCACCCGTCACCGTCTCGACGCCGGCGAGGGTGACCGTGTTGGCGAAATTGCCGAGGGTCAGTGAATCCGCGCCGCCGGCAAGGTTGATGCTGCCGGTCGCGGCGCTGCCGAGCGTCACCGTGTCGGTGCTGTCGCTGCCGACCAGGTTCTCGATGCCCGTCGCGTGCAGGGTTCCGCCGGTGACCATGGTCACGGTGTCACTGTCGGAGCCGCCGGTGATCGTCTCGACGCCGGAGATCGCCAGCGTGTTGGCGCCGTCAGCCAGGGTCAGCGCGTCGCTGCCCTGACCGAGATCGATGGTCGTGCCGCTCTGGGCATTGCCCAGGGTGAGGGCATCGGCCGAGGAGGAGCCGGCGATACTCTCGATACCGGAAGCGGCCAGCGTGTTGGTGCCCGCCAGGGTAACCGTGTCGGTATCCGCGCCGCCCGTGACGGTCTCGACGCCAACCAGGGTGACGGTGTTGGCGCCGCTGGCCAGGGTAAGCGCATCGCTGCCCTGACCGAGATCGATGGTCGTGCCGCTCTGGGCATTGCCCAGGGTGAGGGCATCGGCTGAAGACGAGCCGGCAATGTTTTCGACGCCGGTGGCAGACAGGGTGTTGGTGCCCGCCAGGGTGACCGTGTCGGTACCCGAGCCGCCGGTGACGGTCTCGACGCCGGCGAGGGTGACGCTGTTGGTGCCGTCGGCCAGGGTCAGCGCATCGCTGCCGTCACCGAGATTGATGGTGGTGCCGCTCTGGGCATTGCTCAGGGTGAGGGCGTCAGCCGAGGACGAGCCGGCGATGCTCTCGACACCGGAAGCGGTCAGCGTGTTCGAGCCCGCCAGGGTGACCGTGTCGGTGCCCGAGCCGCCGGTGACGGTCTCGACGCCAACCAGGGTGATGGTGTTCCCGCCATCGGCCAGGGTCAGGGCGTCGCTGCCCTGACCGAGATCGATGGTCGTGCCGCTCTGGGCAGTGTCCAGGGTGAGGGCGTCAGCCGAGGACGAGCCGACGATGCTCTCAACGCCGGAGGCAGACAGGGTGTTGGCCCCGGCGAGGGTGACCGTGTCGGTGCCCGAGCCGCCGGTGACAGTCTCGACGCCGGACAGGGTGACGTTGTTTCCACCGTTGGCCAGGGTCAGCGCGTCGCTGCCCTGACCGAGATCGATGGTCACGCCGCTCTGGGCATTGCGCAGGGTGAGGGTGTCTGCCGAAGACGAGCCAACGATGCTCTCGACGCCAGAAGCGGCCAGAGTGTTGGTTCCGGCCAGGGTAACCGCGTCGGTACCCGAGCCACCCGTGACGGTTTCGACGCCAACCAGTGTGACGTTGTTCCCACCATCGGCCAGGGTCAGCGCGTCGTTGCCCTGACCGAGATTGATGGTCGTGCCACTCTGGGCGTTGCTCAGGGTGAGGCTGTCGGCCGAAGCGCTGCCGGCAATGCTCTCGATACCCGCGGCCGTGAGAGCGTTGGTGCCCGCCGCGAGCTCGAGCGTGTCGATGCCGTCGCCAAGCGAGACGGTCACGCCCGAGACTGTGCCGGCCAGGGAGACGGTATCGCTGCCGCTGCTGCCGGTCAGGGTCTCGATACCGCTGGCGGTCAGCGAATCGGCCGTGCCCATGGTCACCGCATCGGTATCGGAACCGCCGGTGATCGTCTCGACGCCGACGATGGTGACATCGTTGGCGGTATTGGCGAGGGTCAGGGAGTCGGTGCCGTCGCCCAGGTTGATGGTGCCCGACGCGGCGGTATTCAGAACCACGGCATCGTTGCCCGAGCCGGCGACCAGGTTCTCGACGCCGATGATCGTCAGGTTCTGGGCGGTCTCGCCAAGGACCAGCGTGTCCGTGCCTTCGCCGAGGTCGATGGTGCCGCCGTTGACGCCGGACACCGTGACGGTGTCGTTGCCGCCGCTGCCGAGAACGGTCTCGACACCGCTCGCCGTCAGCGAGCCGGAAGCGGCCATGGTCACCGCGTCCGCACCAGAGCCGCCGGTGACGGTCTCGACACCGGCAAGGGTGACGGTGTTTCCGCCATTGGCCAGGGTCAGCGTGTCGCTGCCCTGACCGAGATTGATGGTCGTGCCGCTCTGGGCGTTGCCCAGGGTGAGGGCATCGCCCGAAGACGAGCCGGCGATGCTCTCGACACCGGAGGCAGAAAGCGTGTTCGTGCCAGCTGCGAGATTGAGAGCGTCGGTCCCGCCGCCAAGGGCGACCGTGCCGCCGGAGACGGCGCTGCCGAGCGTCACGGCGTCATTGCCGCTGCTGCCGGTGATCGTCTCGATGCCGCTGGCGGTGATGGCCCCGGCCAGGGTGATCGCGTCGGCACCGGAGCCACCGGTGACGGTTTCGACGCCCGCCAGGGTGACGCTGTTTCCGCCATTGGCCAGAGTCAGCGCGTCGCTACCCTGACCGAGATTGATGGTCGTGCCGGCCTGCGTGTTGGTCAGCGTCAGAGTGTCGGCGGAGTCGGTGCCCGCGATGGATTCCACGCCCGAAGCGGCCAGAGTGTTGGAGCCAGCCGCGAGGTTGAGAGCATCGGTCCCGCCGCCGAGGGCAATCGTAGCGCCAGAGGCGGCGCCCAGCGTCACGGCGTCGTTACCGGCGCTGCCTGTCAGCGTCTCGATGCCGCTCGCGGTCAGGGAGCCGGCGCTGCCCATGGTCACCGCGTCCGCACCGGAGCCGCCGGTGATGGTCTCGACGCCGACGATGGTGACATCGTTCGCGGCATTGGCGAGCGTCAGGGAGTCGGCACCCTCGCCGAGATTGATGGTGCCGGTCGCGGTTTCGGTGAGGGTCACGGCATCGTCACCCGAACCGGTCACGACGTTCTCGATGCCGATGATGGTCAGGTTCTGTGCGGCGTTGCCGAGGACGAGAGTATCGGTACCGTCACCCAGATCGATCGTGCCGCCGCTGACGTTGGATACGGTGACGGTGTCATCGCCGCTGCTGCCCAGGATCGTCTCGACCCCGCTGGCGGTCAGGGATCCGGAAGCCGCAAGAGTGACTGCATCGGCACCCGAGCCGCCGGTGACGGTCTCGACGCCGGACAGGGTGACGGTGTTGGAACCGTTGGCCAGGGCGAGCGCGTCGCTGCCCTCACCGAGATCGACGGTCGTGCCGCTCTGCGCGTTGCCCAGGGTGAGGGCATCGGCCGAGGACGAGCCGACGATGCTCTCCACACCGGAAGCGGTCAGCGTGTTGGTCCCGGCCAGGGTGACCGTATCGGTATCCGCGCCGCCGGTGACGGTCTCGATGCCAACCAGTGTGACGTTGTTCCCGCCATCGGCCAGGGTCAGCGCGTCACTGCCATTGCCGAGATTGATGGTGGTGCCGCTCTGGGCGTTGCTTAGGGTCAGGTTGTCAGCCGAAGCGCTGCCGGCAATGCTCTCGACACCGGAGGCAGCCAGCGTGTTGGTGCCCGCCAGGGTGACCGTGTCGGCACCCGAGCCGCCGGTGACAGTCTCGACGCCGGACAGGGTGACGTTGTTTCCACCGTTGGCCAGGGTCAGCGCGTCGCTGCCCTGACCGAGATCGATGGTCACGCCGCTCTGGGCATTGCGCAGGGTGAGGGCGTCTGTCGAAGACGAGCCAACGATGCTCTCGACGCCAGAAGCGGCCAGAGTGTTGGTTCCGGCCAGGGTAACCGCGTCGGTACCCGAGCCACCCGTGACGGTTTCGACGCCAACCAGTGTGACGTTGTTCCCACCATCGGCCAGAGTCAGCGCGTCGTTGCCCTGACCGAGATTGATGGTCGTGCCACTCTGGGCGTTGCTCAGGGTGAGGGCGTCTGCCGAGGACGAGCCGGCAATGCTTTCGATACCGAAAGCGGCCAGTGTGTTCGAGCCAGCCAGGGTGACCGTGTCGGTGCCTGCGCCGCCGGTGACGGTCTCGATGCTGGCGAGGGTGACGGTGTTGGTGCCGTTGGCCAAGGTCAGCGCATCGTTGCCCTGACCGAGATCGATGGTCGTGCCGCTCTGGGCATTGCTCAGGGTAAGGGCATCTGCCGAGGACGAGCCGGTGATGCTCTCGACGCCAGAGACAGACAGCGTGTTGGTCCCGGCCAGGGTGATCGTGTCGGTGTCCGCACCACCGGTGACAGTCTCGACACCAGAGAGGGTGACGGTATTCCCGCCATTGGCCAGGGTGAGCGCGTCGCTGCCCTGACCGAGATCGATGGTCGTGCCGCTCTGCGCGTTGCCCAGGGTGAGGGCATCTGCCGAGGACGACCCGACGATGCTCTCCACACCGGAAGCGGCCAGCGTGTTGGTGCCAGCGAGGGTGACGGTGTCGGTGTCCGCGCCGCCGGTGACCGTCTCGACACCGGAGAGGGTGACGCTGTTCCCGCCATTGGCCAGGGTCAGCGCATCGCTGCCCTGACCGAGATTGATGGTCGTGCCGTTCTGCGCATTGCTCAGGGTGAGAGCATCGGCCGAGGACGAGCCGGCAATGCTCTCGACACCGGAGGCGGCCAGCGTATTCGTTCCGGCGAGGGTGACCGTGTCGGTATCCGCGCCGCCGGTGACAGTCTCGACACCGGCGAGGGTGACGGTATTCCCACCATTGGCCAGGGTCAGGGCGTCGCTGCCCTGACCGAGATCGATGGTCGTGCCGCTCTGGGCAGTGTCCAGGGTGAGGGCATCGGCCGAGCTGCTGCCAGCAATGCTCTCCACATCGGAAGCAGCCAGCGTGTTCGTTCCGGCCAGGGTGATCGTGTCGGTGCCCGAGCCACCGGTGACGGTCTCGACACCGGAGAGGGTGACGTTGTTCCCGCCATTGGCCAGAGTGAGCGCGTCGCTGCCCTGACCGAGATCGATGGTCGTGCCGCTCTGGGCGTTGCCCAGGGTGAGGGCATCGGTCGAGGACGAGCCCACGATGCTTTCCACACCGGAAGCAGTCAGCGTGTTGCTGCCGGCCAGGGTGACCGTGTCGGTATCCGCGCCGCCGGTGACGGTCTCGACGCCAACCAGGGTTACGGTGTTGGTGCCGCTGGCCAGGGTCAGGGCGTCGCTGCCCTGGCCGAGATCGATGGTCGTGCCGCCCTGGGTATTGCTCAGGGTGAGCGCATCGGCCGAAGACGAGCCGGAGATGCTCTCGACGCCGGAAGCAGTCAGCGTGTTCGTGCCAGCAAGAGTGACCGTGTCGGTGTCCGCACCGCCGGTGACAGTCTCGACGCCAACCAGGGTGACGGTGTTGGCGCCGTCGGCCAGGGTCAGCGCGTCGCTGCCCTCACCGAGATCGATGGTCGTGCCGCTCTGAGCATTGCCCAGGGTGAGGGCATCTGCCGAGGACGAGCCGACGATGCTCTCCACACCGGAAGCGGTCAGCGTGTTCGTGCCGGCGAGGGTGACCGTGTCGCTGTCTGCGCCGCCGGTGACGGTTTCGACACCGGCGAGGGTGACGTTGTTGACGCCGTTGGCCAGCGTCAGGGCGTCGCTGCCCTCGCCCAGGTTGATGGTCGTGCCGCTCTGGGCGTTGCCCAGGGTGAGGGCATCGGCCGAGGACGAGCCGGCAATGCTTTCGATGCCGGAAGCAGTCAGCGTGTTGGTGCCGGTCAGGGTAACCGTGTCGGCACCCGAGCCGCCGGTGACGGTCTCGACACCGGCGAGGGCGACGCTGTTGGCGCCGTTGGCCAGGGTGAGCGCATCGGTGCCTTGACCGAGATCGATGGTGGTGCCGCTCTGGGCGTTGCTCAAGGTGAGGGCATCGGCCGAGGACGAGCCGACGATGCTCTCCACACCGGAAGCGGCCAGCGTGTTCGTTCCAGCCAGGGTGACCGTGTCGGTATCCGCGCCGCCGGCGACAGTCTCGACACCGGAGAGGGTGACGGTGTTCCCGCCATTGGCCAGGGTGAGCGCGTCGCTGCCCTGACCGAGATCGATGGTCGTGCCGCTCTGGGCGTTGCTAAAGGTGAGGGCGTCTGCCGAGGAGGAGCCGGCGATACTCTCGATACCGGAAGCAGTCAGCGTGTTGCTGCCCGCCAGGGTGACCGTGTCGGCACCCGAGCCGCCTGTGACGGTCTCGACACCGGCGAGGGTGACGGTATTCCCGCCATCGGCCAGGGTCAGCGCGTCGCTGCCCTGACCGAGATCGATGGTCGTGCCGCTCTGGGCGTTGCTCAGGGTGAGGGCATCGCCCGAAGACGAGCCGGCGATGCTCTCGATACCGGAAGCGGCCAGCGTGTTGGTGCCAGCGAGGGTGACGGTGTCTGTGTCCGAGCCGCCGGTGACGGTCTCGACACCGGCGAGGGTGACGGTGTTGGCGCCGTTGGCCAGGGTCAGCGCGTCGCTGCCCTCGCCGAGATTGATGGTGGTGCCGCTCTGGGCATTGCCCAAGGTGAGGGCATCGGCCGAGGACGAGCCGGCGATGCTCTCGACACCGGAGGCGGCCAGCGTGTTGCTGCCGGCCGCAAGCTGCAGGCTGTCGGCGCCCGCGCCCAGGTTGATCGAGCCGCCCGTCGTATTGCCCAGCAGCGTCACGATGTCGCCGGCATCGCCGCCGATCAGGGTCTCGATCCCGCTGGCCGTCAGCGCGTTGGCGACATCGCTGAGCGTCAGGGTGTCGCTGCCCCCGCCGAGAGCAAGCGTCGCGCCGGAGACGCCGGTGGTCAGAGTCAGCGCATCACCCGACTCGCTGCCGGCGATCGTCTCGACGCCCGACACCGCCAGCGTGTTCGTACCGGCGGCGAGGTTGAGCACGTCGCTGCCGTTGCCCAGGCTCACGGTCATGCCGGAGACAGTGGTGCCTAGGGTGACGATGTCGCCGGCTGCCCCGCCGATCAGCGTCTCGATGCCGGAAGCCGTGAGGTTGTTGGCGAAATCGCCCAGCGTCAGGGCGTCGCTGCCGTTGCCGAGATCGATGCTGCCGCCATTGATGGCCCCGGCAAGCGTGACTGAGTCGGCGCCGCTGGAACCGATGAGGGTCTCGATCTCGCTGGCCGTCAAACTGCCCGAGGAGGCCATGGCCACGGTGTCGCTCGAAGCGCCGCCGGTCACGGTTTCAATGCCGGAGATCGCCAGATTGTTGGCGAAATCGCCCAGCGTCAGGGCGTCGCTGCCGGCACCGAGGTCGACCGTGCCGCCGTCGAAGCCGCCGGTGAGGGTCAGGTCGTCCGAGCCCGTGCCGCCGAGGATTGTCTCGGCGCCGAGAACGCTCAGCGTATTGGCTCCGTCCGCCAGCTGCAGGGTGTCGTCGCCCGCTTCCAGGTTCACTGTGATGCCGGAGACCGGTGCCGCGAGGGTCACGTTGTCACCGCCGCTGCTACCGGTGACTGTCTCGACGTCCTCGATGACGACGCTCCCCGGCAGGCCGAGCGTGATGGCATCCGCGCCGTTGCTG
>SXGR01525819.1_pt1 | contig 20694 bp, 13 predicted proteins | sample 3174711 | NCBI WGS metagenome assembly SXGR01 (sample SAMN11356860, study PRJNA531348) | freshwater metagenome | isolation source: freshwater sample F1-60 | place: China: Fuxian Lake, Yuxi | collected 2017-12-25 | reverse complement strand
GTCCCAAGCGCTGGCGAGTTCCTTAACCTTTTCAGGCTGGGCGGCAGCGAGGTTCTTCTGCTCGGTGCGGTCGGCTTTCAAATCGTAGAGTTCCCACGCCCCCTGACCGCCGCGCCGGACAAGTTTCCAGTCGCGCACCCGAATCGCGGCGTTGCCTTCATGCTCCCAGAAAATCGCTTCACGCTCGATGGGCTTGTTGGCGAAGGCAGGCATGAGACTGCGTCCCTCCATGGGTTGAATGGCCTGGCCTTTGAACTCCTTCGGATAGCTCGCGCCAGTCGCGTCCACCACCGTGGCCATGATGTCCACGAGATGGCCGGGCTCCGGGCGAAGTTCGCCCTTGGCCGGAATTCCCGCCGGCCAATGAGCGATCAAAGGCGAGGCAATGCCGCCTTCGTGATTGAAATGTTTGTAGAGCCGGAACGGCGTGTTTTGCAGCCAGGCCCACGATTCGCCGCAGAACACCGAACTCGCGGCGTCGCCCGGGTTCTCTCCGTTGAACCTCCCGTTCGGACCCGACTCCGCGTTGCCGCCGTTGTCGGACATGAAAAGAATCAGCGTATTGTCCAGCGCGCCGCGCTCGCGCAAGCCATCGGTGAGCGTGCCGATGGCGCGGTCCATCCGGTAAACACACGCCGCGTAGATCGCCATCATGTGATCAAACCGATCCTTCTCCGCGTCCGTCAATTCATCCCACGCCTTGATATTCTCGGGGCGCGGCGCGAGCGGCCAGGCGGGATCCACCACGCCCAGTTTTTTCTGTCGGGCGTGACGCGCCTCGCGGAGCTTGTCCCAACCGGCCCGGTATTTGCCGCGAAACTTTGCGATGTCCTCCGGCGGTGCCTGCAACGGGAAGTGCGGCGCGTTGTGCGCGAGGTAGAGGAAGAACGGCTTCTTCGCCGCGCGCGCCTCGTCGATGAACTTCAATCCATACTCGGTCCACAGGTCGGTGGCATACCACTCCTTCGGGACGCCATTGGTGCCGCCACGCCCCACATGCTGGCCGTTGAGAAACAGGTTGGCGCGCGGGCTGTCGTGGAAGAAGAAACCGCCGGCGGGCGCATTCAGGCTGCGTTGAAATCCGCGCTCCCAAGGCACGACGCCCTGGTTTTGACCGAGGTGCCACTTGCCGCTCATGGCCGTGAAGTAGCCGTTGCTGCCGAGCACTTCCGCCATCGTCACGCACTGCTCGCTGAGTTTGCCAGAATACCCGGGGAGCACTTTGCCATCGGCGTCCCTGTGCGCGGCGGTCATGTGGCCGATGCCCGTCTGGTGCGGATACAGCCCGGTGAGCAGGGCTGCGCGCGTGGGACAGCAGCGCGCGGTGTTGTAGAACTGGGTGAAGCGCAGGCCGTTCTTCGCCAGCGTGTCGAGATTGGGCGTCGGAATCTCGCTGCCGTAGCAGCCGATGTCCGACCAGCCCATGTCATCCACGAGGACCACGATGACGTTGGGTTTGGCGGCCCCGGCCGGCGCCGCGAAAAGCGAAGCCGTGGTGAGGATGGCAAGGGCTGTGATGTTCAGGAGTGTTCTCATTGCTTCTTTCCTTTGCCGGCGCTGCCGGGAGTCATGCTCTTGAAGCGGCCGTAAATCGGATGACTGTCGGGGATGACCTGCGGCTTCATCTGCGCGCGCCAAGCATCGTAGTCCCGCTTCATCCGCGAAACCCGTTCGGTGTCGCGCGCGGCGAGGTTGTTGGCTTCACCGGGGTCGGCGACCACGTCGTAGAGTTCCGGGGCGTTGTCACCTTCCATGACCAGCTTGAAATTTCCCTCGCGGATGGCGCGCAACGGACGGGCGAGATTCGTGTCGCGTCCGGGAATGCGCCACTCCTTGTGGTCGTTGAAGAGCCAGCAGAGCTGCGGGTGCGGCACGCCGTTCGTCTTTCCCAACACGTAGGGCAGCAGGTTCACACCATCGAGGTTGGACGGGCCAGCAATCCCGGCGGCGGAAAGCGCGGTGGGGAAAATATCCATCACATGCACCATCGCCTCGAAGCGTTTCCCGGCGGGCAGCGTTCCCGGCCAGCGCGCGGCGAAGGGCACCCGAATGCCGCCTTCGAGCACGTCGAACTTCTGGCCGCGATGCGGGCCGTTGCTGGTGCCGAGCAGGGGCGGTTCGGCGCCATTGTCGCTGATGAAGAAGACGAGCGTGTTGGAATCCTGCCCGGACTGTCGGAGGGCATCGAGCAGGCGGCCGATGTTGTCATCGAGGTTCACCATGATGGCAGCGCCGCGCTGGCGCACGCCCTTGAGATGCGTGACGCGGGCGAGATCCTGCGGCCGCGCCACCTGCGGTTGGTGCGCCGCCATGTAGGCGAGATGCAGGAAGAAGGGCTTTCCGTCCGCCGCCTTGATGATGCGGCAGGCTTCGTCGGTCAGCAGGTCGGTGTTGTAGCCTTCATGCTGCTTCTCGGCGCCGTTGCGTGAGAGCATGGGATTCACGTAAGTGCCCGCCGCGCCGAAGTAGCCGAAGAACTCTTCGAAGCCGCGGTTGCGCGGGCCAAACTCCAACTGGTTGCCTTTGCCGAGATGCCACTTGCCGACGAGCTTTGTGGCGTAACCCGCTTCCTGGAGTTTCTGTGGCAGCAGGATTTCCGAGCGGTCCATGCCATCGCGCGGACCGTCGAGTGGCCGGTTGTCCTCAACTCCGAAACGCTGCGGATAACGCCCGGTCAGCAAGGCGGCGCGAGTGGGCGAGCAGGAGGGCATCGCGTAACCGTGGCTGAAGGTCACGCCTTCGCGCGCAAAGCGGTCGATGTTCGGCGTGGGGAAGTCCTTTCCGTCAGTGAAACCGAAATCCCCCACGCCAATGTCATCCACGAGGATGACAATGATGTTTGGTCTGGAATCATCTGCGGCGGCGAGTCCGGCGAATGGCGCAAGCAGCAGAGCGGCGAGCAGGGTGAGTGATTTTTTCATCACGGTTCAGGTGTTCGCGGGAGATTCTATTTTGCTGCGGACTTCTTTTTGCGCGTCTCGGCGAGGCCGGTGAGCGGCCAGTTTTTGTCGGGCGTGTGCGCGGCGATCATCAGCGCGACGGCGCGTTGAACGAGGGCGGGATGGTTCGTCGCCACGTTCTTCGATTCGGCAGGGTCGGTGGCGAGATCGTAGAGTTCGATCTCGGCCTGCGGACCGTTCTTCACGGCTTTCCAGTTTCCGAAACGCACAGCTTGCAGCGGCTTCGCGGTCTCGTGCAGTTCCCAGTAGAAGTGGTCGCGCTTCGGTGCCGCGCCGCCTTTCAAGAAGCTGACGAGCGAGAGGCCGTCCGTTTTGCACTCGGCGGGGATTCTCGCGTCGGCCAGTTCGGCGGCGGTAGGGAGGAAATCCCAGAACGCCCACGGCTCATCGCTCACGCGACCGGCGGGCACGACGCCCGGCCAGCGCGCGAGGGCGGCCTGCCGAAGCGCGCCTTCGTAGAGGCCGCGCTTGAAGCCGCGCAATCCGTTGTTCGCCTGCCCGAAGAGTTTTCCCATCGGGGAGTTCGGCGCGAAGGACGAGCCGTTGTCGCCCGCGATCATGACGAGCGTTCTTTCGTCGAGCTTGAGCTCCTTGAGCAGCGCGAGCAGCCGGCCCACATCCGCGTCGAGGCGGGTGACTTGCGCGGCGTAGGCTTTTTGCTGCGGCGTCCACGGCTTGTCCGCATACTCGCCAAGCTGATCAATCTCGTGCCGTCCGTGCGGCAGCGTGACGGCGTAGTAGAGGAAGAACGGCATGTCCTTCTGCCCGCGCACCCAGCGCTCGACGTCCTGTTGAATCAACTCCTGCGCGAAGGTCTTCCCGATGTTCGTGCCGTTGTTGCCCGGCAACTCGAAGCGCACGGCGTCGCGGTAAAGATGCGTGGGGAAATACGAATGCGCGTGGCGCTGGCAGTTGTAGCCGAAGAAGTGATCGAAGCCCTGCTTGAGCGGGCTGCCCGTGGTGTCGAACATGCCCATGCCCCACTTGCCCATGCAGGCCGTCGCGTAACCCGCGCTTTTCAGAATCTCCGCGACCGTGACGGTCTCCGCCGGCAACGGAAGCTGGCCTTCGCCCGGCGCAATCTCCCAGTTCCCCCGCACGGGACAATGGCCGCTGTGCAGCCCGGTCATCAGCGAGGCGCGGCTCGGCGCGCAGACGGCGGTGCCGCAAAATGCCTGCGTGTAGCGCGTGCCTTCGCGTGCCATGCGGTCGAGATGCGGCGTGGCGATGAGCTTCTGCCCGTAGCTGCCGAGGTCGCCCTGCGCGAGATCGTCGCTCAGGATGAAGATGATGTTGGGCTTGTCCGCTGCGGAGGTTGGGCCGCAGAGAAGTCCGAGGAAGGCAACGAGGACGAAGGCGAGTTTCATGGATTCGGGTTTCGTTTCGCCGCGCGGCCGTTCGGCTTGGTGGCGTCGTAGTTGGAATTGGGGATGGAGAATTTCGCGCCGACTTGCTTCTGCCAGGCGGCGAGTTCGGCGCGGAGGGCAGTCACGCGTTGTGGTTCTTTGGCGGCGAGGTTGTTCGTCTCGCCGATGTCCTGCGCGAGGTTGAACAACTCGGCGCGCTGGTCCTCAGCCCACTCGATGAGCTTCCAATCGCCGCGCCGGATGGCTGCGCCGGGCGCGCCGCCTTGATTGCCGTAATGCGGGTAGTGCCAGAACAACGCGCGCTCGGGCGCCGCGCCGCCTTTCAGCAACGGCACGAGGCTCGCGCCGTCGAGCGTCTGGCCGGGCGATGGTTTCGCGCCCGCGACTTCGAGCAGCGTGGGGAAAAAGTCCGGGCTGCTCACGGGCGCGTTGACGACGCTGCCGGCCTTCACCACGGCGGGCCAGCGCACGAGCAGCGGCTCGCGGATGCCGCCTTCATACATCCAGCCCTTGCCGCCCCGCAGCGGGAGATTCGACGTGGGCCAGCCTTCGCTCGTGGAGAGGCCGCCGTTGTCGCTGGTGAAAATGACGAGCGTGTTTTCGCGCAGGCCGAGTTCGTCGAGCTTCGCCAGCACTTTGCCGACGGCGAGGTCCATCGCTTCGACCATCGCGGCATAGACGACGTGATCCTGCGTGAGTCGGACGTCGCGCGGTTCTTCGCGGCCCCATTTGTCCGTCAGGCCGAGCAGCGCGCGCTTCGCCTCGTATTTCTTTCGCAAGTCCTCGCGCGCCATCAGCGGCGTGTGAACATCGTAGAACGAGTAGTAGGCGAAGAACGGGCGGGTCTTGTTCGCCTCAATGAATTTCGTCGTCTCCATCGCGAGCCGGTCAGGCAGATGCTCGCCATCGGGGCCGTCGGGCAGGCGTGGATTGGCGTAGGGCGAGAAGTATTTCTTCCCGCCGTAGGGGCCGCCCTTGTCCACCCCGCCGAGATTGTGATCGAAGCCCTGGTTCTCCGGCCACCAACCCTCGGGACCGAGATGCCATTTGCCGGCGAAGAACGTCGCGTAGCCCGCCGCCTTCATCGCCTTCGCGAGCGTGGGCGTGTCGAGCGCGAGCCGGTCGGCGAACGGCGCGGGCAGCAGCTTGGTGTTGCGCTTCCATTGCTCGGGCCGCGCGGGCGCGCCGATGTAGTCCGTGATGCCGGTGCGTTGCGGCCATTGCCCGCTGAGAATGCTCGCGCGTGTGGGCGAGCAGACCGGACACGCGGCGTAGGCGGCGGTGAACTTCGCGCCATCGCGTGCGAGTCGGTCGAGATTCGGCGTCTCGTAGAACGTGCTGCCGTAGCAACCGAGATCGCGCTGCCCGAGATCGTCGGCGAGGAAGAAGACGACGTTGGGCCGGGCGGTCTCTGCTGCTGCGGCGAGGAAAGAGCACGGCGCGAGCAGCAGCGCAGCAAGTAGGGCGAAAACAGTTTTCATCATGCAGTCAGACGTTCAGTTCATCAGTAGTCGGCCAAGGGAATTTCTGAACGGGCTTTCACGGGTCTTCCTTCTTCGCGCCGGGCAGCGGGCCGCCCAGGGGTTTCGCGTCCTTGGTCAACTCATCCAACCGGGCGCGCATCGCTTTCACGCGTTGGGGTTCGGCGGCGGCGAGATCGTGTTTTTCGGAGATGTCCTTGGCGAGGTGGTAGAGTTCCATCTTGCCGGAGGCGGGCAGGAGCAGTTTCCAATCGCCCATGCGGACGGCTTTCGCATTCAGCGTCGTCCCGTGCAGCAGGATCGCGTCGTGCGGAGATTTCGCGCCCTTCGTCAGCACGGGCCAGATGTCGAGACCGTCGGGCGCGTGCTTCTGAGTCGTGGACGCGTCCGCAAGTTTCAGGAGCGTGGGATACCAGTCCACGATGTGGATCGGCTCATCAACGATTGTTCCGGGTTTAATTTTTCCCGGCCAGGTGGCGAAGGCCGCCGCGCGCACGCCGCCTTCGTAGATGCCGCCTTTGCCGCCGCGCAACGGAGTGTTCAACGTGGACTTGGTCGGCCCGCCGTTGTCGCTGGAGAAGATGATGAGCGTGTTATCGCGCAGTCCCTTTTCTTCGAGCGCCGCGGTGATCTGGCCGATGGCTTCGTCCACGGCGGCCAACATTCCGGCGGCGGTATTGCGGGGTTTGGGGAGATGCTGATACGGCGCGGCGTAATTGGTGGGCACTTGGAACGGCGAGTGGATGCCGTTGAAGGGAACGTAGAGAAACAGCGGTTTGCCGGCGGGCTGTGCGCGGATGAGGCGGCTGGCTTCCCTGGCGATCAGGCTGGTGGTGTAGCCTTCTTCTTTCAGGGGTTTGTCATCGCGATACCAGTCGAGCTTGCCGTCGCGCAGGTGGGTGAAGTAGTCGAGGGCACCCATCATGCCACCATACTGATGCTGGAAGCCGCGCTGGCTGGGGCGGTATTCGGCGCGGAATTCCCCGAGATGCCACTTGCCGCAAATGGCCGTCGTGTAACCCGCATCCACGAGAGCCTGGGGCAATGTGCGCTGGTCCAGCGGCAGTCCCCACCTCGCGCCCGGAGTCACGATGCTATAGACTCCGGTGCGCGTGGGGTATCGGCCGGACAGCAGCGCCGCGCGCGTGGGCGAACAAAGCGGCTGCACGTAAAACGATTTCAACACCGCGCCCTGCTTCGCGAGCTTGTCGATGTTCGGCGTGCGGATGTCCTTCCCGCCATTGAACCCGCAGTCGGCATAGCCCAAGTCGTCCACCAGGAAGTAAACGATGCTGGGCTTGGCGGCCTTCGCTGCGGTCATGCTGGCCAGCGCGAACAAGACAGCGGCAAGGAAGACAAAGGAATGGGGACAAGGGAAGGAGTGGAAGGTCAGAGATTTAATTTTCATCGGTGTTCGTCCAGGTATTCGCAGAGGAAATTTCAGGTTTAGATTTCATTCCTTTGTCCCCATTCCCTTGTCTTCCCTCTGAAGGGTGGTCACTTCGAGGCGCGCATGGTTGAGGTTGATCCATTGGATGGCGTCGAGTCCGGCATGGGTCAGGAGTAATTCGAAGTGTCGTTGGTAGGCGGGCTGAGGACTGCGAAAGGCGGTGACGACAAAGGCGTGCCGCGGGGCGTGGAGCTGAACGAGGTGCGTGCCGAGGGTGCGATGTCCATCCACAATCTCGACACGATGCAGGCAATGGGCCTCACCGCCACAGTGGTGAACGAGAGCTTCGCAGTAGAGGCGGCTGTCCAGATGTGTGCCCCAGTCCTTCATGAGTTCTTTGAGGTGCGTGATGAGTCGCTCGCACTGTGGCGTTAGCATCTGCCAGCCGGATTGACGCATCGCGGGCTGATGCCGGGCCGTTTCTGAGATGGCGTTGCGGAGCAGCTTGCCCTGCACCTTGGCATCCCCAAAGTTGACGAGCTTCACGCGGCGGATGTCCTGAAGCATCGCATAGTGCAGGCCCTGGGCTTCATGCTCTTTCACCAGCGCCGCAACGGCCTTGAGCTCGTAAAGCATGTGGTTGGCGACAAGGTCGAGGTGGAACGTCTTCTCGAAGCTGCCGTGGGCGACCGTCACTGGCACTTGGGTGTGAACTTCAAATCCTTCCGCCCTGAGTCTCGCGGCAAGGTCGTTCTCATAAACCCGCTCATCAAACAAGCGGCCGAACTTGTTCTGACTGGCATAGGCGCAACGCATCACGGCTTCGTCGATGAAGTCGAACTCAGCGTCGGTGACGGAGCGCAGATTGAGCGTGCGGTGAATGGGCATGGTGATCAGGAGGAGAAGACAAGGGAATGGGGACAGAGGAATGGGAACGGATTCTGAGGAGCAGAGCCAATGTCTCTACTCCCTTGTCCCCATTCTTTTGTCTTCAAGGTCTGGTTCATGGGGAGGTTTTCCCAGTCGGACGCGCTGCTTTCCACCCAGCCCGCCATTGCGCCGTGAGCTCTTCAATCAGCGCCTTGTTCGTCGGGTCGTTGGCGATGTTGGTGTTCTCCTGAGGATCGGTTTGGTGGTCGTAAAGTTCGACGGCGTCCACCTTCGCGTGGTCGTCGCGCTCCAGCCATTGCGTGAAGCGGTGGCGATCCGTCCGCATGGTGTAGCCCATGAGCTTCCGGCCCTTCACCGTGCGCGGATACTGGCAGAACGCGGCGGACTTCCAAGGGCGGCTCGGATCATCGAGCAGGGGCTTGAAGCTGGTGCCCTCCAGATTCGCCGGCAGCGGCAGTCCCGCGAGTTCCGCGAGGGTCGGATACATGTCCACGAACTCGACGAGGGCCTCTGCTTTCTTGCCGGCGGCCTTCATGCCGGGAGCAGAGATGATGAGCGGCGCGCGGACATCGTTCTCCACGTTGCTGTGCTTGGCCCAGCGATCGTGCTCGCCGAGCTTCCAGCCGTGGTCGCCCCAGAGGATGACGATGGTGTTCTCGCGCAGGCCGAGGTGGTCGAGTTCGTCGAGCACGCGGCCGAGTTGCGCGTCCATGTAGCTGACCGCCGCGAGGTAGCCGTGGCGGAGTTGTCGCGCGTAATCATCCGGCAGGCGGCTCACATCGGGGACGCCGCTGTAGCCCCACAGCTCGGGCTTGTTCACGAGCGCGTAGTCGGGCGCGCCTTTGGGCGGGAAGCGATTGGCCGCCAGCGGAATGGTCGCCGGGTCGTACAAATCCCAGTAGTGCTTTGGCGCATAGAACGGGAGGTGCGGCTTGTGGAATCCGACCGCGAGGAAGAACGGCTGCGCGTTGGTCTTGAACTTCCGTAGCGCTGCGATGGCTCCATCGGCCAGCTTGCCTTCGCCGCCGCCGTGGGGCGGTTCGTCCGTGGCACGGAAGGCCGGGCCGCGATCCGTCTTGGTCAGTTTGGTGGGGTCTTCGTTCTCCGGTTCGTTGTCGGCTTTCTTCTTCTTTGCCGCAGCGGTCTTCTTCGCCGGCACCACGTCGGGGTCTTGCTCCAGCAGCGACGTCGCGGTGGGGGACCAACTCGGCGGGTCCACGAGTTCGCCGTGGAAAATTTTCCCCAAGCCCTGCGCGAAGTAGCCGTGGTTCTTGAAGAGCTGCGACAGCGTCACCACCTCGGGCAGCGCCTTGCGGAAATGCGTGTTCAAGTCCCACACCTTCGTCGTGTCGGGCCGCATCCCGGTCATCACGCTGGAACGCGACGGCGAGCAAACCGCCTGCTGGCAGTAGGCGCGCCGGAAGACCATGCCCCGCTGCGCCAGCCGATCGATGTTCGGACTTTTGACGACGGTGTTGCCGTAGCAACCCAGTTCCGGCCGCAAGTCGTCCGCGACGAGGAAGAGGACGTTGGGTTTTCCGGCAGATGGCAGCGCAGCGCCCGGCGCGGCGAACGCGCCGAACACGAGGCTCAGGAGCAAGATGATTCTCATAGTAAGCCCTACATAGACGGAAATCCGCCGCTCAAAGTTTCGTGAGTTCTAAGTTCCGTCCTGTTCATGGATTGCTGGCGGCGCGTTCAGACCGGCTCCGGCCGCTGGTTTTTGATTGTTCGAGCAATGCTTTCAGTTCCTTCACGATCTCCGGGCGCTCGGCGGAGAGGTTCTTCGTTTCGCCGGGATCCGTTTCGAGATTGTAGAGCTGGCCCGGCGCGTCAGGTACGGTGTCGGGCAAGGCAAGGGGTTGCATCTCCCCCCGGTCGTAGCGGTTGCCGCCCGAGCCGGGGTGATCGAGGAACTTCCACGGGCCACGGCGGATGGAGAGGGTGCGGGCACCGGCGAAGGCTTGCTGGAGCAGGTAGGGCCGGATGGGCGCTTTGTCTTCGCCGCGCCATGCGGGCAGCAGGTTGAAGCTGTCTTCGGCGGCGTTGTCAGGAAGCTTCGTGCCGATGATGGCGGCGACCGTCGCCATCACGTCGGTGAGGCTGGTGAGCTGCGCGTTGGTCGTGCCGGGTTTCACCTGGCCGGGCCAGCGGACGAGGAACGGCACGCGGTGGCCGCCCTCCCAATTGTCACGCTTCACACCGCGCCACGGGCGTGCGCCGTCGTGACTGTGGTCCGCGCGCATGTGGATGACGCTGGTGGTCTCGGGGCCGTTGTCGCTGGTGAAGATGACGAGCGTGTTGTCGGCGACGCCAAGTTTCTCCAGCGTCTGCATGAGTTCGCCGCCGATCCAGTCGAGCTGGTGGATGAAGTCGCCGTGCGGCCCGGCTTTGGTCGCGCCCTTGAACTGCGGCGCAGCGAACGACGGCAGATGCACGGCCTGCGCGGAGTGGAAGAGAAAGAACGGCTTGCCCGGCGACTGTCGGACATGCTGTTCGAGGAACTCGCGGCTCTTCTTGAGGAAGACGAGGTCCACTTCTTCCATCGGAAAATTTGTGGCGATGAGACCGGCGCGGCAGTCGTTGGCGTAGGCGTGCTTCGGCAGCTTCGACTTCTCGATCACGCCGGTGGGCGGCACCGGCACGCGGTCGCCTTCGATGAACGCGTAAAGCCAGTCCGTCGTGGGACAGCACGCCGTGCCGAAGAAACGGTCGAAGCCGTGGTCCACCGGCCCGCCTTCGATGCGCCGGGAAAAATCCACGCGTCGTACGGCCTCGACGCCATTGCCACGCACGGGTTGCCTCGCATTGTCGAAGAACGTCAGACCGACGTGCCATTTGCCGATGCACGCCGTCGCGTAGCCGTTCGTGCGCAGCATCGCGGGGAGAGTGAGCCGCCCCGGCGCGATGAGCGACGGCCCTCCGACCGCCTCGAAAACTCTACCGCCATTCGGCACGCGAAACGCCATCTGCCCCGTGAGCAAGCTGTAGCGCGTGGGCGTGCAAACGGTCGCCGGACTGTGCGCGTCGGTGAAGCGCATCCACTCTCGCGCGAGCCGGTCAATGTTCGGCGTGGCGACCTTCGCCTGATCGTTGTAGCACCGCACGTCGCCGTAGCCGAGGTCGTCGGCGAGGATGAGGAGGATGTTGGGGCGTGCAATCTCGGCGGGGGCGGCGGCCCGCACCGCCGGAAGGACCGCCAACAAGGCGACACAGAATGAAACGAGTTTCATGGCCTACAGCCTCGGGTCAACCGACTCGCTTTCCAAAGCCAAAACACCGAAGCCGCACCAGCAAATCGTTCAAGGCCGCGCGCGTCGCATCGCTCGGCAGCTCCGGCAACGAACTCGCCTCATGCGCCGCCTGCAACTCGCCACGCAGCCGCTGGTATTCCGACTCGTGAAAGGCGATGTCCGCATCCTCCAGCTTCGACTTCTCTGGCCCGGCCAGCTTGCGCGCGACCAGTTCGGCGATGTAGGGCAGCCGAAACTCTTCGTTCAACGTCACCAGATTCGCCTCAATCACGCCCGTGCGCATCAGATGAATGCCCGTCAGTAACACACGATAGACGTAGAGCAGCGGCTTCACCCGGCGCGGTGACTCCTTGAGGAACAGCTTCCACTGCGTCTCCGCGAAGCCGAAGTAGTGATGGGAGTGATGCTTCGTGATGACGCCCGTTTGGCCACCCTCTCCGCCTCGACCGGGGAGAGGGGTTAGGGGTGAGGTGTCGAATCGTTTCGTCCGGCAAATCTCCATCAACTCCGCGTGTTCCGGCGTGGTGCGAACCACGAGCGGCGAAAACAACTGCTCCAGCACGTAACCGTTCTTCTTGAGGAGCAACCCGAAGAACTTCTTCGCATCATGGCTCACGATGTCCATCTCCAGCCCTTCGATGACGCGCGAGTCCTGGACCGTTTCATCCCGCACGTCCAGCCCCACTACGCTCTCCACCGGCAACACATGCGCCCCGCGCAAGTCGAAGTCCGAGTCCGGCGACGGAAAGCCGTAGAGATGCGCCCCGCTGATCGTGGCGAAGAGCAGCGGATACGGCTGCGCGGCGACGATGCGATGAAGGCGTGGGTCAATGGTCATAGGTAGCAAAGTATTCACAGACGCGGGTCCACCGGTTCGCTCTCCATCGCCAGCACGCCAAAGACGCATTCGTGGACACGGCGCAGCGGCTCGCCACGAACGAACCGCTCCAGTGCCTCCACGCCCAGTGCGAACTCGCGCAAGGCGAGCGACCGCTTCGCGTTCAGGCCGCGCGAGCGCAGGCGCTCCAAGTTGTCAGGTGCGGTGTATTCCGGGCCGTAGATGATACGGCGATATTCGCGGCCCCGGCACTTGACCGCCGGTTGAATCAACCCGCGCTTGCCTCGCGCCACGAAGTCCAGCGGCTTCACCACCATTCCCTCGCCGCCGCGCCCGGTGAGATCTTCCCACCAACGAATGGCGGCGGCCTCGCTCTCCGGGTTGGTCACTTCGACGACCTGAAACGGCGTGGCGATGACGATGCCACCGTCCAGCCGCGCGAGCGTCGTCATGTGCCAATCGTTGGGCTTGTCCACATGGACCTTGCCCTCCGTCGCCAGCAGGTGGAACGGAGCCAGCTTGAGGTCATCCACCGAGTTCACCGGCCAGCAGTAACGGCGGTAAGAAGCAACGTAGTCGGATGCCATTGACCGCCGAGCGCCGGTGCGGATGAGCAAGTCGCTCACAGGCAGACCGCGAGCTTCGGCCTGTTTCAGCAGCTCCACCGCGTCGCCCAACATGGCTCCGGCAGACGCCCCCACGGGCGCGTATTGCTCCTTCAACAACGCCTGCGCCTTCGCCGACCACGGCATCAACTCACAGTCGAGGCAGACCCAGTCGGTCTGGAACTCGTCCCAGAACCCGGCGCGAGTCACGGCTTCGCGCACCCGTTCGAGAAAACCGGTCTCGACCGTGGTGTCATCAAAGAACCTCCGCCCCGTCCGCGTGTGGCACACGCCGAAGCCTTCGCCGGTCACACCGAAGCGCTTGCGCGCAGCCGCTTCAGCGCGGCAGACAATCACGACCGCGCGCGAACCCATGTGCTTCTCTTCGCAGACGACGCGCGGCACGCCTTCGTGGCGGTAGTAAGCGAACGCTTCCGCCGGATGTTCCAGCAAGCCGGGCTGTTGGCTCGTGCCGCTCGGCGACATCGTGGGCGGTAGGTAAATCAGCCACTTGGGATTTGCAGCGAAACGGCTCATGACCTCCAGTGCGGCGGTTGCGTTCTCTTCGCGAATGGTCACGTTGCCGTACAGGCGCGTGCCGACGATGCGCTTGCCCAGCACGTCAGCGAGGTCGAGCAAGTCATCGTGCTGCTGCTGCGCGGACAAAGTCGGGGCCTGCGCTTCGGGCACGAGAAACGGTTTGCGCGGCTCGGCGTAAGTCTGCTTCGCCGGAACGGAGACCAGCTCCCGCTCCGGATATCGCAGCGCCGTGAGCTTCCCGCCGAAGACGCAGCCGGTATCAATGTTAATGGTGCGGTTCAGCCATTCTGGCTCCGGCACCGGCGTATGCCCATACACCACGGTCGCCGAGCCGCGATACTCGGCGGCCCAGTTGTAGCGCACCGGCAGGCCGAACTCATCGGTCTCACCCGTCGTCTCGCCGAACAGCGCGAACTCCCGCACCGCACCGGAGCCGCGTCCCTGCATGGATTCCTTCAAGCCCGCGTGGGCGACCACGAGCTTGCCGTCATCGAGGACGTAATGGCTCACGAGGGAATCAATGAACTCGGCCGCCACCCGGCTGAAGCCACGGTAGTGCTGCTCGTAGGCTTCAAACTGCGTCAGCGTCTCCGCCAGCCCATGCGTGATTTGCACGTCCTTGCCCCAAACCTTGCGCATGAACTTCATGTCGTGGTTGCCCGGCACGCACAGGGCGCTGCCGGACTTCACGCTGTCCATCACGAGCCGGACGACTTCGGGCACCTTCGGTCCGCGGTCCACCAGGTCGCCCACGAAGACGAGCTTGCGGCCCGCCGGATGATGCCACGCGCCCGCGCTCTGCCCGGTCTCGTAGCCCAGCTTTGCCAGCAACTCGACCAGTTCATCGAAGCACCCATGCACGTCGCCGATGAGGTCAAACGGGCCGTGGTCGTGCTTCCGGTTGTTCCACAGCGGCTGGCGCTCGATGACCGCCGCTTCGACTTCCTCTAGCGACCGCAGCACGAAGACATGGCGGAAGCCCTCGCGCTCCAGTCCGCGCAGCGACTTGTGCAGTTGCGACGCCTGCTGCCGGATGACGTGCGGGCCGAAACTGCGGTCGGCGCGCGACTTGTTCCGGTCGTGCGCTACGCGCTCCGGCACGTCGAGCACGATGGCCACGGGCAGGCAGTGGAACTCCCGGGCGAGCTGCACCAGCGGCTTGCGCGCCTCCGGCTGGACGTTGGTGGCGTCCACCACCGTGAGTTTGCCCGCCGCGAGCCGCTTGCGCGCGATGAAGTGAAGCACATCAAACGCATCCCCCGTCGCCGCCTGGCTGTTCTCGTCATCGGACACCAATCCGCGACAGGTGTCGGACGAAAGCACCTCGGTCGGTTTGAAGTGCCGCCGCGCAACCGTGCTTTTGCCAGAGCCGGACACGCCGACCAGCACGACGAGGGAGAGTTCGGGGATGGTGAGTTTCATTCGCTTCAAGGACGACTACTCTGAAGATGTTGGCGAAATATCTTTTTCTTGATGCGGTCCGCGACAGGAATCCGGGTCCATCTCAAGGTGCGACGTTCAGTCACGAGCAAACCCATGAGCCCATGACTGCCAAAATCAGAAACACAGCAACCGGCAACAGGTCGTAATTCACCGACCTTGAAAAGCGCCTTCGCCGTTGAAGCCAAACAAACGGTGCGTCGCTCAACGATCCCAGTGAAATGAACTTCCTTCACGTCAATCCGGGCGCTTCCCTTGGGCAAGACATATGGTCCGTCATCAAACCGCACGGTGACGTTAGCTGGGAATCTCTGGATGCCCTGTTGAAAGGGGACTCTGGAACGGGCCTCCGCTTCCTTCGCCGCAAGGATGCTAACGTTGTGCAACCAGCTATTGAAGTCTTGCGGCTTCCTGTCCGCCGGCTTTTGAAACCCCATAGGCGGGTTGGACCGAAGCATTTCAATGTCGGTAGCACTGTGTCGGTCGCCTGGGTTTATGTGGACGTGAGGGGGCTGTGACCAGCCGTATTCAGTGTGAATCGCAGGAACGTCCTTGCACTGGAAGAAATCGAATCCTTCGGATGGGTTCCATGCTTTTAACTCGTAAAGCTCAACTCCGTGACTGGTGGCCTTTCGGATTGCGGGGCGCGTGAAGCCACTCGCCGAAACGACTACTCGGTGCGTGATCGAAGGCATATCCTGTAGCTTCTGGATCAAACCCTCGACTTGAGGTGTGCCGAGCTTGCGGTTTAGCGCTTTCACCTCCAGTCCCTTGAAGGCAGACACGGTGCCGTCATTGTTGCGAACAGTGACGGTCACATCCACGTCTCGCTTGGATTCAGAACGCGCATCGTGAACGTAGTCACCGAGCTCAACTTCAACGTCTTCTTGATGTGAAGCCATCGACAAGAGACCGACGAGGTAGTGGATGTCTGTTGGGGTCAGCATTGGTGCATCACGGCCTCAGGTTTTCTTAAGAATGGCCATCTGCGTCGGTGAACCAACTGCCGCATCTTCTGGCCCGACAGGCAGGAACCTCACCGTGTAGCCGAAGCGGACGGCAATACCGTTGGCCCAGTCCTGAAATTCCGCCCGCGTCCACTCGAAGCGGTGGTCGCGGTGGCGGAACTTGCCTGCCGGGAGCGTCTCCCACTTCACGTTGTATTCGGCGTTGGGTGTGGTGAGCACCACGGTGCCGGGCCGCGCGCACTCGAACAGCACGCGCTCGAACGCCGCCAGCCGCGGCGGGTCGAGGTGCTCGATGACCTCCACGACGGCGGCGGCCTCGAAGCCCGCCAGCCGCTCGTCCCGATACATGAGCGAGCCGTGCAGAAGTTTGAGCCGTTCCTTTTGCAACGTGGGCAGGCGGTCGTAGTGGAGGTTCTCCGCCGCCATCTCCAACACGCGGTGCGATACGTCCAGGCCGACGATGCGGGTGAACTGGCGCTCCTTGAGCAGACTTCGCAGCAGCTTCCCTTCGCCGCAGCCGAGGTCGAGGACGGAGGTGGCTCCAGCAGCCTTGAGCGCCGCGAGCACCGTGCCGAGCCGCTGCTCGTTCAGGCTCAAGGCGCGCTCGACGGTCGCCTCTTCCTGCGCTTGTGCTTCGGCGGTGTCATCAGGATGCGGGTCGCTTTCATCCACAAGCTGGGCGAGCGCGTCCGTGACGAGACTGCGCTGGTGCTTCAGGTAGCGGCGCGTGATGGCGTCGCGCTCGGGATGAGTGGCGAGCCAGCCTTCGCCGTGGCGCAGGAGCTTGCCCACCTCGTCATCGCCCACCCAGTAGTGCTTGTCGTTGTCGAGCACCGGCACGAGCACGTAGATGTGGCTGAGAAGCTGATGCAACGGCAGCGTGGCCTCCAACTCAACGCGGTGATAGGCGCTCTCGCCCCACATCGGAAAGGTGTCATCAAGGGGCAGGCGCGTGGCACTGACGCGATAGCCAAGCGGCTCAAAGAGCTTCCGCAGGAATTCCTCGCCCCCTCGACAAGGCAGCGCCGAGAGCTGGACGCGCAGCGGCAGCGGCGTCTGGGACAGTCCGGGATGGTCTTTGCACTCTGTGCCCGACAGTGCGCTGCCGAAGACCTCCGCGATTGCCACGCTGAGAAACGATGAGGCGGCATAAGGCCGGTCATTGACGTATTGCTCCAGCAAGCCGCCCTCCCCGGACGGGCCGCGCCGCTTGCGGACGAGCCCCACCGGGTCCACCTCCACCAGCAGTGCCACTGAGCAGCGTTCCTCGCCTGCCTCGGGATAGAAGACATGAGCGTTGCCGAACGTGAGTTCAAACGACTGCGAACGCGCCGGATTCTTGCGGAGCAAGTAGCCCAAGTCCGTCGCCGGGCGGTGTGTGGTCGTCAAAGTGAGCAACATGAGGTCAGGCTATTGAGTTGCTGGCGCTTGGCCAACCATCTCCCGCCGCGCTTTTATGAGAAAGCAATTCGCCGCCTCGTAGTCAGGCCGCTCCGGCAGTTTGGTTTCCGCGAGGGCGCGCTCGAAGTCGCGGTGGAGTTCCTTGCGCCAGGCGTCCACTTCGGCCCACGGAACGTCGCCGCGTTTGACGGCGAGCAGGCGGTCGCGGTGCTCTTCGACGCGCACGGGGACGCGGCCATCGCGCAACGTGGCCGCGCCGGTCAGCAGCAGGCGGAGCAGGTGCATGGCGTGTTTGCAGCGGACTTCGCCGCGCGTGCGGAGGTCCTGCTCCATCTTCTTGAACTGGCTCATCGCGTAGCCGTTGAAGGTCTGGAAAATCATCTGGCTCAGGAACGCGTCGCGCATGGCCAGCAGTTCCTCGCCGAGCGGCGTGACCTTCTCCACCAGTGGCGAGTAGAGGCATTCGAGGATGTTCGGGTTGGCCTTGAGCGCCATGCTGAGGAACTTCTGCAACTCCCAGTAGCAGCTCTGCGCAGCGTTGTCCTCGAACTGCTCGGGCGCGCCGAAGAGCGACCATTGCAGTTCGGCAGGAGCGAGGTAGATGCCGCGCCGGTCAGTGTCCGAGCCGTCAGTATCGAGTCCATACGCGCGCGATCCGACGACGCAGCGGTAGATGATGAACTGTTCGAGGTCGAAGCCGGGGGCTTGGTGCGGAGCGCCGATTTCCAAATCGGCGCGAGCTGAATCGGAATTCGGCGCTCCGGTGGCACGGGCCAAGTCGGAGACCGGCACTCCGAGGCGATCCTTGAAGTGCTTCAACACTTCGATCTGGGCGCGCTCCAGCGCCTTCTCGAATCCGTCCGGGAAGCGCACGAGGAACTTCTCGCCCGCCACCGCTGGCGTGCGTGTGACCACGCCCACGGCCCCGCGCGGATGCACGAGCGAATCATTCGTGCCGCGCACTTCCACGAGCGCCACGACCTGCGTTCCGGCGAAGATGTTGTCAGGTTGGTGGGACATGGCTATTTCTGCTTTCCAAACACCCCCATCTGCGTCGGTGCGCCCACCGCCGCGTCTTCCGGTCCGACGGGCAGGAAGCGCACGTGGTAGCCGAAGCGGGCGGCGACGCGGTTGGCCCACTCCTGAAACTCCGCCCGCGTCCACTCTCGAAGCGATGGTCACGATAGTGGAACCTGCCGGCGGGCAGCGTTTCCCACTTCACGTTGTACTCGGAGTTGGGCGTCGTGATGACGATGTGCTTCGGCTGGGCGCACTCGAACAGCACCCGCTCGAAGGCGGCCAGGCGCGCGGCGTCGAGGTGTTCAATCACTTCCATCACGGCGTCGGCGTCGAAGTCCACCAGCCGCTGGTCGCGATAGATGAGCGAGCTGTGCAGGAGGCGCAGGCGTTCCTTCTGAACGGGTGGGAGCCGGTCGTAGTGCAACCGGTCATGGGCGATTTCGAGCGCGCGATGCGACACGTCCAAGCCGATGATTTCGGTGAACTGTCTCTCCTTCAGCAAAGCCTGAAGCAATTTTCCTTCACCACAGCCCAGGTCCAAAACGCGCGTTGCGCCGGTGCCTTTCAAGGCGGCCAGCACCGAGCCATGGCGCTGCTCGTTGAGGGATGGAGCGCCGATTTCCAAATCGGCCCGCGCCGAAACGGAATTCGACGCTCCGGTGACAGTCGGCTCCAGCGCCGCTTCCTCGCCATCTCGAACCTCGGCAACGGCGTCTGGATTCAGTTCGCTTTCATCCGCAAGCTGTGAAAGGGCGTCGTCAATCAGGCTGCTCTGGTGCTTGAGATAGCGGCGCGTGATGGCCTCGCGCACGGAGTGCGCGGCGAGCCAGCATTCGCCGCGGCGCAGAAGTATTTCCACCTCGTCATCGCCGACCCAATAGTGCTTGTCGTTGTCCAGCACCGGCACGAGGACGTAAAGGTGGGAGAGAAGCTGCTGCAATCGCAGTCGCGCCTTCAACCCAACCTGAAAATAAGAGCTTTCTCCCCAGTCTGAAAATTGCTCATCCAGCGGCCGCGGCCGCGCCGACAGGGTGTAGCCCAGCGGTTCAAACAGTTTCCGCAAAAGCTCCTTCCCGCCCCGGCACGGCAGCGCGGAGAATTTCACCGACAGCGGCAACGGTGTGTCAGCAAGTCCGGGGCGGTCCCTGCCGTTTCCGGAAAGCGCGCTCCCGAAGACTTCGGCGATGGCCACGCTCAGGAAAGAGGAAGCGGCGTAAGGCCGGTTATTGACGTATTGCTCCAGCGCGCCGCCTTCGCCCGATGGCACGCGCCGCTTCCGCACCAATCCGACCGGATCAACTTCGACGAGCAATGCCACCGTGCAGCGTTCCGCCGTGGCTTCGGGATAGAAGACGTGGGCTTTGCCAAATGAATGGCTGATGGACTGCGAGCGTGCAGGATTCTTCCGCAGCAGGTAGCCGAAGTCAGTGGCCGGACTGTGCGTGGTCGTGAGCGTCAGTAACATTCTTCAATGGCCGGTGCTTCGTCGCATCCCGGGCGTGTCAGTTCGCCGTTCCATTCAGTCGATACTCTCCACCACTCATTTCCGCGCTGCGGCCCCGGCCTTCCTCTCCTTCTCTCCAGCGGGTGCTTCGCCGCCTGCGATGCGGACCGGCCAGTTGGCGCGGACGAGCGCCTGCAACTCGGCCTCGACCTTCGCGAACTTCTTCTGGCCGGCGAGGTTCTTCAGTTCGCGCGGATCCTTCTCGTGATCGTAAAGCTCCGCGCCTTTCCCGCCGTCGTCCCACACGATGTAACGCCAGCGTTCCGTCCGCACGGTGTAGCCGGGGAAACCGCCGCGTTGCACCTGTGTGAAGGCGGGGCGTGCCCACTTCGCCTTCGGGTCGTTGAGCAACGGACGCAGGCTCGCGCCTTCCACATGCGCGGGCTTGGGCAGGCCGGCGAGGTCGGCGAGCGTGGGATAGAGATCAATCAGTTCAACCGTGCGCGGTGACGCCTTGCCGCGAGCTTTCGCGCCGGGCGCGGCGATGATGAGCGGCACGCGCGCGGATTCCTCGAAGCAACTTTGCTTCATCCACAGCCCGTGCTCGCCTAGCAGATACCCGTGGTCGCTCCAGAAGACGACGATGGTGTTCTCGCGCAGCCCGAGGCGATCGAGTGCGTCCAATACGCGGCCAATCTGGGCGTCGACGAAGGAGATCGTGGCGTAGTAGGCGCGCTTGCTCTCGCGGGCCTGCGCGAGCGTAACGCCGAAATTCGGCCACGGCTGCGTCGAGGCGAGCGCAGGCTTCGGCAGCACGGACGGCAGGTTGGTGTCCGGAGCGGGGAGGGTGATCTGTTCCAACGGATAGAGGTCGAAGTATTTTTTCGGCGCGATGTACGGGCAGTGCGGTTTGTAAAAGCCGACCGCGAGGAAGAACGGTTCGGCGCGATGCTTCTCCAGCAGCTCGATGGCCTTGGTGGCGACCATGCCGTCGGTGTGTTCCTCGTCGCGGCCGGTGGCGTCGGCGAGAATGGTCAGGGACGAGCCGAGGCCGCGCTTGGGCGTGTAGTTGATCAACTCGCGTTCGAGCGCCTT
>SXGR01024630.1_pt1 | contig 20694 bp, 18 predicted proteins | sample 3174711 | NCBI WGS metagenome assembly SXGR01 (sample SAMN11356860, study PRJNA531348) | freshwater metagenome | isolation source: freshwater sample F1-60 | place: China: Fuxian Lake, Yuxi | collected 2017-12-25 | reverse complement strand
CGGCGATCTCGCGCACTTGAGAGTGACGGCCGAGTACACCGTCGCGGACCCGGTCGCGCTCCTCTCGCGGTCGAGCCCGGAGCGGATCGACGCGATGATGCGCGCGGTGCTCCGGCACGCCGTCGTGCAAGTTGTCGCCCAGTACACACTCGCCGATCTTCTCGAACAGCGCGACACGCCTGAGGCGGACATTCGGCTGGCGCTGCAGGAGTCCGCTGACCGGCTGCGGTTGGGCATCCAGGTGGTGTCGGTCACCATTCCCGAGCGCACTTCACCGCTGTCGGTCCGCAACGCGCTGCGCCGCGTACAGACGGCGCGGGAAGATGCGAAGACCGCGATAGAGAGGGCGCGTCAAGATGCCAACTCGAAGCTCGTTGGGGCGGCGGGGCCGAACTTCGCCGCCGTGTTGTCAATGATTGCCGAGTACGAGCAGCTACTCACGTCAGGCGACCAAGTCGGCGCCGATGGCCTCCTCGCGAAGATCGGCCAGCGGTTTGAGCAGCCTGACATCGGCGGCAACGCGTCCATGATCATCGCACGCGCAAAGGCCTATCAGTCGGCGCTTGAGTCGACGCTTGGCAAAGAAGCGCAGCGCATCGAGAGCCTCTCGGCCAGCTATCGCGAGAACCCGAGGCAGCTCGTGCAGAAACTTTGGCTCGATGCGGTGCGCGAGGTCGTAAGCCAGAAGGAGGCGGAAGTGTTCTCGGTGCCGCCGGGAATGGGCAAGTACGCGGTTCAGATCAAGAGCTCACCCCAGGTCATGCAGGCTCGACGGGACGCCGAGATCGCGCGCAAGAAGCGCGACGCCGAGATGATTGGTATCAACAACCCATCATTCAATCTCGGGAGCCGCACCATCATGATCGACAAGGCTGGGCGGCGGCTCGATGCCTCTGGGGAGAAGGGATTTGGTCGTGAGTAGGTGCAGAGCGTGAGGCGGGGCGAACAGGAACAGGTCGGTCCTCCTCTGGTCGAGGCGACCGGACTCATCAAGACCTTCGGCGACTTCTGGCTCCGTGCCAAGGCTCGCGCCGTGGACGGGATCTCGTTTGAGATTCGCCCGCACGAAATCTTCGGGCTGCTTGGCCCCAACGGCTCCGGAAAGTCCACGACGATCAAGATGATCCTTGGCCTGTTGCGGCCGTCGCGCGGTCGGCTCCTCGTCTTCGGGCGAGATCCGAGCGATGTCGCACTCAAGGCGCGGATCGGGTACCTGCCCGAGGAGTCGTACCTGTACCGATTCCTCACACCGCGCGAGACGCTCGATTACTACGGACGGCTCTTCGGCATGCCGCGTGCGATGCGACAGCGCCGCACGGACGAACTCCTCGAGATGGTTGGGCTCGAGGGAGCCGCACATCGAGTCGCGGGCGAGTTCTCCAAGGGCATGGCGCGACGGCTCGGCCTCGCGCAGGCGTTGATCAACGATCCAGAGTTCCTGATCCTCGACGAGCCGACCTCAGGGCTCGACCCCATCGGAACGCGTCAAGTGAAGGATCTCCTCCTCGACCTCGGTCGCCGTGGGAAGACGATTCTCCTCTCTTCGCACCTCCTTGCCGATGTCGAAGATGTCTGCGACCGGATGGTGGTGCTCTACGGCGGCAAGATTCGCGCCGAGGGCACGACCCAAGAGCTGCTGACCGACACGAACCGAACGACCATTCGAACGCCGCGGCTCAGGAGCGAGACCATCACGAAAGTTGATCAGTTGATCGCACGGGAAGAGGGGGTCGCGATCGAGAGCGTGGAGGCGCCGCGCCAGCGACTCGAAGACCTCTTCATGCAGATCGTGGAGCGTGCGCGGCAGGAGCGATCGGCAACGAGCGGCGCCTCGCACGGCGGGAAGACGGCGGCATTCCTCATGGGTGAACGGGACGCCGCAGCTGACTCGCCCGAAACGCGCGTGATCGCTGAGCTCGAACGCGCCCCCGAGCCGAAAGCGGCGACCTCAACGGTTCGACCGACGACGGTCCCCGCGAAGGCCGAACCCAATGTTGTCGATTCGTTGGTCGCGCCGAACACGCCGATGCGCCCCGTCACGCCTCCGGCGAAGGCGCCCGAGACACCCGCCGGTGGCGTCGACACATCTGTGATCGATGACCTTCTGGGTGACGGCGGGAAGGGATCGGAGCGCGCATCGTGAGTCGACTGTCTCGCGTGCGCGAGAGATTCGCGGCATGGGAGTCGTCGCCTCGCGCGCGCATCATGCTCGCGTGCACGGTGCTCTTCGCCGTCGCCGCAGTGACGACGCCCTTGGCGCTCTCGTCGTTTCGCCACGCGGCGCTGTGCGAACGGATCGATGTTGCCCTGCAAGGCGCCAATGCGCTCGAGCGCACCCCAGTCGCACAGGAACTCCTCGAGAAGGGCACGGTGACGATTGGCTCGCGCGCCGTGGGATCTCCACGGATCAAGGCGATGGCACCGCAATTCTTCGACGAGCAGGGCCGGCTCCCCCAGTCTCGCGCGGTCGCGGCGGTGATCGGCGCCACCGAGGCCCCGTCGTGGGCCCCGACCTCCATCGTCGAGAAACCGTGGCTCGTGACCGGTGGTGCCCTTGCACTCGTCGCTCTCGGGATGATTGCGGTCTGGCTTGGGCTGTTTGTCCCAATGGTTGCGATTCTTGTGGCGTGCCTCCTGCTCATGCTGCCGACCTGGCTCGCGGGCTCGCTGGATTTCACCATCGCCATCGGCGGCATCGGGGCACTCTCGTTCGCGTTCCTCTTGCTTTCGCGCCTCGCTCTGCGTCTCCTCGCGGCACCGACCCCAACCGTGTCGGTCGCGCACGCCTTCATGCTCGAAGGACTCCGGCAGCGCATCTCGATCGGGTTCATCGGAGCGCTCCTCGTCGTGCTGCCGCTCATCCCGCTGGGCATCGACGCCCGCGAGCCGCTCCGCTATCAGGTCCAGACCTACCTGTCGAAGGGAACGACCCTCGTCTTCGTGTTCGCTGCGTGTTTGACGCTGTTCCTCTCTTGTGCCACAGTCTCGTTCGAGATCCGCGACCGGCAGGTCTGGACAATCCTCACGAAGCCGCTCTCGCGACTGCAGTACCTCATGGGCAAGTTCGTTGGGCTCGTCATCCTGAACGGCATCATCTTGACGGTTGGCGGCGCGGCGGTCTTCGTGCAGACCGAGCTCCTTCGGACGAGACCTGCGGCCGACATTGCCGATGCAGCCGCGCTGCACGACCAAGTTCTCGTCGCGCGTGAGATCGCGATTCCGGCCTACCCGCCGATGGACTCGGTGCTGCTGCAGGACATCGTCAATCGTGCGCTCGAACAGGACTCGGTTCTTCGCGCTGACATTGCGGAGGGGCGACGCTCTGAGGCGGAGGTCCGCCGTGACATCGCGGCCGATCGAGTCAAAGAGTTCGACATGCAGCAGCGCACCATCGACGCTGGCAAGTCGCGCACCTTCGTGTTTCACGGACTCGCCGCCGCGCGTGAGGCGGGCTCCGACCCAGTACTGCGCTACAAGTTTCACATCGGCCGCGATGATTCCCACGAACAGTTCCCCGTGCTGTTCGTCTTCGGCAACACGCCGCCGGCAATGGTGAACTATGTGCCGGTCCAGCGAAATGTCTTCCCGATCCCGGCGGCCGCGATCGCTGAAGACGGGACGCTGTCGGTCGAAGTGGTCAATGGCGGGCTCACGAACGACCTCCAGTTCTATCCCTCGGCGTGGTCGATGAACTTCGACCGTGACGGATTTGAAGTACTCCACCGTGTCGGGAGTTTCGAAGCCAATTTTCTGCGCGCCATGCTGGTGGACTGGTCGAAGTTGGCATTCATCGCGGCGCTCGGGGTCGCGGCCGGGAGCGTCCTTTCGTTCCCGGTGGCGGTCCTCCTCGCCTTCACCATCGTCATGTCCGGGTCACTCTCTCCGTTCCTCGGTATGGCACTGAAGAACTACTACATCCGCGACGAATCCGACTGGATGACACGCGCCTTCCAACACGCGGTGAAGGCGATCGCCGAGACCGTGCGCTGGGCGTTCGCGCCGTTCTCGCAGTCGGGTGCGACCACCGACCTCGTCGATGGCCAGGTCATCCCATGGACCGATGTCGTCACCACACTGTGGAAGGTCGGTCTGGCCTGGAGTGCCGTGGCACTGTCGGTCGGCTTCCTCGCCTTCAAGCGAAAGGAGATTGCCATTTACAGCGGCAACGGGTGAGATGCGAGACCGACTCGTCCAAGTCCTGTGCGTCGTTGTCGCCGCGATCGCCGTGGTCGCTGGGGCATCGCTTCTGCCGTCGATCATGCGCATCAGCGACGAGAAGTCGCTGCGCTACACCGATGTGTCGCTTGAGGGTGCGCCGCCCATCGTCGCGGTGGGCACAGCCATCGGCGCGCTCCGGGGAATCATCGTGGACTATCTCTGGCTCAAGGCTGGGATCCAGAAAGAAAAGGGGCTGTTCTATGAGGCGATGGCCGACGCGCGCCTCATCACGAAGCTTCAGCCGCGGTTCGGCGAGGTCTGGGGATTTCAGGGCCACAACATGGCCTACAACATCTCGGTTCTCACCGACACGCCGGCCGAGCGCTGGGAGTGGGTGCGTGCCGGCATCGACCTTGTTCGCGACGAGGGACTGCGCTACAACCCGAACGACCTCCCGCTCCACAAGGAGTTGGCATTCTGGCTTGCTCACAAGGTTGATGGCGTGGCCGACGACGCCCACCTGTTCTACAAGCGCGAGTTCGCCCGCGAGTGGCAGTACCTCCTCGGCGTGCCGCCGGGGACACACGCGGAACGCCTCGCTTGGATCGGGACGATCAAGGATGCTCCTGAGACGCTCGAAGAGCTCGAAGTCAAACACCCTGAAGTCAAGGCGCTCGTTGAGGCACTGTCGTCTGGCCTCTCTGGCTTTGACAAGCGGTTTCAGTTTCGGCTCGACCGGGAGTTTTTGTCGCACCTCGGCCGTTGGGAGGCCGTGCAGACAAGCCGATACGCGAAGCTCTTGCGCCTCGACGAGGGGTTCCTTCGAAACGATCCGATCTACGCGGCCTTCGACGCGGCGCTCAAGCCGCCCGAGAGCCGCGCGGCGCTGAGCGCGTTCCTTCCGTTCCTCCGAAAGAAAGTCCTGCGCGAGGCCTACAACATGGAGCCTGCGCTCATGTGGGAGTTCACGCAGGAGTTTGGGCCGTTCGACTGGAGACACCCGCAGTCGCACGCGTTCTACTGGGCCCGCAAGGGAGCCACCACGGCGGCCAAACGATCCAACAATGTCGAGGACATCTACAAGGTTCTCAATAACGACCGCATCAACATTCAAGCGATGCAGGCCCTCTCACGGACGGGGCTCATGCAGTTTGATCCCTTTAGCAATGACAACCCCGGTCGCCTGAACGATCCGCGGTGGATCAAGGCGGTGGATCGGTACTTCGGGGAGCTCTACCGGAAGCACTTCGGGACTCGTGGTGGCGGCGGCGATTCGTTCTGTGACTTCTATCAGAACTACATGTCACAGGCCGTGCGCGAGCTCTACCGGACGGGCGACTACGAGGGGGCGCAGGCGATTCTCACCAAACTGGACCAACTCTTCGGCCGAGGGGGGCTCATTCCAAACAACAAGTATGAAGCGCCATTGGAAACCTTCGTCCACAATGTCACCTATGGCGAGTACGAGGGCTCGCCTGATGTCGCGCGCAGCGATGTCTACGCGGCGCTCGCGCGCGGTTTCCGTGAGGGGCTCCTTCTCGACCGGCCCCAAGTGCTCAAGCAGGCGATCGAGTTCGCGCGCGACCTCACGACCTACTTTCAGGGAAACCGCTACACAGACTTCGTCAACAAGTTCGGCGAGCGACGGATGGCAGAACTCCTCGGGAGCCTCAAGAACAGTGTGCAAGATGTCTTCGCGAGTGTGCTCACGGACCAATCGCAGCCACTGCTCGACCGCCTCACCATGTACAACCGCGCGAGTGAGCCGGAGCGGCGAATCGTCTATGACCTTGTGAAGGACTCGCTCGAAGCCGAGTTCATCGCCAACCCCATGTCGCAGGTCGCCCCATTCGCGCAGGTCTGTCCGGAGCCCCCCGACATGGAAGCATTTCGTCAGGCGCGCGCGGCGGAAGCTGCGGCTCGGCAGGCGGAGACCGACGCATCAAAGCGCTCGACCGCCGAGATCAAGTGACCATGCGGCCGTTTCCCCCAGCGATCATTGGCATCGGCCGAAACTACGCCGATCATGCTGCCGAGATGGGCGGGAAGGCGCCGACCAGGCCGGTGGTGTTCTTCAAGAATCCCGCGAGTGCGGTCGCGTCGGGCGCGGACATCGTGATTCCAGCCATTTGCGCAGAGGGCGGTCCGCAAGTGGACTACGAGGGGGAACTCGCCGTGATCCTCGGCCGTGATGCGCGCGATGTTCCCGAAGCTTTGGCCCTCGAGTTCGTGATCGGCTACGCCGTCGCCAATGATGTCAGCGCGCGTTGGTGGCAGAAGGAGGGAGCGGGGGGGCAGTTCAGCCGAGGCAAGAGTTTCGACACGTTCTGCCCGCTGAGTGCCATGGTGCCTGCGACGGCCGTGCCCGACCCGCAGTCACTCACGATTCGCACGCGGATCAATGGCGAATTGCGCCAAGATGCGTCGACCTCGCAGATGCTCTTCAGCGTGGCAAGGCTCATCAGCGATCTGAGCCGGGGCATGACGCTCCTCAAGGGGACGGTGTTGCTGACGGGATCGCCCTCGGGCGTTGGCCACGCGCGAACACCGCCGACCTATCTAAAGGACGGCGACCGCGTCGACATCGAGATCCCCGGCGTCGGCACGCTCTCGAACCGCGTCGTCGAGCAGCGGTGAGCAGCGGGCCAATGAACCGCGCGCAGCGAATGGGGATCGCGCTTGTGCGCGCCTATCAGGTCGCCCTGTCGCCGATCATGGGCGGGAGATGCCGCTTCCATCCGTCATGTTCCGAGTACGCGAAGGAAGCGATCGAGATCCATGGGTTCCTGCGCGGATCGCGGCTGGCCGTGTTGCGGATCCTCAGGTGCCATCCGTGGGCGGGTGTCGGGGACGATCCCGTGCCTCGATCCTGAGAGCAAGGGCACGCGCCGCGCGCGAGAGCGCCGTGTGGTACTCGACGAGCGTGTGACCCTCTGGACTCCGCACCGCCACAACAAGGTCGAGTCCCACTGGCAGGGTCGAGCGCACGAGCCGAAACGCTTCGCGCACGAGCCGCTTCGCCCGAGTTCGTACGACAGCCGCACCAGCGCGGCGCCCAACGGAGAGCCCGAGCCGCGTCCGGCCAAGCCCGTTCGCGCGTGCCGCGAAAGCGATCCATCCATCGTCGAGGCGTTGCCGTGCTCCCCAAACGGCGGCAAACTCGCCAGCGCCTGAGAGCCGCGCCGAGCGCGGAAATGACTGCTCCCGGGTCAGGGAGCGCGTCTCCCATGCCAAGATCGAACGCCGAGATTGGAGTTGCCGTCGCGCACCGCGCGCGCTATCCTAATGGGCTTCCCACAGGGACCCCCCAGCACATGAACGAGATCCTCAAGAGCGATGACATCGTGGCCAAGGTCGGTGGTCGGTTCAAACTTGCTTCGCTCATTCAGCGACGGATCGCGCAGTTGCTCGACGGCGCGCGACCACTCGTTGAGCGAAACGGTCGCAGCGACTTCGAGGTCGTGATCGAGGAGATTGCGACCGACAAGATCTCGATCGACTGGGAGCAGTCGGGAATCAAGAACCCAGCCAAGTCGCGAAAGGGATAGTCGGGCCTCAGGCCCAACGCGCCTTTTTGCCGCCGCAGCAGGCCTTCCGAAGCGATTCCGTCTGTTCCGTTTGAATTCGGTGTCCTCGGGGTTACCCTTATTCTGGGGTCGAGGTCGTGCGGTGTCGCGCCATCGAGACCCTTCGAGCCAGGAGATTCCCCATGTTCAAGAACAGACTCACGGTCGTTTCGATGGCGTGTGTCGTGGCGTTCGCGCCGGTGACGCTCGCTGACGGCGAGGTTGCACTTTCCGATGGTCAGGCGGTCATCCTTGGATCGCGGCAGTGGCCGATTTTTAGCGCCTTCCGAGATGTCCCGACGCTGCGCGCGGTCTACCGGGGCACGCAGGACGGCGGATCCATCGCCGGCGGATGTCCTCAGGAGATTCGCACTCACTCCGATGCCAACTTCTCTGGCGGGTCGTTCATGGTCCAAGCCGGATTTGCGGAACAAGAGATGGCCGGCGCGTCCTACGTGCTTCCGGCGACGATGTTCCCGGTGCGCCTCGACCTCGCGGAGATGATCTTCGCGACCAGTGCTGCTACTGTCCAGACCACGACGAAGTGGTCAATCCATGTCTTCGAGGGCACTCCCGCTACCGGGTCGGAGATCTTCAGCGTCGCATCAGACGACAAGATGATCCCGCACATCGTCCTCGCGCCGGGCACCAACGGCGTGAATGTGCAGTTCATGGTCGACCCGGCCGATCCCGAGCAGATCTACATCAACGACAACGGGTCGCACACGATCTCAATCGCGTACAGGATTGAAGATCACAACAATCAGACGGCGAATCCCTGCTTCACGGCGCCGCCGAGTTCGAGCAACGCGTTCCCAACAACTGACACAGGCGGTTTGCAGCAGTCGGCCCAGAACTGGATCTGGATGGTGAGTTGCCCGCTCGGGTGTGGCTCGGGTTGGAAGAGTTTCGCGCAACTCCCGGCGCTCTGCCGCCCGAGCGGTGATTGGGTGATCCGCGCGACCGTCACGCCAATGAACTGCGCCGCCGCGCAGGGCGCGTGCTGCGTCGGCGGCAACTGCGCGGTTGGATCCGCCGCCGACTGCGCCGCGGCAGGGGGGATTTACCGCGGCGATGGCACCACATGCACCGCGACGATCTGCCAGCCGCAGGGAAATGTCGCATGCTGCTTCGAATCGACCGGCGGATGTGTGAATCTCGCTTACGCGTCCTGCCTCGGCGCAGGGGGGATCCCTGGCGTCGAGGGCAGCACCTGTGCGGCGACCGTTTGCTTCCCGACGGGAGCATGCTGCCTGCCCAACGGGAACTGCTCGGGCGGCGTCTCGCCGTCGGCATGCGCCGCACTCGGTGGCAACTACCAAGGCAACGGTTCCATCTGCGGGTCTGTCTCGTGTCCGCTTCCCATGGGTGCCGCCTGCTTCCCCAACGGTTTCTGTCTCTTGATGACGCAGGCCGATGCCGTTGCATCGGGCGCTTCATGGCAAGGAATGGGGACCACATGCGCCGACTCCAACGGTAACGGCACCGCGGACGCCTGCGAGTCGCAGGGCATCCCAGGTGACATCAACGGGGACGGCCATGTGAACGGCCTCGACATGACACAGGTACTGGCCAACTGGGGCCCGACGACCGCAGGGAATTCCGCGGACCTGAACGATGATGGCGTCGTCGATGGACTCGACATGACGATGGTCCTCAGCAACTGGACAGGCTGAGCGCGATCCGCGATACTGTCGCGCCGCTGGAGAGGTGTCCGAGTGGTTGAAGGAGCTAGTCTCGAAAACTAGTAGCGGGCTTGTCCTGCTCGTGAGTTCGAATCTCACCCTCTCCGTTTGTCATGACGCGCCGTCGCGCTCGCGTGCGAGGACGGCATCGGATGCTCGTACCCATCCAGCTTGGCCGTCGGCGAGCCGGATGGAGTACCAACCCGGGCGCTCTTCGACGAGTGTGAATTCCGATCCCACCGGGACGGACTGCGTGAAGGCCGGTGCGAATCCATCGCCATTGCCCTTTCGGACGATGACATCGCGCGCCACGACCACGCCGGGAACTTCGGAACGCAAACGGTACTCGTCGACGGCGAGCGTGAGCGCGACAAGTGTCCACGCGATGCCCACAAAGACGAGTCCCGACCGCCACGGGATCGGGCGTCGCCACCTGATCCACGCGCCAGCGAGGATGCCGAACCAGAGCGCGATCCAGAGCGTCGTGGCCACAATGACGCGGGTCTCTCTGGGAATGCCCTGCCAGAGACCGGTCATCCTGCCAAGCGCTGTCGCATCGTTTGGGCCTGACGCGGCCCTGAGCAGCGTCCGTGCGTGCGCTAGGTTGGCCTCGGTTTCGCTGTGGCCGGGTGCGATTCGGAGGGCATGGAGGTACGCGCCAACGCCGCGCGCCGGTTCTCCCGCCTGCACCCAGGCGTTGCCGAGGTTGTAGTAGATCGCTGCAGTCGCGGCACCGGAATCGATCGCTCTCTGGAATCCCCGCGCCGAGTCGAGGAAGAGCGCACTCGCCTTCTCGGGGTCGGTCGTTGAGAGCGCGACGGCCGAGTCGTACTCGGCTTGCGCGCCGAGTGCGAGTTCGAGGCGTGCGTCGGATGGTGCCGAATCCGCCGCGAGTGCACTGGGGGCGGGAAGCGCCAATGCAAAGACGATGATCAGTGCGCGAGTCATGGGCGATCACCCCGATGTGGCGTGCGCGAATCCGCCCAGCGAAGCTCCCCAAGTTCGTCGAGGATGGCTTCGATGCTGTCGGCGTCGGCTCGTGCCGAGGGTGCCGAGCCCGCCGCGGCGAATCGCCGAGTGTCGGCGATGGCGAGTTGAGCATCGATGCGCGCCGCCAGGGCGTCAGTTGCCCCAGACGCACGAAGGATCGCGCGAACATCAGCGCGGGTGAGTGTCCCGTGTGGGCGATTGGCGTGATCGGCGATGAACGACGTGAGCGCCGCCGACGCGTCCCCGGCCTGGAGATGGCGCCGTGCGCCGCTGCGAGCACCCCGAGCGCGTGCGTACGCCATGTCGCTCGAGAGCCGATCACGACGGCGTTTCACGAAGAGAATCGCCGCGATCACTGCTGGAAGGCCACCGATGCTCATGAGCATGGCCGGCGAGACGAATTGCCAACGAGCCCCCGCGACCATCGCGTCGCTCGGCGCGATGTTGGCGAGGAGTCCACCGGCTGCGCCTTCGAGCGGCGCAGCACTGGGCGCCGCATCCGAGCCCGCGAGAATGCTCCTTGTCGAGATGTGTTCCGAGGCGACCACTTCGATTGGGATGGGCGCGGTGCGCGCACGCGCGTACTGGCCGCGCGTTGGATCAAACCACGAAAACTCGATCGCCGGGATCTGCTCGACGCCCTGTCGCACAGGCCGAAGCGTCTGGGTGAACGACTTAGTGAGGCCGGCGACCGTCCCGGCGAGCGGCGCCGTCGGCATTCGAAAGTCGCGCTCGAGTTCTGGAGTGTCAAGCCTCGGGGGCTGAACTTGGGCGAGCGACGCACCATCACCTCGATCGGTGACGGTGAGCGAGAGTGTGATCGGGTCGCCGACCCCGACCCGCGTGGGCTTTGCGGAAGCGTTGATCGCGAAGTCCCCGATGGCTCCAGAGAATGATGCGGGACGGCCCTCCTCCGGCAAGGCGCGCACGACGAAGTCTCGGGTTGCTGCGACGGCGCTGATGGGTTTCGTGGCGGAGACTGAAAGTTCGGGGCGGCCGAAGAAGCCTCTGCTCTCGTCGACGCGCGCCGGGTAGTTCCACGCGACCCGGATGTCACCAAACGACGGGATGCCCGGCGCGGAGGGAATGTAAGCCGTTGAGACTTCGTAGGTCAGATAGCTCGAGGAGCCGACGAGTTCCTCATGGCCCATCGGCCGCTGCCCGCGCTGGCGCAGCTCAGCCATCGCATTTTGAAACGGACCGAATTCGCATCGCTGCGCGTCGATGAACTGCCACATGTCAGCCTCATCGAGCGTGACCCGATGCTGAGAGTTTCGATACGGTTTCACCATGATCCTGAGGACCGCTCGTACGGGCTGGCCGATCCAGGCCTCCGTCGGTTCGCTGATGACCTCCACCTTCAGGAGGTCGCCCGTCGTCGATGGCACGGATGAGATCGTGGTTGGCTGACTGGCGTGGTTCGCCCCATCGACTGTGATCGAGATGGGCGGGATCGAGAACACCCCGGCCTTCACCGGCGTGACGAGCACCGTCAGCGTGGTGGAGTTGTCCCGCGTCATCGCGCCGTTCACGAACTGCATCGAACTCATGGTGCTCCGGCCGGGCTGGAGCATGAACTCGAGGCCGTCCACTTTCGGAAGCACAGGGTCGCTGATGGCGTCTGCGTCCTTGACGGTGATCGTGAGCACCGACGGGCTTCCGACCCAGGTCTCGCGTTGCGAGAACTGGAACTGGACCTGCTGCGCTGGCGCTGGCATCGCGGCACCGAGCGACACGACAAGCGCCGCCACGGCGCCGAGGGCTCGTTGAGTTGTCGACATTCGAGTGGGCATAATCATTGAACTTCGCTCCTCCTACCAGTCCCTCGACGCGGGAATCTGGCGAGGCCGCTCGACAACCTCTTTCGCCTCACGCCGAGCCTTCTCGCGGTCGCGCACGGCCTGAAGGATGCGCTCGACTTCCTCCTTGGACATCGGTGCTCCTTCGCGGATCTCTCCACCGCCGGAACGGGCCTTCTCGTCAGTCTGGTCCTTTTGGGGCTCGCCTGCGGCCGTTTCCTGCTGCTGCGACGCTGGTTTTCCTTCCTTGTGGTCCTTGCTCTTCTGGTCCTGCTTGCCTTCCTGGCCCTTCTGACCATCCTGCTTCTCAGGCTGCTCGCCCTGTTGGGGCTGCTGGGTGCCAGGCTGTGGTTGCGCCTGCTGCGACTGGGGCTCCGGCTCTTCATTCTTTTGCTGATCTGGGTTCTGTTCCTGCTTGTCCTTCTGCTGATCCTGTTGCTGTTGCTGGTCTTGTTGCTGTTGGTGGTCTTGTTGCTGTTGTTGATCCTGCTGCTGTTTCTCCTGCTGCTTCTTCATCTCCTCGAGTTGCTTGAGGAGCCGATGGGCCGTTTCGGCATTGACGCGCGCGTCACGGTCAGTGCCGTCGGCCTCCGCCGCGTCGCTGTAGTGTGTGAGCGCTGACTTGACCTGCTCGATTGCGCGTGAGAGGTCGGGTTCCCCGGCGGTCATCGATGCATCCTGAGGCGCCGGCTGGTCGAGTTGCTGAAGCGCCTTGGCGTAGATTGAGTTGCCCTCATTGAACATCGCTGATGCTGCCATCTCGGCATCGCCCATCTGCCCGGCGGCCGAGAACGCGCTTGCTGCCGCGTCGAACAACTTCGCGCGGTACTGGGCCACCCCCAGATTGAACTGGGCGGCAGCGCTCGCTGGATCCGACTTCGTCGCGTCCGTGTACGCCTTCACGGCCTCGTCAAAGTTCCCTTGGTCGAGGGCAGCCCGGCCTCGCGCAGCGGCTTCGCGAAACGCGCCGACATCGGTTGGCGTGGTCGTCGCGGGCTTCGGAGCGGTCAACTGGCTCCACGCTGGACTCGTGGCAACGAGCGTGGCGAAAGCAACGACAATGGATCCCAACGGACGCTGCCTCATGCGATGGCTCCTCGACCGGCGAATGGCTCTTGTGCCTTTCGCCGATCCATCAAGAGCGCCTCGGCCACAAGGAGGAGCAGCGCGAGCGCGGCCGGGACTTGGTAACGGGGGATGGTGCGCACGACCGTGTTGGTCTCGAAGTCACCACGCTCGACATTGAGGAGCGCGGCCGGGAGAATCTCTCCGAGATTGACATGCGCGGTGCCGGCGCCCACATAGAGCCCGCCGCCGGCCGCAGCGATGTCGCGCAGCGTCGTTGCATCGAGCTTCGACCAGACCTCCTGGCCTTCGTGCACTTGCCATGTGCGTTCCATGCCTTGGGTGACGGGGATCCGCCCACCGTCGCGTGCGTCGCCGAGCCCGACTGTGATGACGCGAACCCCCTGAGTCTCGTGAACTTCTTTCGCTGCAGCGACCGGGTCACTTCCCATGTCCTCGCCATCAGAGAGAATCACAATCGCCCGTCCGGCGGTCGCGTCGCTTGGGAAACTCCGTGCCGCAACTCTGATGGCGTCACCGAGCATCGACCCTCCCCGGATTGAGTCCTTGGGTTCGAGCCCCTCAACGCTGGCCATGAACGCACCGTAGTTGAGCGTGAGTGGTGTCCGCAGCGCGGCGACTCCCGCGAAGTCAACGAGTCCCACGCGATCGCCGCCCATTTCGCGGATGGCGTCATCGATGAAGAGTTTGGCTCGCTCGAGGCGGTTCGGCATCGCGTCCTCGGCGAGCATGGACCGGCTCACATCGACTACAAACATCACATCGGCACCGCTGCGCCGCACATCTTCGCTCACGCTGCCCCAGCGCGGATCAGCAAGCGCGCCAACGAGCAGGGCCATCGCGAAGAGGGTGAGTGCCATCCTGACTCCGGGGCGCCACTTCGAGTGGTGGGGTGCAACCCGATCGACCACCGCGCGATCGAGCAGTCGCCGCATGGCGCGCCGCCGCCAGGCAAGTGCCGCCAGGCCGAGCGCCGCCGCGAGCGCAACCAACCACAGCCAGTAAAACGCGGAGAGATGGTTGAAGTCGACGCTCATTGGACGAACCTAGTTCACGCTCCTGTACCGCGTGGCGGAGAGCCCCAGTTCGACCGTGAGCAAGATGAGTGCCCCCAGAAGCAGCGGCGGAACCACACCCCCGGCGAAGCGGAATGGCTGCACAGCCAACTCCGTGTAGTGAAAAGACTGTCGCTGCTCGGTCTTCGCCTTCTCAAGCGTGTCGATTTCCTGATAGATCGCCGCCAGGCTCTCGCTGTCGGTGGCGCGGAAGTACTTGCCGCCCGTCGTGGCAGCCATTTCGCGCAGGAGATCCTCGTCGATCGATACGGGGACATTGCGGATCACTTCGCGTCCAAAGGGATCCGGTCCCACCGGCATGGGCGCCATGCCGCGCGTCCCAACGCCGATGGCGTAGATCTTGATGCCGTACGACGCGGCGAGGTCCGCTGCCACGCGGGGGTCCACCCCACCCGCGTTGTTCTCGCCGTCGGTCAGGAGGATGATCGCCGCGCTCCGGATCGGGTCGCGGCCGTCCGCGGTGGAAGCGTGTTTCATGGCGTCTCGGAGGCGCTCGACGCCGAGCGCCACGCCGTCGCCAATGGCCGTGCCGCCTTCGGCGGCGTCGTCCGCCGGCGCAACTTTGTCCAGTGCATCAACCGCGTAGGAGTGGTCGAGCGTGAGCGGCGAGAGCCCATCGGCAAACCGGGCAAAGACGATCAGTCCGACAAGGTCGTCGGGGCGCCCCGAGAGTCCTTGGCCTCCGAGGACGAATCGGCGCGCCACATCCTTGACGGCATCGAGTCGATCCGCCCGCTTGCCGTTTACCTCAAAGTCGAGTGCGCGCATGGAACCTGACCGGTCGACGACGAACTGCAGCGCAGCCCCCTCGACGAACACCTTGGTCCGCTGGTGGGACAGCACGGGGCGCGCGATGCAGATGGCGATCACCGCGATGGACACCACGCGCAGTGCCGGGACGATCCACCGCGTTCGTACAACCCAGGAGGTGCCGGCCGCTCTCGCCAGCGCGCTGCTGGAAAAGAGAATGCGAGATCGGCGACGCGGACTGGCGAATCGCCACAGCGCCAGCGGTGCCAGAAGCATCAGCGGCAAGTACCACCACGAGAGCCACTGGAGTGAACTCATCGGCTCGCCTCCTCAAGGACCTGCGCCGCGCGCGCGGGCTCGGCCGCAGCCGTTGTGTCTTCGACGAATCCGCGCGCCGCTGCCATCCCGCGGGCGCACTCAGTGGCAGCTGGCTGGTGCGCCGCAAACTTCACCATGTCGGCCGCTCGAAGGAAGTCTGTCAGGAGGTGGCGGTGTTCGGCACCAATGGCGGGGTGGTCTCCGACGCTGGCGATGAACTCCTTCGTGGTCTGTTCGGGAGCCGCGATGTCGAATCGGCGTTCGATGTACTGGCGAACGATGTCGGAGAGACGCACCCAGTATGTGTGCATGTGACCCTTCTCGACCAGCGCATCGAGCTCAAGAGCGGCAAGCGACTGCATCGCCCAACCATGCGGTGAGAGTGCGCGCGCCGCAACGGCCCGTCGATGCCGACCGAGCATCCAGATCGCAACACCCGCGGCGAGGAACGCGCTGGGCGCGATGATCCACCAGGGACTCCACCCGGTGTCGATGGCGACGGGACCCTTGATGTCCCGGAAGTGCGCCGGGTCGAACGGGTCACTCACGAGGGTGGCGACTTCGATGGGCACTGGGGCGAGTTCGAGCGTCCGCGACTCGCCATTCGCATCGCGATAGGCAATCGTGAGGCCCGGAAACTCCCGTGGCCCGCTCTCGTAGGTCCGCGCCAAGAACCTCCATTCGCTGACGGCTCCTTCCGGCATCGGCTGGCTTGAAGTCGTGACGCCACTCACTGCGAACGGTCCCTGTGCGCCATCGAGTGCCGGCGCGGTCGTCGCGATGCCGCGAGCGGTCGTGAGAAGCAATCGGAACGCGATCGGCTCGCCCGCCTCGACGCGGTCCTTGGGTGCCACGAGATGCGCTTCGATGCCGGTGGCCTTGGCGGTCACATCGATGGGCCGCGCTGGAAGCACTTGGGGCTCAGTCGCCGCGAGGGCGCCCGCCGCCCCGAGAGATCCCAGGACACGCATCAAGACTCGATGGATCATCGGCTCCTCCGGGCCTCGCGCTTGCGGAAGTATGCGGTGATTGGCTCGATGGGGTCGTCGCCGGTGGTCAGCGTGATCGGCTCGATGCGTACGCGCCGCATGGCATGTTCGAAGCGCAGCCGTCGCGCCGTCGATTCGCGTTCGTAGGCCGCACGGACGCGCGCACTCGCCGTGTCGATGGTGACGACTTCGCCCGATTCCAAGTCCTCCACCTCGAGAAGGCCGACATTCGGGAGCGCCCTCTCAAGCGGGTCATCAATTCGGACGGGAATGACATCGTGCCTCGACCTTGCCACGGCAAGTTGTCGCTCCCATCCATCGTCGAGGAAGTCGCTGACGACGAACACGACCGCTCGTCGCTTCTGCACCCGGTTGAGTTCCTCGAGGGCCGACGCGAGTGATGTGCCGCGGCCGGAAGGCGTGTGTGTGAGAAGGTCCCGGATGATCCGAAGGACATGCCGGCGCCCCTTGCGAGGGGGGACATGGCGCTCGATGCGGTCGGAAAAGAGGAGGAGCCCGATCTTGTCATTGTTGCGCGTGGCGCTGAAGGCGAGCGTGGCCGAGACTTCGGCGACGAGTTCTCGCTTCAGCTGAGCGCGCGAGCCGAACCCGAGCGACCGCGAAAGATCCACGAGCAGCATGACCGTGAGTTCGCGCTCTTCGCGAAACAACTTGACATGCGGACTCCCGGCGCGTGCCGAGACATTCCAGTCGATCGTTCGGATGTCGTCACCGACCTCGTACGGACGGACCTCCTCAAACTCCATGCCGCGCCCCTTGAACGCCGACAAGTAACGACCCGCGACGGCATCCTGCACGACGCGGGAGGTCGTGATCTCGATCCGCCTGATCTTCCGGATCATCTCGCTGGTCAGCATGGCGCTCTCTCCCTAGGACGACGTGAGGGAACTCTTTCGCTGCGCCTTACGGCACCGGGACATGGTCAAGGAGGGCCTGCACGACATCGTCCTGCGTCTTCTCCTCAGCCTCAGCTTCGTACGAAAGGCCGACCCGGTGTCGGAGTACAGCGTGCGCGACATCCTTGATGTCCTGGGGGACGACATACCCTCGGCCGTCGAGGAACGCCTTGGCCTTTGCGGCAAGCGTCAGCGAGATCGTGGCGCGCGGGGAGCAGCCGTACTGCACGAGTCCCATGATCGGGACCTTGTGTCGCGATGGGTCTCGCGTGCTCGTCACGAGCTCCACCACATAGTCCTTGATGCGATCATCCATGAACACCTGATCGACGAGCGCCCGCGCCGCGATGATGTCGGCGGGCTTCATCACGGCATCGATCGCTGTCGCCGGCGAGGTCGTGGCCATCCGGTCAAGGATCTGTCGTTCCTGCTTCGTCGTTGGGTATCCGACGACAAGTTTCATCGCGAAGCGGTCGACCTGCGCCTCCGGGAGGGGGTATGTGCCTTCTTGCTCGATGGGGTTCTGCGTCGCGAGCACGATGAACGGGCACGGGAGTTCGTAGGTCGTGTCTCCAATGGTGACCTGTCGTTCCTGCATCGCCTCCAGCAGCGCGGACTGCACTTTCGCGGGGGCGCGGTTGATCTCATCGGCAAGGATGATGTTGGAGAAGATCGGGCCGCGCTTGACAGCGAAGTCGCCCGTGGACTGCTTGTAGACCAATGTCCCGACGAGGTCCGCGGGTAGGAGGTCCGGCGTGAACTGGATTCGCTTGAATCCCATGTCGATCCCTCGCGCAAGGCAACTCACGGCGGTCGTCTTGGCAAGGCCGGGGACGCCCTCGATGAGGACATGCCCATTCATGAGCAGACTGCAAAGGAGGCCATCGATGAGATCGTCTTGCCCGACCAGAACGCGTTGGATCTGATCAACAAGATGGCGGAACGGTCGGCTCGCGGATTCGACCTGCCGTTCGAGTGAAGCGATGTCGTGCGGTGGAGTGTTCATGGTCGGGTGCATCCTGGGCATACGACTCGCCGTGGAATGGGGTTCGTTCTTGGGGTTGGGCATCATAAAGCGGCTACCTTGAACGGATGCCGCAACCGCTTGAGATCGCGTGGATTGGCACCGGTGTGATGGGGCGGCCCATGGCGGGGCATTTGATTTCGGCCGGGCACGCTCTGCGCGTGCACACGCGGACGCGTGAACGCGCCGACGAACTCGTGGCACGGGGGGCTCAGTGGGCCGATTCGCCCGCTGCGGCCGGCGACGGTGCCGACATCGTGTTCTCCATGGTGGGAACCCCCGCAGAGGTCGAGGCCGTGCATCTTGGGAGTCGTGGGACGCTCTCGAGTGCCGCACCGGGCACCATTCTCGTGGACATGAGTACGAGCGATCCGGCGCTCGCTCAGCGTCTCGACGAGGCGGCGCATGCGAAGCGCGCGCTCGCGTGCGATGCGCCAGTGACTGGTGGCGACATCGGCGCACGCAATGCCGCGCTTTCGATCATGGTCGGCGGCGATGAGGGGGCATGTGCACGCATCCGACCCGTGCTCGAGCACCTAGGTCGCACCATCGTGCGCCACGGCGAGGCCGGGTATGGGCAGCGCGCGAAGCTCGTCAATCAGGTGTTCATTGCGGCTTCGATGGTCGGTATGTGCGAGGGGATGGCTCTCGCACGCGCCGCCGGTCTCGATCCGGCGCGAGTCCTCGAGTCCGTGGGCTCCGGCGCTGCCGGGAGCTGGACACTCGCCAATCTCGCACCGCGCGTGCTCCGGGGAGACTTCGGACCAGGATTCATGATCGATCATTTTGTGAAGGACTTGGGGCTCGCACTGCGCCTCTCTGATTCGCTCGGGATTCCCCTCGCGATCGCGTCTGAAGCGCATCGGCTTTATCTTCGGCTCCAGGAGGCGGGGCACGGTCGCAAGGGCACGCAGGCGTTGGCGCTTTCCTATGGCACACGGATTGGCGCGGGGGACGGCCCTGAGGAGCAAGTGCTTGCGCCGAGATGACTGGTCGGGTAACCTCCCCAACCCCACTCAGGGAGCCACCCCATGCCTGACCTCACGCCCGGAACGACTATCACCATCTCCGTCACCAAGGTTCCCGCAGAGCCGCGCCATCGAAAGACGATCGAGAGATTGATGCGCCTGCAGCCGTCCATCCAGCGAACGCTGACGCGCGTGGCGAAGGTTCGGTCGCGCAAGAACCCCGTGAATCAGCGGGGCGGACGAATGTGGATCTCCAGGATTGCTGCCACGCGATGCGTGAGCGCCGCCAAGGGTGCGACATTTTCGCTGAGGGTCACCCCGCAGCTCATTCCCGATGTGAAGGCGATCTCGCGGTTCGTCTCCATCGCGTAGGCGCGCGCTTCGTCGCGTCCGGTCTCAATCAACCCTCAGTTTCTGTGATCCACTGGGCGATGGCCTCGGTCTCCGAGAGGTCATCCACGAGGAGTTCCGGCGCGTGCGAGGCGAGTTCGTCGCGCGGGTGTACGCCGGTGGCGACCGCGATCGCACGGCAACCGTTGGCGTGCGCGCAGTCGATGTCCGATGGCGTGTCGCCAATGATGATGACACTCGCCGGATCGACGCGCGCGCCGCGAGATCGTCCGTACCTCTCCATGGCTACGGGAGGGAGGTCCCGCCTCGACGCGCCATCGTCCGCCCACGCGTTGAAGTGAAAGTGTGTCGGATCGAATCCAGCCCGCGCGACCTTGAGCCTCCCGGTGTGCTCGTAGTTGCCGGTGAGGAGCCCGAGCGCAACGCGATCGTTGGCGTGCAGTGCAACGACGAGGCTCTGTGCTCCAGCAAGTGCCTCGGATCTCGAGGTGCTATCGAACTCGCGGCGCAGATGCTCGCCGTAGAGGGCGCGGAACGACGCGTGATCGGAAGCCGTCGGGTCAACGCCGCCCTTGGCCAAGAGGTCGCGCCAGATCAGCGTGTCGAGGCGTCCCGAGATGTCGATGCCGTCGAACGAGAACGATGCGCCCATGTGCAGGGCGCTCGCGGCCGCAAGCATGGCACGCATCCCTGCGCCGCGCGTCTTCAGGAGCGTGCCGTCAATGTCAAAGAGGACCAGCATCGTCAGACAGGCTGCGAGACGGCCGCGACGATCTTCGCGGCGGCGTCGCCGAGGTCGGTGGCGGTCGACATCGTGGGGATGTCGCCTCGTGCGGTCTCAAGGATCTCACGCGCCTTGGCGACATTGGTCCCCTCCAGGCGGACCACGAGCGGAACGCGGAACCCGATGTTCTTCGCGGCTTGGACGATCGCGCGGGCAATCCGGTCACACTGCATGATGCCGCCGAAGATGTTGACGAGGACGCCATCGACGCGCCCATCGCTCAGAATGATCCG
>SXGR01258341.1_pt1 | contig 20697 bp, 9 predicted proteins | sample 3174711 | NCBI WGS metagenome assembly SXGR01 (sample SAMN11356860, study PRJNA531348) | freshwater metagenome | isolation source: freshwater sample F1-60 | place: China: Fuxian Lake, Yuxi | collected 2017-12-25 | reverse complement strand
GCTCGTCGAAGGCCATAACGATAACGGCTGCGCCATAGGCGCGCACCTGCGCGGCGTATTCGCGGAATTTGTCGGCTCCTTCTTTGAGGGATATGGAATTTACTATGGCCTTGCCTTGAACGCATTTGAGTCCGGCTTCGATGACGCTCCATTTGGAGGAGTCTATCATGACGGGAACGCGGGCGATGTCGGGTTCGGCTGCGATGAGATTGAGGTAGCGCTCCATGGCGGCCTCGCTGTCGAGCATGCCTTCGTCGAAGTTCACGTCGATGACCTGGGCGCCGTTATCGACTTGCTGCCGGGCGACTTCTACCGCTTCTTCGTAGCGCTCTTCGCGGATGAGGCGGGCGAAGGCGCGTGATCCGGTGACGTTGGTTCGCTCGCCTACATTCATGAAGTTGGCACCCGGGTATAGGGTTACGGGTTCCAGTCCGCTCAACCGGAGTGCTGAAGGGGGCTGGGGCAGGGGGCGTGGTTGATGCAAGGCGGCTTCGGAAGCGATCTCCCGGATGTGTTCGGGCGATGTGCCACAGCATCCACCGATAATATTGACGAGTCCTTGTTGCAGGAATTGCCGAATGTGCTGGCGCATCTGCTGTGGGCTCTCATCGTATTCCCCGAAAGCATTGGGCAGTCCGGCATTAGGGTGAGCCGATAACCGAAAGCGCGCGGCTTTGGATAATGCCTGCAGGTGGGGTTGCATTTGTGGTGCTCCGAGGGCGCAGTTCAGGCCGATGCTGAGCAGGGGGAGGTGCGATACGGAATAGAGGAAAGCCTCCACGGTTTGTCCGCTGAGTGTTCGACCGGAGTTGTCGGTAATGGTTCCGCTCACCATCACGGGCAGTGGGGGGCGGCCAGTACGACGAAAATGCCGTTCGATGGCATATAAGGCGGCTTTGGCGTTGAGGGTATCGAAGATGGTTTCGACCAGCAGGGCATCGACCCCTCCTTCCTCGAGAGCTGCCACCTGTTCACCATAGGCTTCAACCAATTCGTCGAAGTGAATGCTTCGGAAACCGGGATTGTTGACGTCCGGACTGATGCTCGCGGTTTTGTTGGTAGGGCCTATGGCACCCGCCACAAATCGTGGCTTGTGGGGCTCTTTTGCGGTAAATTCGTCGGCCACTTTTCGGGCCAATCGCGCCGAGGCCAGATTGAGTTCGTAGCTCAGCTCTTCCATGCCGTAGTCGGCCATCGACACACGTTGTGCGTTAAAGGTGTTGGTTTCCGCGATGTCGGCGCCTGCCTCGAAATAGGCTCTGTGAATGTCCTCAATGATGACCGGCTGGGTAAGGCTGAGCAGCTCATTATTGCCCTTCAAATCGCGATGCCAATCAGCAAAACGCACACCTCTATAATCGGCTTCGCTCAGTTTATGCTGCTGAATTTGCGTGCCCATGGCACCATCCAAAACCAGAATACGCTGTTCTGCCGCTCGCGCTATTGGATGGTGTGCCGGGTACACTTGCTCCGTTGACTCAAGATTTTCCGCGACTTCTGTGTTCAAGTGTATGCTTGATCCGTCAAAAAGGTTGCTGTGGTGCATAAAAAAAGCTAAACTTAGGTTTAGCTTACCCCGAAGGTATCGGGACGACTCGCGTGGGCGACAGCACTTTCTCGCTGCCTGAACCCGCTCATCTTAGCCCCCAGTATTCATCGGAGGCTTCGGAATTGGCACCAAACCAAATCGGGGGTCACCCGATCTGCGGTTGCCAGGACATCGTAGGGCCGTTCCCTCCGTCCTTCTGGATAAGCGATGCAAATATACGAAAAAAATAAACGCAGTGGGCTCTACGGGCAATTGAATGATTTCCTTTATTCCCAGACACGCTCAGGACCGCAGCCGCAATCATTGAAATATGCTACACGAAGCCTTCTGGGCGCACTGCCCACCCAAACGGAAACGGTGGCCAAGCGCTGTCCGGTAACCAGCTCCCAATCGCCACCTAAAATCCAGAAACGCTCCAAGTTTCCCGAACTCCCTGAGGCGGAAAATGAGCAGAGGGTATCGGCTCGGGGTGGATCGGGCTGGGCGGGTTGCTGACTAATCACACCGGGTTGATCGGTGGTGACACTACAAAAGCGACTACGCACACCCACAAAACCGTGGTCGGCCTGCCGCGTTGTAGCCTGACTGTTCATACCAGCTCTGTCGGCCACCCGTCCACGATCGATAGGATCCGAAAATCCCCCGCCCCTATATCCGCCGTATGATACCAATGGCCAACCCGCTACGTCGGCAGAACCAAGTACAGACAGTCGTCCATTACCGTGCCGCCCATCGAAGGATCGTCCCTCCGCGGTCCCCAGTCCGATCACAGGGGTACGAATATTGCCAGTCAACTCCATGATCCCCCACCAGGAGGCCCCTGCTGCCTCCCGACTCACCACGGTCGACCGGGCAAATGATCCCACACGCACCGGACCCAGACTGGCATTGTTGAGTCGCGTGTTGGCACTGTCGGGGATTGATATTTCTCCCGCCTGATTGGCGTTGGATGTACCCGTGGCGGCTACCACCCGCGTGCTTCCCCAGGCAAATTCCCCGGCCAGGGGATAAACGGGGCCCCGTGCTGCCTTTTCAAACTCCAATTCTGTGGGCGGTCGCATTCCGCACCAATCGGCGAAAGCCAGGCCATCTTCCCAAGACAGAAAATTACAAGCCAGGTGTACGGTATTGGGTGCACTCACATCGTATACAGCGGGCAGCAGCGAGGTAGTGCTGCCGGACGTCAAGATCCGGAGGTTGTTGCGGCTACCGGACCCAAGTGCAGCCGTGCCCACCGCTGCGGTGGCCGTGACCGCACGCGCCTGTTGCTGCTGCAATGAAAGTGTGTTCAGAAAATCGCGGTATTGACCCTGGCTGGCCTCATATTTCATGCAATAGAAGGCCTTGTAGCCTTTGGGCCATGCGGCAGGTAGTGTTTGTCCGACCCCCGACCACTGCTCGGCGTTGAGTCCACCCGTACCAAGCGATAGGCTCGACTCACTGAGCACCTTATAGGGCCGGGTACTGTCGCTGCCGTTATAAAATCGCTGACGCTCCGTTCCGCCATGGGAGCCTACGTAAAATTGTCCCTGTGGCACATACACCATTTCCACAGCATGAACCTGTATCTCCACGATATCATTGTCGCCCACCATATTGGACTTGTAATTCCAACGCAACACAAGGCTATCGACCGATAGGCTCCCAAAACTGCTGTTGTTGCCTGTCGAGCGGTACAAGAAGACCCCCATTACCGGATTAAAATTGGCGTTTTGGTGCGATAATCGGGGAAGATCGCCCCCAAATGTACCATCATATGCAAGTTCAGGCAGCATGAGTCCCACTTCCAGGCTTAAGCCACCCGCAACAGTTGTACCCGAAAGCACCGGATTCTTGGGAAAATGGTGCCCTGCCGTATTGGGCAGTCCTCCTCCTATGTGGTTCGACAAGTAGGCATGTTCCCAAACCCTTATAAACTCGACCTCTGCACCCGCCAAGTCGGCTGTTGGCGCGGCACTTAAACCCACCTGATGCAGCGTAGAATCGACCCAAACAACATGTACCCCCGTGGGCAAACTCCCCGTACCGCTGATGATCCGAAGGGGCATACCCGGTCGAATGTGGTCGGCTCGTCCGACCGATAGCGTAGATGAACCCGGCATAAGGCTGCTGACATTATTGCGTACGGGATTCACCCGACCTACCCTAAATTTGATGAACACCCAAGCGGCATCCCAGTTAATGAGGCCGCTTTCAGCCGGAAAACGATACGAGTTTTCCCAGGAAATGGAGGTAAAGACAAACGTAAAATTGGAGGGCGATTCCGGCACGGCATATTGCTGTGACGTGAGTCCCGCCCGGGTAACCCTGATGTTATTGGCGCAGGCGGATCGGCACCAAATGAATACGACCAAAGACATGATCGATAGGATTCTAATGTGTTTCATAGGCATGTGTTTCATAGGCATGTGTTTCATAGGCGTGTGTTTCATAGGCGTGTGTTTCATAGGTACAGCGGCAATGCGTTTTGGTGGTGCGTTTCTAGCCCCATATGTTTTCGTGGTGCGTTTTAGTAGTGCGATTAATTAATGCGTATTAAAAGTGCGTTTTAGTAATGCGTTCGGGCAGCCCTAAAACCTACATCAGGGTAGCGAAGAAAGGCACCGTCTGCGGCCCTGCTTCGATCAGATGTTCGGAGTTCATGCACGGGGCTTTTCCATCCACCTCCGCGTCTTCCGGCACCCGCTGCTGAGGCAACCCCAATTCCGCTGGCGTATACCCCCAAACTGCTATCCGTTTGCGTTAGCCCACCCAAACCCGGCCAATAATCCACATTGGCCTCCCCCCATGCATTGAGTCGGCCGTCGCCATGAAGTCCTGTGAAGGAGCGTCCCGCTTGGTTCGACCAACTAACAACCTGCTCCCAGACGTTGCCCGATAGATCGTATACACCGGTGGGTGACACACCCGACCCCACCGTGCCCGAACGAGGCCGTGCCGTTCCTCCTACCCTGAGGGGCCCAACGATGCCCAGGCTATCCGAAGCATGTACATTTCCCGAAACCACCCGCTCCAATTCGCTACCCGAATAGGAAAGTCCGCCCGCGCGCTCTGCACGGGCAGGGCCCCATGCATAAGCACCCAATCGAGGAGGTAAATTTCCCCGCGATGATTTTTCGAACTCAGGTTCGGTGCATGGTCTCAATCCGGCCCAATCGGCAAATGCGGCTCCATCGGGCCATGATAGAAAGGCACAGGCCGTGAAAACACCATCCTGTGTTTGGTCGACCCCTGCCGGTAGCTGAGTGGAAGGCTGCAGATCACATGCATACAAGCGCGGCAGATGCCCCCCGGGATCCTCCACTATCCTAATGGCCTGTCGTCCAACGGGTTGGGACGCCTCGCCAAAGCCTGAAGAAAAGGCTCCCAAACTCTGTGCACTAATGCGGGCGTTTTGTTGCAATCGGGTAAGCGTGTTTAGAAAATCGCGGTAGAGGCCTTGGCTCACCTCATGCTTCATGATGTAGAAACCCACTGTTCCTTTCGGATAAGAAAGGGGCACGGCTCGTGCGTGCCCGCTATGGAAATCATCCCCCTTCCAAGCGTATGCATAATTAAGAGCCAATGGGCCTGCTCCGCCGAGTTCGATCGCCGATTCAGTAGATATAGTGTGCCCTAAAGCCGGAGGAAAGGGCAAGCCCGTTGCGCGCGGCGGTGGCTGAAACGCACGGGTGTAGAGCGCCTGCCCTTCCGTCCACAAAAAACGATTGAGGCAACCTCTCAATTGAGCGTTCCCATCGTCACCTCCCATCCAAAAAGCAACAACGCTCGTGTCCAAGGCAGGGTTCGGATGCACAAAAGAGGATTGGGGCACTCCCTGAACATAGAGCGTATGGATAGAATCCTTTATAACCCATGCCATATGCTGCCAATGCAAAGGGACTGGGGGCGAAACAGGAGACGACATGGGTAGTCCATCGCGCAATACCGACCACCCACCGGGCCCTACACCCATTTTCCATTGGGGCGGGCCAGGAAGCGTGAGGACGCTTTGGAAAGCAGCAGGAATGGAATCGACACGCGCCCAAAACTCCAGTGTGGCATCGCCCTTAAGGGGCCTTTCGATCGATTTTGTAATGACTAGGAGCCGGCCGCTGCCATCGAAACAAACATCCCCTACGATTTCACCCACGCCCCGGTTACCCACATTCTTGTGACGCACCAAAACCCCTCCTTGGGTATTTATAGCATGCCTATATACGGCGTCCCAAAGCGTAAACTGACGAAATCGCATCAACACCCTTTCCCGACCGGTGCGAATGAATGGCATTGGATCCGGCTCGAATGATTGTCCACCCCCATATACACAGCTGTCTGAATAGATCCGAATACCACCCAAACAACCATGCAGTTGCTCCTGTCCGGCATTCCCTCTTCCCCCAAACCGCCAAGGTTGTCCACTCGCTATGGGTGCACTCCCCAAACTCAAAGTACCCGCCAACACTCCGTTGATGAAGCAACGCCATGTAGAGCCCTCCCGAACACCGGCCAGGTGCACCCATCGTTCTACCGGAAAAGGGCTGCCCCGCGGACTGCTTTCAAGGGTTCCAACACGCCACCACAGTCCTTGTGCAGGATCAGCCATAAGCCCAAACCCTTGGTTTTGGGACGAATTTAAGTTCCCTGCTATTTGGAATCGTCCATTGCGTTGCACCCACACCCAGGTTTCGATGGTCAGGAATGTGTGGGTGGGCACCAAAACTGTATCGGGCAATTCTATGGTTGCAGAATCACCGGTAAAACAGAGGCAAGATCCCGACCCGGGAAGCGGTCCCCCCCCTGCGGGAGCCACTGCTCCAATGGTTTGAACAGGCCATCGACGTCGACCCTCGTCTATGATTTGTCTGTTGTGTGGATGCGGTTGGCTGGTGTCGGTCGACAACCAGAAATAAGCTTGACCAGGAATTTCATTGGTTGGAATCGAATGAGGGCCAGGAGGAATCCAAACCATTTCTATGGCGTGTACTTGCACGTCGAGCAGCGCCTCGGCAGGAACCTGTTGTCGGTCATAGGGCCAGCGGAACCGAAGGCTGTCGGCAAAATAGGTGGAACGATTGGGAAACACATCGCGGCGGGATACAAAAAACCCCAGGACCGGGTTGCCCAAGGAACTGTAGGCTTGGCCAGGATAGAGAAGGCCGGCCTGCAATCGGGTAGCTGGCCAGCTTCGATCGGGCATTAAACCGGCAAAGGTTCCACCCGTGTCGGGGTAAACAGGCTCCCAAATACGGGTGGTGGCCACTATGGTAGAGCCGCCTCCCAAAGGCAATAGTGGAGCTCGGTCGATCTCGAATGTCTGTGTTCCCAAAACCGCACTTACCCGTGTTGTATCGGGTAACAAACCAACGCCTGAAGCCACCCAAACGGGTTGTCCTACCCGTATTCCATCGGTTGAGGATACTCTAATGATTCTGCCTACACTCGTTGCACCTGGTGCAGATCGGTAGTCTTGTTGTCCGACCCTAAATTTGAAAAAGATCCACACAGCATCGTGGTTGGATTGTCCTGTCGATATCCGCCATGCATCGTTCCACCTCAGATGAAATGTGATGTGGGTGTAACCTGAGTCGGTCCTTCGGTCGAGCAAACGGAGCTGTTGAATGCGAACATCACTCGCTTTCAGGTCCAATGCCCCAAAAAATCCCAAGCCCGCCAAAAAGAACAGCCAAATGAACCAATAATTTGCGATTATATTTTTATATAACATGTTTTTAACAATATTTACTGCAAAATATAACGAATCAACACAGTCCCCTTTCCGCCTGAACCTGCCGGACTATTGGGTGAAGCACCACCACCCCCCGAGCCTGACTCATCTAATCCTGATGTAGCCCCCAAACCAGGGGCGCCACCTCTTCCACCCCCTCCGATGCCGCCTTCGGCCGGCCAACCCACTGAATTCCTCCCAGCACCGCCACCGCCTGCATAAGTACGCGAAGAGCCCGAAAAAGCGGTCGAAGAACCTGCACCACCCAAGCCAGGAATTGCTTGACCGACGGAATCTACGCCCCCTGGTAAACCTTGAGAAGCGGCTCCGCCCCCACCCGCAGCTCCTGCATCGTTTGAACTAGATCCACCAGCATTTCCTTGAGTAACCCCCAGAGATGTTGTCGACTGTCCGCCCAACCTGATGGACCCTTGCCCTCCCCCTTGCCCTCCCCCTAGTCCGCCCCCGGAGCCGCTTCCTGAGCCGCTTCCTGAGCCGCTTCCTGAGCCGCTACTGGATGCGCTCGCACCTCCTCCGCCTCCACTACCTCCCTCCAAGCCTGAGCTGCCCATCGAACCACCCCCTCCTCCACCCCATGCCCGCCAACCAAAGACCTGTGAATCGCCACCACGGCCTCCTGGGCTCGACTCGCTACCCGCTACACCACCAACCCCAACCACAATTGGGTAATCCTGTGCCCACAAAAACGACTGGGCCATCAAAACCCCACCAGCGCCACCCCCTGCTTGTCCGCCGCCGCCACCACCACCCACAATCAAACATTCCACCTGAATAGGAATGTTTGGTCGGAACACACCATTTTCCGTAAAGGCATGCACCACATACCGTGTACCAGCCAACCCGTTATTCCCGTCGCCCACGAAGCTACTCACCACACCGCCCGTAGCCAATATGCGCCCCGTCACCGCAAGTTCCTGGAATGCACCACAGCCGCAGTCGTTGCAGGCCGACACCCTTATTGTACCGTAGGCCCGACCCGTATATACCTGCACAGAATCCGTTCCTTGCCCAGCCACTACCTCCATATCGCCGGGCATCTGCCACAGCAATGGCAATGCCTGAGGATTTTGAATACTGTAGCTGGTGTAACTTTCGAACTCCGGTGTTTTGGTCCCCCTAATCGAATCGGTCAGCGACATGGGCCAGACACAAGAAACTGATCGTCCGCCCCGTCCACCGACTTGGGGTACACGGAGATGAGGAGGTGGTATATAGGAGAAATACGTAGCTAATGATGAGGTATCGACAGCAGAAACACGGGCCGCATAAGCAGGATCGGCCCAGCTGCCTCCCCGCAACAACATTCCGGCGGCCGTATAAGGATCAGGCCAGCCTGGCACATCATGTACCGCCCTATTGCCCAAATAGCCGTCACCATGAATCGAACGCATGCTTAGACTGCCGGGATTTCCCATCTCTACCACCCACTCGCGCACATTTCCCCCGAGATCGGCGACCCCATACCATGATCTGCCAGTCGACGATCGTGGAGCCAAGGTATCGCCTACAGCCCCCACACGTGCAGGTCCCGCCACGAATGCCTGACTCCCTGCAATGCAATTCGCGGCTTCAATAGCCGATTCGCTATCCGTAAAGGCACACATCAAGGTATCGGCCGGCACGGCGTCTGCAGATCCCCACGGAAATTCCCCAGGAAGAGGGAATTGAGGCCCTCGGCACGCCTTCTCGAATTCGCCCTCCGTGATCGGGCGTAAACCAGCCCAATCTAGATAGGCCGATAAATCTGTCCAATTCAGGGAATTACACGCTGTTCCTGAGCCGTCTGATGCCTCATCATACACCCCGTTTTGGTTGGCATCGCATCCAAAAATAGCCCCACTGATGCCAGGCCTGCCAGGTAGTCTGATGCGAATGGTTTGGCGATGACCACTACCCAGAACGGGCGTGCCTGCGGCTCGGTCCGGACTACCATCCGTGCGGGCATGTTGTTCAGAATAAGGCAGGGAATTGAGGAAATCGCGGTATTGAGACTGACTCAACTCGTATTTCATGATGTAAAATGCCCTGTAACCGACCGGGAAATCGGCCGGTAACTGAACACCCCCTGAATAGGCCGCTGATTCGATGGAGCGACACAGCCCGCGCGGTGAACCCAATGCTCCAGCTGCAGCGGATGTTGGGCCTGTACCGCTGGGGAAACCTGATGCGCCCGAGGATCCGGATGAACCGCCAGAGGCATTGCCCGATGTGCTGGCCGTCCGAACAATCAACGAATCTGTCCCTACCGCAACCGGTAAGCGTTGTTCCAAAGAATCACTCATGTGGTAGAATCGCCCTGCTTCGTCTCCACCACTGCCCAGCCAAAATGGTCCAGCAGGCACATAAACCATCTCCGTTCCATATACAGCCACTTCAACAACTTCCGTGTCGCTCAAACCTTGAAGCCTGTAATTCCATTGCAGTGCCAGTTCAACGGCCGATACCATGCCGTTCCCGGGCTGACCCCTTCCAATCATTAAGCCCACCACCGGATTGGACACAGGATGATGCGTCGAATGGGGCGTAACCGTGCCCGCCAACCACTGAAGGGGGGTGCCGATGCCTGCTGAATGTCCGGTCAATTCCAAATGACATGGCTGCCATTGCCCTCCAAATACCCTAAAACGGGCAAAAATCCAAACTGCGTCGTGGCCTGGCAGACCTGTTTCGATCGACATCCGCCAACTTTTTGCCCAACTGAGGTTGTAGATGATGCGACAGGTACCGGTAGACAGATTTTGTCCACTCAAATGTACCCCACTGATTTGTAGGCCCGCTCCATGAACGCAACAAACCCCAAAGCAGGCCAAGATCATCAACATGAAAAGAAATGGACTTCTCATGGCTGCTGAATGAGGTGATTTAGGTCGACCCAAACGCATCGTTCTGGTCCTATGCCACAGTCATTGATGCGCGACCAGCGAAAAGTGCCCGCTTGGCTACCGGCCAAAGCACGAATCTTACGGCTACCCTGCCCCGACAAGAGCACCCAATCTGCAGGTAAAATCCACCAATAGCCACCCGTTGAGCCCGCATTAGTAGAGTCTGGAATTGCCTCCAGCGCGACTCCGTCGGCCGACCAACGCGACACGAGCACATTGGAAGGAAGCGAATCGGGAAGTAAACAAGCCCTAGACCGCCCAAGACGTATGCCGGTCGAAACAGAACCCGAACCAGGATTGGGTGCACGCGACATCCCCCTTCGATCGCCCAAATGCAGGGCAGCTTCAGGAGTATTCCAAGATCCGCCCCTAAAACCCAAAGCGCTACCATCAGGCCAATCAAGCGCTATTGCTTCGCCATCGGCCGACAAACGTCCGTCGCCCTGCGATCCGCTGTAGTTCATTGCTCCCACCGACCCAGCCGAAACAACCCATTCAGAAACATTCCCCGCCAAATCAAAAATCCCCCAATCGGATGCCCCAGACACGCGAATCAGGCTACTGTCGTGGGCCAAGGCACCCACGCGAACAGGACCGCCTACCCATCCCGCAGAGCTGTCGAATAGAGCAAATCCCAACCAATATGGGGCGCGCCCCACTAAGCGCTCCGAGGATTCACCCCCATGCAGCAGATTCAATACACCCCTGGACAATGCAACCGGTTGAATAGGATAGCGAACCATCACCATGCCGGAACCGCCTCTGCCTGATGCTGCCGCACAAGAAGCGGTGAAGGCACCACCCCCTCCACCACCCGAGCCAGGCAAGGCATCTCTACCTGCCCTACGCAATGAATCGCCCCCAGAACCTGCGACGCCCCTTCCATCAGAACCTCCAGAACCCACAGAGGACGCGCCACCTCCACCCCAACCGTACTCATGGGGCACACCACCAAAACTACTCCAAACACCTGCCCCTCCAACGCCTCCCCCATGCGACAGACTGCCGTTTCCTCCGACCCCCATAACCCCGCCCCCTCCACCTGCGAAACCCGACGACACAACAGGTACCCCGCCCCAATAAACCAAGCCACCCGAGCCGCCCAGCTGCCCTCCAGGACCTGCCCTGCGGATTTCACCACCAGCATGCTGAATGGAAGGAAACCCCATACCCCCACCTACACCGCCTCCGTCACCCCCGCCGCCGCCGCCGCCCGAACCACCGGCAAACCCACCGAACACGCCCCCCCGACCCCCACCAAGTGCTTGTAGCCCAAATGCCCCACTCGGCTCTCCACTGCCAGTCCAGGCCACGGGATCACCAACGGAGCAGGAATCGACCCCACCACGGCCTACGTGGATTGCATGGCCTCTATAACCGAGCAGCACACGCCCCCAATCGTCGGACGACAATACTTGCCCACCGCCACCTCCTCCCCCAGCCCGATCCTCAACCCCACCCCAGGAAGCACCCGCACCTCCACCACCCACCATCCAGTATTCAACACGTCCGTCGCTGCCTAAGGCCTCCACCACCAAAGTATCGACGCCTACCGAGTCGAAAGTGTGTACTTGATAGACCACAACCGTGCTGTCGGGCAGTTGTGTCTGTGAAACCTGACTCATTCGACCACCACGGGCCTTCATCGGATGGAAAGCACCAAAGGGGAAGTCCCCTGCAATGCCCGGTTTTTGTCCACGCCCTGCTTTCTCCCATTCCATTTCTGTAAGCAGACGCAGTCCGGTAAAATCGGCAAAGGATAGTGCATCATTGGGCGATAACCCACCACATGCAATCCACTCACCGTCCTGTGGCTCATCGGCCACTCCGTTGTTGTTGAGGTCACATCCATAAACGGCCGGCAGCTGCAGTATGGAGTCGCCTGGAAGGTAAACCACCAACCCATTCCGCTCCAGGAGAGCGGTGCCCAAAGCCGCCGTGCGGTGTGGCGATGCAGGAGAAGTATGGGTACGTGCCTTCTGCTGCTGATAGGTTAGAGCATTGAGAAAATCGCGGTACTGCCCTTGTGTTACCTCATACTTCGCCACATAAAATGGTTGCCAACCGTTAGGAAATGCAGCTGAAATCGCCTGCAATCCGGGTGGCTGAGGGCCTTCCCAACCACAACCAAGCATCCATTGGGCCGCCCTTGGGGATGCGGGATTGCCAATCCGTACCGGGTAGAATCCATCCGTGGTTGTGCTATCGCCCAAGCTGAATGGTCCACCAGCCACCGCCACCATTTCAATCGCAAACAGCTGCACGTCCAGGTAAGCATCGTCGGCAACAGCCGCCAAACGGTAGTTCCACGGGAGCTGAAGCGCCACCTCCACGCGTTCCTCGCGTCCGGCATTGGCCAATCGGATCCACACCCCAGACACGGGATTATGCACCGGATGCGTTGGTCGATCCACCCGTACCGGAGCATACTCCCAGTCGATCGACAAACCAGCAGCATTGAGCGCTACGCCAACCCCAGCATCCCAGTATAGAGGCTCCCAGACCCGTTGCGCCATAATGCGCGCGCCATGGATTGCTTGGGAAAGGGCCGGACTAAACCCAATGCGACCGAGTAGGGTATCGACCCAACGCACTACGGTGTTGACCGGCCAAACCCCTACGCCCTCCACCATCAGCAACGGCATCCCAATACGCAAGGCAGAAATACCCCGTGCATGGGGCAGTTGCAACACCGAATCGCCGGCTGCAGCCGATAAATTCGACCATTCAGGATCGAACATACCTTGTCGGAAGCGCCCAAATACCCAGACGGCATCATGGCCCGATGAAACCCCTCCCCAGGATTGTGCGGGCGACCACCGCCAGGCTTTACGCCAAGACAAATCGGCCAAGACCGTTGTTCTTCCTGCCGCGAGATCGCGAGGGCCCAATCGTACTTGAGCGAGTTGGACATCGACCGCACCGACAGGAGATCCCCCCGCGCAATCAATACAAAATATAAAAAGATAGACGTAAAAATGATAACAATAACGCATCTGTTCTTTGTTTTAAGTGTGCAAATTTGGCCCAGTAATTCTAGTTTTGCAGTATGACAAATGCCGTACAACACCCCCAAACCGAGGCTGTGGTAGACCCGTCAATTCCCGCGCGGGTCGAACCGAAGTCGCATATACTCATCCTGAATCTACCCCCAATAAGTACCCCATTCACTGGGTTGTTGCGACACGATCCGTACGTCCAAACGACCCCAAGACTGTCCGATATAAGTCAACTCAACCCGGATGCCCCGTTGCCCATGAGCCTCAGCATGCTGATCATCACACCTATTTTAATCTACCTCATCTACCTTCGGCTCACCACACGCCAAATGTTGCGCCAACAAAAGCGCGACCACCAGACCGAATTGCACACCCAACGCGAACAGCATGAAAGCCAGGCGGCCATCCTCCATCAGCAGTTTCAGCAATACTCAGAACACATCAACCGCCTACGCACCGAGCAGATCCTGCGCGAAAAGCAAACCATTCAACTGCGTAACCGCCTCGAGCAAAGAGAAAAGCTGCTTGACCGTTTTACTGCAGAGCTTCTGCCAGCCGCCATCAACACCGTTGAACTGTCAACTACTGCCAAAAGTTTGCAGCAAGCCTGTAGAACAGCCGAATTGTCGGCGCGTTTCGACAACAAACTCCTGCAGCGGCTTCCCCCCTCGTTCGAACGCGCACTCACCCAGCTGTACCCCAGATTGAGCGACGAAGACATACGCCTGGCCGGCTATCTTTTTCTGGACCTCCCCAATAAAGAAATCGCCCAGCTGCGGAGCATTTCTGCCGCGGGAGTGAGCAAATCAAGGAACCGCCTGCGTAAAAAACTCAAGCTCAATCCCGAACAAGACCTCACCGTGTTTATGCGCAGCTTAACCGACGGACACCCCCATCAAGACCTCGACCAACTCACCCTGCACATCTTACAAAACCACCACGCGTCCCACAACCACCACGCAACACAAAACGAGCTGCCCCATCAGCACAAATCGGCCGCCTGAACAAAAATTACACGATTCAAAACCACATACCCCTAAAGCGTGTTTATCTTGCCGAATTCAATCCACCAAATGATACTTAAAATACTGTGCGCCAAATCCCGATAAGCAACACAATAAAAACAAGAATTCTGCGTTGCACGCACCGAAAACTGGCCAAAACCACAAAACCACTGTATGACCCCGCTGGGAAGATTTTTCCGATTGCTTCGTGAATTTGGCCCCGAAATTCGTCAACTGTACTCCTATGCCCTGCTCAACGGACTCATCTCGCTGAGTCTACCGCTCGGACTTCAGGCAGTCATTCAATTCCTGATGACCGGTCAATTGTCAACCTCCGTCTATGTGCTGGTATTTCTGGTGGTGGGCGGCCTGCTCTTCAGCGGATGGATGAACATCATGCAACTCATCACCAGTGAACACATCCGAAAACACATAGTGGTGCGCGGAGCCTTTGACTTCATCCACCGACTCCCCCGCCTCCAACTCGAAAAAATCGCCAAAAAGCACGTTCCAGAGCTTATGAACCGATTTTTCGACATCATCTCCATCGAAAAAGGCATGCAAAAGTTGCTCATGGATTTTAGTACCGCCACCCTACAGCTGCTGCTTGGTCTCATGCTCCTGGCCCTGTATCACCCCGTTTTCATCGTACTGGCTGTTATTATTTTCGTTCTGATCTATTTGGTAATTCGATACACCGGCGAAAGGGGGCTTAAACTTAGTCTGGAAACCTCCAAGCATAAGTACGACCTCGTATTCCGGATGGAGGTGTTGGCTGGTATGCTGAATACCCTCAAACTGATGCCGAGCCACGACCCAGGACGCGCCTACATTGATCGTCAACTCGGTCAGTATTTGGAATCACGCGAAAAGCACTTCGCCATCCTGAAAATACAATACTGGGGTTTGGTGCTGATGAAGGCGCTTATGGCCTTTTTCCTTCTCATCATTGGCGCTGTGCTCCTGAAAGAGGAACGCATCAACCTGGGTCAATTCGTGGCTGCCGAGATCATCGTACTCCTGATTATGTCAGCCACCGAAAAGATCATTTTTCAAATCGACGGGGTATACGACCTGCTTACGTCTATCGAGAAGGTAGGACAAATCACCGAATTGCCAATGCATGAGGAGCCTACCTATGCAGAAGGTGGCTTATCGCGATCCATCGCCGGGCCCATACACCTCGAAATCCGCTCCTTGCGTTTCCAATACGACGATTCGGCGGAACCCCTCATCAAAAACCTTGACCTCGACCTAAAACCGGGTGATAAAGTGACCATTTCCGGGCGAAACGGCGCAGGAAGATCTACCCTTATCAAGCTCATAACCCGACTCTACGAACCTCCACCCCAAACCGTGTTTGTGAATGGTTTCGCCCTCGAACACATCAACCCTACTGAACTATATGTTCGGGTGGGTCATTGCCTGCAAAGTGAGGAAGTGATGATGGGCACTCTGTTCGAAAATATCGACTTAGGTCGGGGCTATAGTGCCGACGAGGTTCAAGCGGCCATTACCCGCGTTGGATTAGAAGAGGCAACCCGAAAACTCCCACAAGGTATGTATACTGCCCTTTCATCGGACGCTAAACCCCTTTCGCCCAGTCTCGGCAAGCGTGTCATACTGGCCCGCTGCCTGGTGAGCCATCCCGAATTGCTTGTCTATGAAGACGTGTTCAGTGGAATGACTGCCGACGAGAAAAACCCACTCTACGAACTCCTTGCCGGAGGCCCCTGGACGCTGTTGGCCTGTACCAACGATCAGGATCTGGTGGATAAATGCAATAGGAAGCTGTGGATGGAATCCGGTAGACTCCTCGATTCCCCTCCATCCAACGCCACTAAAAGCTGACCGAACGATGCTCACCATTTCCAACCAACCCATTCTCAGGGAGGAGCAGCTGGATCAGTATAAATCCTACCGCCGCCTGATCGACAATAAACCGCCAGACCGTTTCCGAAAGATCGTTCTGGGTCTCACTGTGGCCTTTGTAATCTTCACTTTTCTTCCGTGGACGCAGAACATTCGGTCGCGTGGACAAATCACCGCGCTTCGGCCCGACCAACGTCCTCAGACCCTGCAATCGGTGATCGGCGGCCGCATAGAACATTGGTATGTGGCAGAGGGGGATACGGTTCGCAAAGGCGATACCCTCCTCCACATTTCGGAGATCAAGGAAGACTATTTCGACACACTTCTGCTCGACAACACACGCAGGCAAATCCAAGCCGGCGCTTCCACCGTAGGCTCCTATGAGGAGAAAATCAACGCCCTGCGTGCACAGCTCAAGGCCCTCGACGACACACGCCTCAACAAAATCAGACAAGCCCGCATCCAGTTGGCCCAAACGCGATTGAAAGTGAACAGCGATAGCTCAGAATTGCTCGCGGCCGCCATGCAGGAAAACATAACTGCACAACAGTTTAAGCGGTCACGAGAACTGTATGAAGGGGGCCTTCAACCCCTAACGGAATATGAGGCCAGAAGACAACGAGCTCAAGAGGCCGAAGCCCGTCGCATCACCGTTGAGAACCGTGTTATGGCCAGTCGCAACGCCGTTCTTGATGCTGAAATGGAGCTCACCACCCTGGAGAATGAATTTCAGGAGAAAATAGCTAAGGTGAGCAGCGAACTATTTGAAACTGAAACAGCCCTATTTAAAGCGATGGCGAGCCTCGACAAGCTCACCAACCAATACGCCAATTATGCCGTGCGCAGTGGTCTCTACTGGTTGTTGGCACCACAAGACGGGGTCATAACCCAGGCACGGAAGACTGGTTTGGGCGAGCTGGTGAGTGCTGGAGAGGAAATCGTGAGTATAGCCCCCATTCACCCCAGTTTAGCGGTTGAAATGTATGTTCGTCCGGTCGACATACCCCTACTTCATAAAAAACAAAAGGTGCGTTTTCTGTTCGATGGTTGGCCTGCGGTGGTTTTCAGTGGATGGCCCGGCATATCTTTTGGTACTTTTGGTGGTAATGTCATCGCAGTCGACCCCTTCACCAGTAAGAATGGCCTATACCGCGTTCTGGTATCTCCAGATCCTGATGACAAACCCTGGCCCGATGCGCTTCGGGTGGGCAGCGGTGCGAGCGGCATCGCCTTGCTCAACGATGTGCCAATTTGGTACGAACTCTGGCGGCAACTCAACGGATTCCCGCCCGATTATTACGAAATGAAAGAGGCTCCGGCCGAGAAAATGCCTTCTTGATTGCACGAGTGTATGATGCATTCCGCAGCCCTCTTGTCAACCCACATCCTCATGACTACCTCATGGGTGTTCCTAACTGTTGTGGCCCTGGCGAATCCTGGTATGTCGACCCATTCGTCAGAGCACGGTATGTCGAGGCTTTCGTCTGAGCACGCTTGTGGGATCCACAACACAACCAATAGGGCAGAAAACGCTTCCACATCTTTTTCGAGTGCCGATTCTTCTGTGCAGTCAAAATTCATAGGAGCCTACACAGGACTTGGTCCAGCCGACACGCTTCACTTGGCCGATTACCTGGCGCGGGTCTACCTCCACCACCCTGTGGCACGCCAATCGGACCTACTGGTGCGCATCGGTCTGGCGCATGTTCAGGAAGCGAAGGGCGCATTCGACCCCCGACTCAACCTGAAGTGGGCTGAGAAATCATCGGATGAAAAGCTTTCCTATGACATGGCCGATGCGGGTTTTAGTTGGACCTCCCCCATCGGGGTGCAGGCCTACGGAAATTGGGAGCGCAATACCGGTAGCTCGGTAAACCCCTACGACGCAACCACGCCCGAGGGCCAGTGGATGGCGGGCGTACGCATCCCCATCACCCGCGAGGGTTGGATTAACCGCCGCCGCACCGATCTTCAATCGGCCCGCCTCTTCGCTGAATCGACCTTGTTCGACCAGCAGTTGATGCTCAACGACCTTCTCCACAAGGCCGCCAAGGCTTTTTTTGAGTGGGAAACCGCGCATCGGCAGTTGCGCATATACCAAGAGGCACTTGAGATCTCGGACACCATTCTTTCGAATGTGCGCACCGCCTGGCGTTTGGGCGAACGGGCCGCCATCGACACCACTGAGGCATCCATGCAGCGCCTCACTTGGCTCCAAAAATGGCAACAAACCCAAACAAAGCTGATCGAATACCGCTTTGAAGCGGCCTATTACCTGTGGGACAGCACCCATCAGTTGTATCTCCAATCACTTCCATTCGTTCCATATACCGATCAATTTGCCGCGCCTCCTCAGCTCGATTCGTCGCTGATGAGCCGGTGGCTGCAAGAGAACCCGCAATTGGCGCGTCAGGATCTCGGGATTGATCGACAAAAGCTTGAGGAGCGCTGGTTGGCGAGCCGTCTGCTGCCCGGAATCGAATGGGAAATGGGCCGCGTTCAGGGCCTGCCTCAGGTCGATGGCAGCAGCCCGGCCCTACAGTCGATGTCGCGCCTTCAGGTGAACCTCCCTCTCTTCCTCCGCTCCGAGCGTGGCGCCCTCAAAGCCCGTCGTGCCCTCATTGAACAGGCGGAGTGGGATCGACTGATGACCGAAAATGCCATATCTCTCGATTTGAGAAGCAAATGGAACCAGGTTGGCCTGCTGGCCCGCCAAATACGCGATCAAAAGTCACTGGTCGACCAAACCCGCAGTATGCTGGAAGCCGAAAAAAGCCGTTTCGACTTGGGTGAAAGCAACGTATTCCTCCTCAACCAGCGCGAGGTGGCCCTCATCAACGCCGAAATCCGCGAAACCGAACTGCTGCTCGAATTGCTGAAAAACACCCTCTACCAATTTGCCTTGGCTGGACGCATGGACGAATACGCCCGTGCTTTGAAATAGGGGTTGAAATCTGAAGCTATTGAATCAAATGGAGAAATCACCCCTTATGATTTGCGATGAGACTTCGGATTGTATCCGCTCGACAATACAGTAAAGCTTACCCTTCTTCAACTGTTTGAAGACAGGTATGGAAGACATGCTATGTATCCCCCCGACCACTTCAATTTCAGGAACGGGCAAAAGCCAGAAGTAAACGGTAATCGCCCTGGTCGGCTGCTTTTACCGATTCAATATTCTGCTGCTCAAACTCGTCTAACTCGCCACGGGTGGCAATGGCAGGAATGAGCAGCCCGTCTTTCTCTTCTTCATCTAAAGGGGTTTGGCCATCAATGCTGTCTAACTCTAATCCCATAAAATTTTAGGCATTTCGTTTTTAATGGCAGTTGCCCTCTCCCTGATGACGGTTTCAATCCGCTTTTTTGAATTGGCCTGGTCTTCCAGCTTCATGGTATGGGCGGTACGCATCACAATGTGGGTGGCCAGTTCAAAGGTTATTGCTTGACTTTTACAGGGCAATAGCAAAGCTATTACTTGACTATTTTAACTATTTAGTAAAGTTATTGCTTGACTCACACAGTCGGTTGGTAAAGCAATGTCTTGACTAATTTGGGGGTAAAATGCACCTATAAAATTGACATTCAATGCTATAACACTTTACAGGCTATAGTTTGCGATAATGACCAGCCTTCAGCTTTTCTAACGCCTTGCCGGTGGCATTGTGGAGGATGTCGTCCACGGTACGGAGTGAAAGCTGGAACTGTTTGCCGAATTCAACGGCCTGCTAGCGGGTAAACTCTGCCGGTAAGGCCTCAAAGAATTTGCGTTTGCTGTCGCCTGTTTTAAACCGGGTGGCCTCGCTTTGCTTGGGCAGGTTATTGAACATGGGGATGCTGTGGTGGAGATAGATTTCGGCCAACCGCAGGGGGTATTAAAATCTTCATCGGTACACACTATCTAGGATGCCACCTCACCGTATTCGAACTTCGGAAGGGAAGTAAATATCATGGCCATACGGTATTGGTGAGCTGTTTGGGTAAATTTGGACAGCAACCTAAGAAAACTCAACCCCCGAATGCGCGAAAGAGACCTATCTTCATTTCGGGATTTCCTCCAATGAACAAGGGGCTAAGACATAACCAACCAAAGCCCACTACATATTCCTTCGGTATTGTCCGCCTACCTCATACAAAGCCGCGGTGATTTGGCCGAGCGAGCATATCTTCGCGGCCTCCATCAATTCATCGAACATATTATCGCCACGGGCGGCTACGGCCTGCAACGACTCCAGGCGGGCATCTACTTCGGCCCGGCGAAACTGGTGCAGGGCACCCACCGCCTCCAACTGCGCGCGCTTCTCATCCTCCGTGGCCCGGATCACCTCAGCCGGTACCACCGTGGGCGACCCCTTACTGCTTAAAAAGGTATTCACGCCAATAATCGGGAGCTCGCCCGTATGCTTGCGCATTTCGTAATACATGCTCTCTTCTTGGATCTTGTTGCGCTGGTACATCGTTTCCATGGCCCCCAATACCCCACCCCGCTCCGTAATTCGGTCAAATTCGAGCAGAACAGCCTCCTCCACCAAATCGGTGAGCTCCTCGATGATAAATGCCCCCTGAAGCGGGTTTTGGTTTTTGGCGAGACCCAGCTCATGGTTGATGATCAGCTGTATGGCCATGGCCCGGCGAACCGACTCCTCTGTGGGCGTGGTAATGGCCT
>SXGR01181616.1_pt1 | contig 20699 bp, 19 predicted proteins | sample 3174711 | NCBI WGS metagenome assembly SXGR01 (sample SAMN11356860, study PRJNA531348) | freshwater metagenome | isolation source: freshwater sample F1-60 | place: China: Fuxian Lake, Yuxi | collected 2017-12-25 | reverse complement strand
GCGGCGACCCAAGAGCCGACGCCGAGCGCGAGCATCATGTAGCCGAGCTGCGAGACCGTGGAGAACGCCAGGATGCGTTTGATATCGTTCTGGCCGACGGCGATCACCGCGCCGAGGAGGGCGGTGATCGCGCCGATCGCGGCGACGACGCTCAACGCGTGGAGCGGGAACTGGCCGGATTTGCCGACGGCACCGCAAAAGAGGAGCAGGCCGATGGCGCTGGCGACGCTGAGGCCGCAGACCGTAGCAGCGGAACCGAGCGCGCCGAGGGAGGTGGCTTCAAGGACGCCGTTACCGTTGTCGTAGAGAAGAAGAGAACCGGCTGAATCGTAGAGCCAGAGGAGGCCGAGCAGGAACCCGAGGTCGCCGATGCGTGTGGTGATGAAGGCTTTTTTCGCGGCGGCGGCGGCGGACGGTTTGTGAAACCAGAAACCGATGAGCAGGTAGGAGGCGAGACCGACGAGTTCCCAGCAAATGAACAAGAGCAGGAGACTATTGGCGACGAGCAGGCCGAGCATCGCGGCGGCGAAGAGACTCAGGAAGCAGAAGAACTGTTTGAAGTGAGCGTCCTCATGCATGTAGCCGAGGCTGAAAATGAAGATGAGCGTGCCGACGAACGTCACCATCGTGCACATGAACGCGGTGAGCGGGTCGAGCAGCCAACCGAGGCGCACGGTGTCGTTGCCGAGTTCGAACCAGGTGAAGTTGTGCGTGAGGTGCGCGGCGGGATTCTCGAGAGCCGTGCTGAGTGCAGCGCAGGAAATGAAGAACGAAAGGGCGAGGGCGACGATCGCGGCACCGGCGACGAGGCTGCGACCGCTGCGGGGCGTGAGCGCGCCGATGGCTGCGGCGACGAGCGGCAACGCAGGGATGACCCAAAGGTATTGAGCGGAGAGGCTCATGGAATGAGAATGACCAAGGCCTGATATCCAAAGTCCCATGACGGACCGGGCGGGCGGGCGTCTGAATCACGTTTCACCATAACGGACGCGGGCGGAAGCACCGCGCTAGGCAGAAAGTTGGTTTGATCCCGGTTCATCCCTGTAATCCGTGGTTAAAATATTTCATCCTTTGAGGCGGTTCGCTTCCTGCAGGCGGATGTTTTTTTGGTGGCGGTAGACGGCGATGATCAGGGCGAGACCAACGGCGGCTTCCGCGGCAGCGACCGCGATGGAAAACATCACGAACATCACGCCGGTCGCGGGGGACGTGACGGGGCCATAGCGCCAGAAGGCGATGAAGTTAAGGTTGGCGGCGTTGAGCATCAGCTCGATGCCGAGGAGGACGAGAATGGTATTGCTCCGGGCGAGCGCGCCGATGAGGCCGAGGCAGACGAGCGCGCTGGAAAACAGCAGGCAGAGAGGGAGCGGATCGAGGCTCATGGGGATTCCTGCTTCGACTCGGGGGCATCTTGGGCGGCGAGGACGACGGCACCGAGGAGGGCGACGGTCAGGAGAATGCCGATGATGAGCAGCGCGGCGGCGTGCGCGCTCATGAGCTGCATGCCAATGTCGCGGACGGTGGCGGTGGGCGCGGAAATTACGGGCGATACCCCCGTGCCACTTTGAAGCGGCGGGACGCCCGCTGGAGAAAGGCGCGCAAACGACGTCTTTAGAATGGCAGCGACAAGCACACCGAACACGGCAATGCCGGTGATGACGGCAGAAATCGCGCGCTCGACGGAGTCACGGGCGATCACCGTGTCGGCACGCGAGCGGCGGGTGAGGAGCACGGCGAAGAGGACGACCATCGAAACGGCCCCGACGTAGACGAGCACCTGGGCGAAGGCCACGAACTCGGCGCCGGCCCAGAGATAAAAGGCGGCGATGCCAAACCAACTTGCGATGAGCAGGAGCGCGCTATGGATAAGATTGCGCAACGAGAGCGCGACGGCAGCGGTCGCGAGCGTGAAGACGGCAATAAGGATAAGCGCGGCGGTCATGGCGTAGGGCGCGGAATCCACTCGCTGGCGCTCGCGGCTAGGGGGCAGGCGATCGGGCGTAAATTGCTCATACGGCGTAACGGTAAACGCGCGGGGCGACTCCGGCGCTGAGTTTGCGACCGAGGAGGACGAAGGGTCCGACGACGACGAGGACGCTGATGAGCCAGCGGAGAATTTGGAACGGGCCGGACCAGTGGAAGGAGAGGGACCAGAAGGCGGCGTTGCCGAGGTTGATCAGAGCCAGCGGGACGAGAAATTTCCAAGCGAAACGCGTGAGTTGATCCATCCGCAGGCGTGGGAAAGTAGCGCGAATCCAGATGAAGCCGAGGAGCAGCGCGCTGAGTTTCCCCATGAACCAGACGTAGGACGGAATAAACTCCAAATAGGGCGACGGCGCATGCCAGCCGCCGAGAAAGAGGGTGATGGCCATGCCGCTGAGGGCGATCATCCCGAAATATTCGGCCATGAAGAAGAGGGCGTATTTGAAACCACTATACTCGGTGAGATGGCCGGCGACGAGTTCGCTCTCGGCTTCGGGCAAGTCAAACGGCGAGCGGTTCGACTCGGCGAGGGCGGCGATCATAAAAATTGCAAAGCCGGCAGCGCCCCACGGGGTGAACACGTACCAATGCGGGATGACGTTGAATTGCCAGCCGGCTTGAGCGGCGACGATTTCGGTGGTGGAAAGCGTACCAGCGACAAGGACGACGGGCACCCAAGCGAGGAGGAGCGGGAGTTCGTAGCTGATGAGCTGCGCGAGGGCGCGCATGGCCGCGAGGAGGGAGTATTTATTGCGGCTCGCCCAGCCGGCCATAAAGACCGCGAGTTCGGTGGCGGCACCCGCGGCGAAGAAGTAGAGGACACCGGCATTGAGTTCGACGGGGACGAGGTGGCGGCCGTAAGGAATGACGGCGAAGGTGAGAATCGAGAACGCGAGCAACACGACCGGCGCGAGGAAGTGCAGCAGGTGATCGGCACCGCGCGGCACGACGTCTTCTTTGGTGAGTGACTTCACACCGTCGGCGAAGGGCTGCGCGAGACCGAAGAAGCGGAGCTTGGTAAACGGGATCGGCGTGCGGTTGGGGCCGGGGCGATTCTGGATACGGCCGAGAATCTTGCGTTCGGCGAGGGTGACGTAGGCGAAGAGCAGGCCGAAGACGGACAAAATGATGGCGATAGAAAGGAGGCTGTTGACGAGCCAGCGCCAGGGCTCGGGGAGCCAAGATGTCACCCAGTCGCGGGCGACGAGTGGGAGACGTTCGAGGAAGGCATCGGCGGCGCCCGCCGCCGATGACAGTGGAAGTTGAAGCAGGAAAGTTAAAGGTCCGGGAAGAGTCATGCGGTCAGGGGTGGCTTCGCCACAGGGGAAGCTTTGGCGACGGCGGCGGCGGCTTTTGCAGCGGCGGCGGCGGCGGCTTTTTCTTCGGCGGCTTTGCGTTCGGCGGCGAGGCGGGCGTCGACCTCGGCGGCTTCCGTCGGGTGAATCTCGTGATAGTAGGCGTTCGATTTCGCGAGCTGCTCGCGGTTGAGCAGGAGCGCGGAGAAACGGTCGGTGGTCGCGATCTCGTAAACCTGATCCATCTTGATCGCTTCAAACGGGCAGACTTCGACGCAGATCTGACAGCTCATGCAGACCGAGGTATCGATGGCGAAAACCGCGGGGAAAAGTTGGGGTTTGCCGGTGGCATCAGGCTTCTTGTCCTTCGATTTCTCGATGTAAATGCACTGCGGCGGGCACTCTTTCTCGCAAATCTGGCAGGCGACGCAACGGAGCGTGCCCATGGGATCGGTGGCATTTTCGGTGACGAGGAACGGGAAGTTGCGGTAGGCCTCGGGGAGTTTCGTTTTGACCTCGGGATACTCGATTGTCGTCAGCCGTGCAGGATCGTGGAAGGACCCCACGAAGTTTTTCGCGGTGACGCCGAGGCCTTGGAGTAATCCGGTGCCGAGCATGCGATTTTTGCTCCGCAATAACCTAGTTCATTTTCCGCCGAGCCGGAAAATGGGAGAGGTGAAGTGGGGCGTTCATGGATTGAGTTGGTTTGATCAAATAAGGTTTTCGTGTTGCGCGAAAATTCAGCGGTCCACTTCGCCGAGGACGATGTCGACGGAGCCGAGGATGATCACGGCGTCGGCAACAGTGTGGCCGAGGCACATATCCTCGAGGACGGTGAGGTTAATAAAGGAGGGCGGGCGGATGCGGTAGCGGTAGGGATTCGGGCTGCCGTCGCTGAGGAGATAGAAACCGATCTCGCCTTTCGGGCCTTCGATGCGGCCGTAGGCTTCGCCGGCTTTCGGGCGGAAACTGCGGAGCTTCGCCTTCGGGTCCATGATCGGTCCAGCGGGCAGACCGGCGAGGGCCTGCTGGAGAATCTTGATCGACTCGCGCATTTCCAGGACGCGGATCATGTAGCGGTCATAGACATCGCCGTGGTCGCCGAGCGGGACGCGGAAATCGAAACGCGGATACACCCCGTAAGCATCCACTTTGCGGAGGTCGTAATTGACGCCGGTAGCACGGAGCATGGGCCCAGTGACACCGGCGCTGATGGCGAGCTCGGGCGAGAGTTTTCCGACACCCTGGGTGCGGGCTATGATGATCTCGTTGCCGGTAAGGAGGGTCTCGAATTCGTCGAGGAAGGTGCCGTAGCGGTCGGCGAGTTTTTGCGCGCCCGTGAGCCAGTCGGCAGACGGATCGACGCGACAACCGCCGAAGCGCTGGTAGTTGCACATCATGCGGGAGCCGGAGAGTGATTCGAACAGATCGAGGATGTATTCGCGTTCGCGGAACGCATACATGAGCGGGGTGCCGGAGCAGCCGCAGTCCTGCATGAGGAAACCGGCGAGGCAGGTGTGATTCAGAAGACGCGTCAGCTCGGCGAGGATGACGCGGACGTATTCGGCGCGCTCGGGGACGGCTTGGCCGGCGAGTTTTTCGACGGCGAGGGCGTAGGCCCAGTTGTTCGTCATCGACGAGAGATAGTCGAGGCGGTCGGTGTAAGGCATCGACCCGAGATAGGTGACGGTCTCGCCGAGTTTTTCGTGGTTGCGGTGGAGATAACCGAACACGGGCTTGAGCTTCACGATGGTCTCACCGTCGAGCGTGACGATCATGCGGAAGACGCCGTGAGTGGACGGATGGTGCGGGCCCATCGAGACCTCGAGCAGGTCACCGTGGAAACTGTCGTGGACCTCGCGCACGTTGGCTCCGCCAACGTGCGGAGTTGAGAGTTGCGAACTGAGAGCTGCGTGATCGGAGGCGCTCATGGCGTGGCTCCTTTTACAGGGGCGGCGGGCGCCGCAGGAAGGACCGTCGGTGCGGCAACGAGAGCGGGCGGTGGCGGATAGTGGGCTTTGGTTTTTTCGAGGACGGTGCCGTGCGGAGTGGGCTCCCACTCGTAGTCGTCGGGTTCGGCGTAGTCGCGGCGCATCGGGTGGTCTTTGAATTCGTCCCACATCAAAATGCGGCGGAGATCGGGATGGCCGTCGAAGGTGATGCCGAAGAGATCGAAGGCTTCGCGTTCCTGAAATTCGCAGGAGCGCCAGACGGGCGTGAGCGAGGGGACGGTAGCTTGGTCGGTGCGGTTGCCGGTGCGCAGACGGAAAATCACGGGGCCGTGGCGGTGAGTGATCGAGTAGAGGTGATAGACGACCTCGAGAAAGCCGAGCTGGAGGCGCTTGGTCTTTTGTTCGACGACTTTAGGGGGGGCGGCCGGATTCGCCGGATCGGGCGTGGAAATGTTTTTCGTTTCAACGATTTCTTTTTCGGGCCAGTCGATGCCGGTAACGTTGGAGCACTGGTCGAGTTTGAGCGTAGGATCGTCGCGGAGAAATTCGGCGATGGCGCGGGCGTGGGCGGCGCCGAGGAGCAACGAGTGCTGGGCGGCGATGCCGGGATTCGTGACGACGGAGATCTCGGCGCCGGGAAATCGGGCGAGGAGGCGGTCGCGAATCTGCTCAGGGGATTCCATGGTGCGGGGGAGCGGCGAAGGAGAGAACGAGAACGATTCGGAGGGCGATGGGCTTTAGTCTTTTCGGACGATGGCGGGCGGGGCGGTCCAGACTTCGGGGTTGGCGGGCGGTTCGAGGTCGTGTTCGCCGAATTCGGGTACGGGGCAGTTGCACGGCTGGTCGTCGCGGAGGTGACGCGGGGCGTCGGGGCCGGTGAGTTTAAAGCCCTGAATTTTTTTCTGTAACTGGACGAGGCCGTGGAGAAGAGCCTCGGGGCGCGGTGGGCAGCCGGGGATGTAGATATCGACAGGGATAAAACGGTCGATGCCTTTGAGGACGTTGTAGCCCTGCTTAAACGGGCCGCCGGAAATCGCGCAGGCACCCATGGCGATGCAGTATTTGGGCTCGGGCATCTGGTTCCAAAGGCGAATCACCTGAGGCGCCATTTTTTTCGTGACGGTGCCGGAGACAATGAGGAGGTCGGCTTGGCGCGGGGACGGGCGAAAGACTTCGGAGCCGAAGCGAGCGATGTCGAACTTGGCCATCGACGCGGCGATCATCTCAATCGCGCAACAGGCGAGACCGAAGTTGAGCGGCCAAACCGAGTGGCTATTACCCCACGTGTAGAGCTCTTGGAGGCTGGTAAGGAGAATGCCTTGGCGGCGGAGTTCGTCGCGCTCGGCTTCGGTGACGGCGGGCGGTGGCGGGGTGACTTCCTGACTCAAAGGGCAATCCTCCGGATCCCTTTTAAACACGCAATACAGAGATGAATACGGATGGAAACCTGCGAGAAAGTAGGTTGAGGTAGATTCATCCGGATAATGGGCGGTTAACGTTTTTCATTTCCATTCCAAGTGACCGCGGTGCCAAGCCCACACGAGCCCCTCGGCGAGCAGCAAGATGAAGACGAGCATGGCCACGAGGGCGCCGACGGGCAGAGTAGTGAAGGTGACGGCGAAGGGCAGGAGGAAGAGCACCTCGACGTCGAAAATCAGAAACAAAATCGCGTAGAGATAATAATGGGCCTTGAACTGAATCCACGAATCCCCCGTCGCGGCGATGCCGCATTCGTAAACGGCACCTTTGTCGGCGCTGGGTTTGGGCGGTTGGAAGAAGCGGAACCACAGCTGTGCTACCGCTAGCAGTGCGAGCGGAAACGCCACCGCCACAGCGGCGAAGAGGGCAAGAAACGCATAGGGGTGAGCGTCCATCGTTTGAAAGATGAAACTCCAATTACGCTGAGGTCAAAGACAGAAACCACAAACACGTTCCCTAACTGCATTTTGTCGAGCGATTCGCGTGAATAGCCGAACGATTCGCGTGGATAGCCGACAAAAAGGAATGGTGAAGGAGGCGCGCCGGCGTGCGGGGTCGGGAAACTAGCGGGTATCACCGGCGAAATCACCGCGGGTGGCGCAATTGATCCAAGCCGTCGTACCGCCGGTGTAGTGCTCTTTTTTCCAAATGGGCACGCGGGCTTTGGCCTCGTCGATGATGTAACGGCACGCGTCGAAGGCCGCGCCGCGATGCTCAGCGGTGACGCCGACCCAGATGGCGAGTGCGCCGAGTTGGAGAAGGCCGACGCGATGGATGCAATGCGCGGCAAGAAGCGGGAATTTCGCGTGCGCCTCGGCGAGGATGCGCGCGCCCTCTTTATCGGCGAGCAAGGCGTAGGCCTCGTATTCGAGCGAGAGGACGGGCTGGCCCTCGTTGCAATTGCGCACCCAGCCTTCAAACGTGACGCAGGCGCCGGCGCGTTCGTCGGCGAGGGCGCGTGAGAGCGCAGTGGGGTCGAGGACGGAAGAGGAAATACGAAAACTCATAGCGGCAAGGTCCACGGTGATCATTTCGCGGGTCATGGCACCTCGTAAACTTCGACTAGGGCGACGCCGGTGGTGCTGGGGACGCTGCTAACTTGCGCGGTGTAGCTGCCGGACGGAAGATACAACAGGAGCGCACCGTCTTTGCTGCCATCGGCGAGGGCGAAGGCGCCGACTTGCACCGCCGCAGCGGCGATGAGCGCGGCGTCGGTGCCGGCAGACCAGCCGGTGTTTTCGCGCAGGAGTTGGTTGCCGCGGTAGAGTTGCAGACGCGGCGCGGCGAGGGCGCCGGTGACGTCAAAGGCCGCGAGGGCCGGACCGATGCCGCGGATGAGAAATTTTTTCGGAGCAGTTCCGGCCACGACGACACCGACGATCACAATATCGCCGCCCGTGCCGACCTCGGCGCGGGTCGAGACGTTGATGAGTTTCTGCGCTCCGGTGCTGCCAACCGCAGCGTCGTAGACTTCGACCAGCGCTACGCCAGCGGCGACGGCTGAGCTGCTGACTTGCGCGGTGTAGTTGCCGGGATCGAGGCGGACCAAGAGCGTGGCGTCGAGGCTCCCGATCCCCAATGGAAATGCACCCACACGCGCGGCGGCGGCGGAGATTTGCGGGATGGATCCGCCGATGCTCCAGTCGTCGTTGTCGAAGAGGGCAGCCGCGTCTTTGAAAATCCTTAGCCGGGGATTGGGGAGGATGCCCGGGACGCCGAAAAGCGTGAGGGCCGGACCGGAAGCGCGCACGAGCACATCCTTCGCGGTGGTGCCGTTGATGGCGAAGCCGGCGATCAGGGTGCGCGCGCCGCTGCCGGCGAGGGCACGCGTGGAGACGTTGACGAGGCGCTCGACGCCGTCCGGCGCGCCGGGTGCGGCGAGCGAGACCGAGGTCCCACCGGTGGGCTGAAACGTTCCGGTGAGAGCAGCGCCGTTGACCCCGAGGTTTCCGGAGTAGGTGAACAGGGGCTGGCCGACAGAAAACGCGCCGGTGGCGGCGACTTGACCGCTGGCGGAGCGTGCGCCGGTGGTATCCAGTGCGACGAGTTGCAACGTGCCATCGGCAGCGACGATGGCATGCATTTCGCCCAGAGCGGCGGCGATGGTGACACCCTGATAATAACCGGCGATCGAGCCAGACCCACCCGTCGCCAGTTTTTGAGTACCGACAAACGCGATGTCTCCGGCGACCAGGTTGCCCGTGACGGTGCCCGCGCCAATGACTCCGGTGACGGCGCCCGCGTAAAACGAGGCGAGCTGGCGCGTGGTGGTTTCACCGGCCGCCGTGAAGGTACCGTCGACTTGAACGATGAAACCGCGGGCGATCACCGCTTGGTTGGCACCGGCCCGAAAACCGATCAATGCGCCGACGGCATCGGGTCCGACGGAGAGCGCGAAAGGCTCGCCGCTCGCGAGCGTGCCGAAGTAGACTCCGGTAAACGGTGAAACGCTCACACCGAGTACTATCGGCGCAGAAACCAGCGAGCCCTCGCTGTGCGTGGCGACGAGCGTGTAGGCGCCGGCGTCAGCGGGTTTCGTCGCGGCAAACAAGAGGGTGATCTCCGTGGCGCCGGGCACGTCGACGCCGTTTTTCCGCCATTGATAAATCAGGGGGGAGGGACTCTGCACCGCTACGGTGAGCGTCGCGGGCGAGCCTGCGGCGACGGTCTGGCTCGGTGCGGAAGGACCAAAATTGATGGACGCACCGAGCCGGACAGAGACTGGCGTGGGAGTGGTGGAGCCGAATGAATTGGTGGCGACGACGGTGTAGGTGGCGGCGCTCGTGACGTTGGTGAGGGTGAGCGTCAGAGCGGTTTCACCGGCGAGGGACTGGCCGTTGCGGAACCATTGGTAAGTCGCTGCGGGATTGGCGGCCACGCCCGCCGTGAGCGTCACGCTGCCGGTAGGAATCACGGTGGCACCGACCGGTTGAGCCGTGATACGGGGTAAGCCGGCGGGGGGCGAGGTGATCGTCAAAATCGCCGCAGAGCTGGAGGCGACGCCCTCCATCGCGGTTGCGAGGACCGTGTAGGTGCCGGCCGCAGTGGCCGGTGCGTACGGCAGAACGAGCGCAGCGGCCGTTGCTCCGGGCAAATCGACACCGTGCTTGCGCCATTGGTAGCGGACCAAGCTCGAACCGGTCGCGGTTGCCGCGAAGGTCACGGTCGTCCCGAGCAATACCGACTGGCTCGACGGCTGGGAAGTGAACGCGGGAGCCGCCGGGAAATCAACAACCGCCACAGACACTTCGTTACTCGAAATCGAGCCAGCCGTGTTGGCTATCGTGACATCATAGCGACCGGCGGTAGCAGGATCGGGCGACAGGCGATAAGTAAACGACGTGGCGTTCGGAATGACCGCGCCATCCTTCCGCCACTGGTAGGTCACGCCGACGGTGGATTCCAATCCGACAGAGAGGGAGTCTCCGGCCGTGTTTCTAAACAGCACGAGAGAGGCGGGCTGCGTTTTGATGATGGGGAGCCCGGGGACGGGCGCACCGAGCATCGAAAGCGCCACGCTGTCGCTCGTGGCGGAGCCGTGGCGGTTGGTGACGATGACCGAGTAGCTGCCAGCGCTGGCGGCAACAGGCGATGTGATCGCGAAGGCCGCCGTCGTCGCACCGGAAATCGCGACACCCTCCTTGCTCCACTGATACGTGAGGGGTCGTTCGCCTTCGGCGGTCACAACGAAATTTGCGCGGGTGCCGGGCGTTCGGGTTTGGGAGCCCGGGTGGCGCAAAATCCGCGGGGCCACGCCAAGATCCAAGATCTCCACCGGGATCGTGCGGCTCGTAACTGGGGGGCTACCCGCTGCCGTCACAGTGGCGAGGTAGGCACCGGCGCTGGTGGCAGAAACACGTGAAATCACCCATGAACTGCCGGTGGCACCGGGAATCACCACTCCATCTTTGCGCCATTGGACGGTCGCGGTCTCGACGTTCAACAAGAGATCCAGTCGCAGGTAGTCGCCGATGGAAACCACCTCTCCGCCGGAAGAATAGGTGATGAGCGGCGGCGTCGCATCGACGGTGACTACCCCGGGGTAACTGGTCACGGAGCCGATGGCATTCGTGACCACGACCGTGTAGGCACCGGGGCTGGCCGGTTGAGGGCTCGCGAGTGAAAACGTGCGGCTATTATTCGCCCCGATGATCGGCACGCCGTCTTTACGCCACTGGTAGGTGACGCCGAGGCTCGAGCGAACGTTGACGGAAAGATAGGGCACAAAATTGCTCGGTGGCAGGCTTGAGCTCGCCGGATGAGTGGTGATCACCGGGACGAGCGCAGGCAAAACCGTGACGCGTGCGGGTGCGCTGGTTTCGGCGCCGGCACCCGTCCTGACCACGACCGTGTAAACGCCGGCATCGGTGCTGATCGCGTTGGGCTTGGAGTAAGTGCTGCCGACGGCACCCGCAGTCACCACGCCATCCTTTCGCCACTGGTAGGTGGGTGCAATGGTGCCCGTGGCATCGACCGTCAGCAAAATTTCCTCGCCCTGCCGGAGGACTTGGCTCGCGGGATCACCCACGACGACCGGGACGACCGGGCCGGGCACGGTGACGACGGCGGGTTCGGAGAGCGCCGCGCCCTGACGGTTGGTGACGAGTACGGTGTAAGCGTCCCTCGCACCGCTGGCAGCGGTGACGGTGAAGCGATAATTCCGGGTGATCGCATCCACAATGGAGGTGCCATTCCGCCGCCACTGATAGGTGAGATCGCCAGCTGATTCGCCATCCGACGGACGAGCACCGGACCCCACCGCCAGCACCGAGAGCGAAACGGTGTCGCCGATGGTCGCGGTCTGCGCCTTGGGCGACTCGTAAATGATCGGTCGAAGTGGAAAACTGATCGAAATATATCCGCTTGGGCTGGTCGCCGAACCCAAGAGATTGGTCACCGTCACGCTATAGGTTCCGACATCGGCGACCGTGGCTGAAGTGCGGGAAAAGGTCTCCTTGGTCTCGCCGGCGATCACCACGCCGTCCTTGCGCCACTGGTAGGTGAAGGGCGCGGTACCTTTGACCAAGAGGGGCAGACTAAACGAGTCTCCCTGCACCACAACCGCTGGAAACGAAATAGATTCGACCACCGGGGCGGCATCCGCAGTGACGGTGAGCACGTAGGGGCCGCCGGTGGCGATACCGGCTGAATTGACCACGACCACCGAAAAGATGCCGGCATCGGTCAAACGCACCGCACTCAAAGTGAACGTGGCACTGGTCGCGCCCGCGAGGTCAGCGCCGAATTTCTTCCATTGATACGTGAAAGGCTCGGTGCCCGTGACCGTCACGGCGAACGAAACCGTCTGGCCCTCAGCCACCGACGGACTGGTCGCTACGCTGGAAATCCGCGGTAGCGTTCCGCCTTGGGCGAAGACGATGCGCGTGCACGCGAAGAACAGCACGAACAGCAAAACACTTTTACGGCTCACGGATTGAAAAATTTCCGGACAAACACAAAAAAGACGGGTGAAAACCGCAAGCGGGAGCCTTTTCGTATTTAACCACCGGCCACTGGAGGGATAAAGACGATCCGGTCACCGTCGCGGAGCAGGGCGGTGGCGGCAACAAACTCATCGTTGACGGCGGCGCGGACGCGGTCGGCGGGCAGCGTGAAGGCGTGGCGGGCCCGGAGTTCGGCATAGAGAACAGTGGGCGTGGCGGCGGTGGTGGTGAGCGTTTCCTGGGTGAGCCCGCGCTGCTCACGGAGGATCGCGAAATATTCGACGTGGAGGGTGAGCATGGGTGTGGAGCTGTTACGGAAAGATGGAGAGCGGCACGGCGACGAACGCCGAGTTGATCACGGGGCGTGGTAGTCGGATTTGCCGCCGGTTTTTTCCAGCAGGCGGATCTCGCGGATCACGATGTCGTGGGTCACGGCTTTCGCCATGTCGTAGAGCGTGAGCGCGGCGATGGTCGCGCCGGTGAGGGCTTCCATCTCGACGCCCGTTTTGGCGTGGGTCTGGGCGTGGCAATGGATCGTGACGTCGCCTGTGTCGTCAGCGAGGAGGCGCGATTCGATTATGATCTGGCAATCGTCGAGCGGGAGCGGGTGGCAGAGCGGGATGAGTTCGCTAGTTTTTTTTGCACCCATCACGCCGGCGAGGATGGCCGTTTGAAAAATCGGACCTTTCTTCGTAGCGATCTCACCGGTGCGGAGGAGAGCGGCGAGTTCGCGCGGAAGGGAAACGATGGCGACGGCGTGGGCGGTGCGGCGCGTGATGACTTTGTCGCCGACGTTGACCATCGCGGGGCGGTTTTGCGCGTCGAGGTGGGAGAACATGGAGGAGAATGACTGAAGGACTAATGACTAATGTCCAATGCTTGATCGCCCTTGGCGGTTGGAAACCGCCGCTCCCTCCCTCATACCCACGGGTAAAACGGCGCGAGGGTGCCAGCGGGGAAATCGGCGGGGCCGGGGGGGAGTTCGACGAAACCGTCGGTGCTCACGAGACCGGCGAAATCACCGGAAGTGTTGCTCGGGTCGGGGGTGGCCAGCAGTTCCGCCCGTGGGCCGCTCGCAAGTTTCACGGGCAGGAGGCAAGCGAGTTTAGGCTTCCACGACGCGGACGCGGCGAGGGCGACGGTGCGTGGCGCGACTGGGGCTGCGCCGCTGGCGTGCGCGAGGCCGGGCAGCACGTAACGGTGAAGGCAGGTATAAGCGGAGACGGGATTGCCGGGCAGCGCGAAGATGGGCGTGTCCCGCGTGCTTTTTCCAAACCAAAAAGGTTTTCCGGGGCGCTGCGCGACGCACTGGAAAATCTTCTTCACGCCTTGGCGGTCGAGCTCGGCGGGCAGGTAGTCGAATTTACCTTTGGAAACTCCGCCCGCAATGAGCACGACATCGAACTCGGCGATGATGTGCCAGAGGAGATGCTCGATTTCATGGCGCACATCCCGCAGGTGGAAACGGGACACGTGGGGATAGCCGGCGGCGGCGAGCGCGGCGCTGAGGGCGTAATCGTTGCTGCGGCGGATTTGGTGCGGCGCAACCGCCGCGCCGACTTCGACCAGTTCATCGCCGGTGGCGATGACGGCGATTTTTGGCGACTGACTTACGGCGATGGTGGCGTAGCCACACGAGGCAGCCACGGCGATTTCACGGCCCGTGAGACGAGTGCCTGCGCGCACGATGACGTCCCTCGCGCGGTGGTCGCTGCCGCGGCGGTGGATGGCGTGGCCGGCTGGGAATTGCGCGGCGGCAGCTGAAACCGAGACGGTCGGCGTGGAGGTAAATCCGGCAACGGCGGCCGGATCGCGAGCGGTTTCCTCGTAGGGCACGACGCAATCCGTGCCGACGGCGAGTACGGCGCCGGTCATGATTTCGATGCACGCATCGGCGGCCTCACCCAGTTTGAAGGGCCGCATGCCGGCGGCTTGCACGCCTTCAACGCGGAAGTGGGTCACGCCGTCGGCGAGCGACGCGGCGCGCAGCGCGTAGCCGTCCATGGTCACCCGGTCGAAGGGCGGGAGATCGCGGTCGGCGCAAACATCGCCGCGCAGCAGGCGCCCGTGCGCCTGCGCGAGCGGGCAATCTTCGCGGTGAAACGGAGCGAGATGGGTGAAGATAAGTTTTTCCGCTGCGGCTGGCGTAATCATTTTTTGAAGGAGGCTGCTTGCAGGCGCGGAACACACTGACAGGTTCATCGCCTGCATCCGTCGTCGCCAAGCTAGGCCGCGACCCGCGCAGGCTGCAATCTCCATGGGCCCCCCCACCGATCAATTCAACCGCCCGTTGCGCGACTTGCGCATTTCGGTGACAGATCGCTGCAACTTTCGCTGCCCTTACTGCATGCCGAAGGAAGTGTTCGGAGCCGGTTATCCGTTTCTCCGCGACCCGCAGCTCATGACCCTCAATGAGCTCACGCGGATCGTGCGGGCGTTTCAGGCGCTGGGGGTGGACAAAGTGCGCCTGACGGGTGGCGAGCCCTTGCTCCGCGCCGATGTGCCGGAGCTCGTGCGAATCTTGAAGCAGGAGCTCGGCGTGAAGGATGTCGCGCTGACGACGAACGGTTGGTTGTTGGAAAAACTCGCACCGGCCTTGCGCGCGGCGGGGCTCGACCGGCTCAACGTGTCGGTGGATGCGCTCGACGATACGACGGCGGGAAAACTGAATGGCCTCGGCTTCAGCGTGGAGCGGGTGTTGCGCGGCATCGACGCGGCGGCGGCGCTGGGATTTCCGATCAAGATCAATACCGTGGTGCAACGCGGCGTGAACGACGGCGAGCTGTTGACGTTGTGCGAGTATTTTCGGGCGCGGGGACACGCGGTGCGGTTCATCGAATTTATGGACGTGGGGAACACAAACCACTGGTCGGTCGAGCGCGTGGTGCCGGCGAAAGAAATCGTCGAACGCATCGGAGCAAAATGGCCGCTCGCAGCAGTCGGCCCGGCCTATCGCGGCGAAGTCGCCGCGCGTTACCGTTACCTCGATGGGCGCGGCTCGATCGGTATCATCAGCTCGGTGACGGAGCCGTTTTGCCGGGATTGTCACCGCGCGCGGCTCTCGGCCGACGGAAAATTGTTCACGTGTTTGTTCGCCTCGCTCGGGTGGGATGTGCTCGGCGCACTGCGGGCGGGCGCGGATGCGGCGGGCTTGGAAACCTATCTTTCGCGAGTTTGGGGCGGGCGGCTCGATCGCTACAGCGACGAGCGGGCAGAACTGCTCGCGACGGGTGAGGCGCGGGCTAAAATTGAGATGAGTTACATCGGGGGGTGAGCAGAAATCTCATTCCGCTGGCGGGGCGATGCTCGGAATTCGCTCACTCCGGTTACGTCGATAAATGCGAAAGTCCGCGCCATCGCTGGTGAGCACTTGCGCCCGAGGATGTCATTCACTCAAACGCACGACACACGCGTCGGCAAGTTGGACGCGACCGGCGTAGCGCGCCATGAAGGCGCGAATCTTCGGTGGCTCCCTAGGTAAAAGGGGGACGACATCGAGGGCACCGAGTGGGATGACCTCGAGAAATCCGACCAGCGGGCCAGTGTCCAAAATAATACTAGGTGCGGCCATCACCGGGCAACGACTTCACGCGTTTGCCGGTGCACACAGTGCCGGCGAGATGGCCGACGTGAGCAATCATCGTGCGGACGGGAACGTCCACCCGTTTTGAAAACCCATTTTGATAACATAGGTCGCGCCTTTGCTGTCTTGCACGATGATCTCACATCTATTGGCGGCGACGCGCCGATGCCGGGTAAGATTGCGACTGAATTCGCGAAGGGTCGTCATCATGTCGGACGCATGTTGATGACATCGAACGCAAGGCAAGTGCGGTTTCAATGGCGCTGAGCGCAACGCACCCAAGAGGCGGGCTGAAGCCCCGCCCTACTGCTCACTCGTACCGCGCTGCGCTGCCGAAATAGTTGAGCATCCAAATTTCCTTCCAGACCCGGTAGCGGCCCTCGTGGGTGATCTTACCGAGGTCTTCACGGTCGTGGTGCGGGTGGAGGAAACCCAATTCGGTGTTCACCTGATCCAGTTCTTGCTGGACGGTGTTGAGGTCGGAGAGTGGTTCGGCGGAAAACGGCACGGGAGTCGCCTCGCCTGCGAGGAGCCGGGCGCGGTGACGGGAAAGCAGGCGCGGGAGCGAACGGTGCCACGGAACCCGCTCGACAAACCAGTTTTCCGGATAAAAACCGGCAAAAGGAATGTAGAGGTTGTCGGTGAGGTAGCGGCGCCCGTCGGCGGTGATCGAAGTGACTGCAAAACAAACCGAGATCGCGCCGTTCATCTGCGGAATGAAGGTCACTTGCACGCGCACGGTGGCTTGGTCGTCTTGGTAAACCGAGATACGCAAGTAAATGCCGCCGCCGACTTCGGCTTTGAGCGCTTGCGTCTGTCGAAAGCCCTGCGTGCGCAGCCACTCGCGAATCTTCAGGAGGCGCGGCTGCACGGGCCATTCTTCGCCGCTGGTATTGACGGCATAGCGAGGGAAAAGCGGAATCGGGCTGATGCTCAGCGCAGAAATAGCGAGCCAGTTGTAGAGTGTCTCGCCAACGAACCAGACGATAAAAAAGACTACCGTGAGCACCCAATACGGCCGATCAACGAGCTCGAAATCGTGGCACATTTGTGCTGCCCCAAACGCGAAAACTAACCAGCGCAACCAACGGTCGGCGATGGCTAAGAGCGGCGAAGCCACGCGCTGGTTGATTTGCATCAACACCAGCGAAACAAAAATCGTCGCGAGAATCAGATAAGTCGGTTCCACAGGAAAGTAAGGCGTAACAGGCACCGCTGGACGAAGCTAAAAATTGCCTGCCGAAGCGTGCGGTTGACTAAGAATTTAGCCCTGAAAATCAGCTGAGTCGCACGGGCATAATGACACAGACAAAGTTTTCGAGAGTCTTAAAGACGCCGGGGCTCACCTCATCTTTTACCTCGAAAAAGACTTCGTCCTTCGTCAATGCGCGGAGCGGATCCATCACGAAGGCGGGGTTAAAGGCGACCTGGAGATCCGGACCACTGTAGCCGATGGCCATAGATTCGTGAGCTTCGCCGAAATCCGGACTTTGCGCCGTAATCTCCAGCAGGTTGGTCGAGAGCTTCACCTTGACGGAATTGGCTTTCTCGGAGCACACGAGGGCTGCGCGGTGCACACATTGGAGAAACAGCTCGCGCTCAAGTTTGATGCGTTGGTGAGTCTCCTTGGGAATGACTTGATGATAATTCGGATAGTTGCCCTCGACGACTTTCGAATAGAGGTAAACGTGATCGATGAGGCCGCTGGTGTCCTTGTCGGTCGCGATCTGGAACGCCGCCCGGCGCTCGTTGAAGTTGATCTTCACCTTTTCGCCTTTGTCGAGGAGGCGGGTGAGTTCGCCCACTGTTTTGGCCGGAAGAATAATCGCACCGGCGCTGGCCGCGGGGACGTCCATTTCCTTGGCGATCAGGGCGAGCCGGCGACCGTCGGTGGCGACGAGGGAGAGTTTACCGTCCTTAAAATTGAAATAGACGCCGTTGAGGATGTAACGCGTCTCATCGGTGGACTGCGCGTAGGCGACACTCTTGAGCATGGAGACAAGCTCCGCCTGATCGAGGGCGTAGGCCTTCTCGTCGCCGAACTCGGGAAGCGGAGGAAATTCTTCCTTACCGATACCCATAATGCGAAAGGTGGACCCACCGGACGTGAGTTTGACCTGATGGTTGGGCGAACCGTCGAAGGAGACGTCAACGTTGGGCAATTCCCGCACGATACCGGCCAAACGTTTGACCGGGAGGGTCACGGAGCCCGTTTCCTTTACCTCGGCCTTAATTTTGCAGCGAATGCCCAGATCGAGGTTGGTGGTGGTGAGCGAAATCTGGTCCTTCTCCGCTTCAATGAGGACATTGCTCAAAATGGGCATGGTGGCTTTGGCGCCGACCACGTTGAGCACTTGGGCAAGGCCGTTGGCGAAGTGATCGCGATTGATTTTGAATTTCATGAAGGGGGCGGAGGAACGCGCTTTTTAGAAGCTAACAAAAGCTAAAAGGATAGGAGTTCAATTAGGAATTATATCCGTATTATTATGGGCTGCGAATAAGACCAGTAACGTGCGGGTTTTCCTCCGAGGAAAGGCGGTTTCAACCGGTGAGAAACGTCGCATGGTTTGCGCGTAAGCGATCGGTTATGCACAACCCGAAACTTGTTGGGGCACAGCACGCAGGTTGCTCACAGGTTGTCCGAGGGGTGCTGGACCGGTGCCTGAGCGGGACTATGCGAGGGCCGACGCCAGTGGCGGATCAGGCCGAAAAAAATGTAACCCAAGCAGATGGCGAGCAGCGCGTATTCTTTGAAGAAAAGGACGAAACCCACCAAGACCAAGGCCCCGGCAAACGAGCGAAATTTCATTTTGGTCTGCAGGTCGATCGCCTTGCCACTCGGGTAGCGCACCGTGCTCATCATGAGCAAACCGATCAAGAGCATGAGAAACGGCAACGCGAGCGCCCAAGCTTTCAGGGATTTGTCGGAGTCGGCGAGTTTGAGCAAAAACAACACTAGGGCTGCGACCGTGCCGGCGGCAGCGGGCACCGGTAGACCAACAAAATCTTTGTTAGTCTCCTTCTTCCCGGGTCGGAGCAAAGGGTTCGTTATAACGTTGAAACGCGCCAGCCGCATTGCTCCGCAAAGGAGGTAGACGAAGCCGATTGCCCAGCCGATATTACGAAACATCTCATAACCCTGCGTCGGGGCGATAATGAGATACATCACCATGAGCGTGGGCGCGACGCCGAAGGAAACGACATCGGCAATGGAGTCGAACTCGGCCCCAAATAGCGATTCCCTTCCGCCCATGCGCGCCAGACGTCCATCGAGACCGTCGAAGGCCGCAGCTCCAAAAATACACCACACGGCGTAGCGATAGTAGTCAGCAGGAGTGTGACCCAAATATTCGCCGGTGAGGGCCGTCTCGGACAAGCGTGCCTGCATACACTGCACAATGGCCATGAAACCGCAGAAGAGGTTTCCCGCCGTCATGAGATTAGGCAGAAAATAAATCCGGCTCGCCTGTGTGACGGTGTAGGGGTCCTCGCGGCGGGCGAGTTCGGCGGCCGCACGCGCGGCGAGTTCGGTGGGGGAACGACGACGGAAGTTCATTATTTTGTCAGGCTCTCCAAGTATCTCCAGAACTTCGAATGCTGCTCCACGAGCTGTTGTTCCGAGACGGGGAGCTTGTTGCGCAAGAGGAAGTCTTCGAGCGAGTTTTTATGCAAAATATAGTGCACGTGCAGCGCTTCGCCGTGGGCTACGAAATAGAATCTGAAATCACCCGCGCGCAGCCGGTAAAATTCCTTTTTCCCCCGGCGGAACCGCCCGAGCGGCTCCCGCGGATGGGCGAGATCTTCCGGACGGATGCTCGTCACCGGTTCGAGTACGTCGAGTTGGGCCAGTTGATCGAGCTGGTTGAGCTCGCGCATCGCCTGAGCAGAGAAGGTGACTTGATACATCGGCGGACCTCAGGTGTGCGGCGGACGAAGGTCCGGCCCGCGCTGCGTGCGCACAGCCGGAAGGGCCCGCGGAAAATACATCACATTACCCATAAACTGCTCACTCTCTACTCCCAGCTCATCGCGGCAACGCTTTTTCTCGAAGCGAAGCGGAGTGTCGAGGGTGGGCGGGTGGGCCGGGTGACGCCGCCATTTTCGTTTCCCACCATCCTGCCGCGTCCGCACGCTCCCGCCATGTCTGTGTCCCTGTCCGTGCGTCGGGACGACCGCCTTCGCCCTGGCACGCACTCGCGTCGACCAAGTGGGAAACGTCGACGAGACGAAAGACGGGGCACGGCGCGACGAGCGCGACGAGTTCATGCGAATCGACCGTCATCGCCTACCAGTTGCCGAAGAATTTTTGGAAATTGCCGACCAGCCGCCACGGAAAATTCTACGTGGCTCGACCGCGGCGGCGAGCAAGGCGGTTTTCCCAGCGCGAAAAATCATCCACGGCGAGTTGCTTCGCCTCCTCGTCACGGTCGGTCTCGAAATAATTGAGTTTCTTGCTGAGATATCTCGGTTCATTTCATGGTTTATCTCGTGAAATGAACATCTTATCTTATTTTTTAAACAATTTATAAATTTTAATTTTAATGAAAATTAAAATTCTATTTCGAATAATTAGATGTTTATCGCAGTGTTTCGTTTCGTGAATCGTTTCGTGGTGCAATCCGCGTTAAAAGTGGGGCCATAGAACGTCATCAAGCCCGAGTCGGTAGGATTTCTCAACGATGTAATTTAGTGTTTCATAACACGAAATATTTCGTGGAATGTTTCATGTAATCAATCGCAGGGCGCGCTCAAGGATGAGTTCGAAGATCTCATCTGAATCAAAGCACTATGCATAACGACGCTATTCTTTCTTGTAGTATCATGCCACCGAGGCGCATCGTGCGGCGCAGGGCCGGCGTGGGGCGGCGCGACGGGGTGACTGCGCCATCGACGAGCACCCGCCGCTGCGGGCCGAAGTTCACGAGCGCTTGCATCGTGGCTGGTCGCCAGAGGAGATCGCCGG
>SXGR01172993.1_pt1 | contig 20702 bp, 20 predicted proteins | sample 3174711 | NCBI WGS metagenome assembly SXGR01 (sample SAMN11356860, study PRJNA531348) | freshwater metagenome | isolation source: freshwater sample F1-60 | place: China: Fuxian Lake, Yuxi | collected 2017-12-25 | reverse complement strand
ATCGCCTGAAAATAGAGGAATTCAACCATGTGTCGCAATACTGTAGTAGCCGTTTTCATGATGAGTCTGGCTGCTGTGCTGCCTGCAAAGGTGCTTCATGCCGAAACCAGCTATGATACAGCCAAGGTTTTGTCAGCAAATCCCGTCTACGAAACTGTGGAAATATCAACACCACAGGAACAGTGTTGGGAAGAGGAAGTTGCCGTAGATCGGTACAGCAATCGTAAGGGTAGTGGCACGCCGGTGCTGATCAGCACTGTGATCGGTGGTGCCATAGGCAATGCAGTCGGCCACAACAAGACAAACAAGCGTGTCGGTGCTGTGCTCGGTGCTATGTTGGGACACTCAATAGGACGTGATATTATGCGTCAGAATGAGCGCCCGGATTATCGGGAATATGAAACGGTACAGCGGTGCAAAACTGTCTATCAGCAGCATGAAGAAGAGCGACTTGTCGGGTATGCCGTCACTTATCTCTACAATGGTGCTGAATATTCTGTTCGCACCGATTCTGACCCAGGCGAAGAAATTCAAGTCAGGGTGAATGTGCAGCCAGTTTTGTGAAATCTGTGGTATTTGTGAAGTCTGTGATTTTTGTGCATGTTGTGCTTTTTGTGAAGTTTGTAAAAAAATGGCCGCCGGCGGTGATTTCAATCGCTGGCGGGTGTACAGCTTCTGAGGTGTAGTTTGAAGAGATTGGGGAGAAGGGCTTTTGGTGTATTGCTGTTCTGCGCTGCCGCAGCAAATGGCTATGCGCAGATGTTGCCTATCATCCCTCTTGACCAGGCAAATCCGGGCGCTCGTCCTGGATTGCGCGAAACGCCTCGGGCTCCCCAGGCAAACAACGCGATTACGGAAAACCGCGCTGTAGAAATTGCCAGACAGAACTTTGCCGGAAATATATTGCGTATCAGCCTGATCGGGGAAGGTGAAAACCAGCAATATCAGATTCGCATGGAAAATGAAGGCAAAGTTTTCACTGTGTTTGTCCACGCCGCCACTGGCAGGGTGACGGGTGGAAACTGATATTTCGCTGCTGTCGCGATGGTGCAATCGTATGTCCTGCTTGCAGCGACATCCATCAGGGATACTGCCGGGAGTGCTAAGTCCATGCGCTTGCTAGTTGTAGAAGATGAAAACCTGTTGCGGCAGCATTTGGAACAGGGGCTCGCTAAACATGGATATGTCGTCGACGCTGCCACTGATGGCAAATCCGGACTTTATTTCGCGAATGAATACGATTTTGATGCCGCAATAATTGATCTCGGTTTGCCAGAGATCGATGGTATTTCACTGATTCGTCAAATTCGCGCCGCGAACAAATCCTTCCCGATACTGATTCTCACTGCTCGCGGTGATTGGCGAGACAAGGTGGCCGGTCTTGATGCTGGTGCCGATGATTATGTGGTAAAGCCGTTTCAACTCGAAGAAATTGTCGCGCGTCTGAACGCGCTGTTGCGCCGTGCGGCAGGCTTCTCCAAGCCCAGACTCGAGTTTGGTCCATTAAGCCTGGATATCAGGGCCAAGCGGTTGGCAGTGAATGATAACAGCGTCGATCTCACCGCTTATGAGTACAAGATGTTGGAATATTTGATGTTGCATCCCGGGCAGGTCATCTCAAAAACTGAGCTGACCGAGCATTTGTATGCGCAGGACTATGATAGAGATAGCAATGTGCTGGAAGTTTTCGTGCGTCGATTGCGCCAGAAACTCGATCCTGAACAGACTCTCAAGCCCATCGAAACGGTGCGCGGACAGGGTTACCGCTTTAACTTGCCGGAAAATCAGTAACAAAACCAGACACCTTTCGCCAGACGCTATCGCCAATGAGAATACCCCTACCAGTTGCAGAATATTCTCTTCAGTCGCGACTGCTGGTGTCCTGCAGTGTGTTGTTGTCTGTGTTTCTTGGGCTTACTGGTCTCGTCCTTGACTCAGCATTCAGGAACAGCATCGAAGCCGGAGCTGCCGAGCGCTTGCAAGTGCAGATCTATTTACTATTGGCTGCCGCAGACCAGCGCGATGGTGAATTTGTGTTTTTGCAAGATCCGCAGGATCCCAAATTCAACCAACTCAGCTCCGGTCTGTATGGCTTTATCAATCGACCCAGTCTGGGAGAATTATGGCGCAGTCAATCGGCGCGCACTTTCAATCTTGCCGATCCTGAAATTCTCAATCAACCCGTGACTGTTGGCGAAAACCGCTTCTCCACAGTGCTCAGTGAAGAAGCTGAAGAATTCTTCATGCTGACCTATGGCATTTTGTGGGAAGACGGAATCAGTGAATACAATTTCAGCGTCGTTGAAAACGCTGCACCTTACTACTCAGAAATCTCGAATTTTCGAAGAAGCCTTTGGTCATGGCTTGGTGGTGTGGCGGCGTTGTTGCTGCTAATGCAATTCCTGTTATTGCGCTGGGTGCTTTCGCCGCTGCATAAAATGGCAGAAGCTTTGAAAGAGATCGAAGATGGCAAGAAAGATCAGCTGAATGGATTCTATCCAAAAGAACTCCATGGCGTGACGAATAATCTTAATCTGTTGATCGAGAAAGAGCGCAAACAGCAGGATAGATATCGCACCACGCTCGGTGATTTGGCACACAGCCTGAAAACGCCATTGGCAGTGATCTCTGGTGTCATGCAAACGCTGTCGAGTCCGGGAGCGGTAAAATTGTCTTTCATTGATGAGCAAAAATTACTCGCGGTGGATGAGCAAGTTGAGCGTATGAACCAGATTGTTTCGTACCAGCTCCAACGCGCTGTACAAACGCAGCAAGTCACTGCGCTCTCTCGACGCGCAAACGTAGCCGGGATTTCGCAACGGGTAATCGCTGCGTTGAAAAAAGTTTATTTGGACAAAAACATGCTGGTCGAAACCAGCATAGACGAAAATGTCAACTTCAACGGCGACGAGAGGGACCTGATGGAACTGCTCGGCAATGTTCTGGATAATGCGTTCAAGTACGGCAAATCCAGACTGCGAATTAATGCAACCTTTTTGGAAGAGGGCAGAGGACTACAAATCATCGTTGAAGACGATGGCCCCGGAATTGCCGCAGACAAACAGGAATTCGTTCTTCAGCGTGGAGCTCGTGCTGACACGTTGGTACAGGGGCAGGGAATCGGACTGGCAGTGGTTACTGATATCGTCACCAGTTACAAAGGTACGATTCAAGTCGGACGCAGCGCCCTGGGTGGTGCACGTATCGAAATCCGGTTTGCCTGAGCGTTTACTCAATCCGGTAATCTTCGCTAGAAAAACAGATTTGCTCCAACTGCGCACAAGGTCATGACGAACAGAAACCATTTTATGCTGTTCTGTGAAGCGCGCACCGCCACCTTTACGGCCAGATGGGCACCGAATACCGTGCCACTGGCGACAATCAATCCTGGTATCCAACTTACCTGCCCGAATCCAATGAATATCAGCAAAGACACGCAAGTGACAGCGAGGGTGCAAACTGCTTTTAATGCATTGGCGCGCAACAAGTCATAACGCAGGCTGCCGGCGATAGCGGCCAGCAGGATGAATCCGACACCCGCTTGCACAAAGCCACCGTATACTCCGGCACCAAACAGACTCCACCAGGCGCCGCGATTACTTGCTGGAGAGAGGGCAGGTGTACCTGACGGAGGCGCGATAATGCCAGGTTTAACCAGAATCACTACGGTCATGGCGAGGATGGTTACCAGCAGGACAGGTTTAAGGTAGAGATTGGGCAGAAGAGCTGCGCTCAATGCTCCCACGAAGCCCCCAAACAGATTCGGAATTAAAATTGGCAGGATTGCCGGTCTATCCAAAGACAGATGATCATCGAAACCCTTGGTTGCTACGACACTTTGCGCCAGCACCGCGATGCGATTTGTGCCATTTGCGATATCAGCAGGCAAGCCGAACAACATCAAGGCTGGCAAGGTCAGATTGGAACCGCCGCCAGCGAGCGTGTTTATGCCACCGGCCAAAAATCCCGTAACGCACAACAGTACGGTGCCTGCTACACTCAGTTCCAAGAGGACGCCTTGTTGTTAATCATGAACTATCCTGTATTGCGGCGTATCGGCCCCGTTCTGAAACAATGAATGGCAGCAGGGTGATCTGCAATCGTGGTTTCGATGAGTTCTTCTCATTGCGCAAGGAGCGCCGATCAGGCCTCAACAGCGCTGTGAATCCAGTCACATTCCTATCAAATAAGTGGCTGAAATACCTCGAAGTTTTAGCCAATTCACAGTCTTTCAGGGAGATTTCGCTATTGTGCGCTCTGGCAGCCAAGGATTCAGCTATTGATTTAATGCCCGGAGTACCGACACAGTAGGCAAGCTTGATGGAAACGGCAGTAGTTCTGGGGTGTTGATGCGTTTATTAAACCTTGTTTATAGTAATACTCAACTTAACAAGAAGCGTGCAATGGCGGTCGCGTCAATGGTCAGTTCGACACCTGGAAACTCTATAAAAAACAATGGGTTTTCACTTATTGAGTTGCTTGTTGTCGTAGCCATGCTGGGTGTTTTGCTAGCGCTTGCAGCTCCGGGATTCCAGGACACGATCGAAAGTGCGAATACCAACTCTCAAGCGAAGAACATCATGAGTATGCTTAATCTGGCGCGCAGCGAAGCGGTTAAACGAGGCAGAAATGTAGCCATCTGTGCCTCTCTGGATGGTCTTGACTGCAGTGCCGGTGACTGGAGTGAAGGTTGGATGGTATTTGTGGACAACAATGATGATGCAGACGGTGATACAGGCTCGGTAGATGTTGGTGACACCATTATTCGGGTTTATGACACGCTGGGCGCTGGCTCCACTCTGACCTTTACGCTGGACCTGCTGCAATATGATGCGCAGGGATTCAGCACGGCAGGAGCAACCCAAACTTTTTTACTCTGTCCTCTGACAAATAATGCCAACAATGCCCGCTCTGTTGAAGTTGGTGTTTCTGGAAGGGGACGTCGCATTGAGAACGGGCTGGTATGTCCGTAGTACTTATGAGAAACCCGACTAAAAAATACTCACTCTGGCAGGCAGGTTCCACGCTCATCGAAGTGTTGATTTCTCTGCTTATTTTTTCCGGAGGTATGCTCGGCATCGCCGGCGTTCAAGGCGTGAGCCTGCGTGCAAATCAAGCCGCCTACTACCGCACTCTTGCGACAACCTATACCCAGGATATCGTCGAACGCATGCGAGCCAATACTGCGGGAGTGGATGCAGGCAATTACAACAATATTGCTGGCGCCGCGACTGCCAACTGTTTCACTGCCACAGGTTGCAATAGAGCTCAAATGGCTGCGCAGGATGTTCTCGACTGGAAGGCCGCCATCGCCGCTGCGATGCCGCTGGGTGTTGCAACGGTGTGCCGGGATTCATCGATGCCAGATGGCACCGCCGCTGCTTTCGCCTGTGACGGGCTGGGTGCCATGTATGCCGTCAAGATATTTTGGGATAGCAACCGTGATGGCACTGCCGATCAGCGCTTTACCACTACCTTCCGACCACTCTAAATCCAGCGATCAGATTCGCTCGTAGGGCACTGAATTTTGAATTGGCTCGAGTATAAAGAGATTACGTGAAGCAGTTTTTGCAATAAGACGTGTCCGTGGAGACTTTGGTGCAATATCCGGCAAAAGTAACATGTTCAAAAGGCCTTAGCCTTATTGAATTGCTGATAGCGATGGTGCTGGGTTTGTCGCTGGCAACCGGTGTTATGCAACTCTATGTCAGCAATAATACGGCGGAGCGGGATCAGGAAGCACGACTGCGAATTCAGGAAAATGGACGCTTCGGCCTGAACTTTCTCGGCCAGGAAATCCGCATGGCAAGCTATCTTGGATGCCTGGGCGCAATTGATGGCACCACGGTCAATATCACCCTTGCTTCAATCCCACTGGCTTTTCAGCCGCAATTCGGTGTTCAGGGTTTTGAGGCAGCTGGAACTGATCCAAGTGAAATCAACAATAGTGCGAATAATGTCGCAGTAGTCGCAAGCAACACCGCCGAGTGGACAACTTCCGGTGCCAATGTGATACCGGTAGTAAGTGCAGTGCCAAACTCCGACATCATCAGAGTGTGGGGTGCCGACGGCTCCCCGGGAATCGTAAGTGCAATTACACCAGGCGTTACTCCGACCATGGTCGTTGATACCGCGATGGGTCTGGCGGCCAATGATTTCGTTCTGGTTAGCGATTGTGAACAGGCTGATATCGTGCAGGCTTGCACGGTAACTGACAATGCGCCCGCGTTGAACAGTACGATCTCTTTGTCCAATACCTGTACGCCGGGAAATACTCCCAGCACGCCGATTTCATCCGAAGTGCCTGCTGAGGCGGTCAAATTGCAAGGCATCCTGTTTTGGGTCGGAAAACGAGGAAATGTGGCGACTAACCCGCCAGCGCTATTCAGAGCTCGGCTTGCAGCCAATGGCACGGCTGGGGTCGCAGAGGAATTGATCGAAGGCGTTGAAAGCATGCAGATCCTTTATGGTGAGAGCCTCGATGGGGATGTACGCAGCACGGTGGATACCTATGTGCCAGCCGATCAGGTTGTCAACTGGCTGAATGTCATCAGCGTCAGAATCAGTTTATTGATGCAGTCGGTGGAAGACGGGTCTGTGCCCTCGCCACAATCCTATACATTCAATGGCGTTGTTTACAATGGCGGAGCAGGAAACGGCAGTCTGCCAGCGGATGATCGTGTGCGCCGAGTGTTTACTTCGACTATAAACCTGCGTAACCGCGCATTGGGAATTTAGAGTTTGATCACGGAATCAGAACCTGAAAAAGGTAGATTGGCTCCATCAACATCCACTCCATGAACATTGATTCCATGAAAATCAGTCCTATGAATAAGATGCCAAACGTAAGGCTTCCAGCGCGCAACAAGCAACGCGGTGCAGTTCTGGTGTTTTGCCTCGTATTTCTCGCCGTACTGACCATGATGGGCGTTTCAGGAATGGAATCCACCATTCTGGAGGAGCGGATGTCGGCGAATATGCGCGACCAGAATCTCGCTTTCCAGGCCGCCGAATCCGCCTTGAAGAGAGCCGAAGCTTGGCTCGTGGCACAAACCACTCTACCCGCCACCAGCAACGACGGTACCACACCGGTCTGGTTACAGGATGCGATGGATCCCGCTGCAGCCGATGGCCGTTATTGGTGGGATCACGCAAACATAACTCCTACCTGGTGGGTTAATAATGGCACAACTATTGTTGGCGTCGATGATGTGGTCGCACAGCCGCGCTACATCATCGAAGAATACGTTACGGTCGATTCGGGAAATTCTCTGGGGACAGGGAGTGGTGAAATCCCCACAGTCAGAGTGTTCCACCGTATCACAGCTGCCGCCGTTGGAATTGCAACGACGACACGTGTAACCCTGCAATCAACCTTTGTTAGACCCTACGATTAGATGTTCCTGACGCAGAGCGTCGCGGAGACAATATGAGTATCAAACAAGAAATCAGACTTTTTCTGGCGTGGTTGACTTCGGTCTATATGCTGTCGGTTGGCACTGGCGCGCAGGCGGCCGAAATGGCGCTGTCTGACAGTCCTCTGTTTCTGGGCACCCAAATAAGTCCGAATATTTTCTTCATGTTGGACGACTCCGGTTCCATGGATTGGGAAATCCTGACGCGTAACTACCATTACTACAACGATTACTGGACAACTGCAGGCACGCCCTTCGGCACGGTATCTACAGGTCTGTTTCGAGCGATTGGTCCCTCCAATAGCTTCAATTGTACTGGATCAACTTCCGCGCGCATTTTCGCTTACATGTGGTCTGATCAGAGGAATCCGGACAATCTGTACACCAACTGCAGCAATCAGGCGCACATTGAAGGTTCCAACGCAGATTTGCGCGATTGGCGGGTACGCAGTTCTGATCTGAACATTATGTACTACAACCCCGAGGCTACGTACAACCCCTGGAATGGTTACGCGAATGCCACATTTACCAATGCCCGCAGCAATCCTGTCTCTGGCAGCGATGGCTACTCGGAAACCATAAACCTTACCGGGTTCAGGTATGACGTGTGGATTGACGATCATGGTTACGATGGAGCTGTGGTAGATGGTTATAACAGCGTTAACGACACGCCCAATGAGGAAGTGGATCTGTGGGACTCCCATGTTACCTACACGGTAAACGCGAGCGATATTACCAGACTGGAGCGTGTCACGGAGGATGCTGCCGCGATCAAGGCATTGGCAACCAACTGCACTGCAACTCATGCAGCTGCAACTCCGCAGTATGGTGCCTGTTATGGAACTGTAGACACTACGACTACGATCAGCGGAGCTGGTACCGATGAGTACGGCAGGACGTACACACAGGTTCAACAGAATGTGGCCAACTGGTATCAGTATCATCGCCGCCGCTCCTTTACGGCAAAGGCGGCTATTTCGACGGTGGTCAGTGCCAATACCAATTTTCGCTTCGGCCTCAGTTTGCTTACTGACAATGATGTACTGTTTGAAGAGGTGCCAGGTGAGCTGATCGAGGATTTTGAGCCGCATAATGCAGCGCTGCTGGACGCCTTGTTTGAGTACGAATGGAGTAGTTATTCCACACCGCTGAGGCAGGGATTGGAGGTGGCAGGCCGTTATTTCTCGGACTATTATTCAGCCACCAAGGAAAACCCGATCATTTCTTCGTGCCAGCAGAATTACACGGTGTTGTTCACGGATGGTTACTGGAGCACCGGAAGCCTGCTCACGAACGCTATAGCGGATGAAGATGGAGATGGTATAGCAGACACATTGGCCGACGTGGCGAAGTATTTCTATGATACTGACTTGAGTCCTTTCCCCGATGACGTTCCCACATCGGCTATCGATCCGAATGAGCAGCAACATATGGTGACGTTCACCGTGGCCTTCGGAGTCGATGGAAATCTAGTGGATACAGATAACAATCGTTATCCGGATCCTGAACTCCTTGAGAGCGATGTCTGGGGTGGAAATCCATTCAGCACTGATCCGGCCAAAATCGATGACTTGTGGCATGCGGCCTTTAATAGCAAAGGCTTCTTCGTTTCAGCGCAGTCAGCCACCGGAGTTGCGAATGCAATTGCTGATGCCCTGCTGGAAATTGCGGACAGAGTGGGATCTGCAGCCTCCGTGGCAACCAACACGGGTTCGCTCAATGCGGGGAGCCACCTGTTCCAGGCCCGTTTCGACAGTTCTGACTGGAAGGGGCAATTGCTCGCGTTCCAAATCAATCTGGATGGAACTATCGACCCCACCCCCGACTGGGAAGCAGGCTCTGTCCTGAATGCCCAGAATTATGATACTGGTCGCGAAATTATCACCTGGAACCCGGCCATCGATGACCCTGCAGGAGGCGCAGTCGAGGGTAAAGGAATCCCCTTCCGCTTCCCTGCGAGCTGGCAGTCTCCAAACGCCACCACCGAGCTAAGCAGTGATCAGGTTGCGGATCTGATGACAACGGCACCGTTTCCCCTGGACACGGCAGTTGCTGGCGAGATCAGCACCAACCAGACCTATGGCGCTGGTGTTCTGAACTACATCCGCGGCGAAACCACCAATGAACTCTCCGGGCTCGGCTTCCGCAATCGCGGCAGTGTCTTGGGTGACATCGTCAACTCGGATCCGAAGTTTGTCTCGTTTCCGAATTTTCGCTATCCAGCCAGTCTGGAAACAGCTTCCTATCCATCGTTCAAGACCACTCATTTGGCGCGACCGGGTGTTGTTTATGTCGGTGCCAACGACGGCATGCTTCATGGATTCTCGGAAGCCACCGGCGAAGAACTGATAGCGTATGTGCCGGGCGAGGTCTATCAGAACCTGTGGGAACTTACCGATCCCGAATACGAACATCGTTACTTCGTTGATGCCGGTCCGAATATCGTGGATGTTTATTTTCCCAGCGTCGGTGTGAGTGGCGCCTGGAAGACAGTGCTGGCAGGAGGGCTCAATGGCGGCGGGCAGGGTATTTATGCGCTCGATGTCACGGATCCTTCGTTGTTCGATGAAGCTAACGCGGCAAGCATTGCACTCTGGGAATTTACCGATGCAGACGATATTGACCTCGGATATACCTACGGTCGGCCGCAACTGGCAAAGATGGCCGATGGTACCTGGGCGGCTGTATTTGGCAATGGCTATAACAATACTGAAGCCGATGGCGCAGCCAGCACGACAGGGCATGCTGTGCTGTACATAGTGGATGTGGAGACGGGGAACCTGCTCAAGAAAATCGATACGGAAGCGGGTGACGCTGCCACCCCGAACGGACTGGCAACGCCGCTGCTGATTGATGACAACGGTGATTATACTGTGGACTATATCTACGCGGGAGATTTGCTCGGCAATCTCTGGAAATTCGATGTGGACGATCCAGTCGTTGCGAATTGGGATGTGGCCTATCAATCCGGTGGCAATCCAATCCCCTTGTTTACCACTGATGCCAACCAGCCGATTACGTCGCAGCCACAAGCGTCATTCCACCCGGATAACTTCGGTGGCTTTATGATCTTCTTCGGTACTGGCAAGTACCTCGAAATCAACGACAACGATCCGTTCTTTCAACCAACACAGGCATTCTATGGAATCTGGGACAAGAACGAAGCTGCTCTGACTGTCTTCGATTCATCAGATCTGGTCACGCAAAATATCACCAATCAATACATGCAACCATTCGATACTGACGGTGACGGCACTGACGATGAGGACTTCGAGTTGCGAGATGTGAGCAATAACCCCATTGACTGGTCAAGCGATATGGGCTGGGTTTTTGAGCTCATGCCTCTTCAGGTGGAAGGCGCTGCAAACGTTGATAACTTCGGAGAAAGGCAGGTGTCGAATGCCATCCTGCGTAGCGGTCGGATTATCTTTACGACTCTGGTGCCTTCGAGCGTTGAATGTGAATTTGGTGGCAAGAGCTTCCTGATGGAACTGGACTTCCGCAACGGAGGCGCGCTGGGATTCCCCGCTTTCGATTTGAATGGCGATGGTGAATATGACGCCGACGACACCAATGCTTCCGGACGGGCTTCAGATGTGGGTATCATGCCAACCGTGAGCATTCTCACCAACGGCACCGAAGACGTAGCGTTTGGCTCAGGTGCCAGTGGAGACATTGACGTGATTCAGATAAGCGTTGGCAATGAGGCTTACGGCCGGCAATCGTGGCGACAGCTGGAATAGTTAAAATTATCTGTCTCAAAAAAAGCATTAACAGGACTATCATCATGAGAATCTCAAGTAAATCGCATTCAGTCCTTGCTCAGAACTTACGGCTGGGAGTTTTTCTACTTTTACTGGCAGTTGGCGCGACAGCATCTGCACAGACAGTAATGCCAGGGGCGCAGAGTGGCACGATGCAGGCAGTAGCCCAGGATGATGGTTCCATTACGATTTCTGGAGTCAACTACATTTTCGACAATGGCATAACCAAGGTTTTCTATGCAGGCCAGGCAATTGATTCCGCGATCCTTCAGCCAGGCATGGTGCTGCGTTTTACCGTAAATCGGGACGGAATCGTTGATCGCATAGAAATCCTCGGCCCAGCTGCCATGCTCAGTGATCTAAATCAACATTAGCCGCGAGGAAATCGGGTATTTGCCGATAGTAAATTAACGCGGTGTGCACAAGACATGCAGACGAACTTAAAAAAACGGGGCGGAAAATGAAACCCAGACACAGCGGCTTCACCTTGATTGAGATTCTCATTGTGGTAGCAATACTCGGTGTGCTGGTGAGTATTGCATTGCCCGCATACCAAAATAGCGTGATTAGATCCGGTCGTGCCGAAGCGAAGGGCGAACTGGTGCAGGTTGCATCCGACCTGGAACGTTATTTTTCCAATTTCAATGCCTATATTACGGACGCTTTACCGCTCAATACCCCTGCAGTTGCCGCCAGGACTCGCACTACGCAGGACGGTTTGTATGTTATTAGCGTTGCTGCCTGTGCTGGAGGCGTTATTGCGAACTGTTTTATCGCAACCGCTACACCGCAGGGAACTCAAACGGCAGATGCCTGCACCACCTTCACGTTGACCAATACAGGTGTGCGGGGTGCCACTGGTGCCACTGTGGAAGAGTGCTGGCAACGCTAGGCTGAGTGACTTGTCTTTACTCAGTGCTGTCCCGGCTCGAAGGCGCTATTCACACATCAAAGGCTTGCCTTCGCTATCCTCCCGGATTCCGTCGCCATCGCTATCAAGCGCAATTCGGGCTCTGGCAGTTCGACTCACGATCAATTGTCGGGTGAGCTCCGGCTTCTTGTTGGTTGCGCAATAGGTAAAGCTGCCGTTTTGGTTGCGCGTATGACCAGCGCCAGTGAATTGTAAATATTGCCGATTCTGAAAAGCTTGCCATGTAAGACCGCCTTCCGCTTCCGGGAATGTGAAGTAACGTATCACGCTATCGTTCTGATTGATGTTTCTGTCAGCATTGCTATCAGTAAACAAGAGCACTCCTTCCTGCCATTGGCCGCTGCACTGTTTGCCATCTTTGGATCGGCACAAGGTAACCACTTCACCGGTAGTAATGGCAGTGGAACGCCCGAGCGCGATTGCGCTGGCCAGGCGGTTCATGATGCTGTCACCGCGCTGCTGCTCTGTCAGGTCCTGCAAGCCGGGAAGGGCCACTGCGCCGAGTACGCTGACAACAAGCAGGCAAATCAGCAACTCCAGCATCGTAAAGCCTGGCTGGTTTTGAGTGTTGACACAGCTGCGTGCTGCCGATCCAAGGCGAACTGTATCTGCGACAATTGAAGAGTTTGTGTTTGGTTCAAAACGGCAGTTGTGTCCCGCCAGCAATGCTGCAAAATAATTTAACACGATCAGTCACCTCCCTGTGAACCCGCTTCGGTTTACACAGTGTAGATCGTGTCTACGGAAAAGCCGAAAAATGTCCTGACATTGCGGCTAAAGGGGCTAACCGACATTAACTCTGAGGGGCCCGCAACAAATATGCCGGGTGTGGAAAATTACATGATGAGTGCTTATTCCAATCCCAGTTTCTTGAGACGATAGCGAAGCGCGCGAAACGACATGCCAAGCTTTTTTGCCGCGGCTGTCTTGTTCCAGCGAGTTTCCAGCAATGCTTTTTCAATCGCTTCAATTTCAATGGCTTCCAGATGCTTCTCCAGCGAAAAGTCCGGGGGCGTATCGGGATCTGTCTCTTGATTAATTGGTTGGGGAGAAGGGGCGGTGGTGGGCTGGGCTAAGCCAGGCGATTTGATGAATTCAAGATTGGCTGCCTGTATCGTATTGTCTTCACACAACGTGGCGGCTCTTTGCAGAATATTTTCCAGCTCACGTACGTTTCCGGGGAAATCGTATTCTTGAAGAGCCAGCAGGGCAGCTTTGCTAAAAGTACATATAGGCGCATTGTTCTCGTGAGCAATTTTTTCAAGAAGAGTTGTGGCTAATTCTTCGATGTCATCAAAGCGCTCGCGCAAACTTGGCACGGCGAGTTCGATAACATTAATACGAAAATACAAGTCCTGCCGCAATCGACCCAATTCAACTTCCCTGGCAAGGTGTTTGTGGGTGGCGCTCAGAATTCGAACATCGACGGCTTGTTCTTTTTGTGAACCAACCGGGCGTACCGATTTTTCCTGAATAACGCGTAATAATTTCACCTGCATATGCAGCGGCAGATCTGCAACTTCGTCCAAAAACAGAGTGCCGCCTTGTGCAGCCTGAAACAAGCCCTGCTTGTCTTTGTCAGCTCCGGTAAAACTGCCCTTCAGATGCCCGAAGAATTCACTTTCCATCAGTTCTTCCGGGATCGCCCCACAGTTTACCGCTACAAAAGGCAATTCACTGCGCGAACTCTGGTTGTGGATGGCCCTCGCAGCAAGCTCCTTGCCACTTCCAGATTCGCCGCTGATAAAAATCGGTGCCTGACTCCGTGCCAATTTGGCAATCTGTTCGCGCAATAATCTGATCCGTTTGGAATTGCCCGTGATAGTTGGTGTGATGTTGCGGCTGTCATCAATATTTGATTTTTGAGTACCGGATTTTTTTTGCCGAAGACGCAATGCAGAATTTACCAAATCGCGCAATTTCTGCAGATCAATAGGTTTGGATACGAAATCGAATGCGCCGGCCTTCAGGGCTTTAATTGCTGTTTCTGTGCTGCCGTGAGCGGTAATAACCGCTACCGGCATTTGGTTGTAATGCGTCTGGATGTATTCTACGAGTTCAATGCCGTCGCCATCCGGCAAGCGCATATCAGTCAGGCACAGATTGAATGTTTCGGAATTCAACAAGGATTTTGCAGTCGTCAAGTCAGCAGCAGAGGCGGATTGCAGTGACATGCGTCCAAGAGTAATTTCCAGCAATTCTCTGATATCAGGCTCATCATCAACGATTAAAACTTTGTGTGTCATTGCTTTGGTTCTGCTGACTTGCTGAATTTACACAGATTAGTCCACGCTACGCTCGGCATGGCTAAAATAAATAGTGAAACAACTCTCTCCGCTTTTGGTTTTGCGGTAAATCAATTGAGCCTGATTAGCTTCGCACAGTTCTTTTGAGATATACAGTCCCAGTCCGGTACCGGTTGGTTCTGTTGTGTGAAACGGCTCAAACAATCTTCCTTCCGCTTCTTCATCTATGCCGGGGCCGTCATCTATGACATTCAAATAGGGCTGGGCGTCACCATGACGATTGTCGATACCCAGCTCAATTCGCAAAGTCGCCTTGCCGGTTAGCTTTTTACTGTAGCGCAAACCGTTATCAAACAAGTTGTTGAGCACTTGTTCCAATTGTCCGGAGATAACATTGACTTCAAGTTCAGGCGCTTTAACGAACAAATCTATCTGGTCGCATACTTCGTGTGTGGCTCGATAATTGTCGATAAATGTTCTGATCCATTCATCGAGTGTAATTTTTCTAGCTGAAGTGTCATCGTGTCGTGATGCATTCAGAACATCTTCGATAATCATGTTTATTCGTTTGCAATGAGCGAGAATTATTTCAATCATGCGCTTGTCATCAGGAGATACTGATTCTGATTCGCCCAGCAGCTGACTGGCATGACTTATGGCCCCAAGCGGGTTGCGTACTTCATGCGCGATGCTTGCAGTGAGACGACCCAGTGACGCCAGTTTCATTTGTCTCACTCGTTGTACGATCTGCCGGTTATCCTCAAGGAAAACCAGAATGTCAGCATCTTTTTCGGGCTTAAGAAATGCGAAATTCATTTGCAACTGTTTGTTGGTGGCAGCAATTGTGATGGGCGGCGGTTGTCGTTTGGGAGCATTAATCCAGAGGCTCAGCTGTTCTCTCAATGCTGCAGGCAATAAAGTGCGATTGTTGGCGCTCGGCGGCAAACCCTCCAGCAATGGATTAAGAGTTGCTCGTGCAGCGGTATTCATGCTCACAATCTCATGTGCGGGATTGACTACAACCACTCCAGTTCGCATGCGTTCAATAATTTCATTGTTCAATTTCTCCAGATCGAAAATCGCGCCAGCCTGTTTGTCTGCTAACAAGGCTGCCTTATAAATTCGATCCGTCACCGTTTGCACATACAAGGATGTGGCAAACAGGATGGTGCCAAGGATTCCAGTCTCGACGAATCCGTTAGGAGGGGCCTCTAACGAAAGCGACAGATACAACTCGGTGTAAATCAACGCAAGTGCCGCAATTGCTGCCAGAAAAGTGCTGATTCGACCTCGAATCAGAATGCTGCCAGATGCAATGGTCACGATTAACAGCAGACCCAGCCCGCCAGTAGTGCCACCACTTGTATAGATGATCAGGGTCATGGCGAGAATATCAATCACCAGCGTCGCCGCTAAAACGTTGGGATTTTCCAGAAGTCGCAAGCTTGCTGGAGTAAAAAAAGTGATGGCTACACCGAAGATGGCATATGCCGTGGTTATTTGTACGAACAGTGTCGGTGCCAGCGCGCCTAATTCAGTGACACCAGGGCTACTGATGTAGGTAACGAGTAAAACAAGAGGCAGCACGATACGATAAATGTTGTAGACAACTGATACGTTGTTCAACTGGAGTGTGTACTGTGCGGTTCTCTCGGCCATAACTGCGCTATGATGGTTCTCTTGCGGTGTACCTGCTGCAATGTTGTTGCAGCAGAAGTGGGGAATTGCCTTGAACCATTACATTATCGGACAATAGCTAACTTTTTGAAGAATCATCGAATTTTACCCGAGCAAGCATAGCAGCAATGAGGCAGTCATGGCGCGTCAAATAAGCATTGTAATGGCTCAGGTAAATCTGCTTGTGGGGGACATCGATGCCAATACAGACCTTGTTATCGCCGCCGCGCGCGAGGCAATAGCGACCTGCTCGGCGGATATTATCGCCTTTCCTGAATTGACACTCACCGGTTATCCGCCAGAAGACTTGTTGCTTCGCCCCAGCCTGCAAGTACGCATCAACAAAGCGATCGACAGAATACTCACTGCAAATCTGGATATCTTTGTAATCTTCGGGTATCCCGAAAAACAAGGCGCAAAACTCTTCAATTCTTTGATGGTAATTAAAGGTGGCCATCGCATCGCCAACTACCGCAAGCAATATTTGCCAAACTATCAGGTATTCGACGAGCGTCGCTATTTTGATCAGGGATCGGACCCGTGCATCGTGGCAATTGCAGGCATCAACGTGGCAGTTACCATCTGTGAGGATATGTGGGAACAAGAGCCTGTGATGCAGGCACGAGCGGCCGGCGCGCAACTGATGATAAACATCAATGCCTCGCCATACCATGTGCAAAAAATCGAGGAACGCAGGCAACTCTTGTATACCAGAGCGAGGGAAGGTGGCTTCCCAATAGTTTATGTCAACCTGGTTGGTGGACAGGATGAACTGGTTTTTGATGGCGGCTCCATGGTGGTCACAAAAACCGGTGCTTGCCATTTTCTCGCGCCCGCATTTAGCGAAGGACTGCACCAGGTATGCATTGAGTTGCCAGCGAATTCCAAAGCGCCTTGCGAAGTGATTTTGCAAGCTCTGGCACCTCCACTCGCGCCTGAGGCAGAGATCTACCAGGCACTGGTAGTGGGAGTCAGAGACTACGTAAACAAGAACCGATTCAAAGGTGTCGTGCTTGGATTATCGGGTGGAATAGATTCGGCACTGACTCTTGTGATTGCTGTCGATGCGTTGGGAGCGGATCGTGTGCAAGCTGTGATGATGCCTTTTCAGTTCACTTCACAGCTGAGTCTGAATGCTGCTGCGCAGCAAGCGCGTCAACTAGGGGTAGGTTATCGGGTGATTTCAATTGCTCCAGTGTATGCCGCTTTTCTTGATGCGCTGGCAGCATCTTTTGCAGGGACGCAGATGGACGTGAGCGAGCAAAATCTGCAAGCGCGTTGTCGTGGCGTTCTGTTGATGGCGATTTCGAATAAAAAGGGACTGCTGGTTCTGACCACCGGTAACAAGAGCGAGATTGCAGTAGGCTATTCGACGTTATATGGAGATATGGCTGGTGGGTTTGATGTGCTCAAGGATGTTTTCAAAACCACTGTTTACAAATTGGCTCATTATCGCAACACAGCGTATTCACAGGAAGCTGTCCATGTGATTCCGCAGGCAGTGATCGATCGCCCCCCTTCAGCTGAACTCGCTCCGGGGCAATTGGATCAGGATAGTCTGCCACCCTACGATATGTTGGATCGAATCCTTGAAGCCTATGTAGAGCAGGATTTGAGTGCTACAGCAATTATCGCCATGGGTTTTGACGAGACTACAGTCAAACGCGTGCTACGCATGGTGGATTTAAATGAGTACAAGCGTCGCCAGAGTCCGCTAGGTGTGCGCTTGACGCGCAGGGGCTTTGGTCGAGACAGGCGTTATCCCATCACCAATGCCTGGCCACTCGGAGAGTGAAGGCGCCTGCCCGGAATTTGCAGAATTAGCGCGGCGAATTTGTACGAGGGCGCTCCGCAGTATTAGGCCGTACTTGCTGCTGTCTTGTTGCATTCGGCCGCACCACGTCTTGATTGCGACGAATCACATCTTGAATTCGCCTTTGGGTGTCCCGGTTCTGCAAAGCATCGGTGTTTCTGTTTCTTTGATTTCTTTGCGCCTGTTGTGCCTGTTGCTCGAATTGCTCGCGCAGGATCTGACGCTGATCTTCGGGCAGGTTCTGGTATCTGCGCTGAATATTGCGCAAACGCATTTGGTCATCCCGGGTCAGACTGTTAAATCGCTGGAAGCGCTGATTGATAAGCTCACGCTGTTGCTGCGGTAATTCACTGAATCGTTGCTGTTGCAGTTGTGCCTGTGAGCGCTCCTGAGGTTGCATTTGCTGCCAGCGAGTCGCAACGCGTTGGAGGCGCTGCTGTCTTTCTGCGCTCAGGCTGTCCCATTCGTTTTCGAGTTGTTGCAATACTTGCCGCTCTTCATAGGAGAGGTTTGCCCAGTCAATTTTCTCCTGGGCATGCAGCATTACACCGAAGATGAGCATGCTGATCAGTAATTGAATTTTTAAGAAATAACGCAGTTTCATGTGTGTGGTTGCCAAATCAGTTGTTCGCATCGGTATCGTTGTTGTTTGTATTATCAGGCCGGGCAATGTTCTCGGCTACATTCAGCAAGTCGTCAAACTCTTCTGCAAGCAGGCTGCCAGGGTCGATCCAGAGACCGTCATCTGTTTCAAATTGACCAAGAAATTGCAGGAATTCCAGATCAGGTTGTGTCGATTCTGTTTCAGGTACGACTTCATTGTCAGCGCCATGAGCAATGGGTAACAAATTACCAATGCATATCGCTATCAATCGCCTCATTCTCGCCTGTCGATTCGCAGATTTCTGTTTGGCACCAGTGGCGAGCTTAATTCGGCAGTCCATTTTCAGCCAGCCACATATAGAATTCCAGATTCTCAACCAACTCAAAATCCTCAGTGGAAGCAATTAATGCAATTTCCTCATCCAGGGGCAGGGTGCTGGCTGGCCTGAATGAAAAATAGGAAAGTGAAACTACCGTTACCAATACACAGCTTGTAGCAATCATCTGGGCGGGCCGCCCGAATTGCGAAACATCCAGCAAGCCAGAAAGCGCAATTTGAATTCGAGAATTCAATCGATGAAATGCACTCTCATTGCGCCGCTGCAATTCAGCGACAGCGAGTCTGCGCGCAACATCTAGTTGTGCATTGATATCAGGTGAAAGCGATTCAGTGCGATCGAGGACATGACGAACATCGTCCAGTAATTCTGCTCGGCTGGAATCCTTGGCAAAGAGAGAGACGTGCCGCGAGATCGCTGACTGGCGAGCTTGCTGTAGCCTTTCAGTGAGTAAAGGGCCAAGCTGTTCGACGCTGGCATCGAGCTGCGAACAAATAGTCCTGATGAAAATTTCTTCTTCAATGGCGTTCATGGCCAGTGCTCACCCAGTTGCTCGCGTAGACTGTGGACTGCTCGCGAGTAATACGTCTTTACGCTGCCTTCGGCACAAGACATTGCAATTGCAGTCTGTTTAACATCCAAGCCATCCCACGCGCGCATCAAAAATGCCTGTTGTTGACGCAAGGGCAGTGCGCCCAGCGCCTTTTGCAATTTTTCCATGCTCTCGTTGTTTGTGACGGCTGATTCTGGATTGGGGCTGTGAAGATCGGGAGCGGTCTGGATAGGATCTTCACCGTTATCCTCAGCCACGCCAAACCAACCTCGAAACCGGTTGCGCACGCTGGTACGCCGATGCCAATCATTAATGCGACTGTGCAAAATGCGATAAAACAACGGCGGCCACTCGCTTTCAGGATGGTTGCTGTATTTTTCTACCAATTTGAACATGGCGTCCTGAACCAGATCGAGCGCATCCTCATTATTGCGCGTGGCAAGGCGTGCAATACGAAAGGCGCGTGCCTGCACCGTTTTCAAAAACTTGTCCAATAACACAGAGTTATCCAGGACCTTGCCTCCGATAGTGGCTGTATTCACGCGCATTGCCTGGGATTGATTCATAAGCACCAACTACGCTGTTTAACGGCTTCCTGGACCCTAAGGTTACGCAGTTACCAGGAATCTAACGCATCAGGCGCAAATCGGTTGACCGGAGGATTGTCTGGCAGGAACATGGCCCGTCAATAACCCGGGTGGAACTGGGGTGTGTACTAATCAAAAATGCCAAAAGTGAGGATACTTAACAGCGATCGTCTCTGCTCTGGCTGGGTCTGGGAATTGATGATCTGGTCGCTACCTGATACGCCTGGGCGGGTGGTGGGAGCGAGCGGAGGATCCACCCAATTTTCTCCAAGCAAGCCGAAAGATACGGTATAGAGCAAGGATGGGTTGGTGATCTCACTACGAATAATAAACTCGCCGTCACCATCCAAGGCGCTATGATCAGGGTAATTTTCCCGCAACAAGGCAAGAGATGTGTCTGCCATCTCATTCAATCCAAGCCGCAGGTACGCTTCTACCATCACAGCTACGCCATCTGCCACTGAAGGCGTTCCCTGCAAGTTCTCAACAACGTATTGTCCCCTGCGCAAAGCGGCAATGTATGCGCGGCGTTCGAGATAATAGTCGGCTACGTGTATCTCATAAGCCGCCAAATTGTTACGCAGGAAAACCATGCGGGCGCGAGAGTCGGCTGCATACGGGCTATCGGGATAGAGCGCCAACAATTGGGCAAAATCACTGAAAGATTCTTGTGCGCGACCAGGATCTCGCTTGGTGGCATCCACTGGTACGAAGCGATTAAAAAATCCTCTACCGTCGTCAAACGAGGACATGCCCTTCATGTAGTAAGCGTAGT
>SXGR01110344.1_pt1 | contig 20702 bp, 15 predicted proteins | sample 3174711 | NCBI WGS metagenome assembly SXGR01 (sample SAMN11356860, study PRJNA531348) | freshwater metagenome | isolation source: freshwater sample F1-60 | place: China: Fuxian Lake, Yuxi | collected 2017-12-25 | reverse complement strand
TGCTGTGCGCAGTGATGCTTGGAGGTTACGCCGTCTTCCTCGACTGGTGCATGCGCCGCACCGACCGCGAAGCAGCGGGCTTCGATTGGAATTTCCCAGTGGCTGCGGTGCTGATCCTCGGTTCGCTCGTGATGGCGTGGCGCGGCGTAAGGGGGACACTCCTGTCCCCCAAGCCGCCGCAGAGTTGATCCCTGTTCCGGCCCGTTGGCTGTCAACTCGGCACGGGGGACAGGAGTGTCCCCCTTACGGCGCGTTCACCGCGCCTTCACCTGCGTCCACGCCTCGTCGTAGAGCTTCGTCTTCGCGCCCAAGTCTTCGAGGAACTCCAGCTTCGCCATCACGTCGGGCGCAGGGTAGATCGCCGGGTTCTTCAAATCCTCCGGCTTGATGAACGCCTTCGCCGCCGCGTTCGGCGTGGCGAATTGCAGGAAGTTCGAGAGCCGCGCGCCGACCTTCGCGTCGAGGACGTAGTTGATGAACTTCTCCGCGAGGTCGCGATGCGGGGCCTTCGCCGGGATGCAGAGATTGTCCACCCAGATCTGGCTGCCCTCGCGCGGGATGATGTAGCGCAGCGAGGCGTCGTCGGTCATCGCGCGCGCAGCCTCGCCGCTGTAAACGATGGCGGCGGCGACGCTTTTGGCGACGACTTTGTTCTTCGCGCCGACGCTGCCGTCGAAGCCGGTTGCGCGTTTCTTCGCCTCGATGACGAGGTCGCGTGCCTCCTTGAGGTGGGGGATCTCCGTGGAGTTGAGGCCGTGACCCTTAAACTTCAGCGCCGCCCCGAGGCAGTCGCGCACCGAGTCAATCAGCACGAACTTCCCCGGTTGCTGCTTCGCATCGAAGACCAGGCCCCACGTCTCTGGCACCGGCTTGCCCGCCGCAGGCCGCAGGAGGATGCCCACGGTTCCCCACTGGTAGGCCACGCTGAACTTGTTCCCCCGGTCATACGGCGGGTTGGCGAACTTCGGGTCGAGGTTCCTGAGGTTCGGCAGGTTCGCAGGACGCAACGGCGCGAGCAGCCCGAGCTTCACCATCGTCGGCACGAGATGGTCGGGCGGCACCACGAGATCGTAGAGCGCCGTGCCGCCGCCTTGGAGCTTCGCGAGCATCGATTCCGCGTCCTCATACACGTCCACCGTGACCTTGCAGCCGTGGGCTTGCTCGAACTCCTTCACCACCTGCGGGTCGAGGTATTCGCTCCAGATGAAGACGTTGAGCCTCGCCTTGGCAGCGGAAACCGGCGCGGCAATTCCGAGCGCAGCAAGCAGGAGAACGATGATGGAACGCATGAGTTCAGTAGGAAGGGCAGGGCAGGGGAGTTCAACGGGAAAATGCCCGTGGGTCGGATTGCCGCGCCAGAGTCTCACACTGCGTTCACCACCGCCTGCCCCTCAGATCATGTGGCAGAACATCGCGTCGCGGAGCTTCGGTTCAAACCAGGTGCTCTTCGGGGGCATGATGCCGCCGGCGTCGGCGATTTCCATCAGGTCCACAATGCTCGTCGGGAACATGCTGAACGCACACGCATACTCACCGCTGTTGACCAGCTTCTCCAACTCCGCTGTGCCGCGAATGCCACCGACGAAGTTGACGCGCTTGCTCGTGCGCGGGTCAGTGATTCCGAAGATGGGGTCGAGCACGAACTTCTGGAGCAGCGTCACGTCGAGCTTCTCGATGGGGTCGTTCGCCGCGGCGAACTGCGGGCGGAAGTGAAGCGTGCGCCATTGCCCGCCGAGGTAGAGGCCAACCTCGTGCTTGCGGGAGGGCTTCGGCGTGCCGGCGGGGTTGATGATGCAAAGGGCGTCCAGCTTCGCGAGAAGTTTAGCCGGAGTCAGGCCGTTCAAATCCTTCATCACCCTGTTGTAGGGCAGGATTTGCATCTGGTTGTGCGGGAAGGTGACGGTGAGGAAACCGTCGCTGTGGCCCGCGCCGTGTCGCGACGTGAAAACACGCCCCGCCGCCGCGCTGCGATGGTGGCCATCGGCGATGTAGAGCGAGGGAATGCTCGCGAACTGCTGCGAGATGAAGCGGATGTCCGCCGCATCGCGAATGCTCCACGAGGTGTGGCGGACGCCGTCCTTGCCCGTGAAGTCCACGTCGGGGGTCGTCGTGGTTTTGCGCGCGACGAACTCGTCCATGGCCGGGACTGCCTTGTAGGTGAGGAAGACGGGGCCGGTCTGGGAGTTGAGCGCCTCGATGTGACGCACGCGGTCGTCCTCCTTGTCCGGGCGGGTGAACTCGTGCTTCTTGATCGTGCCGTCGAGATACTCCTGCGTGCTGGCGGCAGCCACCAGTCCGGTCTGCGCGTGGCCGGCCATGATTTGGCGATAGAGATAGAAGCAGGGTTGAGTGTCCTGAACGAGAGCGCCGGAGGAAATGAGCTTGTCGAAGTTCTCTTTTCCCTTCGCGTAAACGGCGGGCGAGTAGAGATCGGTGCCGGGCGGGAGATCAATCTCCGGCTTGGAGACGTGGAGGAAGGAGAGCGGGTTGCCATCGGCCATGGCGCGGGCCTCGTCGGAGGACATCACGTCGTAGGGCAGTTCGCAGATGTTGAGGGCGAGGTCGGGCTTCGGGCGGAGTGCGGCGAATGGATTCAATGTGGCCATAAGGAGGTGGGAAGATAGAAACGGAGTTGCGGGAAGGCACGCGGAAAAGTGGACTGGCCGCGAAAGTGCGCAGAATGCATGCAGTGGAGGGGAAGGAGAATGCAGGAAGGCCGAGCGGTGATTGGGCCTCCAATGATTCCTTCCCTCTTCAGCGACCCTGCAAGAAAATGAGATGAGCCTTCCCGCTCGGAATCCTGATCTTGATCCTGCTCCTCCCCTGCCTCGGCGAAAGCAGGAGCAGGATTACGAGCAGGAGAAGGGGTCAGTCTCCGGCCGGTCCGGCCAGCTCGGCCTCACTGCGCGGCGACAGCTTGTGCCGCTGGGATCGCCGGCGATTGCACCGTCTGCACGCCGCGCATGTGCCGGTGGCAGTTCACGCAACTGATCGTGAGCTGGAACCACGCGACCGACGCGGCGTCCACGTTCTCCGAGCGCGCGGCCTTTTGCAGCGCCTCGGCGTGGCGGCGAAACTCGGCGGTGAACTGCTGGTATTCGGGCGTCTGGCGCGCCTGCCATCCGGCGGCCTGGCTCAACACCACGAGCTTCTGCGCGTTGGCGAAGATGGTGGCGAAGTTCTCGATGGCGATTCCTTCGAGCACCTTCTGCGAGCTTTCCAGCTTGAGCTTCATCACCTCACGCGTGGTGATCTTCGGGTCGTTTGGCGCGACGGTTGCGGCGACGCCGGCCAGGAGGGCAACTGCCAGCACTATGCTGAGAACGGTTCTTGTTTTCATAAGGCGACTCTGGCTGCGCGCCCGGACCTCATCGACTCACGGGCGCATTTCCCGATTCCTCCATCCACCGCACTCCGCTCATGCGGCAAAGCCGAAGCGGAAGGGCTCTTCCTCCGGCTTGATGCCCAGCGACGCGCACAGGTGCCGCGAGGCGAGCACGCCCGCCGCCGTCTTGAGCATCTTGTCGGACTCGTGGCGCGGCAGCTCCACGCCCTCGTGACGGATGGCGTGAAACTTGTAGCCGTGCTCCAGCACATGAACGAGGAACTCCTCGGCGGCCACGGGGTCGTCCGTCTGGTAGTGGTTCACATGGGCGTTCCGGCCGACATGGATGGCGTATTCGATGTGGTATTTCGCAAGCATAAGCCTGTTCAGTTGAGGTCCTTGGTGTTGCAGACCGACTGGTGAACCCGCTTCGCCCAGTCCCTGAAAATGTCGAGTGCCGCCGGCAGCGCCTCCATCCAGTCGAGACTGACTTTCACCGTGTCTCGCTGCGGGAGGCGGGCTGGCAGCGGCCAGCGACCGTCTGGCTTCGCCGCGACCGGACGGAACTGACTGTCCAGCCGCATCTTCATCTGCGCCCTGTCCTCGTCATAGCCCGCGTCGCCGGTGGCCAGCACCTCGACCGCGCCGCTGGGAGTCGCCAGCGTTTCCACGACTTCGCTGATGGAGAGGACTCGTCTCATACGGCGTGAAGCTGGAGCCGGTCGGCGCGCGTGGCTCACCGCAGGTTGCCCAAGGCTCGCCCAGATTTGCAAAGCGGCAGGCGTGACGGCATGAGTCGCGATGCGCGAAAGCGTTGCCAAACTTCCGGCCCTCCCCTTAATCTCCGCCAGCCCGCGAACGAAAGCGCGCGGCGCATTTGATGTCCGAGTTCAAAGTTCAATTTGAGATTTTCGAGGGGCCGCTCGACCTGCTTCTTTACCTCGTCAAGAAGGAGGAGGTGGACATCTACGAAGTCAACCTCACCAAGCTCGCCACCGAGTTCATCAGCTACGTGGACCTGATGCGGCAGCTCGATCTCGACATCGCCGGCGAGTTCCTCGTGATGGCTTCCACGCTCATGTATATCAAGAGCCGCGAGCTGCTGCCCAAGGATCTGCAGGTCGTCGTCGAGGGCGAGGAGGACAGCGAAGACCCGCGCTGGGAACTCATCCGCCAGCTCGTCGAATACAAAAAGTTCAAGGACGCCGCCGGCCGCCTGCAGGAGATGGAGCACACACAGGAGAACGTCTATCGCCGCACCGCGCCGAAGCTGGAGTTCGAGGCTCCGACGCAGCGGATGCAGGTCTCCATCTTCGACCTCGTCAACGCCGTCAACGTCATCCTCAAGCGCTTCGCCACCACCGACTCGCGCGACGTCTTCGAGGACAAGTGGACCGTCAGCGAGAAAATCGAGGCCATCGTCAACCTCATCCGCGAGCGGCCCGCCGTGAAGTTCTCCGAGCTGTTTGCTGAAGCGACCAGCCGCACCGAGGTCGTCGTGACTTTCCTCGCCATGCTGGAGCTGATTCGCCTCAAGCAAATCGTCATCGCCCAGGCCGAGGAGTTTTCAGAAATCGAGATTTCCCAAGCTCCGCCGCAGCCAATCACGCCGCCGGAACCTCCCACCGATGCCGCTCCCGCCCCCGCTGCCGAACTGAACCTTCGAATGAATTAGCATGGAACTCAAAACCATCATCGAGGCCGTCCTCTTCAACTCCCAGAAGCCGCTGAGTCCGAAAGAACTCCGCGACGTGCTCGCCCAGACCGCCGAGAACTCCGAGGAGTCGCTCGCCAAGTCCTTCAAGAAGACGAAGGACGAAGAACTCATCTCCGTGCTCGAAACGCTCGCGCAGGAACACGCCACCGCCGCGCGCACCTTCCGGCTCGTGTGCGTCGCCGGCGCGTGGCAGTTCGTCAGCCAGCCGGAGTTCGCTCCGTGGATTAAAACCCTCGTCGGCGAGAAGAGCCGCCCCGGCCGCCTCTCGCAGCCCGCGCTGGAGACGCTCGCCATCATCGCCTACCGCCAGCCGCTCACGCGCGCGGAGATGGAGCAGATTCGCGGCGTGGCCGTGGACGGCGTGATGCAAACGCTTTTGGAGCGCGGCATCGTCGAGCAGGTCGGCCGCGCCGAAGTCGTGGGCCGCCCCGTGCTCTACGGCACCACGCCGGCGTTCCTTGAATACTTCGGTCTGCGTGGCCTCGAAGACCTCCCCGCCGCCGATGAGTTGCGCAAGATTCCCGTCAAGAAACCCGAGGCACTCCTCACCGTCGAACCCGGCCTCGCCACTGCACCGCCGGAGCAACTGGCATTGCAGGAAGTGACCCCGCGCGAGTCGGCTCCAACCGAAGCTGTGGCTAAGGAGCCGCGCACAAGCTCTCCCGCTGCACCGCCCGCAGACCCGTCCGCTTGGACTTGAGCATCTCGCCATGACCATTCCCGAACATCGCAAGGCCATTGATACCCTCGACGCCAAGCTCGTCGCCCTGTTGAACGAGCGCACCAAGCACGTCCTCGGCATCGGCGAAATCAAGCGCAAGGCCGGCGAGGAAATCTACGTCCCGTCCCGCGAACGCCAGGTCTTCCAGCGCATCCTCAAGAAGAACACCGGCCCCATCACCGACGCCTCGCTCCGCGCCATCTACCGCGAAATCATGTCCAGCGCGCTCGCGCTTGAAAAGTCCATGACCATCGCCTACCTCGGCCCGGAGGCGACCTTCACGCACCAAGCCGCCATCCAGCGCTTCGGCTCCAGCCTGCTTTATGCGGCGCAGAAGACCATTGCCGATGTCTTCAACGAAGTCGCCAAAGGCCGCGCCGACTACGGCGTCGTGCCCGTCGAGAACTCCACCGAAGGCGTCGTCACGCACACGCTCGACATGTTCGTGGACAGCGACCTGAAGATTGTTTCCCAAATCGTCCTGCCCATCTCGCATTGCCTCGTCAGCAAGTCCGGTCGCGTGCACATCAAGAAACTCTACGTCCACCCGCAGTCGCTCGCGCAATGCCGCGCATGGGTCCACAAGAACCTCGCCGGCGCGGAAATTGTCGAGACCTCCTCCAACGCCCGTAGCGCCGAATTGTCCGCGAAGGAAAGGCATTCCGCTGCTATCGCCGGCCTGCTCGCCGCCGAGAAATACGGCGTGCCCGTGCTGGAGCACGACATTCAGGACAACGCCGCCAACGCCACGCGCTTCCTCGTGCTGGGCCGCAAGTGCAGCCCGCCCACTGGCCACGACCGCACCAGTCTCATGTTCAGCATCGCGGACGAGGTCGGCGCCCTGCACCGCGCGCTCGCGCCCTTCCGCAAGTTCCGCCTCAACATGACCAAGATTGAGAGCCGCCCCAGCAAGCGCCGCGCGTGGGAGTATTTCTTCTTCGTGGACTGTGACGGCCACTCCAACGACACGAAAGTGGCGAAAGCCATCGCCCAACTCGGCACGCAATGCAGCTTCGTGAAGGTGCTCGGCTCCTACCCGAACGCGGAGTAGTGGGGCAGGCGTCCCGCCTGTCTTCCCGGGCGTCTCGCCCGCGAACAACTCAAGGCGGTGCAAACGCGAGCGACATCACTGCGTCCGCCCCAATCCAACACACGCAATGAAACTGCGGCTGATGTAGAAACCGCCCCGAGAAAACTCCGTCGCCTGTCAGCTCAATTTCCCGCAGCGCTAGCGACTCCCACTTACACGCCAGCCCGCAGCCCAGCGCCTTGCCCAGCGATTCGCGCGCCGTCCACAGCAGCAGCAACGCCGTCGCCTCCGGCAGTGAAGTGACCTTCAACCAAGCCTCTTCCTCCGCCGACAACGGCACGCCCTTGCGCACCGTCTCAGCTCGTCGGTCGTCTATCAGTTCCAAGTCCAGCCCGACCCGCTCGCCAGCCGCGAACGCCACCGCTACGCCCAGCCCATTCACATGGCTGAGGCTGACGCCGAGTGCCGGCGACTTGCAGCCGCCGTCGGTCGCTCCCATCGCGAGTGAAGGCGGCGACTGCAAATCACCGGCACGCACCACTGGTTCGCCGCGCTCACCGTTCCCGATTTCAAAGGACCGCAGCCGCTGCGCCAGTGCTTCTGCCTCTCCCCCACCGGGGGAGAGGGCCGGGGTGAGGGGGCTGCTTGCGCCAAGCGCGGGGGCTGCCTCAGCGCCCGCCGCCAACGCCAGTTTCCCCGCGAGCCTGCCCAGTGTGAAATTCTCCCGTGGCTGCCCAAACTTGAACGCGCCCGCCCGCGTGCTATCTGCGGTAGTCAAAAAAGAATCCACCGGCAACTCCATCAAGTCAGCAGCGTTCGCGCTGGCAAACCACACTGGCGAGGTCAGCCCTGCCAGTTGTAGTCGCACCGCCCGCCCAGTCAGCGGGCGCGGTGCGAAGAGGGTTTGCCAGTCGGGAAACATCAGCCGCCTTGTTTTAAGTGTTCCGCCAGCCGCCGCAACCCTTCCTCCGTCGTCACCTTCGGGACGTAGCCGAAGTCGCGCTTCGCCGCCGAGATGTCGAACCAGTGCGCCGTGGACATCTCGCGCACCACAAAGCGCGTCAGCCGCGGCTCGCGCTCGCTGCCCGTCACGCGGGAGAACGTCTCGAAGCCCCACGCGAGCGCCATCGCGACCGGCACCGGCACGCTGCGTGTCACGGGTGGCAGACCGGCCGCCGCGAGCATCCGGTTCACCATGTCCCACAGCTCAACCGGCTCGCCGTTTGAGATGAAGTAAGCTTTGCCCGCGCAGGTCGCGGCCGGCGCGAGCACGTCCGCTGCCAGTAGGTGCGCGTCCGCCGCGTTCTCGATGAACACGCTGTCCACAAGCTTGCTCTGCGTTCCGATGCGGCGGAGCTGACCGGCCTTCGCCCGCGCGATGAGGCGCGGCAGCAGGTGGTTGTCGCCCGGCCCCCAGATGAGATGCGGACGCAACGCAACGGTCGCGAGCGTCGGTGAGTTGGCCTTGAGCACGAGTTGCTCCGCCAGCGCCTTCGTGTGCGGGTAATGCGCCTCGAAGTGCGGCGGATACGGCATGGCTTCATCCACGCCCGCCATGTCCCGCCCATCGAAGACCACGCTTGGCGAACTGGTGTGGACCAGTCGCCGGATGCCGTGCGCGCGGCAAGCGGCCAGGACGTTCTCCGTGCCCAACACGTTCGCCCGGTGATAGTCCTCGTAAGCTCCCCAGAGGCCCGCCTTCGCCGCGACGTGGAAGATGATGTCGCAGCCGCGCGCCGCTGCGGATACCACCGACGTATCAGCGATGTCCCCACGCACGTGCTCCGCGCCCAGTTCGCGCAGCGCTGGATGGTCCTGCCGCGACAAGCTCCGCACCGTGTCACCCCGTGCCCGCAGCGCCCGCACAATGGCAAGCCCGAGAAAACCACCGCCGCCAGTGACGAGTGTGTTCATCCGAGCTGCTCCTTCGCCCACCCGGCGAGTTGCTCGCGGAAGATTTTTGCGTTGTGCCGGATGTCCACGGGGAACGCGGGGTGGAACAGCACGGTGCGGATGGTCTGCGTGTGCGGGAACCTCGCGGCCAACGCCAGCAGTTCCGCTCGCAGTTTCGCCTCGTCCTGCCCGCGCGCCTCGGCTTCCAGCTCGATGCAGATGACTGGCTCCACGTCACCCGCGCGCGGCACGCCCACGAGCGCAGAGCGGAAGACGGCCGGGTGCGTGTTGAAGATGGCCTCGCAGGTAATAGTGAAGAGCGTCCCAGCGCTTGTGATGACGCGCTGTGACTTGCGTCCGCAAAACCAGATGCGTCCACGTTCGTCCAGGTAACCCACGTCGCCCATGCGGTGGAAGAACTTGCCGTCAGAGGCGGGAATCTTCGCCTGCGTGGTGGAGGCCGGGCGGTTGAAGTAGCTCCGGGTCGCATGCGGGGCTTGCACGGCGATTTCGCCTATCTCACCGCGCGGAAGTTCGAGGTCATCGCTCCATGTGGCGATGGCTTCGTCGGTGATGCGGATGATTTTAACGGTGAGACCGGGCACGGGAAGGCCGACGCAGACGCCTTTGCCCAACTCGGTTTGAGCGCGCGTCTCGCCGAGGATTTCGTCGCTGCCGATGCTGGCGACGGGCAGGGATTCCGTTGCGCCGTAGGGGGTGAAGACTTGCGCGCCGGGCGGGAGCATCGCGGCGAAACGCGCGAGCGCCTTTGCCGGCACGGGCGCGCCGGCGGAGATGGCGCGGCGGAGTGTGGGGAGCTTGACCCCGTGCGTCTCGCCGTGGCGGCCGAGGCGGTTGATGACCGCCGGCGAGCCGAACATGTTCGTCACGCCGAAGCGCTCGATGGCGGCGGTGATAATAAACGGGTCCACCTGCGCGGGGCGGGTGAAGTCCATCTCGGGCAGCACCTCGGTCATGCCCAGCGCGGGTCCGAACAGCGCGAACAGCGGAAACGTGGGCAGGTCAATCTCATCAGGCTGGATGCCGTAGAGCGCGCGGATGTGCTCGACCTGCGCAGTGAAAATCTCGTGGGTGTAAACCACGCCCTTCGGCCGCCCAGTGCTGCCGCTGGTGAAAAGGATGGCGGCAGTCTCGTCCGGCGTGGGAATGACGGGGGAGAAAGTTTCCCCCCTAGCTCCGAGCGAGCGTGCCTGCTCCAGCGTGTGTCCACCCCAGAACCATCTCGTTCCCACCGTGACGGGAATCGAAACCGACGGTGCCCAGCCCAGCAGCACGCGCGCGGCTTGGGCCTTGGAAATGCCGATGAACGCCTGCGGTTCGGCCTCGGCGAGACAGTTGGCGAAATTGCTCAAGCCGATGCCGGGGTCAATCAGCACGGGCACCGCTCCGAGCTTGAACAGCGCGAAGGTCAGCGCGAAGAAGTCAAGGCTCGGCGGCACGAGCAGCACAGCGCGGGTGCCGCGCCGGATGCCGATGCGCTCGAAGCCGCGCGCCATCTGGCTGCTCACCGCGTCGAGTTCGCGGAAGGTGTATTGCGTGTAGTGGACGCCCTGCGCGTCGCGGCGGGCAGGGAACAGCACGGCGGGCCGGGCCGGCTGCCGCTCCGCCATCACGGCGAGGTGCGAGGCGATGTTGGCTGTGACCGTGGCAGACACGTTCACGCCTTGACCGGGTGCTTGGCGAAGAACTGCTTCACCAGTGTGAGGATTTCGTCCGGCTTGTCTTCGAGCACGAGGTGGCCCGCGTCGGGGAAGCGGTGGACTTCGGCTGGCGGCAGGAGGCGCTTCCACTCGGCGAGGAAGTGGTCGTCAAAGACCCAGTCCTTCGCGCCCCAGCAGATGAGCGTGGGTGTGTGCTGGAATTGCGCGAGCTTGCCCTGCACTTCGCTGACGAGCGCGTGCGTCGGGTGCTCCGGCGTGAGCGGGATGTCCTGCACGAAGCGGAGCTGCGCGAGGCGGCTGGACTTTGCGGCGTGAGGTGTCAGGTAGGCGTCGCGCTCGACGGTCGAGAGCTGGCGTGTGGCCACGCCCCAGCGCGTGACGAGGCGGACAAAGAGTCCGGTCTTGCGGATGAGGAGTGCGTCGAGCGGCGTGTTGCGGCAGACCCAGAGCGAGGGCGGGAGCTTCTTGGTTTTGGGCAGGTGGAAGGCACCGGTATTCAGCAGCACGAGCCGCGCGATGCGTTCCGGGTGCCGCGTGGCGTAGGTCATGCCAATCATCCCGCCCCAGTCGTGCAGCACGAGCGTGAACTTCGGCGGCAGCTTCAGGTGTTCGATGAGCGCTTCGAGGTCGCGCACGCGGCGTTCGAGCGTGAATTCGTAGTGTGCGTCATCGGGCTTGTCGGAGAAGCCGCAGCCGATGTGGTCGGGCGCGATGACGCGGCACTGCCTGCGCAAGCCGAGCACGAGTTTGCGATAGTAGAAAGACCACGTCGGATTCCCGTGCAGCATCACGACCGCCTCGCCGCTGCCCTCGTCGAGGTAGTGCATGGCAATGCCGTCGCGGTCGAGCGTGTGGCCGACAAAGGGGTAGTGTTCGCGGCGGAAGTTCACGGGGCGGGAGGAGTAGCTGGGGTGTGGCTCATGTTCACCATTCGAGTCCCATCATCAAACAGGTTAAGCCGCTGCCGATGCCGAGGAAGGCGGTGCGCTGGCCGGGTTTCAAGACGCCCCGTTCGGCAGCGATGGCGGCGGTCACGGGCAGCGCTGCGGTGCCCATGTTGCCGAGGTAGCGGAACGTCGTGTAGTCCTTTTCACGCGGCACGCCGATGGATTTTAGAATCGCATCCTGATGCCCGCTGCCGACTTGGTGGCAAATCACTCGGTCTACATCCGTTGCATTCCAGTTCATCGCGTCGAGGAAGCGACTCCAAGTCTGCTGGCCCAGCGCGACGCCGTTCTTCAACACTGCGACGGAGTCGGTGACCATGAACTGTTCGTGCAAGCCTTCAGCGTTGGGCTTGATGCCCCAACGACAAAGATGGTGAAACTCTGGCGCGACTTCGGACACCGCGCCTAGCAGACGATGCGTCCGCAAGTTCGGGAAGGAACCATCCGTGAGCAGCACCGCGATCGCGCCGGAGCCGCCGGTGAACGTGGCGAGCGCGGGGGCGAACTCGTCCATGCCGCCGGTGCCATTGAGCATCCGCACGAGGGCAATCTCGTTAATCTCCCGCGCGCTTTCGCACGAGACGACGAGGCCGGCTCGGATTTGGTTTAGCTCAATGCGGTTGGCGACTTCAATCATCCCGTTGAGCACGCCGAGGCAGGCGTTGCTCAGGTCATACACCCACGCGCCGCCGCGTAGGCCGATCCCGTCCGCGACCGCGCAGGCGGTGGCCGGCTCGAAGTTTTCGCGGCACACGCCGCAGTAGAGGAGCATCCCGAGGTCGCTCGCGCTGAGGCCCGCCTTCGCCAACGCCTTGCGCGCGGCGGCTGTCGCGCCTTGCGAAAGCGGCGTGTTAGGCTGCCACCAGCGGCGCTCCGTGATGCCGGTCCAGACTTCGAGTTGGCCGGGTTGGAGATTCAGGCGCGAGTAAGCGGGTGCGAGGCGTTCCTCCAGTTCAGCCGTGGTGACCACGACCGGTCCCAGCTCGTAGCCGAGTGCGGAGACGAACACGCGTTGGTATTTGGGCATCATGTTACGCGGAGACGGAGGGAGACACGGATTGCACGGATTGGCACTGATTGAAAACCGGCTGAAAACACGTCGCGCCGAGTGCGCTGCTTCCATCCGTGAAAACCCGTGCAATCCGTGTCCAAAAAAATGCCTCTCGTAAGCGTCTTCATTCGCTCACCCCGCGCACGACGAAGTTCTTCATCCCATAAATCACGCGGCCATCCACGCACAGGAAGCCCTCGCCCGTCAGCGTGCGCGTCGCGTCGTCTACGGCGGTCACAACGGCCTCGACGGTCACGAGCACGTCGCGCGGGATGACCTGGCCGCGATAGGTCCACTCGTGCTGCGTGTTGGTTGCGACTGCTTCCCAGCGCGTGCCGGGAGCGTGGCCCCAGCGCTGGACGGCGGCGAACTTGAGCAGTTGCAGGAACGACTCCAGACCGAGCGAGCCGGGCACGACGGGGTCTTGGTAGAAGTGCGCCTGGAAGAACCACTCGTCGGCGTTCACGCGCTTCGTGCCACGGATGAAGCCGAGTCCCTTCGGCCCGCCATCGGCGACGAACACGGTGATGTCGTCCACCATCCGCAGCATCGTGTCGGCGAATGGCGCGGTGGTCGGATACCGCAGTGCCTTCGCGCGCGCCAGTTCAGCGGCGCTTGGCTGATACAGCTTCGCGCCCTTGATGCCTTCCTGTTTTTCAAGAGCGGCCTTCGGGAAGAAGCCGAAGTAGGTATCGCCGCGATAAATCTTCTCCGCACCCGCCCACACCTCGAACTCGAACCACTGGATGATCATCCCCGCCGAACTGGAGAGCCGCGTGTTCTTGATGCGTGTGGTGAGCGTGCCGACGCCCGGCCGCACGGGCGCGAACTGCGTGCCGGTGCCGCCGAGGTTGCGGTAGGAGAGGTCATCGCTGCTCGTGAGCGCGGAGCCGAGGTAGCCGGAGAGCCAGCCGCAGGGTTGCAACGCGATTTCCAGCAGGATGGCGAACGGCATGTCGCCCTGGCGGTTCGCGGCGAAATACCACTCGCCCGGCGGCACATCGTAATCCGCCGCCACCTCGCCGCCCGCGACCATCTTGAACGCCTCGCACCCGCGAATCTCCGTGACACGGTCGAGGAACTGATACGGCGCACGCGGCAGCCGCGCGATGCGACGCGACGCACCCGCGTCGAAAATGCGGTAAGGCTTGCCGAAGGCGTCGGAGGGATTGCCGCTGGAGAATGCCGTGATGCGCTCCGGGCCGTAGAGAGCGGACTTCGTAGCCGCCGACGTGAGGAGGTGGACTGGTTGAAGCTCGTCACGTTCTCCCTCACCCAGGCCCTCTCCCGCTGGGAGAGGGAGCGACGCACCCCGCGCTGGGCCAGAGCCGAGCGCGTTGGAACTGCGAGACGCGCTCGTGGCTGTCCCCTCTCCCAGCGGGAGAGGGTTAAGGTGAGGGAGGACGGCGCGAACCGACATAGCCCCGCTCTGCCCCCGCGCCACCGCCCAGTTCGCCCGCAACTCCTCTCGCGTCACGCCCGTGTAGCGCAGGCTCATGTTGCTGATTTCCACGATGGCTTTCCCATCCGCATACATCAGCGCGTCCGCGATGACATACGGCTCCGGCCCGTAGCCGATTTCCCGAATCTCAATCTCGTAAGTCACCCGCTTCGTCGTCTCCAGCACCTGCCCGCGACACTTGAGCTGGCCCACGACGCCCGGCACCGGCTCCAGCGCCACGCCCGTCCGCGCCTCGACCACCCAGCCCAGCCGCAGCAGATGCACGCGCAACGTGTGCAGGCAGCACTCATACATCAACGTGCCCGGCATCACGCGGTCGTCCACGAAATGGCAGGTGATGAACCAGTCGTCGGGATGAATGTCCGCCTCGCCGCGAATCAGCCCGAGGCCGAACCGCCCGCCGCTCGGTTCCAGCGTTTCAATGCGATGCACCAGCCGCATCCGCCCGCCGGGCAGCGTCACGGGCTTTGCGAGCTTCAGCCCGGCGAACTTCTCTCCGAAGCATTTGACCAAGTCGCCTTCGCGCAACGCATCGAGTTGCTCCGCCGAATACGACTCGACCGCCATCGGCACGAAGTCTTCCCATTCGGCGGGACGCTTGCCGGGCTGCGGCTTGAGTTGCAGCGCGGTGCGGACGACGCCCTTGCCCGCCGCCAGATCCTGCGGCGTGAAAAAGCCCGCGCAGCCCTCGGTCATCGTGAGCAGCGGTTGGCCGTTGACGGTGGACTCGAAGTTGAACTTGAAAAGCCACACGCCGCTCTGCTGGAAAAAACGCTCGATGCGGATGTCGTAGCGAATCACCTCGCCCGGGCCCGGCAGGCTGCGATGGAAACAAACCTTTGCGTCGAGCAGCCGATACATCGCCAGCCCGCGCGTCTCGAAATCAATGCCTAGGAAGCCGGAGAGAAACAGGTCGGCCTGCCCGGCCTCGACCGCGATGCACGTCGGGATGCGTCCGCAGTCGAGATACCAAGCGCCCGCCTTGATGTCGTGTTCGGTCACGACGCGCCCGTGCGTCATCGAGCGCGGCTCGCCCTCGATGGCCGTGATGCGGTCCACGAGCTGGAGCGGTGCGTCGGGCAGGCGCACGCGCGTCGGGAAGGAATCCGCCTCGGCGAACGTCGTGCCCAGTGCGTTGCCAATCTTACCGATGGCGAACTCGAAGCACTGCTCGCGCGTGAGCGAACGGGGGACGGTGGCGGGTGGCTGAGGAGCGCCGAGCATTGCTCGGCCAGAATTGCCACCGCCGGTGCCGAGCGATGCTGGCCGCTCCACGTCGCCTTTCCCCTCACCCCGGCCCTCGCCCTCAGGGAGAGGGAGCGACGCACCCCGCGCTGGGCCGGAGCCGAGCGCGCTCGAACCACGAAGCGCATCAGCAGCTGTCCCCTCTCACCAAGGGAGAGGGTTAGGGTGAGGGGAAAGGGCGCTCACTTTATTTCCACCGCCTTCCCCTCCTGCCGCGCGTCCCACCAAATCCAACTGCGTCTGCACCGCCTCGGACAGCGTCTTGAACACGCCCTCCGAGAACGCCAGGTAAGCCTCGTGTGCCTGCAAGGTCGTCGCCTGCGCCTGTGCCATCGCGGTGAGCAACTCGGCTTCGAATGGGTCGGCTGGCAAGCCGCTCGCAAGGGCGGGTGCGCTGGTGCGAACTCCGTGCCCTTTCCCCTCACCCCGGCCCTCTTCCTCCGGGAGAGGGAGGACCGCATCCCGCGATGGGCTGAAGCCGGACGCGTTCGGACTCACGGCAATCTGGCTACCTTTCTCCCTCTCCCCGGGGGAGAGGGCCGGGGTGAGGGGGAACGCCCTGCCCGCCTGCAATGCCGTCGGCGATTCGGAACGTGTCGCCGAAGACTCCCCGCCGAACTCAACACTACTTTGAGGTGGTAGTGCCGGCGGCACGATGGGCGCACCGGTGATGGGGATGATGACGAGTTTGCCCGTTGGCTCCGGCGCGGCTGCTTCTTCCACTGCGCCATACAGCGGTTCCAAGTTCACCGGCAAGCCCTCCGCCCATAGCGCGCCGGCCACGCGGAGCACATCCAGCAACGGCTCCTTCGCCGACACGCACAGCGAGCGGGCGACGTGCGGCTGGCCTTCCAAAATCTGCCCAATCATCCGTGAGCAGGAAGCGCCCGGGCCCATCTCGATGAAGAACCGGACGCCGTCCTTGTAAGCGGTGCGGATGACGCGCGGGAAATTAATCGTGCCGCTGGCTTGCGCGACGATGGCATCCGCCGCCGACTCGCGGTCGGGCACGTAGCTGCGGCCCCAGCCACCGCTGTAAAACGTCACGCCAGCCGGCGGGGTGGTGGGGAAGCGATGCAGCTCGCGATACGGGGCGAGCACTGGCTTCAGTAAGTCACAGTGGACGGTGCTCACGCCCTCGAGCGCGAAGAAGTGGCAGCCGAGCTTCGCGACGAGCGAACGCACTTGCTTCACGTCGCCGCCGATGACGCATTCGCTCGGCGTGTTGATGATGAGGATGTAGGTGCGCGCCAGGCCGGCCATCGCGGCGCGGACTTCCTCGGCGGGACGGTCCACGAGGCCGGCGAGCCATGCGACGCTTTGCTTCGCGGGAGTTTTCCACGCGCGCCGGAGGGCCGCGGGTTCGCCGGTCAGGTCTTTGGTGAAGAGCGTCGAGGCCGTGACGCGGGCGAGCATTTCATCTCGGCCCGTCCAAGCGCGCAGGGCGAAGAGGCTCGTGCTCTCGCCGAGGCTGTAGCCGAGCGCGGCGTCCGGCTTGAGGCCGAGCGAAACCGCGATGTCGCTGACGAATGCGCCGAGCGCGACTTGGCCGCAGATGGACGCGCGCTGGTCGGTGACGGGGGCGGTGGCGTTCCAGAACTGCGCGGCGAACATCTGGCTGGCGAGGCGTTCGTTCTCGCAGTCTTGCGCGCGGAGGACCTCGGGGAAGAGCAGGCCCAGCTCGCGCCCCATGTCGGCGAAGTGATTACCCGCGCCGGGGAAGACAAAGGCGACTTTGCCGGACTCACGCTCGCTCGGTGGCGTGTAGAAGAGGCGGTCTCGGTCGCGGTGATCAAGAATTGCTGCTTTGATATCGCGAACAGCGTTTTCCGCTGCGTCGAGCAAGCGAGCGAGCTGCGCGCGGTCCTGCGCGATGAAGGCGAGCGTGTGGAGAGGGGCGGGCGAGGGCGCGACAGCGTCTTGGAGTGCGGTAGTCCTCTGCCGCTTTTCGAGGCCGTCCGAAAGCGCCAGAGGGCTGGAGCAGTCCAAGACCTCGCGGAGGCATCGGCGGGCGAGCGTGTCGAGCGACGCGTGTGGTGAGTTCGCGGCGAGGCGGCGGAGTGAGTCGAGTTGGGCGAGCAGCGCGGTCGTGTCAGCGGCGGCGAAGGTGAAGACGGCTTCGTCACGGTTGGTGGCGGCCGACGTGAGGAGGCTCTGACTGTTCGGCCTCTCATTAGCACCGGGCTTCAGCCCGGTGTTAGCGGCCTGCGATACGCGAGCCGTTTCAACGGCTTCTCGGCCGTCCGAAACCGTTGAAACGGTTCCGGACTCACACCGGGACGGAGACACCCGGCTGAAGCCGGGTGCTAATGAGAGGGGCGCTTCGTGGCCTTCAAGCACGCGTTCTCCCTCACCCCGGCCCTCTCCCGCTGGGGGAGGGAGAGACGCATCCCGCGCTGGGCCGGAGCCGAGCGCATCGGGACTCCGAGGCGGCTGCGTGGCTGTCCCCTCTCCCGTCGGGTGTGGGTTAGGGTGAGGGGGAACGGCTGTGACCTGCTTTGGCGCGCATTCCTCCAACACCCCACTCATCGCGTTGCCGGCTGCGCTGGTGGCGGTGATGGCGGCGCGGCGGGGGCCGTCGGCGCGGTCGCGGAGCCAGTGCTGTGGTGCCGGCGATTTGTAATCGCCGTCGGTGGCTTCCGATTGCAACGGAGGCGGCGACTGCAAGTAGCCGGCACGGGCGGGCAGCACTTCGGTGTGCAGGGCGAGTGCGGCTTTGGCCAAGTCCACGAGGCCGCTGGCGGCTCCGGTGTGGCCGACTTCGGCAATGGCGTTCGGAATTGAAGTGGCCGTAGCAAAGTCCGCTTCCGACAAGCTGCGAACGGAAGCGAGTTCAACAGAGTTCGCGGCACCCATTCCGCGAATGACGGCGTAGATGCGGTCGCCGTCGCGTTGTGCATCGTCGAGGCGTTTTAGGACGATGGCCACGGCTCCTTCGCCGGGAATGGCGTCCTTGTTCAAAGCGGTTTCAGCGAGGCGGGCGCGAAGGTCACCGGTGAGTTCCACGCCACCGGCGAGCGCGAGGTCGAGTTCGCCGCGTTGGAGGGCGCGCACGGCGATTTCGAGGGCGCTCAGGCCGCTGGTGTCTTCGCTGCACACGGTGTAGCTCTGGCCGCCGATGCGGAATTCCTTCGCGATGCGGCTGGCGTTGGTGCCGGCGAGCGCACCCATCGTGCGGTCGGCGTTGAGCGGCGGGTTGGCGGCCTCGACAACGCGGGCAGCCCACGCGGCTTGGTCTTGTTCGCTCAAGTCGGCGGGCAGGCGGTTGGCCCAGTCGCTGGCGCGGTCGAGCAGGGACCAGCGGCAGTGGAAGTCGGTCGTGCGGAGGTCGAGGCCGAGGCCGATGAAGACTCCGGTGCGGGTGGAGTCGGGGTCGGTCACGCGGGCGTCGGCGAGGGCGTCGCGGGCGACTTCGAGCATGAGGGCTTGCTGCGGGAGAAGCTCGGCGAGTTCGCGTGGCGGGATACGGTAGCGGCTGACGGGGATGGCGAGGTCGTCAACGAAGTAGCCGGGCTGCGCGGCGAGGGCTTCGGGATGAAGGCCGCGCCAATCGGGGCGGGCGGCGGGTTGGTTGTCGGGGTCAGCACCGAGGACGCGGGCGGTGAAGGAGCAGAGGTTCTTCCACGGGCCGATGTGCGTGCCGAGGCCGACGATGGCAATGGGCGCGGTCTCCGGGTAGGTGCCGACGTGAGGAGGCTCTGACTGAATTTCGGGTGGAGAAGTTAGAGACTCCTCACGTCGTCTCCTACGAGGTTCGGGCAGGCGCTCCGCTTGCCCGCACCACTCCTCGATCAGCACATGAGCATTGATGCCGCCGAAGCCGAAGCCGTTGATGGCGGCGCGGCGCGGGCGTCCGTCGGTGCGTTTCTCCCACGGCTGGCTTTGCGTGAGCGCGCGGAAGGGGCTTTGGGCGAGCGGGATTTTGTCGCTGGGCCGTTGGAAGTTGGCGACGGGCGGGAGGGTGTTGTGGCGGAGCGAGAGGAGAACTTTCAGCAAGCCCGCCGCACCCGCGCCGGTGAGCAGGTGGCCGACGTTGGCCTTCACTGCTCCGAGCGTGCATTGGCCGGGCTGCCACGGGCGGTCGGACCAGAGTTGGTTCAGGCTGCTGAATTCCACAGCGTCGCCGACGGGCGTGCCGGTGGCGTGGCACTCGATGAACTCGACGCTCTCGGGTTCCCAACCGGCGGCGGCGTAGGCGAGGCGAAGCGCGCGGAGCTGGCCTTCGCTGGCGGGGGAAAGGAGGTTGCCGTCGAGGTCGTTGCTCAGGCCGATGCCGCGGATGAGCGCGTGGATTTCGTCGCCGTCGCGTAGGGCGTCGGAGAGGCGTTTCAGGACGAAGACGCCCGCGCCTTCGCCGACGATGAGGCCGCTGGCGGCGGCATCGAAGGGCGTGCAACGGCCGGTGGTCGCGAGCGCGCGGAGCTGGGCGAAACCCATCTGTGTGTAGAGCGAGTCAGGGCGCGAGACGCCGCCGGCAAGCATGGCGTCAACGCGGCCGGCGTGGAGTTCGTCGCAGGCGAGCTTGAGGGCGTAGAGGGAGGAGGCGCACGCGGCGTCGAGCGTGCGGGTGCCGCCGCCGAGACCGAGGGCTTGCGCAAGGAGACCAGCGGGGAGACCGGCGACGTAGCGGTTGAGCGGGTTGGTTTTGAGAGCGGATGAAGTGCCGCTGCCAAAGGTCGCTCGCTCCAGCAGCGGCGTCAGGATTTCTTCGCAGAGCTTGGAGGAACTTTCCGTGGGCAACGCGATGTGGCCGAGGGTGACGCCGATGCGGGCGCGGTCGAGTGAATCGGTCTTCGCGCTGGCGAAGGCGTCGCGGCCAGCGGCGAGCAAGAGGTGGACGACGGGGTCGAGTTGCGCGAGGAGGTCGGGGTCAATCGCGAGGCCGGCGGGGTCGAGAGAGAAGCCTTCGATGAAGCAGGCGCGGTCAGTGTAGACGCGGTCGGGCGTGCCGGGCGTGGGGTGGAGGATGTCGGCGGGGTTGAGTCGCCAGCGTCCGGCGGGCGCGGGACGGCTGGTGTCGCGGCCGGTGGCGATGATTTGCCAGAACTCGTCGAGCGTGCACGCGCCGGGGAAGACGCCGCCCAGGCCGACGATGGCGATGGGTTCGCCGAAGGGGTTGGTGGCGCTCATGCGGGGGAGGCGATGGGCGCGGGGGAGTGGGGGTTAGTTCGGGTGGGCCGTTCTCCCTCACCCCGGCCCTCTCCCGCTGGGAGAGGGAGAAAGGCAGTCAGCGTTGGGTGGGAGCTGATGCGCTTGGTGGTTCGTGCGCTGCGGGGGGCGGTGGATGCGAGGCCCGCGCGGCGCAAGTGGCCCGCCCCCTCACCCCGGCCCTCTCCCCCGATGGGGGCGAGGGAGAAGAGGCGGCGGTGCGCTCGCTGTGTTGACTCAGCGCAGTTCACCTTCACGCGGGCAGGCTGTTTTGGCGGAAGGCTTCGCGGAGGTTGGCGTCCACGACGAACTCGTAGCCTTCGCCGAGCGCGACGAGGCCGCCGTTGCGGTCGAAGAATTGCAGGTCGGCCACGGCCACGGGCGTTTCCGCCGAGGTGATGCTCGCGACGACGCGGCTGCCGCCGGTCTTCGGGAAAGCGGCGAACTGGCGGAAGCTCCGCAACGCGCAGGGCAGCGACGG
>SXGR01241566.1_pt1 | contig 20709 bp, 16 predicted proteins | sample 3174711 | NCBI WGS metagenome assembly SXGR01 (sample SAMN11356860, study PRJNA531348) | freshwater metagenome | isolation source: freshwater sample F1-60 | place: China: Fuxian Lake, Yuxi | collected 2017-12-25 | reverse complement strand
ACACTACTTTTTTCAGTTCTAACATGTGCAATCGTTGTACATACAAGAATTCTCATGTTAAAGTTCAGTTGATTTCACCGCATAGGTTGCTTAACGACGACGACGATTCGGATTCTCCATCGGAGTCTAAGTATTATTTGCCTGATGAAGAAGAGGGAATTGTTAGCATTCGATGGAAGAATCTTCACACGGGTGACGAAAAGCTTTATAAAATCCAAACTGGAAATGGCTTAATGCTTCCATTAGATCCCGCACTAATTTGTGAGCATATGCCTTGGATGTCGGTTAGTCCGCGAGGAAAGTACATCATGCTGTGGTATGGTACTCTGATGTCAGATTACACGAACAAGATTCTCCGAGTCATTGTCATCGATACTGAGACTCAGGAATCGATGACCGGAACTCGTGAGGATTTTGGAGAGTACATTGACATTGTTCCAAAGAAGAATTATTATCATCCTTACTGTCTGATGCATGTTTATGACAATGGTCTTGTTCATGTTACGAACAGTGTTGAAAGTTTCGAAAATTATCTTTTCGATTTGAAGACAAAGACTATTGTTTATAATTTCGCTCCAGAAATTGAGGAGGTAGTTGACTATTGTTATGATTTCGATGGCTCTTTTTCAACCGCCACAGATTTGATCATTTGTAGTAGCTTTTACAATTCTGGTAATCAGAAGCGTGTTCCTAAACCTAACACTGTTTTTGTTTACAATTACGAAACAAAGGAATTGAAGAATGTAACAATGACGACGCAACAGCTATTAGATGTGATGAAGGAATCTAACGGGGAATAAAATTGATTTTTTTTAGAAAAAAATGAGGGAAATGCACTTCCTCAAACTTCCCACTCTCTTTCAAACTTTCCACCCTCTTTCCAACTTCCCACTCTCTTTCCAACTTCCCACTCTCTTTCAAACTTCCCACTCTCTTTCAAACTTCCTTTTTAACTCCTCTTTCATTAAAATGGGTCGCCATGTTTTCTTCAACGGTGAAATCTGTTTTTACCTTGCTGGATGGGTATCTTCCAAGTTTTTTGTTTTCCATGGAAAGTCTGTAGCTGAAATCATCCCTCTTTGTCGAAAGAAGTTGGCTCAAATGCACATGGGAATTCTTCTTGATAAGATTCCATTTGAGCATCCGCCGACTCCGAAGGCAGATGTCGGTTACCGTCGTGATAGTAACTGGTGGTTTGCAGTTGCTGAAGATGGTAGCTTCTTCCCTCCTGAACGACTTCATGTTGTTGAATACCACACAATGTTGGCATTTTACGAAACAATGTGTGGTATGCCTCGTCGTGGGATCATCACAATTGAAGATGGAGAATATGAGTATCCCGAACCAGATTCGGATGTTGACCCTGAAGATGTTGATTCTGAAATCGAAGCCATTCCTAACTCGGATGTTGACGCAGGTCAGTACTCTGATGATGAAAAGGAAGAAGCTGAACATTCTGGAGATTCAAGTGAAGACGATGAGCCAGGAAGTGGAGAAGTTCACGATGGCAACTCAACCACCGAATCTTATGACTCGGAAGACGATGATATCGAAGATTCTGTTGGGTAGGATAGTAGGATGATAGGATAGTAGGATGTTGGTAAAAATAAAAAGTATAATAAACCCCTAGGGGTTTATAAAAAACGCACTTTACAAGAGTGAATACGTATTCTGAATACTCTGAATACACTCTGAATACTCTGAATAGGTTTTTAATAATACTCAATTGAGTATTATTTATACATTCTCACGGTGCCTCCAAATGAAACACCGCAATCGAGGACAGTGAGTGAAGCATGTCATCATTGATTTGTCTGTAATGTAGTAGTTTTCCTTTCCTACATTAAGATAAACCAGATTCTTACATTTCCTTCCAATTTCACAGATTGATTCATCTGTGGCAAAAACACCATTTGAAACATCAAGATATTCAAGTTCGGAACATTTGTTTGCAATTTCCTCGATGCAATAATTGCCCAATCGACGACATCCTTGAAGAATAATTTTCTTCAACTTTGGACAATTTTGAATCATCTTCACAAAAGCATAGTCTGTAACACGAGGACACCATGACAAATCCAAGTAGATCAACTGAGAAAGAACAAAGTTGAAGAAAATGGGCGTATCACACATGTCATGATTCCATATAATTTGCTTGCATTTTTCTCCAAACAAATATTGGATTTTTTCCGCATGTTGTCGAAACCCTCCAATGGTGTCAAAGCTTGTTACACCGAAATCAATTGAAAAAGCTTCATCTGAAAGGCAAATGTTCCAATGAGAACATACAACCTTCATTTTGTTTCGCGAAACAAAAGTATCGTTCATAAACGTCAAAATATGACGAACAGTTTCGGGATGGAGTGAAGTCATTGTTGAGAGAAGGGTGAGAAGGGTGAGAAACGATGAAGAAAGGGAGGGAAAAAGAAACTAAAGATGTTTTTAGCTCCTTACTCGGAGAATTTTTCAATTTTTTTACCACCAGAAGTGTATGTAATTACAATAGACTTATGCGAATATCTTTTTTGTCAATGTTGTTTGAACACAAAAAAATTTATGGACGATTACCGAAAGAATCATTAAGCTAACAAAAACAAGAATAATATTCCATTTCATCCATTTTGCGAGAAGTATAGCAAGTATAACAGTGAGTATTAAATCGACTGCCGCGACTCCTAAAATTCGAAATTTATGAACACCTTCTCCAGGTTTTCCAAATATATTTGCATATTGACAGGGTTTCATTTAATTAGACAGTTATTATTCATTTATGCATATTTTTTCCCAAATTTCATCTCCATCCTTTGGCGTGGGACATACTCCAAGAGAACAAGCTTTATCCGGATAAGCTCTTGCTAACTTCCAATATTTGTCTGATTGTTTCCTGAATAACCGAGTACAATCTGGATTGCTTAAACAAGATTGTTTAGCTTCTTCTAAGTCATAATGAACTTCATTATTCAAAACTAATGCGTTATCTTTGAAATGATTATTTCCCATTCTACATGTTTGAACAGGATTATGAGTAACTGCTCCAGCGGTGTATTGAGTTGATAAAGGACATCCCGAAAATGATGTATTATCACTCGCCATTAACCACAACCTCGCACATTCTCCATCTGTGGTATTTGCTAAAGGATTCATGTATACTGCCGATCCATCATGTGAAACTTGAGCACATCGATGAGCTGTTCCAGAAGAATTAGGATTTAAATCATTATTCGGAACATTAACATTTGGACAATTAATATCAACTAATTCTCCATTTGTTGTTATTGCCCATCGTTGAAAATCTTTATTCGAACCTCCATTGTAATTTCCGATATTTAATAATGATAAATCCTGATTACTATTACAGCCATATGGGTCATTAGGATTAGGATTATTTGTAGATGCAACTGTTAAACATAAGTTTGAACCACCGACTACGAGAGGATTTGTCAGATTATTCGGATCAGCTAAACAAAGAGTATGATTTGGTTGATCATAAATCCAGTCAGCCCACATATTAGTTCCGATAGCAGAAAATCTCGGATCAAATCCTGTTGGAACATTAAATCCTTGACGATTATCGAAAGGGAGAACTAAGTTATTTCCAGAAGTATTTATTTTAATCTTTGTAACACATTTTTCAGAATTACAACTTGCTCCTCCAAGTATGTTAGAACATGAACATGAACCATCTGCATTTGCCTTACCATTTCCATTACATGTTTGTGCATCAGTATATTGGCAATTTGCGCCTGTTGCCCCATTTTCACATTGGCAATAGTAATGTTCATTTGTACATCCGTCAGTATTACACTGTTCAGGATAGCCATTATTTGAACATGTTTCACGAGAAAATTGGCAAGTTATACCAGCAAATCCTTGAGGACATACACATTTACCATGTTGAAGAAGTTCTGTAGCTGTTGGAGGACCAAAATAAGAATCTGAACGAGGAAGTATATTACTTCCTGTAGAATGAAATTCAAATGAACCTCCATTTTGACAAGGATTATCCGATGCGCAATGCCATTGATTTACTTCTTCATTATCGGTATTAAAGAGAGTGAATATTTTTGGATCTGTGCCATGGAAAGTAGTTGGAATTTGAATTAAATCATATGAATTTCCCGAAGCAGAGCCATTAATTAAAACATTTGGATTGTTAATCTTTGAACGAATCTCCTTTCCTGCAATATAAGAAGCTGTAGTATCCCTGCATCTGTCATTACGAACAGTGGGGTAAAATGGAGTTGTACCATCCTTAAAATAAACTGTATCATTTCCAATAGCTGTGCCTGGATATGGCCAGCCACTGATCTCGAAGAGTTGACAGATTGAAGTTCCTACACTGCTTGGACAAACCCATGACCAATCTGAAGAACGATTTGATTCTCCTCCACAGGTTGAAATATCAAAACACCTCGCATCTACACCACATGTAGTAGCAGACGATCCGCATAAATCAGGATATTCCGAATGATTTACACATTTCCATGCAAAATTAGTTGTATTATCACACACAGCTTTCTTATCACTTGAACATACCTGTTTATAGTTTAAATTACACGCATTTTGATAACTCCATTTACCTGTTTCACAAAGCCATACAGGTATTACCCATGGAGCAGATGGATCTGATACATCTTCAAAATGTCCGTCAACGTATTTATGTTTGGAATCAGGAGGAGGAGCAGTACTTACATCGGGAGGAGGATGTTCAAGAGTATTACAAGGATTTTCAGGGCAAGTCCATTTATATTCTCCTCCCGAACTTCCTGTCACTCCCGAACTTCCTGTCACTCCCTTGCATACAGCATTTCCATCAGTACAATAAGTTGGCTGAGCACCTTGACACTTCCATTCACATTGTTGTTCAAATTTGTCTCCTACACGAACACATTTTGATTCTTGATTATCTGAGCAATCTCCTCGAGGAGAGTCTTTACAATTCGATACACATGTATAAACTCCGTTATTACAAATAGCTGTTGTCGTTGGATCAGGGCAGATAGTTTCAGGATCTCCGAAACATGTGACACACTTTCCAGCAATACATGATTTATATGGAGCGCAACATTCCGCACTTGTTGAACACTTTCCATTACTACAAGAGGAAGGCTGATTGATAACAAAAAGAGTTGGATAATCTAAGCATTTCTTCCAAATTAATGTATGTGTATCATCAATTGAAACACAAAGTGAATAATCTGAGTTATAAATAGCACCCTGCTTTGTTAAAATAATTCCCTTTTTAATCTTTTGACCAAGAGATACATAAACGTTTGGTCCATTTGGAACCTGAATCGACTGAGTTTGTACACTTACTACATTGCCATTTGCATCTATTTGAGGAAAAAGGATCGAAAGATTGCTGATCCCATCCCATGACCAGAAACTTTTTGGAGTTGAACCCCAATTAGGTTTGTCTGTAGTTTCTTTTAACTGATTTTCTTCTGGTTCGATATAGCCGTATTTAGTTTCAAGAAAGAAGGAGGGAATTGCATCTACAGATTGAACAAGTTCGCAGATACCGCTACTCGAACATCCTAAATTTGAACAACAATCTGTATGATTTGCGCATTTGTCTCCTATTTTTAGACAACCTCCATTGTCTCCAGTTCCTCCGCCTCCTTTACTTCCCTTTTTACGAAATACAAACCAAAGAATAATCAGAATAACTACGATGAGAATAATTATTATCGATGTCTTACGAAGTGCCGGTTTCATTTATCACCGTATATAAAATATGTAGTTTCAATAAAATTCACGCGTGAATTTTATACTTAAACAAAAATGATTCAAACCAGGATTATTCCTTTGAAAATCAAATGGCATTTCTATACGATCTTTTTGATGTGAGTTTCATGGGAGGAATTGATACCCATGAACATTTTCAATACAATAACGGAAGTTATTCTCTTGATATTTGGTATAAGGATGGTTTAATTTGTCGAGATGATGATCTACCAGCATTAATTCATTCCAATGAATATGGTAAATTTGAACAGTGGTTTCAAGAAGGCTATTGTCACCGAGAAGCAGGTTTACCAGCATATATTCTCTACGACAAAGCTGGAAATATCACCCGAAAGCATTGGCTACTCAATGGTAAATATGATCGTCCAGATGATTTACCAACAATTGTCAATTACTATTCAAGCGGGAGACCGAAAATTAAGGCTTGGTGTACAGGTCTATTTTCAATGAGTAATGTTAAGCTTCATCGAGAGAATGGACCCGCTGTTATTGAATTTTCCGAGGATGGAGTTATTGAAAACGAAGAATGGTGGAAAAATGGTAAGAAAATTTTGAATATTCAACCACAGTTAGCGAGTGAAATCGGATGTGTTGGAGAGGTATGTCCTATCTCTACCGATGTATTCGAAGAAAACGATAAAGTTATTCGCTTAAATTGCAATCACGTCTTTAAAGAAATGGAAATTCGTCAATGGGTATCTGAGAGTAGTACTTGTCCCTGTTGTCGTAGGGAAATTTAATAGATAATAACCCTTGGGTTATTATCCTTATTCATGAGAACCCATCAATACTGGTTGAGGAGTCAAATTCTTATCTCTATTCCACAAAACATTACTACCAAAGTGAGACGCTAGAATCCTCCAATACATTCCCTGATATTCAATAATAATACCTTGACATGCAACTGTACAGAAGTATTCTTTGAAATGCTCGTATACTTGTTCATCTGTAAGTCCTTCCTTGAGTCCGTCCGAAATGAAAGAAGGCTTCTCAAGGATTTCTTGATCCGCAAGAAGAGCAATTCCAATTTTATCTACACCAGGAGTTGCTGAAAAATTCTTTCCAACAAGGTCGAGCGAATGATACATTGGCATTGACCAATCTAGACCATCTAGACTCTTACCTTCAATAAACTCTCGATCAATCTGTGAATACAATTCACGCCAAATTGCAGCCTCACCTCCATTTGAACCTTTTCCAAATGGAGCAGTACGTGGCTGAAACTTCAGAAAATAGCGATGAGTCCTCTGCCTTCCCTTGTAAACACTTGGATTCTTTGAAGTAGGAAGATGAATATAACCAGGCGGAGGAATTCCTTGAAACTTGTTCTTCTTGTCATCATACCTGCGATAAAGATCGTAACGTTGTTCATGTTCGTTAAAAATGAGCAATCCACTCCCGCCATCTACCTTTGTAAACCACCTTCCATGAAAGATAGCTTCACGAGCATTTTCTACCAAGCGAGGAACATAAGTGGTTTCATCGGCACTTTCAAAACAATGAGGCATATAACCTCCGAAATAAGATGCAATAGACATTTGAGAGAAAAAGGGGGCAAGGAGAGGAAAGAAGTACGGTAGTTTTACCTGATACATTGGTAAATATTTTCAATTTTATCAAACGTAAAACTGAAAATACATACATGAACATGTACACATAAAAATGCCAGAATCACCTGAAGTAAAACACTCTGTTGATATTCTCCGTAAATACCTACAAAATAAACATTTGTTGAAGATAAATATTATTGGAGGTAAATTTATTAAGACTCCTCCAGTTAACTTTGACAAACTTACATTTCCTTTAACATTTGACAATGTTCGTTGTAAAGGGAAAATGTTAATCTTTGATTTTAAGGATACTGAAATGAAAATGTTTGCAGGACTCGGAATGACTGGACAGTTTGTATTCTTTAAAGATAGCTATTCAGCTCTCGAATTCGAAATTGAAGAAATTTCTGAGAAAGAAGATTTAACTCTTGAATGTAAACTTTTCCATTTATACTTTAATGACATGCGTAGGTTTGGTAATGTTAGTTTTTCTACATTGGACGAATCAAGTCGAATTGCTCCAAGTATCTTAAGTTGTGAAGATACAAAAGAAATTTCACAAACAGAATTTATTTCTCGGGCAAAAGCCTTACAAAAAAGGACTTCAAGGGATATTACAAGTGTATTAATGGATCAAACAGAAAAAACAGGAGTTTGTTCTGGTATTGGTAATTACCTTGTTGCAGAAATCTTATATCACAGCGGTATTAATCCGTTTCGTAAATTTAAATCTTTATCTGAAGATGAACTTCTTCGAATTCATAAAAACTCATTGCAAATCGCGCTAAATTCCTTTAAACATCAAGGAATGACAATTAGTGATTTTATTTCTCCTGAGGGAAATGAAGGGAATTATCAAAATTTTTTGCATGTTTATTCCCGTAAAACAACTCCAGACGGTGATACAGTTGTTTCCGAAAAAGGTGGTCACGGGCGAACTATTTGGTGGGTACCGAGTAGGCAGGTGTGAGCAGGTGTGAGCAAGTGTAAACGGGTGTACGTGTTTATCTCGCCCGTCGATCTACATCTTCAGTTAAATCTTCAATACGTAAACGATTTTCATTTATAAGAGTGATAAAGTACTGAAATACGTCATTCATTAATTCATACCTCGGTCCCGATTGAATAACTTTACCAGAATGAAAAATAAGGAATGTTTGATACCTTTCTGTTATCTCTTCCTTTTTCCTATCTTTGGGTGAAAGCATCGAGATGTAATCTATCCACTTTGCCTTTGATGCATACCACTTTCCATTAAGATAACGATGTCTGACAAGTGGGAGTTCTTTCATACCTTCTACTTCAACTTTAGCGGTAACACCAGCATATTTTTTATCGTTCGGAATAATGTGAAAGTCAGTATCTTGATACAAAAACTCATGAACTTTCCTTTTGTTAATATTGAATCCTAAATTCATGTTAATGTTATTCATGACAGCATGATAAATAACTTTAGGATTTTCCCCTTCAGGAATTTGTACAACTTCTGGATGTTTTACACGAACGGCTTCAATGCCTTTCCAGATAGCGTGGATGGCAGTGTAAACTTGCTTTTCTTGACGGCATCCAGTAATTTGAATCTTACCCTGCGGGGGTAGCTTTAAAACAATAATCTTTCCAACATACATAACTACACTCAAAGAGTTACTAAAACATCCTGTGGATGCATTATCTTCTTTTCCATAGCCACGTACATGTACAATCTTAAATGGATCTTTATATTTAACTTGAAGAATACTTCCATTTGGGACGTTTAATTTAACATGAGCACGTTTATTTCCCATTAACGGATCATTTCCTAATTTTACAATAGGAAGGTATTGAAACAAACCAACATAATCGATTTTCCAATTTACTGCAGCAATGTAAGTAGTAGTATATCGTTGATACTTTTTAAAGTCGTTCGGAGATATTGTCTCAGGAAGTACAGTAGAAGAAGGTAGTGAAGGTAGAAATTCAGCGGAGGTCATATGTAATATAAAGAACAAGTTCTTTATATTGTTTCTACACTCAATAAGAGTTCACTTTTAAGTATTTTATGAGATCAATGCCCTGTTTTCCATCTGTCCATCTGTCCATCTGTCTATTTCCCTGACTACTCTTTTGAACGAATTTTTTTATATGCAGTTGCATTCGGTCGAATTTTTAATGAAGAAGATCTGATATGAAACAACTTCTGACAGCTTTGAAAACTCTTAAAAGGATTAGAAGGAAAGTGTTTTCGTAGCACTGTTTTAGTTACTGCATTTAACGACATTTTAAAGGCTTTATCTAAATCAACCCAGATAGCTTGATCAATTTCATCATTTGAAATTACTTTCGGGACTGGAAGATGACTGGTACATAGTTCAATAATAGTAATATTGTACTTAAGTACATCAATTGATCCAGTTACTTTATGAAAAGGGATATAACTAATTCCTGTTTCTTCTTCTAATTCCCTTTTCCAACAATCGTTGTTACACTCCCCTTTTTCTTTACATCCTTTAGGAAAGCTCCACATATTTGATAAGATTTGATGAACAAGTAAAACTTTTTTCCCGTTGTGAAGAAATACACCTGCACTAGTAGTTGTCATTTTATTTTTTGGCTAAATTCGGGGCTGTCTTTCAATTTTAAAAATGATAGTTCCTTTTTCGATTTTACAGTTTTTCCAAAATGTCAAGTTACATTACCAGTGTTGAAAAGTTTCTTTATGAACTATGCCCTAATTTTACCTCTTTGCAAAGAGGTATCGACTCTGAAATGGAAACTGTCGAAACTTTACTTGTTCAACCGACTAACCCAATCAAACCGAATGCATTTGGTTATATTCGGGTACAAGAATCAAACCCCCTTTTTCTTGAATTATCTAATTTTATTCAAGTTCGTGAGGTATTAACATCAAAATACACTTGCACTCCTGAAAAGAAAAATAAGATAGTAAAGGGTTATGTTCAATCGAAAAAGACGTGGGCAATTATTTCTATTTCTCTGTACTATCTGTTCAAGTATCGGAAGTCATCTTTTATTGTTGTTCGAAACAATATTGACGATTTTGTTCAAATCAAGAGTCGTATTACAGGTGTATTAGACTATCTTTTCTCACAGGGCGGTAGTGTTCTTCGGAAAGAGATTGAACATTTCTTTCACTACCTTGACGTCAATCGCGGAAGGAGTGCTACATCTCAAGAATTGGCTGATTCCTTTTTAGGGGTTGATCCTCGTATTTACGTCTGTATGAGGAATAGCACTGATTTACTTTCCTTGCATAACAACATGAAAGATGTTTCGGGTGATTTTTCCGTTATTATCGATGAAATCGATGATATTGATAACGGTCGGGATGCTGACTCTCAGTTGTATCTTGAAATGTTAAAAGAAAGGGCAGGGAGTATTTGGGGTGTAACTGCTACACCAATGACGAGTTTAATGAAAGAACAAGTGGAACGCGGTAATGTTTTTGTATTAAGTCGTCCTGAGTGGTATAAGGATATTCCAAATTTTGATTTTCGAGATTTACCACTCCCTGCTTCATATGCTACGAAAGTAGAACATGATCTCTTTGACTTCGATCCAAATTTGAAAGGTTATCTTGAAGATTTTGATTCCACACAGCCATTTGAATGTCCTTTCTGGAAACAATCTCATCCGCGAATTTCACTCATTCGAGTTGGCGCTGCAGTTGAACCTCAACTTCGAGTTGCATCTTACATTCAGAAAAATCACCCAGGAATTACTGTAATAACGTACAATGGAAGTGCATACGGTATTACTTTACGAGGTTGTGGAGTTCCAAAAGAAGGTTTCAAGGGAATTTCAAAGGCTGTTGACAATCATCATCTCTTTACAGGAATGCATATTTCTGAAGTGCTTGGTCTTCTTGAAAAGCGAGGAGTCTCTCTTCATCCTCGAATTGTAATTCTTGCTGGAAAAAAAGCGGATAGGGGTATTTCATTTGTGAGTAGTTCATTTGCAGACACTGAAAAGACGAATACAATTAAGTGGCATCTAACAGAACTTTACCTTGTAGTTGCAAAAACTACCACACAAAGCAATCTTCTTCAAATTGCAGGGCGATTATGTGGTGTTTTCCGAGATAATATTCCTTTAACAATCTTTAGTAATGCAGGAGAAGACATTATCAAAGCTTATTGGATACAAGATGAATTAATTGAACGAGCACGTGAAATTCAACATAACTCTCTTCTCATGAATGAATTGATTCCAGAAATTCCCATCTCGCGTGAGAAGTGTACAACACGGCGTATTACTTCTCTTGGAGTAGCATGCAATTTGACAAAGGTTTTTGAAGATTACGGTTGGGATTGGGAAGCCGAAGGCAAGACATATTCAGGCATGGAAATGAAATTTGGGGAAGGCAATCGTTCAAACGTTGTTAAACGCTCTCTTACCATTGAAGAGCTACAGTTTAATCGAGAAGTTTATCAACACATTCGAGAAATGAGGGGTCCTCTTTTACTTGATCCAGAAGAAGTTGTACGAATTACTCAAAAGATGTTTCCTTTGTGGGCAACTGCGAATACTAAAATTGCTCGGTTTATGCAGAATATTTGCCCTCGAAAGATCTATTCACGAAAAGAAATCGAAGAGGAATGTGCTGAATATGGTGTACGCTTAACTGACTGTTTCACGCGAGACGGACAATTGCGTACAAAGTATGGAAACCTTTTTAAGGTTTCCGGAAATAATTTCCAACTTTACCCAGAATTAGTTGAAGGTTTTGAAAAAGCTTTCAATGTATAATACCTCATGAGGTATGATACTTTTTACAAAGACTTTTTACTCTCTACAAAATGATACTTTTTATTAGTGCTTTTAGAACGTTTACACTCATTGAATTTCCGATTTGTTTCTTCATTTGAGTATTACTCACAACTTGATTCCAATTATCAGGTCGAAATCCTTGTAAAGATAACCTTTCACGTATATTTGCATATCTTCCTAATGGGACACACCATGTTCGTGAATCCGCTGCTATACAGGGACAAACTACATTTGAGTTGGGGTAATGATACTTTTTAAATGCGAAATCAACAAATATAGCATCTTTCGGTATTTTTTCTAACATTCCTGCATTGATAACATCTTGTCGAATCGGATCTTTATGAGTATCGGTATAATCGATATAATCACGAACGTGAAGTGTTAATGGAATAGGTTCTGGAAAGATAAATTCTTTTACCTGAATATCTTTTCGAATTCCAACAATAAAAAGTCTTTCTCTATTTTGGGGTATTCCGTAATCTTTTGTGTTAAGAATTTGATGATGAATTGAATATTTTGGAGAAAGTGTAGACAGTAATTCTTGAATAACTCTCCATGTGTCTCCATGAGTAAGTAAACCTTTCACATTTTCTAAGATAAAATACTTCGGGGTTTGTCGAGCAATATAATCAACACAGCTGTAAATCACAGTACCACGTGGATCTTTCATACCTTCTCTTTTTCCTGCAATACTAAAGGGTTGACAAGGGAATCCGCATACATATAAATCAACACTTGGAGCAGTTGCATTATCCCTTTGAACCATATTTTCGTATATTTGTTTAGTGGAATAATTTGATTGAATACTTTTTATACACCATTTGTCTATTTCGCTTGAAAAAAGATGGTCAATTTCTGTAAAAGGGAGTTCTCCCTCCTGTAAGAGTTGATGGAGAGCTTCAATCGGTGCTTCAATACCACTGCAATCTGTTCCAACTGTAAACATGTTTAATTAGGGTTGAGATAAGGTTTAAATAGGGTTTTTTCGAAAAATCCAAATAGGTATGCCCCTTTTTCCACGGACACAACAGTTAATTTGTTGAAGATATATAAGCGACTGCTTTACGAGGTACAACTGTACATCTTTGTGAAAAGTTGGTGAACGGAATGTTGAACCGATATGAATTGCAAGAATCCCATTTGGCTTTAAAAGAGATTCCATTTTCTTCAATACTGGAATCATCCAAGTAGTAAACCATTCGGTGTAATTCTTCTTTCCGTAGATACTTTGTGTTTTTTCTTCTGAATACACCTCAAAGTCAAAAAAAGGAGGAGAGGTAAAAATAAGATCATACACCTGATCTGTTTGAAATTCTTCAAAAGGTACAAGAGTAAACTTGAGTTTGTCAGTAGTGTCTAAGTCTGTTTTAATTTTTTGATACGAGTCAGTAAGATCAGAATTACAATCTACACCCTGATAAGTTAATACTTTTTTACTTCCAAGTGCTCCAATGCTTCGATCACCCCATCCGCTAAATGGATCGAGAACGTTACCGCCACATTCAGGTAAAAGATGATCATATACACATTTGCTTACCACTGGTGAAAAAGCTGTAGCTTCTTTACAAGTCAGATATAAAACTTCACGAAGGCTTTCATTGTCTGTCTTTCCAAAACGACGATACGCATCATCGTGAATCTTTTTCTTATATTTATTCCAGTACTGTAAAGGAGAATCGAGATTATAAATTCGAGCTTTTACACGAGACTTTTCAGTGTATAAGTCAGTAATAATATTGACTTTCTCATAAACACTCGGATCGCTAATTAACTGAACAGGATATTCCGCGCTTTCTTCACGAATGACTTCAATTAAATTTTCATTTGTTTGCAAATTTTGAAGGAGTACTAACGGATGTGTCTTTACAAATGTAGATTTATAAGGAAACATCTTTTACATAATGTGTAGCGTTTAAACCTCCTTTCTTACCTTTTCAATAGTTGTTCCCATAACCTACCATAGCGTAAAACATCTTCTTTCGAGATATTTTCAGTTATCATGGTTTCTTTGAATTCTGAACAAGTAAAATCTAAGCGAATTTTCTCAACTAATTTACTTTTACCAATAACTCGGGCACCCATAATATAACCAATCGGGTTTCGATAAGCAGTCCATCGTAGAGTTTCAATTGAGTTAATTATCCTGTCCCATCCGACTACAAATGAAATATCGCCTCCAAGTTTATCATAGTAAATAGAACAGAGCATTTTAAACCTATCAACTGGGTCAATTCGAAGTTGTCCAGCTTTACGAAGAGCTGCTGAGAGTCCCTCTCCACCTCGAATTGCAGCTGAAATACCTTCAAGACCGGCTTTTTGAGCTGGTCCAAGTTGATCTAACTGAGCATAAGATGTCGAAAATTCTTGCTTGTTATCTTCATAATCGTAATCGTCCATATTTATGTATATTTCTAGATTATTTTCTTATACATCATATTTTTATGATGTATAAGCTTCAGTGAAATTAATTAAATTCGACCTTGAAGGTAGAACATGTCTAAAAAACATCATGATAAAAATGAATATTCTTGTATACTTAAAAATAAGAATAAATGTCTGTTATTAAGAGGAACGGCTCTCGTGAAGAGATCAATGTTGAAAAGATTCGCTCCAAGATTAGTTATTTTACTAACTATATTTATACCTTAAACAAAGTCGATGTAGACCGTGTGACCGAACAAGTTAAGCTGGGTCTACATGATGACGTGTCGACATCAGAACTCGATGTCTATACTGCTCGACGATGCATGGAATTGGAAACATTTGAACCAGAGTATGGAATTCTTGCAGCTCGTATTCTCGTTAATAACCATCATAAAAATACTCTTACCTCCTTTAAGGATAAAATGGAAAAGTTGTATCGTCGTGTTGACGACTCCGGAAAGTCGCACCCATTTTTGAACAGTACATTTTACAAGTTTGTTTGCACCAACCAGCGTCGAATTGAATCAATGATTGATTATCAGCGTGATTATCTTCTTGATACTTTTGGATTTTGTACACTTGAACAACAGTACATTAACAAGATTCACGGTAAGTTTGTTGAACGTCCTCAAGACTTATTTATGAAAGAGGCAATTACTCTTTGTATGAATTCTGAAAACTTCCAAGATGAGTCAGCACTTGATGAAATCTGGCTCTTGTATGATCTCTTAAGTACAAAGAAGTTCACCTACGCAACTCCGACTTTAAATAACTCCGGTATGATTACGCAACAACTTAGCAGTTGTTTTGTTAAAGGTACTCCTGTGTTTACCATTAACAGGGGTACTGTCCCAATTGAAGAAGTCCAAATTGGCGATCAAGTGGCGACTCATCTTGGAAATAAACAATTAGTTTCACAAGTTCATAAGAATCTTCTCGGGAATCGTCAAGTTTTTGATGTAAAATGTTACATGACCCCTTCAATTCAAGTTACAGAAAACCACGAAATGTGGTCTATTAGCAGAGAACAATTAAAATGGGGAGACTCGCCCAAGTGGAATTCAGTTCATTATCTCCGCACTGGAGATTACATTGCCATTCCTGAGTACAAGGGTTCTATTGAACATGATCTCATTGATATTTATAATGAAACTCTTACAGAAACAACTGCCGATGTTGGGAACAACTATGAGATTCGTCTTATTGGAGAAGATAAGGTAGCTCGAGTCACGTTGTTCAAACGGGTGTTGAACGGTGTTCAAATTACACAAGAAATGTCTACTAAAAAGATGAACAGATTTGTAAAGGTTGATGCTGATTTCGCCAAGTTTCTTGGTATCTGGATGGGGGATGGTCATATTGATGTCACTAAAAGGTTTCACAACGGTGATTGGCAATCTGTTATTAGGGGCATTGGTATTACAGCACATGCAGACAATAGTAAGCTAATTGATTTCGTGGTAGAATATGCAGACAAGGCATTTGGTTTGTCTGCATCGAAGAACAAGGCAAAGAATCAAAACTGTGTCAAGATTGTTATTAGTTGTCCGTTGTTAGGTATGCTATTTAACAAGTTGTTTGGACGATTTTACAATGGTAAACATTTGTGGACTAAGATGTTCGACTGGTCAAGGAGTCTTATCGACCAATTTTTAGTGGGTTTAATTTCAACTGATGGATGTATTACAGATAGTGGTGGTATTCAAATTGCGCTATCAAATGAGGGATTGACGAAAGATATTTATGGTATGTGCCGACGCGCTGGTATTTTAATTTCCCTAAAACAGGTATCTATGGGTAAATTAGCGACATGCCATTCATATCGTCTTCAAATCGCTAAAGGTGATCCTCTTATCGCAGGATGTTATAAGACATATACCGATAACCGTATTACTCGTTCTGTATCAGAAGGTAAAAGTACATTAGTTCCGTACAAGATCATTGATGGCAAAGTATTTGTCAGTATTTTACGAAAGAATCCAATTCTTCTATCAGATGAACATGTTTACACTCTTGGTGTGGAAAATGACCATTCTTACAATGTAGCTGGGTTGGTAGCTAAAAATTGTTTCCTTCTCGGAAGTGAGGATAGCCTTGAAGGAATCAATAAAACTTTGGATGATGCAGCTAAAATTTCAAAGTATGGAGGAGGTATCGGTATTCATGTAAGTAATCTTCGTTCTGCAGGACAACTTATTCGCGGTACAAATGGCAAGTCTTCCGGAATTATTAACTTTCTTCGTATGTATGGAACAGGTGCAGATGCATACAATCAAGGCGGTAAGAGGAAGGGTAGTTTTGCCATTTTCCTCCGAGATTATCATCCAGATTTTATGGAGTTTATTCAATTGAAGAATCCGATTGGTGATGAAAGTCAGCGAGCTCGAAGTCTATTTTTGTGTACAGCATTAAGTGATATGTTTTGGCGTGCAGTTGAAAATGATGCCATGTGGTATTTTGTCGACCCTGAAGAATATAAGGGGCTTGATGAATTATATGGAGAAGAGTTTGAAAAGGTAATGACAAACCTAATTTCTTTAAAGAAGTTTAAGAAACAGATGAAGGCACGTGATGTTCTTCGAGAAATCATGAAACAGCAGTTTGAAAGTGGTGTTCCTTATATTATTAACATCGATGCTATTAACCGAAAGAATAACCTTAAACATTATTCTTCTATTCGTTCAAGTAATTTGTGTGTTGAAATTACGCTACCTTCATCTTCAACCGAGTACGGTGTTTGCAATCTTGCAAGTCTAGTTTTATCTTCTTTCGTAACAGATACTCCTTCGAATGGTAATATTGAACTTCTACGTCAACCATGCTACCAACGCAAAGCATTAACTAACCCTGTATTTGATTTTTCTGGTCTTTCTCGAGTAGTTCAGATTCTTACTCGTACAATGGATCGTGTAATCGATCGAAATGCTTATCCTGTAAAAGAAGCAATGTTAAGTAACATTCTTCATCGACCGGTTGGTATTGGATGTAGTGGTTTGGCAGATACATGCTGTCTTCTTCGCATTCCTTACGATTCTGACGAAGGAGTTAAACTGTCTGCATACATTGCTGAAACTATTGCCTTTTCAGCATATTCTGAAAGTTCTGCAATGGCAAAGTCTCTACGAGGTAAAAACACTCTTGAACAGCAAAAAGCCTTGACACAAAAGATTTTTGACATCTATGAAGAATCGAAAAAATATACGGCAATTGCTAAAACAATGGATAAACTTTCCCGAACAACTGATATCGATCAGAAAGAGTATAACTGCCTTCGAGATGAACGAAACAGTTATTGCGAAAATCCCTGTATTGATATTCTTCCTCTAGCTAAACAACTTGGTGTCTATCCAAGTTACTATTATGGAGATGGAGCACCTATTTCACACGGAGAGTTTCAATGGAAAATGTGGGGGTTAGATGAATCGAAGTTGAGTGGAATGTGGGACTGGAATACTCTTGAAGATCATATTAAGAGGTTTGGTATTCGAAACTCTTTGCTAACAGCACAGATGCCTACTGCAACTACAGCACAAATTATGTCTGTAAATGAGGGAATTGAACCTTTTACAACAAATATCTATCGTCGCGCAGTTCTTTCAGGTGAATATGTCGTCTTCAACAAGTACTTGATTCATGATTTGATTGAACTTGGACTATGGAATGAGAATATGAAAAACTATCTTATCGCTTCCGGCGGTAGTATTCAGCATATTGATGGTATCCCAGAAGAATTGAAAAATCTATATAAGACTGCATGGGATATGGGGCAAAAGATTGGTGTTCGACATGCTGTAGCACGAGGACCATTCCTTGACCATTCTCAGTCATTTAATGTGTTTATCGGGAATTCAACTGAAGAAAGTAAACGTGCAGACAAATTATATAAGACTCTTCATTACGGTTGGAAATGTGGACTTAAAACGGGAATTTACTATCTTCGTACACAGCCAGTAATTCAAGCTCAACAATTTTCTATCCCGCTTGAATCGTTAGCAAAAGTTGGAGAAATGCGAAAGTTTGCAACCTCGTCTCTTGTAGTATCCGAGGAACAAGGTTGTTTACTTTGCGGAACATAGTAAGTGTATATACGAATATATTAATACACATATGTGTATTAATATACTATTTAAAAAGTGGTTATTCCAATAAAGTATTATGAGTCGAACAATTCGTATGGCACGAGCTCGTGACAGAGATTATCAAGACATTGAAGATGTAAGTCAACTTATTGCAGACCTTAAAGAAAAAGCAACAGAAGATATGAATCTTGATGATATTCCAGAAGAGGACGAGAGGAACGAGAGGAACGAGAGAAATGAAGAAAACTTTCGATTTTCTGAAGAATCTGATGATGACGTTGAACACTCCGTTACTCGAAAACCATCAACACTATCTTTGAATGTTCATTCAAAAGGAAAACGAACCATCCAAATTAAGGAATTAGATTTAGACATCATTCCTCCGAGTCACGGCGAGTTTATGAATCCAGATCACACTGGAAGTAAAATTGCAGTTATTGGTAAACCAGGAACTGGTAAAAGTTCACTCATTCGAAGTATCTTATTCGAGAAATCAGAAATATTTCCATGCGGTCAAATCTATTCTGGTACGGAAGACAGTAATCATTCTTATGGAAAATTCCTACCAAGTACTTTTATTCATAATTCCTTTGACCAAACTGCTTATATGGATTTTATTCGAAGGCAAAAAATTGCAAAGAAATGGCTGGCTAATCCATGGTCTGTATGTGTTTGGGATGATATAACAGAAGATGCGAAAATCTTTAATCACCCTATTATTCAAGGTACATACAAAAATGGACGTCACTGGAAAATGCTTCATATTCTTTCTCTCCAATATTCTTTGGATATCAAACCTGTTATTCGAACAAATATTGATGGAACATTTATTCTCCGAGAGACAAACAAAATGAATCGCAAGAGGTTATTTGAAAACTACGCTTCTGCAATTGATGATTATTCTGATTTTTGTTCTATTTTAGATCAAGTTACTAATAACTATACAAGTTTATACATTCATAATCGTGTTCAGTCGAATAATTTCGAAGATTGTGTTTATTGGTACAAGGCACGGAATGATATTCCAGATGATTTCAAATTTGGATGTAAAGAATTTTGGATGTTTCATGAAGAACGATACAATCCTTTGTACATTGATCCGATTAATGTTTAAAAGTACATGTACTTTTAAAGTGTATACTTTTAAAGTTTATTAAGGTCGCCTTCTCTCTCGAAAGTATTTGACTGAAGCTAAGCCACCTCCAAAAGAAGGTTTATGAATGGTTAAATAAGGACTAGTGATACCAGGTAAATTCATTACAGATAATTGTTCTCCAACTGAAAGAATCTGTATTGTAGTTGTACCATGTACAGGAATTAATGAGTTACCTGTATTTTCATTTAAATAATAAGTATATCTTACAGTTTCACCGTTTACAAATGGATTGCCATATGTTACGACATTATAACTCTCAACACTTCGTAAACATATTCCCAATGTACTAAATTTTTTCCCAGTACCTTTACCTGTAACTTTGATTACTTTTTCAGGAACTGGATTATTAATAGTTAATAAAAACTGCTTAGGGGATGTTACCAAAGACAAAGTCATAACATTTGATATCACTCTTTCCTCTCTGTTAACAACAATTGTATCACCATTTTCAGGATTTGTTGATGTTTGAGGAACTTCGATGTATATAGAATCTGTTTGACTCGGAGTTGTTAAAAAGAGTGTACCAGTCCAAGTTTGAACACTTGAGCGAATTCCAGTAATAGGGAAAGTGAAGGGTCCAAGGGAGTCAGCGATATTAACTGTTGCTTGAACAACACGAAAGTCAGATCCTACTTCAGAAGACAAAACATTTGTAATACGTGAACTAGTATTATCAAATTTGATAACATCACCAGTTACTGGTGTTTTATAATCATTAACTACCACATCAATATTGGAGTTTTGGAAAGGTGCTTCAGGATATATCAGACCTGTCCAAGAAAACCCGCTTGATGAACCTAAGATAGAGTTTCTTTGTGGATAATTGAGTTGTGGGATATTGTATTTTGAATTTACAATTCGTGACATTTGAATATAAAAAGAAAAAAGTTTATTACCAGAGATAATAATAACTAAACCATGCTGGGGTATATTTAATTGAAATGCATTGTTCTCCATTTTTACACGTTAATGCCGAGTGTCTTTT
>SXGR01588355.1_pt1 | contig 20713 bp, 17 predicted proteins | sample 3174711 | NCBI WGS metagenome assembly SXGR01 (sample SAMN11356860, study PRJNA531348) | freshwater metagenome | isolation source: freshwater sample F1-60 | place: China: Fuxian Lake, Yuxi | collected 2017-12-25 | reverse complement strand
GTTACGTAAGTATCGTTAAATGCCATTGTTTACAAATAACTTATCAACATGAGCGCGAAAACTTACGAAGCCATAAAACCTCTTGAGAACGAAAAAAGGGGGACACTAAGGGGACACCAAAAGGGACACTCGGCGGCGAATCTTCCTTTTGCCATACCCTTTCCACGCACGGAAACCCCTGACACAATTGACAAAACTCCAACCCGTGAGGCCAAGTCTTCCGTCAACTACTGGAAAAGCCGCGTGCGTTCGAGGACGTTGAAAGACGGCACTCTGACGGCGGAATTGTACGTGCGGATGAAGGAGGGAGGAAGGGACGCCTGGTTTAACTTGGCGACCGCCAACCGGGGCGACGCCGCTCGTGCTGCCCGTGACAAATGGCTGGAAGTCCAAGGCAAAGGTCTTGCAGCCGTTCTTGCTGAATCTCGACCAGAGATTCGCCTAGCCCGCGTTTGCACTGTTTCCGAATACATCGCCGCCGCAAAAGCTTTGTGCACTGCCCGCCCGCAAACCATCGCCGAATATGAGGCAAGTTTGCGCCGGGTAATTGCGAGCGTGCGCGGGATAAAGGCAAAATCTGATAAGCACGCGCACCGTGCTGAATGGCACGCCCAGATTGACGCTGTGCATCTAGACCAAATCACCCCTGCCGACGTGAAGGCTTGGGTGAAACGCGAGGAAGATACCGCCGCCAAGAAAGGCCAGGTGAACAAGGACCGCCGTGCCCACACCATCGCCAGCCACATACGCGATGCTCGCGCTGTGTTTGCGGAGCATATCGTTGCAGAAGTAAAGAAAGACCTCGTTTTTCCCCCCGAGCTACCATTCGCCGGAGTCACCGCGACTGCTACCACCCGCCGCTTTGAGTGTGAGGTTGATCCCACAAAACTATACGCCGCCGCCTTCAAACTCGATCCCGACACGCGTACCGCGTTCGACTTGCTGCTCTGCGGCGGTCTCCGCCGGGGTGAAGCCGACTTGCTGCCGTGGGCACACGTTAACCTTAAAGTAGGGGCAGTGGCCGTTAACGTGACGGAGTTTTTCCGGCCGAAAAGCAAGGAATCTTACCGCACCATACCGCTTCCGCCCGACGTGGTGAAAAGACTTCGTGCCCGCCGCGCTTCCGCTCCTGCCGCGGAGTTTGTTCTCGAAGGTCGAGCACCAAAGCTCGCCGTGGGTCGGGGGTATGAATACCGGGCCAGGGCGTGGAAAACGCTGCCCGCGTGGCTTCGCAAACAGGGGATACGCGACCGCACCCCGCTGCATACCCTCCGCAAATTGTCTGGGAGTTTCATTTACCGCGTTGCTGGGCTTGAAGCGGCCCGCCGCCATCTCGGGCACCGCGACATTACCACGACCGCCGCAAGCTATCTCGCCGGGGCATCCGCCGTCGTTAACCTCGCAGCTTCCGTCGCTGCTCTAAAAGGAAAGGAGGGAAGAAAGTGACAACACCGGCCAAAATTCCAATGCACTCTTTCTACGGTTTGCGCGACCTGGAGGAAGATGACCTCCTGTTTGCTTATACCACTCCAAAAATAGAGCACAAGGGGTGTTTGGTTTATGAACTGCACCGGCAGATTTTTGCTCGCATAATCTTCAATCCTCGCAGCCATCAAAAATCCCAGACGAAAAAGATCGCCCACTTGAAAGACTATTGGATGGATAGGTTCTCCAAACCGTGGTCTCAACTCGACGACGATATCAAAGGCACGTGGGGAAATAAATATAGGGAGGCACATGCACTGCCCGTGAGAAACTTGGTTGCCGGTGAAATTTGTAAAGACCCTGCCCCCCGATCCGCTGGGGAGATATACTCGGTGAAGATTGATTGGGATCTAACCGATTCGGAGATCATTGACCGTTTTAAGATCGCGCTTACATCCGGATGGCGAGGGGGGGAAAAACCAATCTACAAGAAAACTGAGAGTCTAGCTTCACAGCTTACTGCGATGGCGGCCCAGCGGCTGTTTGATTGTAAACTTGTAGGCGAAAGAGTGTTAGATTTTGCCGAGCAGGTGTTTGATGGGAAAAATAAATTTACAACCGAGCAACGGATACATGAGGCGAGTAAGCGATTTCAAAGGCTCGAAGAAACCTTTAAAATCACCAAGGCCCCGGATGGTGGGATTTTGCTCTCTTTGGATCCTCGCGCTTATAGGCTAAAAGCGTCTTAAATAAAATAAGCCGTTTCGTAGAGTTTTGGAGATTTTGTTATATATGCCGGTGGTCGCGTAATCAAGCGACCGCCTATGAAAAAAACAGCATCAAAAAGCTCTGGCATTCGGCAAACTGGATTAGGTGATCCGCTCGACCGCTTGATCGACTTCCGGCAGGTGAACTCCCTCACCGGGAGCAAGTGCAAGACCTCCCACAACGCTCGCACTCTCGCTGAGAGGGGGCAGATCAAAGCCGTCCGATTTAACGAAAGGACAATCCGCTACTCAGAGCAGAGCGTGACCGATCTAGTGGCCGGGCGCGCTCCAGTCGTCGCTACTAATCAACTGGAGGGTCGCTTATGAACGCTGCCACCTCGTATTTCGGCGGTTCTCCAGACCGCATGGGGCTAGTTCACGCCCTTCCCTATACCAATTTTCAGGAGTTGGTAACTCTTGGACTTAAACCTATCTCCGTCTGCTACACGAGGGAGAAATTTCACGCCCTGCCACCCCCGGAGCAGGCCCGAGTCAAAGCTGTGGATTACTTGGTCGCGGCCCGGTTCAAGGACGTCAAGTCGCCGCGCAAAAGCCCCTTAGCAACAACCTGCAACGTGTTGTTCGTTGACGTCGATGATAACGCCGAGGCCCAGCGCATGATCGCTGCCGGATTCGGCACCCTCTTGGGCGACCTCGGCGCAGCCGTCTGGCATACCGCCCGCTCTAAGCCCGATGCGCCGCGTTTGCGCGTGATGGTCCGCACCAACGACATCCCCACACCCTTCTATGGTTCCGCCGTCGAGTCCTTGGCCGCGCGCCTCGGCATGTCCTCGGTCACGCCCGAGTCGAAGGTTGCGGTGCAGGCCATGTATCTCCCCATCCACTTTCAGGACGAGCTACCACAGCCCCTGCTCTACGAGAAGCCCGACGGCTGCAGCTTCCAGCCAGTGGGGATGCCCAACCTCCCCGACAAGCCTGACCCCGCTGACCTGTCGATGGGCGACATCACGTTCCTGCGTCCCCCCGTGGAAGACCTGAACGACACCGACCTACTCGCCGCCCTCGACCACATCCATCCCGATTGTAAGATGCAGCAATGGGTCGAGGTGGGCATGGCTTTAAAGCACCAGCTGGGGGACGAAGCTGGGCTGAAGGTCTGGGACAAATGGTCCTCACGTGGCGAGAAGTACACCGGTCGCAAGGATACCGAGACCAGATGGAAATCCTTTTCGGCCAACCCGGGCACTCGGCACCCCATCACTGCCCGCAGTATCATCAAACGTGCCGTCGAGGGAGGATGGGAGCGTCCCAAAAAGGCGGTCTCCGACTGGGGTCCCCCCATTCCTTACGGGGAGGCAAAACCGCCGAGACTCGATCTCGGGCAGGTCATCCCGTCTTCCCTAGACCAATTTCGAGACTTCGTGGAGGCCACCGCCGAAGCGGTTCAAACTGCCACTGAGGCCGTAGCATTGCTCTGCCTCGCGATCGTCAGCGCGGCAGCCGGACGCTCCTTTGAAATCCGGCTTCTCCCGCAGTGGTTCGAGACCTCGGTGCTTTGGGTGGTCCTACTCGCTGAGCCAGGAGACCGGAAAAGCGCCCTGCTTTCAAAATTGTCGGTACCGCTCTCCGAATGGCAGTGCAACGAAAACTCCCGACTTGCTGGTCCGCTCGCCGCGTATCGGGAGCGGCGTTGCATTCTCGAGGGGCGTCTGCTCGGGCTGCGGCGGAAGATCTCTTCCCCCAAGGCGACCAACACGTTGCAACTCCAAAACTCGTCGGTCGCCATCGCCCTGGAGCTGGAGTCAACCCCCGAACTGCACCAGCCGGATCTCGTCACCGCTGATTGCACCCCGGAGGCTCTCCGAACCCTCCTGGTGCGCAACGGTGAAAAGATTGCGCTGGTCTCCGCTGAAACTGATTTCCAGCAGCTGACTGGAAGCCGTTATAGCAAGGACGGGGGCCAGAATTTGAATCTCATGTTGGCGGGCAAAACCGGTGACCCCCTGCCAGGGCACCGCATCACCAAGTCGGAGCCGCTGAAACGGCCTGCAATCGCCTGTGCGCTTTTCGTTCAACCGGCGGCGGTGAGGGATGTCCTCTGCGATGCGAACACCAACGGCAGGGGGCTGGTCCAGCGATTTATCATTGTTCACCCCGTTAGCCGCATGGGATCTCGGGCTTTGACCCCACCTCCAGTTTCCGACGAGCTTGAAAATTGGTGGGACCAAACCGTTCGGGGGCTGCTTGATTCCCCATGGCCGGGAAAAGTGATTCTGTCGCAAGGGTCTCCCGAGCGGTGCGATACTGGCCCCCAAATCTTGGACCTCGATCCCGCAGCCCACCAAATCTTTTCGGCCCTGAGGCAGGACATAGAGGGCCGCCTCAAGGAAGACGGCGACCTTCGCCCCATCCAAGGCTTCGCCTCCAAGCTGCCCGGTGACATTGCCCGGATCGCCCTTTGCCTAGAACTCATGCAGGACCCGCATGCGACGGTCGTCAGCGGAATAACCATGACCGCAGCGTGCAAGTGGGCCGAATTTCTCATCGCCCACCACAAAACTGCACTGGGCCAAGCCAGCGAGTGTCCTGCACGTCGCCACGCTCGCCGCCTAGTCGCTTCTTTGGAGCGTAACCCTGTCTCTGATATATCCGATCGCGACTGCTTCCGTCGCCTGCAGAATACGACGTTGACCAGCATGGAGGACCTCCAGCCCGTGCTGGCCGACCTCATCGCGCACCAATACCTCCGCCGGATCGCGTCGGCAAAGTCTGATGGTCGCGGGCAACCGTCGTCCCAAGGTTTCGAGGTAAACCCTGGCTTTTCTGTGATATAATCTGCCTGAAAGCCTCTGACAGAAATGACAGACAGTGCTGCTGTCATTTCTGTCAGAGGTATTGGGGGGAATTAGAGACCAAATTCTTTCAAAAACATGCCTACCCGCCAAAAATTGCCCAAGTCGACACTCGTCGCGATCACCACTGACTCAGCTGGCGGGTCGAGCCACCGCGACCTCCTCATAAAATACCCTGACGTTTCTGACCGAACTCTCCGGGTTCTAAGAATGAACGGGGTCACCGTCGAAGAATGGCGGTCAGAAGTTGCCCGGGGGTTGCGGGATGCGGTGGAGGAGACAATCGCGGCCTACCGTACCGCTCTGGCGGCCGGTAAAATCCCGCCGAACAACTTGTCCCTGAGCGCAGCGATCCTGATCGACAAGGCCGATAAGCTGGATGCACGGCATGTCGCCGGGGCGACGCAGGTCAACTTGATGGTCAACCACTACGGGGACCGAAGCCGGAAGGAAATTATGGCTGACCTTAGCCTGCCGGGAAAGGCCCGCTAGACCCGTTATTTGAGAAATCCGTGGGCAGTTGAGAACCGGTTAGAGCAGATAATCAATAGCGGGCTCCAACCAGACGCCGAGATCAAGATCCGCCGCAAGGAGTTGCTCTGACCCGACCCGGGTATTCGCCTGTCCGTCTGGCCGAGTGCGGTGACGGTGCCCCGCATAGGTCCAGTCGCTTGACCTTTCCGTCCTCAACCTTGACAAGAACCACCGCCATCAGGTTGTCCTTCTCGCCCTGAGCCATGACGACGCATGGCCCCGGGAACTCTCGGTTCAGTGACCCCATCTCCGCCCACACCGTTGCGCCGGATTTCCGGATCGTCTCCAGTTTCGGGACGATGTATTCTAGGTACGCGGTTTTTGACTCGATTTCGGCGAAGACCCACTGTGATGCGTAGTGGAAATCGTCGGCCAGCAGCGGTTCCAGTTGTGATGCATCCAGAGTGTTCATCATGGTGGCGTAGGCCCCCCGTCAAGCTCCGCACCCACCTAAATTTAGGTACCCCACCCACCTGCGATAGGTGCCGCGAGTTTAAATTCCAGGAATTAATTTCCAGTTCGGGTCGATCTGCAGTACGCTAATTAATAGACGAAGTCGGCGCATCGAGTGTTTCTTTTTTTTAAAAATAACTTTGCTTCCACAAAACATTAATCCAATCCGGTTATATGTGTAAGAGAGCGCTAAAAAAGCAGGAGGCTTTAATTTTCTTACGTAGCGTTGCAGCGATGAAGCGATGAACAGAAAACAGGATCGATTTACAAGCGCGCGCACTCACCCACTTCCGCGGAAGTCCGCCGAGCTGACATAAGAATAATTTTTTGGCGTTCACTAAACTAGCCAAATTTTACTGCATGAACATTTCATCACCCTCCGCCGACTTCTGGAAACGCAAACTCGCCGCGTTCCTGCACGACACGCCTACTAAGTGCCTCAATATCCGCGAGCACAGCCTGAAATCCATTGAAGCCATGAGACGCGCCGGCTTCAACGATGACGACATTGCACGTTACGACCCGGAGTCCAAACGATCCGACCGTTACGACCACGAAGCCGACTGGGCCGCCGCCGCTGCCGACCGTTACCCCTTTCCTGATTCTCGCGCCGCCGGGCTCGCCTGCGCCTTTGACGGCCATCGCAATAAGTTTCACCATCCCCTCGACGGCCTGCAGCAACTCGGCTTCTCGCCAATCCAGAGCGACGATCTTGGCACCGAGACCGAGCAGGTCTGCCAACCTCTGCTTGAAACGGGCGAATCCGCCGACCCCGATTTCTGGCGCAATCGCTTCTTCGCTCACTGGCGGCTCTGGTGCCGGGATGCCCGCGAAAAGGATCACCGCCTCGCCTTCCTCCCCGCCGACACCCGTCTCCCCGATCACACCATTTGGAACCACATGCAGGTGGTCTCCGCACTCGCCGGCGCCAATACCGACGGCGGTCCCGCCTTCCTCCGGCTCCACCTCGGCGGCGTCCAAGAATTTATCGCACAGGCGCGTAACACCCGTGACCTCTGGTCAGGTAGTTACCTTCTCTCCTGGCTTATGGTCGCCGGTCTTAAAGATCTCACCTCTCGTATCGGTCCCGACGCCGTTATCTTCCCCAATCTCCTCGGACAACCGCTCTTTGACCTCCAGTGGCGCGACGAAATCTGGAAGAAGCTTCGCGCCCAGACCAATGCCAACTCCGTGTGGCACGGCAACGATGACGGCAATGGTCAACTCAGCGGGCTCGACGCCGGACCCACCGCCCAGCTCACTCCCAATTTCCCCAACGTCTTCCTCGCTCTCGTTCCCGCCAACCAAGCCGCCGCTCTCGGACAATCCGCCGCCGATGCGATCCGAGCCGAGCTCAAATCCATCGCTGCCCGCGTCTGGAACCACGCACTGCAGGCGGGCATCGTCACGCCTGCCGATGCGCTTCGCTATGATGATCAGATCGCCCGCTTTCTAAATATCAGCTGGCAAGCCGAGCCTTGGCCGGCTGATCTTGACGCCGCCTGCTCGCTCGCCAAAAACGCCCCCACAGGCTCCCCGCTAGCTACCGCCGCTGACGGCGTCGCGGCGATTCGCACGATGGCAGAAAATGACCTGCCTCTCACGCACCGCGACTGGCGCTACTACACCGACGGCTCCAAAACCAAACTTAATAACACCGGCCTCGCTTGGTCCATTCTCCTAGCCCACCAACAGGCGCAACTTGACGCCGTCCGCCAAACCCGCGCCTTTGTCCCTTCCGCCGAAGGCGGCTGGACCATCGGCAGTCGCAATACCAAAGACGCTTTGATCGGTCGCGACGAAGCTCTCGTCGGAGGAGCGGAACTCCACGCACGCGCCGCTGCCGCCGGCGAAGGTTGGTCGAGGCTCTTCAAAAAAAACGATCCCGTTGCAGCCCTCACCCTGCTCAAACGCACCTGGCACATCGCCTACCTCCGAGACGTTTGGGAATTCCCGCTCGACGCCTTCAAATTCTCCAGCACCCGCAGCATAGCCGCCCATGATCTCTCCGGTGACCTCGACCACGATCTGGGGGAAGAAGAAGATCTCGCCGAAATCCCCGCCTGGCAAAAATACTTCGCCGTCCTCGCGCTCGACGGAGACGAGATCGGTAAATGGGTCTCCGGTGCCAAGACCCCTCCGATCGCCAACCAGCTTGCCTACTACCCTGATGGGGCCGGCAACCTCACCGAAGGCAGCCGCCCCTACTTCGAACACAAAGGTTTGGCGGCCTGTCTCAACTCACCTCGCGCCCTTAGCCCCAGCTATCACCTCCAATTCAGCGAAGCCCTCTCCGCCTTCGCGCTCTACTGCGCCCGTCCCATCGTCGAAGCCTTCGACGGCCGTCTCATCTACGCCGGCGGCGATGATGTCGTCGCCCTCCTCCCCGCCGACTGCGCCCTCCGTTGCGCCCAAGCCCTCCGCGCCGCCTTCCAGGGCTCATCAAAACTTCCCCAGCTCCTTGCCGACTCGCCTTGCCCTCCCGAATTTGCTTTCACCTCACCCGCCCCCGGCTTTCTCGCCCGTAGTAACTCCTGCGACAACCACCAGCGCGGCAGCCCCATTCCGTTCATCGTCCCCGGCCCTGCCGCTGATGTCTCCGTAGGTATCGCCATCGCCCACTTCAAAGCCCCGCTCCAAGATGTCGTTCGCGCCGCCCAAGCCGCTGAGAAACGAGCAAAAAATACCCTCGATCGCGCCGCCGTCTCTCTGCGCCTGATGAAACGCTCCGGCGAAATTCTCGACTGGGGTTCCAAGTGGAACGGCGGCGGTCTGGAACTTTACCAAGCCCTCGCACACGCCCTCGATCACGAGCAACTCACCGGCAAGTTCCCGCACCGGCTCTGTGAAATTATCTCGCCCTTCATCAACGAGACCAAGGCCGTGACCGACCTGGCCGACTTTCCGATGACCGAAGCCATCCGACGCGAATTTGGCCGCCTTCTCAGGCAACACGAAGGCCCCAACTGGGACGCCAAAAGCGCAGCTCCCCTCACCACCGCCCTCGAAGCTTACCTAACATCCTTCGTCAACCCCTCGACCTCCGTCGCTGCCCGTGATCTCACCGCTCTCTGCACCGCCGTGGCCTTTGCCCATCGCACTCGCTAATCGCAACGCCGAGAGGCACCTTCGACATGAACCAACTTCTTCTCACCCCAACTGACACGCTCTTCTTCCGCGATGGCCGACCCATGACCGGAGCACTCGCCGGCCACGGTGCCGCGTGGCCTCTGCCCACCGTCGCCAACGCTGCCCTGCACGCCGCTCTTCATGATGCACAGCGCAGCTCCGCCCTAACCGGATCGTCTCATCGCCATGACCACATGCGTGGCAGGGAACGCCACCTGAAAGACACTCGCTGCTTCGGTTCCCTCACCTCGGCCGGGCCCTTTCCGGTCAACCCCGATGGCAAGTGGTATTTCCCACGTCCACTCGATCTTAGCGGTGGCACCCTTGCTCCGACCCTTTTCCCTCACTGCAAAACCGGCGACTCAAGCCTGCCCACGCCGCTCACCCACAGCCTCATCTCCAACCAGCCTCCGAGCAAAAACTCCTCGGCAAAAGACTGGCTATCCGGCGACAACTTCAGCGCCTACCTCGCGGGAAGAGCCGGCGAGCCCCAACACACTTGCGATGACGATGAAATTTATCTCGCCGAAACCAGTATTGGCATCGCCATTGACCCCACCACCGGCACCACTGGCCAAGGCGACGCTCAAGGAAAAATCTATTCCGCCCACTCGCTTCGCCTTCAAACCGGTTGGCGACTCGGCCTGCTCGCCTGCACCGACGAAAAGCAACTCGACGGCACCCGGCGTGATCTCATTTCCCAAGATCTCTATCGCGAACGTCAAGGGCATCTCATCCTAGGAGGTCAACAACGGGTATGTACAGTCGAGCTGACGACGCCCCCAGCGCTCCCGCTTCCGTTCGGTCTCACCCGGCCCGAGAATTTCATATCTGACCCCGACGACCAATTCATCGTCAAATGGGTGCTCCTCACGCCTGCGATCTTTCCCTTAATTACCGCCGGCACGTCCAAGCGAAGCACGCCCCGCCAAGCCCACTGCGGCGGTTGGCTCCCTACTTGGATCGACCCAGAATCAGGCCAGGTTCTCCTCCAAATCGTTGACGAAAAAGAACGTGAGCGCCGCCGCAAACTTAACTACGCGGGACAAGGCTACCGCTCTGAAGAAAACGCCGTCGCCATCCCAGCAAAGCTCATCGCGGCGATTGTGGCTAAGCCGATCGCCATTACTGGCTGGGCCAACGGCGACGAGAGCCTCGGCGAGGAATCAAAATCAGGCGCCAAGTCCACCCACCTCGCCGTCCCCGCCGGCAGCGTGTATTACTTCGCCTGCGACAGTGCCGAGGACGCCGCCCGACTTGCCGCCGCCCTCAACTGGCACGGCGGCGACACCCACGGCACGACCATCCGCAACCGCCGCAGCACCCTCCTCGGTGAAAAGGGTTTCGGCCTCGGCGTCTGCGGCACTTGGACTCCTCACACCTAATCTACATGTACATTCGCTCGCACAATTCGCTCCTCAACGTCTAAATCACCCCACTCATATTTTCGACCCGCTTTTTTGAACCACTCATAAATCTTAAAATCTAAATCAGAAATCACCATGCCCTCACGTCTGCTCACCATTTTTACCCGCACGCCCCTCCACGTCGGTGCCGGCGCCTCCGTCGGTGCCATCGATCAGCCCATCGTCAGAGAACGACCCACCGGCCTCCCTATCATCCCGGGCTCCAGCCTCAAGGGCGTGCTCGCCGACCTCTGGTCCGCTGACACCGCCGCGGATGCCAAGGGCAAAACCAGTCGTGACCTCGACAAGGACATCACTTGGCTCTTCGGCTCCGATAGTGACTCCAAAGCGTCCGCCGGTGCACTCTCCTTCGGCGAAGCCCGCCTTCTTGCTTTCCCGATTCGCTCCGCCAAAGGCTCCTTCGCCTGGATCACCAGCCCCTTGCTCCTCGCACGCGCGGCGCGCGACGGGGTATCAGGCGTGGCTATGCAAACAGCTAAAGATGCTGCCGATAAATTTACAGGTAAAGACTCCGACGCGCACGCCCTTTTCGCAGCTTCCTCGGCCATTGCTCTCCCCGTCTCCAACGGCGCTCCCAGTCACCGTGTTGTTCTCGAAGATTACACCTTCACTCATACAGGAGAACTCCCGACGACCATCGCCGCCGCCCTGCAAGCACTCCTCCCCGATGAGCCAGTTTTGGCCACCCTCGCTGATCATCTCGTAGTTGTCTCCGACGGCATGCTCAGTTTCTTCGCTAAGACCGCCTGCGAAATCGCTCAGCATGTCCGGATTAACGACGCCACCGGAACTGCCGACGTCGGCGGTCTTTTCAATCAAGAAAATATTCCGGCCGAAACGCTCTTCTATGCCGTTCTCAATGCGACGCAGGGTCGCTCGGAGTCGCATCGCCACCTCCAACCCGATGCGGCGTTAAGGGCCCTCGAGTCGCGTCTTACCAAGCATCATCACACAGTTCAAATCGGCGGCGACGCCACCACTGGCCTAGGCTACTGCACCGCCCGCCTCGTCTAAACTCTGCCCCACGCAATACTCGCCATGCAAAATCTTGACCAACTTCGCGCCGCCCACGCTCTCAGTGAGGCAAAAAATACGGATAAATCCTCCGTCGCAAAACTTCCCTCAATGCTTCTCATAAATGGCCTGCTTGGAGCATTGGCTTTCGCCTGCGAGGAGGGCAAGCGAGACGCCATGAATGCCGCCGCCGATGCCCTTGCCCGGCACCTCTCCAACCCCGCCCTAGCTCTGCCCGAACTCGCCAACTGCAAGACGGGCACAGCACTCGGCGCACAGCTCGCAAAAGGTGAAGCTCTGACTCTCCAACGCGCCACCACTGAGGCACTCGCCTACTTGAGCTACCTTAAGCGCTACGCTCTCAAAGAAGAGTCCTCTGAGCGCGGCGACTAACTTTACCCGTCATGTCATCACTTCTCGACTCCACTCGAAACGCCCTTGGCGGCGACGCTCTCCCCGGATGCCAATCCCGCTCCCTCCGACTCACGCGTTACGCCACACCTTCCTTGAAAGAAAAGTTCCGTCAAGATTATCTCATCCGCGTCGTGAAAGAAAAAGACCAACGCCCTGACGTCGGCCTGAAGTCGTGGAACCTATGGTTGAAAAATAGCGCCAGACCAGCCCACCAGATCCACGCCAAGCTCGAAGCCCGCTTGCTTATCAATATGGGCGGCACCGTGCTCGAAAACGCCGGACTCCAGCTAGACCGTTTCGGTACCGCTTACATTCCCGGTAGCGCCGTCAAAGCCTGCGCCCGACGCGCGGCCCTCGCCATTCTTCGCCAATGGTGCGAGACCGGTACAAAGCCCTCTACCGCCAACAGCGACGCCCTAGCTGATGGCTGCAAAAACCTCGCCTCCGAAAGCGACCTCCTCCTAGCCGTCCTCCGCGTCTTCGGCTGCACTAACCTTGAATGGGACGATTTCGACAGCCAGTCCAACTCCGGTAATGACCTAGCTTGGGCGTGTGCGAACCAATGGACCACACTCCGAGGCACCGCCCGCGCAGCGCTGGCCACGCCCGGCGCGGGCGAGACCAAGCCAACCCGCTGCGGCGCCGTCGCTTTCCTCCCTGCTTACCCCTACAGCCGACCGGCAGTCGACCTCGAACTAGACATCCTTACCAGCCACCATCCCGAGTATTACTCCGGCAAGAAAAATACCGCCACGGACAACGAGAACCCTAATCCCGTTTATTTTCCCGCCGTCGCTGCGGAGGCCATATATACTTTTGCAGTGCTCCCGGTCGGTGCCACCACCGCCGACTCGCCGCTTCTCACTCACGCCCAAACCTGGCTGCTCACCGGACTCAGGACCTTTGGCCTGGGTGCCAAAACCGCCGCTGGCTACGGCTACTTTTCCGACGCCACCCTGAAAATCGCCGAACGTGAAGCGAAAGACCGCGAACAACAGCGCCTCGCCGCCGAAGAAGCTGCGCTAAGAGCCAAACAAGCCGCCGATCTCGCAGCTCGCCAAGAACGCAACGCCCGCTTCGCCACCATGTCTCCCGAGCAGAAAGCCGACGCCGAACTCGCGGATCGAGCCGCTGATTGGGGATGGATGAAGCCGCATCTCACAAAGTTTTCGCAACACACGCCCGTCGATCAGGCCGCCATCCTTCGTTGGTTCAGCGGCCCAGGCCGCGAACGCTGGCTCACCGAAATCAAGCTGGATGCCGGGAAAGGCAAAAAACCGTGGAGCCAAATCATCGGTGCCATCCACACTGCGAAGAAGACGCATAAAATTGATCTGCCATGAAAAACGAAAACTTTACCCTCGAACTCACCACCCCCTGCTTCTGTGCCGGAGCCGACCAAGCCAGAGCGGAGATCCGCGCCCCAGCCATCCGCGGCCAACTACGCTGGTGGTTTCGCACCCTCGGCGGCTCCGCAGCCGATGAACGCGCAGTCTTCGGCAGCGTCAGTGGCACCGCCTCGTCCAGCTCACTTCTCATCCGCATTCTCTCCGTTGATCCGAAACCTTGGTCTCCACCCAGCTTCACCCCCAACGACCCCGAATCCTACGTCTGGTATTACGCCAGCGCATCCGGCACTACCGTGCCGGGAGCCAAAGGTCCTCGCTGGAATGCACAAGGTGCGCTCGGCATCGGCACCACCTTCAAGCTCCAACTCCTTCAACGCCGTCCCCTTGCTCCGTCGCTTCAGGCACAGCTCGACCTCGCGTTAAAATACTTCCTTCAACTCGGAGCGATCGGTTTGCGCGCCACCCGGGGTCTTGGGGCCTTCAACTGCGCCGAAGTCCCCTTTGATCCCTCTGTTCTTGTCGAAATAAGGAGTCGCGGATTTGCGTGCGAGCACCGGACCACCCCGCTGAGCTCGACTGAACACATTGCCCGCGAGATCGGTGGCTTGCTCAAAGGAACTAGAAAAGCCGAAAACATGAAAGCGGAACGACCGTCCCCGTTTGGCTCATCTTCCCCTCGCCAGACGAGCGCGATCTACTTCCGCCCTGTCCGCACCATCTCGTCAGGCAAGGACTGCCAACTCGTCATTTTCGAAGCGCCGCACAATCTCGTGCTTGGACCGGCATCGGCTGGCATGCCCCGCGTCGTCGGCCATGCAAACAGCAAACTCGTGAAACCTGCCTTCACGGCCGGCCCGCGTCGCTAGTAGCAACCACGGGCAACCTCCAGCTTACTCTCCGCAAGTTCACGTGCGATGCATTCCGATTAATGCCCATCCTTCTCGTCTCTCTCGGCACCTCATGGGCCGTCGTGCCTGAGGCGTTCCACGCCCTCCCGCCCGGCCCCAACGGTTTCTCCGCCGTCAATGTACTTACGACAGCCTCCCCCAAGATCGACGAACACATCAGGTCCGTCCGCGCTTGGTTCGCTGCGCGCCATCCCACGGTAGAGCTTACGGTCACCCGCGTCGCCGAGTTCGACGATCTCCGCTCCGAGGACGACCATTTCCGCTTTGAAGAGGTGTTATTTCGCTGGATTCTCGAGCTTGGTGGCGTCGCGCCTTCGCGCTACATCTGCCTTGCCGGCGGCTTCAAGACCATGAGCGCGGCCATGCAAAAGGCCGCCGCCGTGCTCGGCGCCGCTGAGGTTTTTCACGTTCTCGCCGATACCCTCTACCCTACAGAAAAACTCGGCCATCTTCGGGAGGCCCGTACCACCGAAGAAATCGACGACTCACTCGCCCGCCACGCCATCCGCCACCTTCGCCTTGGCCCTGAGGCCGGCTGGCCCCAACTTCGCAACGCCTCAGCCGCCGCTTATCCACTCATCACTGCTGATGAGATCTCCACTCAATTTTTTTTCTCAACCCCAAACGTCCGCACTGTTCGCTCCCCCGATTTTCGCTTCCGAGTCCACCTCCAAGACATCGTGAACCGCTCCCATCGGATCGCGGAAAATTGGTCTGACCTCACTGACCTCCCTTTCGCTGAATTAGCCGCAACCTCCGCCGCTAATCTCGCTTGGCTGCTCGAACCAGTCGATCCCACCGCTACCGTTGATTGCGCTTGGTTAGCCGCCCTTCCAAAAATAGAGCTCCACTGCCATCTCGGCGGTTTCGCCACTCACGGCAAGGCTCTCACCACAGTCCGCGCCGCCGCTAATAATCCATTCGCTCTCCCCCCGCTGTGCGATCGCCCTCCACCCCCCGGTTGGCCCCTGCCCACTGCGCCTTATGGGCTCGAACCCTACCGCCACCTCGGGGACAATAATGGCTCGGCTCTTCTGCGCGACCCAGGCTGCCTACGCGCCCAGTGCGAACTTCTCTTCGCTCACCTCCTCACACAAAATATCTCCTACGCCGAAATTCGGTGCTCCCCTGCCAACTACGCCGATGCCTCATGCGGCCGATCATCTTGGCTCATTCTCAGCGAGATTCGCGATAACCTGCAGCGATGCATGGCAGCCTCCCGCCCTTCGCTCGATCAAGCACCGCGCTGCCACGTCAACCTGATCATCATAGCCACGCGACAGGATCGAGGTGATTTTCGCCCCGCAATGTTGCGCCATCTCAATCTTGCAGTGACCGGCGCCGAACATTGGACCGACGATAATACCTGCCGCGTTGTTGGCGTCGATCTTGCAGGTTACGAAGATGTCACTACTCGCGCCCATGAATTTCGCGACGACTTCAAGGCTGCTCACCATTGCAACCTCGCTCTCACCGCTCATGCTGGGGAGAACGATAACGCGGACGGAATTTGGAGCGCTGTCCTCGATCTTAACGCCCGGCGGCTTGGGCACGCTCTCAGTCTCGCCAGCTGCCCTGATCTTCTTCGCACCGTCGCCGACCGCAAAATCGCCCTCGAGATGTGCCCCTACGCTAATTTTCAGATAAAAGGCTATCCACTCGACGAAGCCGCCATCACCGCCAGCTCGGCCGCGCGTTACCCACTGCTCGCTTACCTCCACGCCGGTATTCGCGTAACCATCAATACCGATAATATCGGCATCTCCGCGGCCTCGCTCACCGATAATTTGATCCTCGCGGTGCGCCTCTGCCCCGGCCTCACCCGACTCGACATACTGCGCCTGCAACGGCACGCGCTCGATGCTGCTTTTATTTCGTCGGCCGCCCGCACTCGCCTAATTAAAACAATCTCAACCAATCTCGCCGAACACTAATCCTCTCCGACTAGCACATGATTCTGGCCCACCTCATCGGAGAGCAAACCCTCCCCAATCTTCTCGCTACCCTTGCCCTGCGACCTTCCCGTGTTGTCCACATCACAAGCGACCCCGAACGTTTTAAAGTACCCATTCGTAACCTTGAACGCGCCCTGAGCATCGCCGGACATAAAACTGTCACGACAACGCTTGATCTCCACGCCCCCGATCCGACCCCTACCGATGTTGCAAGGGCACTCGCCGCTCTCTCCAGCGAATGGCGACCTCACATCATCAATCTCACTGGTGGCACTAAACTCATGTCCATTGGATCAAAAGTTTGGGCTGACGAAAATTCAATCCCCAGCCTTTACGTCGATACTGCTGCACGCTCTTTCGTATCGGTCGGGAAAATTCCGCTACCCGACCTTGATCCGCTGCCCCTAATCGCCAACAGACTCTCTTTGGAGGTTATCCTCGCGGCCCACGGTGTGCCCACAGACAAACTCCGTGCGGCGCCTCCTTCGCCCGCAGCACTCACCTTTGGTGTCGAGGCAGCACGCGCATGGGAAAATGATCAGGCCTGCGCCAGTTGGTTGAAACTCTTGCGCAATCAGTGGCTGCTTCCTAACGATTCGCCAAATCCTGAAGCCTACCTGCGAGGAGTAGCCATCTCGCCTGCTGGTGACTCCCTCGCACAGGCTGCGGTTCAGGCAAAATGGGCGAAGATTGATACGGGTGGCTGTTTTCTACCAGTACTGCCGATTGGCATTTCTGGCGACCAAATGAAGCGTAGCCGTTTTATTGCTGATCTTCTCCAAAATCTGGCGGGTGGCTGGTTTGAACTTTATCTGGCAGGGCTTATGATCGAGTCACCGCATTTTCACGATGTCCGTTGGGGCGTCGAATCACCCGACCGCCCCGATCTAGCACTGGGTGAAAATGACGTCGTCGCATTAGATCGCCGCAGCCTTTCCCCAGTATTTGTCTCCTGCAAGAGCAGCTCCAGTTTCGAAAAACCGCTAGAACATATTTTTTCTCTCCGCCAACGAGCCACCCATTTTGGCGGCACCCACGCACAAGCCGTGTTGTGTATTGCTCGCCTTCATTTTCCTGATCAGGAAAAAATGCTGAGCGCTTACTGCCGTGTGGCCGGGGTCAAACTGCTGATCGGTACCCTTCAATTTAATATCTGGCTTAAGAACTAAAGTCTGATGGCGACGCCCCTTTCCCTACCGATGCCCCCTATCATCAAACCCCGCTTAGTTGGCACAAGATCCAGTTCAAGAAAAATAGGGCCGTCCACTGTGCTTGTTGCCGTAAGCGGCCTAACCCCCGCTATTCTCACTGAGACCGTCTGGGCTCTCGCTCATGAAAGTCCACCCACCATCCCGCAGCAAATTATTGTACTCACGACTGAGGCAGGGCGGATCAAAATAGCTGAACAACTTTTCGGTCCGGATCAAATCTGGCTCCAACTGCGCGCCGCTCTGCTCGGTACGCAGCATGCGCAAGATCCTCGCCTCGACTTTGATTGCACGCCCGATCGCGTGAAAGTATTTCACCGGCGCCAGGGCGCTAACCGCATCCCAATTAACGAACTTTCCAGCTGGGCCGATAATCAAGCGATCGCCGACGCTCTCGTAGATGAGCTCTGGCAACACACCAGCAAACCCGATACGCGCGTCATCGCCTCACTCGCCGGAGGGTATAAAACCATGAGCGCACTCTGCCTTTCTGCGATGCAACTACTCGCTAACCCAGGCGACCGCGTCACTCATGTATTGGCTGGCGGCGGATTTGATCAGACCAAACCGCCCTTCTACTTTCCCACCCAAATCAAGCAAAGGCTTACTGGTCCGTGCGGTACTCTCCGGGCCCGCGACGCTGCCAAAAAAATCCAGCTCATTGATGTGCCTGTCGTTCTACTACGCCGCTGGTTCGAGGACCTTCTGCACACAAAACCACCAAGCTACGCGGTACTTCTCTCACAGGGATCAGCCGCACTTCAATCAACTCAAGCCGCCGATCTTCGCCTTGAACTGGGACCGCTGGTGCTTCCTCCGGAATCTAAAAGCAAGCACTACGTTCTGCTCAACAACACTCGCCACCCTCTGAGTCCTGATCAATATGCTTACCTGCGTTTTTTTGCCGAACGGGTTTGCGCCCGGCAACCAACGCTCGAGCGTGCCGTTGATGCCGTTGAAGAGTTAGCCGGCTGGCTTCTGCTTGCTCGCAAAAATGAACCAAGATTCTTCCGTATGAGCGAGGCATTCGAAACAGCTAATTTTACCGCTGATAGTTTTGCTAAACGAATGAGCGACCTGCGTGCTTTCTTAAAAAAAAGCCCTGGCCCCTGCGCCCGACTCGCGGCACTGCTGCCAAGTAAAGGTCACTGGGCTCTGCATCTGCCCGCCAACTCAATCACCTTGCGCTGATCATCGGTACTGGTCGCGCCGGCAGTAGCCTAAGCGCCAAAACCAAGCTTTGCGACTGACCCCATGGCGGTAGCTAAGTGTGAACCTCAAGGCCCAAACAGACCTCCGCGGACTTCGGCCCACGCGACTTTAGCCTCAGGATGAGCCTAGCTGTTCACTGCGCCTTAACAATCTAGCTAATTCTATGCCTTCAGTATTCATCGCTACGCCCGGATCTCGCGTTTCTTTGCTCAGCGAACGCCTCCACGTAGAACTGCCAGCCGAAACCAGCGATTTGCCTCCGCCACCGCCAAGAGATATCCATCTTCACGATGTCGAACAGGTCATCATCGACGAGCGAGCGGCGGTAACTACTCCAGCTTTGTGCGAATGCCTACGGCGCTCGATCCCAGTCGTTTTTCTAGCTCGAAACCAATCAGTCCTTGGCCTGTGCCAAAGCCCTGCGCGCTCTGCAAGCATCCGGGCAAGACAACATCGACGCTCGAGCGATAGGCCACTGCGCCTCGCCCTCGCCGCTTCACTCGTTGAAGCCAAAATACAAAATAGCCGACGCGTGCTGCAGCGCTTAGCAGCCAATCGTGAAAATTGCGATTTCCGTAAGGCCCTGAGCGAACTAGAACATTTACGTCGAAATTGCCTAAGCGCGGCCACGGTGGAAGCGCTACGCGGCTACGAAGGCGCAGCGGCGGCGTGCTACTTTGAAACCTATGCTGCGCTTTTTCCGTCATCCATTCCATTTCCTGGGCGCTCCCGAAGACCACCCCTTGATCCACCTAACGCCATCCTCTCGTTCGCTTATAGTCTGCTCACCACTGAGATTGAGGCTATGATCCATGCGGCCGGCCTCGATCCCGCCGTCGGCTATCTCCACGAGATTGAGGATGGCCGAGCTTCGCTCGCGCTCGACCTCGTTGAACCATTTCGAGCACCCGTTGCCGACGCCCTTGCCGTGGACTTACTCGGACACGAAATCCTTCAGCCAGCTCGTGATTTCGAACAACGGGACGGTGGGTGCTTACTAAATCTAGATGGCCGGCGGCGTTTTTTTACTGCCTATGAGCGCCGGTTAGAACGCGAATTCACAAGCGAGCAACACTCACTTAGAACCAGCCTTCGCGGTGAGTTGCGCCGCCAGGTACTAAACCTAAAACGCACGCTCACCACCAACGACGCCTTTGAGCCATTTTTAATGAATTAATAAAACATGGTGCATATTCGGAAAAAATTCCGGTCGCGGTCAGCTCCACCCAACCCTCCGGATCGGCGACCTCAAACAATCGCATTGTCGACTTCCCCAGCTGGCTGGTGGGAAAATGCTTTTATCCTAAAGCCCAACTCCAGCGATATCGCCGGTCACCGCTGCGGCCAACACCAAATGCTCACACTCATCGCTTACGATATTGCGGATCAAAAACGCCTTCATAAAGTTGCTAAAGTGTGCGAGGATTGGGGTGTGAGAGTACAATATTCAATTTTCGAGTGCCGATTGGAGGCTACAGCTTTTGATGATTTCTGGGCCACATTGCGTAGCGAGATCGACGACACCGAAGATCGGCTGGTAGCCTATAAAATATGCCTCAACTGCGCCCGAGATATCCGTTGTGCCGGCAAAATGGAATCGACCGAGCAAGTCGTAGCTTACATCTGCTGATCCTAAATGGCCCGAGGGCGGCAGGCATAATCCGATTTACTACGCACCCTGCCGACCGACAGTATATAAGCATGCGATCCAATCAGATAATGCCGCCAACTACTATTTTCATGCGGCGAATTAACATCAGGTATCCCCGCAAACTTATACTGCCGACCGTGCTCATCACTCAGGCATTGACTGATATAGAGTTGCCCAGCGACTGTCCGGTCTGACTGCTCCGCCGAAAGGCATTGGTGACACGAAAAGGGCGAAACTATAGCAAGGTGCGAAGCAACTTGCTGTCCGGTCTGACTGCTCCGCCGAAAGGCATTGGTGACGTCCACTTGGTCTGAAAACGCTGCCCAAGGGAAGGATTTGAGGTCCGGTCTGACTGCTCCGCCGAAAGGCATTGGTGACTGGCCAGTTCACGGCATAGCATTGTGTATATTTTGCGTCCGGTCTGACTGCTCCGCCGAAAGGCATTGGTGACACC
>SXGR01120830.1_pt1 | contig 20722 bp, 16 predicted proteins | sample 3174711 | NCBI WGS metagenome assembly SXGR01 (sample SAMN11356860, study PRJNA531348) | freshwater metagenome | isolation source: freshwater sample F1-60 | place: China: Fuxian Lake, Yuxi | collected 2017-12-25 | reverse complement strand
GGAAAAATCGGAAGGAACGGCACCCAAGCCAGAGGAGGGAGGAGTAGGAGCCACCAGGGGACCGAGGACCGAGTTGGAAGAAAGTGTCGCAACCGATGCCGATGGGTGCACCCAGTTATCCCCGTTCCATTGAGGAAGAAGTTGCGAGAATCCTTGGCCATCCGGGACAAGCCGGTTTTCCAAGGATTCCAAGGCAAGAGGTGAACGGTTTAGGATTGGGGAAATCGGACAATAAAACCGACGCAACCAACGGAGGAAGAAAACCACTCGGGAGGTCATGGTTAGATTCCAATGGTGCTTATTTGGAATGCTAAGGTCAGGCTAAAGGGAAGGAAAGGTGCAGGCAAGCTCCTTTGGCAAAAAAGAGGGTATTTCCTTGAATTCCAAAGGGCTGGAGGTACTTAACCCAAGTTACGCAGTTGGAGTGAATTTCAACGTTTTTTTGGCCACTTCTGGAACCCGGCTTGTGGTTTTTCCCGGAAATTGGGAGTATGGCGAGTCCAAAACGGTCCGTAGTCCCGACCAAGGTAATTGATATTTCCCGCTCCTTGTGCGATTGTAACAATGGGGTTTGCAATTGTTCCGAGATCCTCTGATCGGATTTAAACCCTTTGGCTTGGTTTGAGGGGTTGAATTTCGGTGGGGAACAAGAAGCCCCTGTTTCCATCTCCCGCCAACATTGGGTTCGTGGTCCAATGCCCAATGAATCGGGCTTTCAGCCCTCAAATATTGGGGGGATCCGAAACCTGGGCCGTTGGCCCAGGCTGGTATGGATCGGGCCTTTGGCCCGCAGAACCAAAACGGCAAATGTAGGATTTGACCGGATCGTATTTGTCAGGCCACAGACACGGATTGGCATGCCACCATCTGTTCTCACTGGCGGATGTTTTCAACGCCAACGGCGTGGCACCCTACCTGGCTGGGGCAACGCCCCAGGTACCCATTCCCAAATGCACAAAGGGCTGAAAGCCCGAGCTATCCCATTCCTCAGCCTCTCGCCAATCAGGAGCAAACGCCTTGAATCAGAACCTGTAAAGAAGATTTGTAGTCCCGTCGTTTTCAGGCGGATTTGAAGATTCCCCGGGGAAAACCGGGTTTTCATGGTCCGAACCGCGTAACTTGGGTTAACCCCTTTGGCAAATGTGCCCGCAAAGGTTGCATTTCTGTTGGGTGTCGGAAGGCTTCCAAAGGCCAAGAACCCCTCCGCAAGAGCGGCACATAAATGGATCCCCAAATTCCCTTTTTGGATCCCGAACCGTTCGGACGGTCACTCGCTCCATGTGAGGTTCTTGCCAAATCTCACATGGTTTGCCATCGGGTCCGACAAATGGGAAAATTTGCCCAAGATTCAATCGGGCATTAGCGTCGATTACATCGCCTGGAGGCAATCCCAGTTCTTCCAGTTGATCCCTAATCGAAAACTTTTCCTCCCTGGATTGAAGGTGAATCGTTCCGTCGGGCCTTCTTTTCATCCGCATGTAAACTTTTTCCTTTTCCGTCATGATGGCTGCATAGCCACCAAACTTATCCCATTGGTTTGCGACAGACTGGGCCAGGATGGGTAATTCGTGTTCAAAAACCACACCGGAAAAAGTACTTTCCAAAGTCTCCATGATCACTCTCAGTTTGGCCATGTTACTGGCGGCTGGATCCCTCTTTATGGGTTGACCCTCCACCCCGCAATGCTTCTCCCCCGGATTGACCCACCAACGGATCCCTTGCCCGTCAAGGTTGGTTCCCTCCGCACTTTGCCCCCGATTGAATTGTTCGATCATTTCAGGTATATCTTCCGGTGCCATGTGCCAATCCCTTTGCAATATCTCCGGCCAATTGGATTTTTCTGAAACCATCTTGAAGGCGAAAGCACCCAGGGGGGTTCGGGTCAGGGGGAGAAAACAGAGGACATTTTTGATAATGAGGGCGGCATGGCCATCATAGGTCATCCACTGCCTTACCAGGGAGGTAACCAACCCTTCGGTATGGACTTCCTGAAATTCCGGGTCTTTTTCAAAACTTCGAACCAGGGTCTCGGCCAAGTTTCGGAGTTCCTGGGCTTTCCGGGGATTGGCGGGCATTTTGAAAGGTACTCTGAAAGAAGACAGCTTGGGACATTCCACACCATTCTCTTTGGATTTAGAGGGAATTCCAACATTCGCCATTCCCGTCTTTAAAATGGACCAGACCATTTAGGCAAAAAGGATACATCCCGCAGAATCCTCCATTTGGGAATGGGGTTGGGAAAAACCGAAAATAACTCGTTTTTCAATGGTTTCAGGAAATGATTTGAGGCCAGAGAACCTTTGGTTTTTTTGGGTGTTTGTTCCGTTTGGGAAAATTCGGTGGAAGGTACTTATTCCTTGGAAACAGGTTTTTGTTGGGGTGTAAAGAACAGTGAACTGTCCGGGTGAATTACCCAATGGTTTTTCATTACCACCAAACCGAAACGAGTAAGGGGTTCAACGAACGGCATTTCTCGGGATGGACAAAAAAACCAATCGGCATAAAGGTTTTGCATTCCATCAGGGCAAACATCGAACCCTTCCGGAAAAAGTATTTGCATCTCGATATTTTCGGATATAGTCGTGACCTATTGAGCATGCTAGCTACAATATGGTATATCCTTTACCCTTGTGAAATCCTAGAACTGGTATGCCTCTCCAAGGTTTGGGAGGGCGGGTATAGGAAGATTTTATCCGGGATGATCTCCCAACCATAATGCTTGCGGGGGAAGCTTGGGGACGAGAATGAGTTTGGCCCCGGTCGAGGATAAGGAGGCTATTTGGCCCGGTTTATGCCCCCTGGCAACGAATCCGGTTGGGAATGACGGAATTGTCAGATGGGGTCTCTTTGGTAGGGTGTCTGGAACCTATTGGAATGGCATGACCGTTTATTGTGATTGCAAATGAGTACCCGGCCCTTTCTTATCATGAGTGTTTTGTTCGTTGGCTTGTCCCGGTTGGAGGCAGGGGATCCTTCGGTTCCGGATCGCATCAAGGGTTTCATGATTCAGGCGGAAACGGAACAAGCCCGTTGTATAAACGGCCGGGAGTATGTTTTTGAGTCGGCCGCAGAGTTTATGGACGGGACGAAAAAAAGATATACATACAATGTCAAAAAATATGATGATTTGAATTGGACAATTACCAACAATAATATGATATTTGGATCCAATGACAGATATCTATTTGCGGTTGAAAAAAACAAGGACAATACATGGAGAAAATTGTCGGTATTAAGTACTAATGGAGAGGATGGCGGGGAAATTTTGGGAAGGAGGGAATTTGATGCGTTATTTCCCCTTACTGCATTGGAAGGAATCTCCATCGGCTTGATAGGCAAGGAAACAGATTACAAAAACGAAAAATTTATCAAAGGCGATATTAACGAATTGGCATTTGAATCAAAACAAAAAGCCAGGAGAAGTGATGCGTTAATGCCTGCGATTTCAAAAATTGTTTTCCGGGAAACTCCCACCAAAAACTTTAGCTATATTGAACGATTGTACAAAGGAGACCTTGGTGACAACCTCCTCACCTCCACCAGAAATTACACATTGTCAGGTAGTGGGGAAATGGAAATAATCCATGTGGATACTGTCATGCGGCGGGTCCAAAGCGCGGAAGTCCTGCAAAGGGAAACCCACACATACACAAAGTTCCAAAAAACCAAAAGAGGAGAGGATAACTTCCTGACCTTTTATGGGTTGCCTGAGCCTTCCGACCATTTTTATCCAGGAAAACCCTGGTGGTCTTCATTCTGGTTTCTGGGAGGATCCGCTTCCCTGGTGTTGGGAGGAATGGGATTTTGGTTTTTCCGGTCCCGGAGGTAACGGGGTTATCATGCAAAAACAGGGCAGCACAAGTATCCGGTTTGCCTTTACCCTGATCGAATTGTTATTGGTTTTGGGAATGCTTGGGGTTTTGAGCGGCCTTACTTTGGGTGCGGTACAAAAGGCAAGACAAGCGGTGTTACGGGTGACCTGCCAAAACCGGCTCAAGCAGGTGGGGCTGGGGATGCACGCTTACCATACTTCCCACCAAAGGTTTCCCGCCGGGTTCCTGGGCGAATCGGGTCGATTGGGAATACCCTATACCAGTTGGCGGGCGAACCTCCTTCCGTTTGTAGGCGAACAGACCCTTCACAATCAAATCCTTGCCAAGCCGATGGAAGTGCCCCGGGGCATGGCCGATTATTTTGCCCTGACAACCATCATCGTTCCCTATTTGTGCCCTGCGGATCCCAAGTCAGGCGTTGTAGGTCCCAATCGTGTGCACGGAATTGAGACGGCCTTTGCCAATCATATGGGGGTTTCAGGCACCAACCAAAAAACAGAGGACGGCCTTTTGTTTTTGGATTCACAGGTTCGAAGTTCCGATATTGGGGATGGCTCGTCCCAAACTTTGATGGTGGGGGAAAGGCCACCCAGTGTGGATGGTGGCTTTGGCAATTGGTTCACCACCATGGCGTTTTTTTCTGGTGCCCATGATGCGGTGAGCGGAGTGATGGAATTCAATCCTGGGACCGGAATAGGATTAGGCAGTATTTGTCCAAAGAATGTACCCTATCCCTACCAGGAACCCAAATCTCCTCTAGAGCCTTGTAATTATCTTTTCTATTGGAGCTATCACCCCTCCGGGGCGAATTGGCTTTTTGCGGATGGATCGGTTAGGTTCATCCCTTATTCGGCTTCCCCCATGATGGCAGGATTAAGTACCCGAAATGGGGGGGAACTCCCGAACGAATAGTTTCGGGCCCTTGCGCAGGTTTCTGATTATCGTGTTGATCCAGAATGGGTTGGCAAATCCCACCCGTGGTTAGGGTCCGGAAATAGCTTGGTAAGCAAATGTAATCGGTGGCGGTTTTTTGAGAATTGTGTTGATACAAGATGACACCCCAAGTGAAGCTGCAGTCAGGCAATAGCACCCTATACGATTTTTTTTGCTTTTGGGCTTGCATCGTCATCCAGGGTTTGGCTATGGGCATTTTCAGGCGTCAGGGACGGCGCACCCGGGGTTATCCTTCCTCGGGCCATCTAGGGAAGGTTCATTATCTTTTGGGTACTTCGGTTTCGCGGGAAACTCGGAGCCATCTCGTGGGGGGATGGATGATAAGAGGCAGGAATCGCAACTAGGGTCAGTTGTCTCCTGTTTGTTGTTGGCCTGAAAGATTTCCTTCGACCGGGGGTACACCACCCCCGGTTTTTTTATGCCTTGAAAAAGAATCCCCCGGTTGGAAACCCCAATAACGATCTTGACATCTGGGCAAGATGGGCAATAATAACAAAATGCGATAATTCCAACGGATTCCTTGGGAATTGTCCGGTTATCCCCCGATTGGATCCTTGTCATGAAACGCACTTGGAAACCCCTGCTTGAGTCCCTGGAAACCCGGACAACCCCTACCGTCCTTACCGAGCCGGTGATGATTTCCAGCGTGGACGGAGTCCTTGACATCGTTCTTCGGGCCCATGAATCGAGCCAATTCATTGAGGTTTTGCAAACCGGTCGACCCGACCTGCCTGGGTTGCCAACCTTGGTCGATGGGTTCATGACCTATTCCTGGACCATTCGGATGGGTTCCGCAAACAACGGTGCCACTACTGGGGACACCTATCCCTCACCCACGCTCAAGGTCCAACGGGGGGATACGATCCGCATCCTTCTGGAAAACGACTTGCAGGGAATGACCCTAAACGGAAGCACGACCACCGAAAGCGACACCAACCTCCATTTTCACGGGTTGACCGTTTCTCCCCAGGGCAACTCGGACAATGTGCTTTTGAGCCTGCCCCCGGGAATGTCCAACCAATACGAAGTGCGCATACCCATGGATCACAACGAGGGTGTATTTTGGTATCACCCCCACCGGCACGAATTTGTGGCCGAGCAGGTTTATCGGGGATTGGCCGGGATGTTGGTGATTGGTGCGGCAAACGGCAATGTATATACGGTTGACACGGCATCGCCCGTGCAGGTCGGGGACCTTCCGGTTCATTTGGTAACTATGCAGATGCAAAATATAGTTGAAATCGACGGAGAACATTTCCTGGGGGAATTCAACCGGACCAATAGCACGGGTTACCAATACACATTGAACGGACAGTATAATCCGGACATCGTTTCGGAAAACAACAACCAGATATTTGTCTTTCTCAATGCGGCGCCGATGGATCTCCTCCGAACCTTTGTGCCACCCCTTGGCCAGCCGGAACCGGAATGGAATTTCCTTGGTGACAGGGATCCGGAACGGCCCAGCCCCCCAAACGAGGAAATATTCTTCATCGGTCAGGACGGGGCCACCTTCACGGAAACACTGGGCCAGGAACGAAACGCACACGCCCCTGGCAAACGGGTGCTCACGGTGATTTCCTCGCCCCCGGCGGGAATAAGCCGACCCCTTGGTCTGGCATCCCTCACGCCGAATTTCAATGGGGTCGTGGTCAATTACCATTACTTCGGGCGAATCCTTGGCCATGGAACCGGCGGGAATCCCGCCGACTGGAAACACATGGCCATCAATAGCATTACCGATCCCTTTGTCAGTCTCAAGGAGGCTATTCCCGAGGTGGTCCGTAGTGTGGAATTTGCCACCACGATTACCCCCGGAACCCCCCCCGTGTTTCTGGTGAATGGCCAACCCTTCCCAGGTCCTGCGGTTTTCCAACCGAGGGTAGGCGATGTTGAGGAATGGATCATCACAAACAAGGACACTGTTGTCCATCCGATCCATATTCATCTCCGTGATTTCCAGATCATCGACGGAGCTGAATCGGAAATAACTCCGCACAATTTCAACCAGGACACTTTTTATGTCGATGCGTTCGATCCCAAATTACCTCCCGAACGCCAACATGTGTCCCATTTGAAGATCCAATACGAACCCTATCTGGGAACAACGGTCATGCATTGTCACAACCTGATCCATGAGGACGGGGGGATGATGATGCTTGTAAAAACCATTCCGGCCGAGGAAATCATTGCCACCTCTGTTGTCTTTGAGGGAAAAACCCTTGTGCGCATCATGGACAGAAGAGATGGATCCATCCTTCGTGAATTTGAACCCTTTTCGGGTTTTGGCGGGGGAGCCAATGTCGCCGTGGGCGATGTGGACGGTGATGCAATTCCTGATGTCGCCGTGGCCGCCCTGGCCGGGGGTGGTCCCAGGGTAAGGATTTTCAGCGGCAAAAGTGGCTTTACCCGGGACCTGTTCAACCGCTATGTCTTTGAGCCTGGTTTCAGGGGTGGAGTCTCCGTGACGCTTGGCGACCTGGACGGAGACACGGTCGATGATTTGATTGTTGGTGCCGGGGCGGGGGGAGGGCCACGCGTCCGGGTCCTTAGGGTGCGAGACGGCTCCGACCTGGCCAATTTCTTTGCCTATGCATCCTCGTTTGGAGGGGGCGTTTCCGTTGCTTCGGGTTTGGTGGACCTTTCCGGGAGAATCAGCGTCATAACCGGCGCTGGGCCTGGTGGTGGTCCCCATGTCAAGGTGTTCCGTGACGACCTTTTCAGATCCTTTAACAACACCATGGAAACCATGAACCCACTGGAACCCATGGCAGGGACACTCCAATTGGAGACGGTTAGCAGTTTCTATGCCTTTGACCAAGGATTTCGGGGGGGCATCACTGTCAGCGTGGGAGGCATCGCTGCCCAAGCGGGAGGTACCGGGCGCATCATCGTCGCTGCAGGACCAGGAGGTGGGTCTGCCATCTCCATCTGGGATGCCACCTCGACCATGGTAAAAAAAGATAATGACCACCCCCACGATACGGTGGGCTCCGTTTCCTTTTCCAACATTGGCAATTTGTTCGCATATGGACCAAGCTACCAAGGTGGGGTTCGGGCGGGATCTTTTGCCACCCCCATCGGGGATCAATTATTGACCATCCCAATGTCTGGTGGGACTCGCCAGGCAAGGATCATCAATCTCTTTCCTGATCCAACGAATACACGGCTCCTTACCGGAGCCAACACCTCAATCGCATTGTTGGCAGACCCGGATTCCCCCGCCGACATCGGCGGTTATACCTGATCGCCAGGGATCGGTTGGTTCTTTGCGGAAAGGCGGGAACCAATTAGGTGGATGCAGAATCCTCCTTGCACTCAGCCCGCTTGCAATTCGACGATATCCCCATCGTGAAGTTCATGATCCCTTGGGACCATTTGGCCATCACTTACCCCGTGGCCCCATACTTTCGCCGACTTGAGTGTTTCCACCAGGTCCCGATGGATGGCCCGGGCCAATTCGGTGATGCTGCTTCCCCTGGGAAGGGTGAAGGGGTTTTCCCTGTCGGGTGGTTTTCCCTGGCGTTTGGTGTAGATCCGGATCACGCCAAGGGACTGATAAAGCACATCACGGATCTCTTCTATCCCTTTACCGGATTCCGCATCGAGAACATGGAACGGGAAACGGGCACCCAAGGCTTCCTTGGCAAGGTCCAGGCGGATGTCAGCGTCTTCGGCCCCGCATTTGTTTGCCAGGATTACCGTTTTGACATATTCAATGCCAGGATCGTCGATCTCCTCGGGAAAAACAGCCACAAGTTGGGTCTTTACAGCCTTCAGTCGATCCAGAACCGCCTCGGTCGCCCCGATCAAATCATCATCGGCCAGGTCGATCACAAGGGCCACCCCATCACAAGAGCGACTCATGGAAGAAACCACAGGGTCGAGCATATCGGCGGTGACAGGGGGGGTGTCGATGAGCTGGACCCGGACATCCTTCCAGTCCATCATCCCGGCAGAAGGCTCACGGGTGGTGAAAGGATAGGGTGCAACCTCGGGGGTAGCCCGGGTCAGCCTGGTGAGGATGCGGCTTTTGCCAACATTGGGCGCACCCAAAAGGAGGATCTGCCCGGCCCCCTGACGCGGTATCCGGGTGATACCCGGCTGGCCTCCTTTTTTCGGCTTGGACGCTTCTTTTTCGACATCGTCCCTTGCCACGCTCAGCTTGGTTTTGAGCTCGGCCTGAAGTTTTTCGCTGGCTTTGTGTTTGGGAACCAAAATCCACATTTTGCGCAGGCAATCAAGGCGTTCCTCGGCGGTTTTCGCTTTTTTGTAGGCTTCGTCGGCTTCGAAATATTGGGGGGTGAGATTGACTGCCATGCTTGACCGCCCCTTGGCTTTCCTACCCTGAATTGGTGGACCATCCACCCATCGCTATTCTACAGGGTATGGGGAAGTGCCATTCCAGACACCTTGTCAGACACCTTATCCGAGCCGCCCCTGGGGTAACCAAATCATGACCAACCTTTTTGAACAAGTGGAACAGGCGGCCGCCGCAATCCGTGCCAAAACAAAACTCGTTCCCCAAATCGGAATCATTTTAGGCTCAGGGCTTGGCAACCTCACCGAAGAAATCGAAGCCGATGCTTCGATGGAATATGGCGACATCCCCAACTTCCTCAAATCAACCGCACCCGGACACAAAGGACGCATCGTGGTGGGCACCCTTTCGGGAAAGCCGGTCATCGCCATGGAAGGGCGTTTTCATGTTTACGAAGGGTATGACCCCGCCAAGGTCACCTTTCCTGTCCGGGTGATGAAGGCCCTTGGCTGCCAAAGTCTTTTGGTCAGCAATGCCTGTGGTGGATTGAATCCACAACATTCCAAAGGCGATATCATGTTGATCGAAGACCACATCAACCTGATGGGTTCAAACCCTCTTGTCGGGCCAAACGATGAAAGGCTCGGTCCCCGTTTTCCCGATATGAGCCAACCCTATTGCAAAAAGCTCCTGGCACTGGCAAAAACCATCGCCGTGGAACAAAAACTTCCCGTCCAACAAGGGGTTTATGTGGCGGTTACGGGACCCAACCTGGAAACCCGCGCAGAGTACCGGTTCCTTCGGGCCATTGGTGCCGATGTGGTGGGCATGTCCACGGTTCCCGAGGTGCTGGTGGCCATTCATTCTTCCATGCGGGTGGCGGGTTTTTCCATCATCACGGATATGTGTCTGCCCGATGCTCTCGAAGTCGCCCATGTCGAGGATATTTTGGCCACGGCAGCGGCTGCCGAAAAGAAACTGCGCCTTCTGGTCAAGGAACTTGTGGCGAGGATGTAGGGGCGGGATGGTTCAATTGAAAGACTGCCCGAAAACCAGGAAAAGAACCATGAACCACTCCGAATATTTCAGGTTCTACCGGGCGGAACTTGGGTATAATTCCCAGGAAACGGCCCGGAATTACCTTGCGGGCAAGGACATTAAACCGAAAATCGATTTCCAGTATACAAAATTACTAATCGAAAGAGTTTCTGAAATAATAATTAACATTAACTCAAAAATAAACATTTAATGTCGGCAAGAAAACAAATGAGACTTTTTAAAAGTATCAATATTTGACAAATTCAAAATAATCAATGAATCAGGTGTAATTAATTCACTTAACAACCAAGGCAGGCGTGTCGAAGAGGTCTTGTTTTCATGGATGCGTGGATCGGCAATCGGTGATTATTTTGAAAGAAGTATAGCCAGGTTTTTTGGAGTTCCAAACAATTCAATCAAAAAAATAGGTGATGATAAACTGTCAGATCAATCCATTTTTAAAAGGACTCCAAAGGCTGATTACGAGATACCCACAAAACCAAGGAAAACAAGGGTCGAAATTCAGGCAGGTTTCCAGGGGATCAATGACATCAAGCAACACAAGATTATAGAAGCAAAAAAGATTTATTCAATTTCCAGGATTGATACTATTTGCATTCACATTGATATTTTCAATGGGCAGGCAGCTTTTGTAAATCTTAGTAAAATCAGGGACGATGACCAAAACTGGGTGACACGACAGCAAATGGAGGGCCAAACCGTTTTCTCGATCGACCAGAATCATTTCAAATGGCGGCTTTTGGACCCGATTCCCAATCTCAAAACGATCGAGTGGCAACCATGAAAGCGGTTGAGCTATTTGCTGGCGCTGGTGGGTTAAGCCTCGGCCTGATGAGGTCGGGGATAGAAATCGTTTTGGCAAACGAAATCGATCCTGTTTGTTGCGAAACCTACCAAATCAATCACAAAAACACAAATATGATCAGTGCCGACATACATGACATTGACTTTGTCTCTGAAATAGACAAATTGGGGTTCAAACCGGGGCAAATTGAAATTGTTTCCGGGGGTCCGCCCTGTCAGGGATTTAGCACCGTAGGTTCGAAAAATAAAAAAGATCCCAGAAATAGTTTGTTCTTTGAATTCCTGAGGGCTGTTTCTGAAATCCAGCCCCGATTTGTCCTTTTTGAAAATGTCTCTGGATTCAAAAGGCTTTACGACGGGGAAATCCACAACATACTCCTTCAGGAACTAGGCTCCCTTGGGTATGACATCCAACATGGGCTGCTTGACGCATCGGATTTTGGATTGCCCCAAATCAGAAAACGGACAATCGTGGTTGGTGCACGAAATTGCAAAGGTAAAATTCTCATTCCCAATCCGACACACTCCTTGGATTGCGACCTGTTTGGCCTCCAAAAAAAATTGTCACTGATCGAGGCAATCAGTGACCTTCCCCAATTGGGTTCCGGTGAGGAATCGGAAATCTACTTGTCTGATCCTGTCAATGATTACCAAACCTCCCTGCGCTGTGGCCAAAAACATTTAACCGAACACAATGCCTCAAACTATGGAGAAAAGATGCAAAAAATCCTGACACTCATACCACCGGGTGGATGCGTGGAAGATCTTCCCAAGGAGTTAAGGCCAAGGGACTACTTTGCCAATACTTATGCCAGACTTTTGCCCAACCAACCCGCCCCTACCATTACCCGGAATTTTGGCACCCCCTCCTCTTCCCGATGCGTTCATCCCTTCCAAAACCGCGCACTTAGCACCCGGGAGGGGGCCCGCTTGCAGGGATTTCCTGATGATTATTTCTTTGCAGGCTCAAAAATTTCCAAAAACCTCCAGATTGGAAACTCTGTTCCACCCCTTCTTGGGGAGCTCATTGGCAAACAATTGCTCCGAAACTAACCACTCCCCTTTTCCCAAGGCATTTCATGTCTGATTTTTTCACCCACCTCGAAGGCTCATGGGACGGGACCCGCCTCCCCAAGGGGACGCTTTGCAACACCCACGAAAATCGCCCCATTGTAGCCCGGTATGACCTCGCCGCTGTCAAACGGTCGGTTACCCGTGACGAGATGGCCCGCCGCCCGGGAGGCATGTGGAAATACCGCGAACTGCTCCCGTTGGCCCTTTCCACCGAACCCATCTCCCTGGGGGAAGCCCAAAGCCCGCTCCTCCCTTGTCCCCGATTGGGTAAAGTATTTGGTTTGGAAAGGCTCTTCATCAAGGACGAGTCGATCCTGCCCACGGGCAGCTTCAAAAGCCGCGGCATGACCGTTGCCATCAGCATGGCCAAGGAATTAGGGGTCACCAAAATCGCCCTGCCCACGGCGGGAAATGCCGGCGGGGCGGCCGCTGCCTATGCCGCCCGGGCGGGCATCGAGTGCCATGTCTTCATGCCCCGGGATACTCCGGTGGTCAATCGGCGCGAGGCCCTCCTTTATGGTGCCCGCGTCACTTTGGTCGATGGATTGATTCACGACTGTGGCAAAATCGTTCGCGAGAACGCCGCCAGGAAGGGTTGGTTTGATTTCTCCACCCTCAAGGAACCGTACCGCCTCGAGGGAAAAAAAACCATGGGGATCGAGCTTGCCGAGCAGTGCGGTTGGTCGCTCCCGGATGTGATCCTCTATCCCACCGGGGGCGGCACCGGGCTGGTGGGGATGGCCAAAGCATTTGCCGAATTGACGGAATTGGGTTGGCTCGAGGGATCCAAACGGCCCCGGTTTTATGCCTGCCAAAGTGAAGGGTGTGCTCCCATTGTTCGTGCCTTCGAAAAAGGGGACCGCCTGGCCCAAACCTGGGAGAACGCCAAAACCTCCGCAAGCGGCCTTCGCGTCCCAGCGGCAGTGGGAGATTTCCTGATGTTGGACGCCATTCGGGCCTCAAAGGGTGAGGCCGTTGCTGCTCCGGAGGCGTCCATCCCTTTTTGGATGCAAAAAGCGGCCTCGCTTGAGGGTATTCCCCTTTGTCCTGAAACCGCGGTCTGCCTTTCGGTGTTGCAAAACCTGATTCAATCCGGAAGCATTCGCCAAGACGAGAAAGTCATCGTTTTTAACACCGGGGCTTTCCAAAAATATCTGGAATGTTTGCTGGAACCGGTTTCCTGACCACCAGCTATAATTAACTTTTATCCCCAACCGGTGGAAGAGCCTCTCCCATGCAAAAGATTCTCAAATCGTTTGGCCTGATGGTGGCAGGCGGCCTTGTTTCTAGCGTTTTGGGGGGAGGTTTTGGGGCCCTGATCGGATGGATTTCGCCCGATTTTGTCGCCCATTTGGGGGAATCCGGGATTCGCCCCCAGGGGGCCTTTGATTCCCTACGCTATGGTGCCGGGATAGGTGCTGTCGCAGGTCTTTTTGTAGGTTTTGCCGCTACCGTGGTTGCCCTTTTCATGGCTACCCTGGTTTCGGTTTTTGGCCGAAATGAAAAAAGTATGTGAAATGTCGGTGAAGGAAGCGATCTGGCTTTCCTCCACAGGCTCCCGTGGCGACAATAGCTTCATGAACTTGTTGGGTTTTCATGATCGAATCGGGGTCAGGATGTTGAACCGTTTTTTCTCAATGGTTTGTCTGTTGGCAGGTGCTTTGTCCCTTCCCGGGGCAGATGCCAAGCTTCCCCTGGGAACCTCTCTCCTTGACATAAAGCTTCCCGAACCGCTAGCCAAAACCGCCTTCGTGGCGTCGGATGCCCTTCGGGGTAAAAAAGCTCTCGTATTCTTTTTCATGGAACCGCAGTGCCCTGTCTGTCAAAATTATGTTCCAAGCATCAAGCGGATGGGTGTTCGTTTCCAGGAAAGTGGGGTTGCCTGGGCCGCCATTGATACCACCTATGGCATTACCGCAGACGAAATCGCCTCCCATGCCAAAGACCTTGGGCTTTCCATCCCCCTGCTCCAGGATAAAGGCCTTGCCCTTACCCAAAAACTGGGTGTGGATCGGATTCCCTGCGTCCTAGTTGCCGATGCTGGGGGCAAAATCCGCTATCGGGGTCGAATCGACGACCAGTTTTCTCCCGGTATTATGCGAAAATCCCCTTCTACCAAGGAACTGGTGGATGCCCTGGATGCGGTTATCGAAGGGAGGGAGGTCGAGACCTCCTGGACAAAAACAGCGGGTTGCCTTGTCACTCATCACGGCAAGGCCAAAAAGGCCAAAGAAGGTGCGCCCACCTGGGCGGGTGAGGTTGCCTCCATCATTCAGGCCAAGTGCCAAGGATGCCACCGTCCGGGCGAGGCAGGCCCCTTTCCCCTGACCTCGCTCAAGGAAACGCTGGCCTGGACCGACATGATTCGCGAAGTGATTGGCAACAAAACCATGCCACCCTGGCATGCGGACAGTACACCTGGCCACTTTGTCAATGATCGCCGTTTGACCGAAAAAGAAATCCAAACCTTGACGGACTGGATTGATTCCGACTGCCCGGAGGGCGACCTGTCCAAGGCACCTGCCAACCCGGTTTTCAATCCGGGATGGCGGATGGGAAAGCCCGACGAGATTTTTCGGATGGGGGAGGCAGTAAAAGTTCCCACCCATTATCTCTTTGGTGCGGTGGGCATGCCCTATCAATATATCCTGGGTGAGGGCGAAATTTCCGAAGACCGCTGGGTCAAAGCCATAGAAGTACGCCCGGATCAACGGGCCCAGATTCACCACATCATTGTGTTTGTCATACCCCCTGGGGAGAAATTTCCCGATTTCCTTGCCAAAGGCGAGCGGAGGAGCAATCCCGACAAATTCGGCGCCATGATGCTGGGTGCCTATGTCCCCGGGGATTTCCCCATCATTTTCCCGAAAGGGGCTGCCAAAAAACTCCTCAAAGGATCAAAACTCCTTTTTGAAATGCACTACACCCCCAACGGCAAGGCAGTCGTCGACCGCTCCTCTGTCGGTGTCCAATACCAAAGCGAAGCTCCCATCCATGAAATCCGCACCCGCGCCATCCTCAACAACCGCTTCCGGATCCCACCGGGAGACGGCAACCACGAGGTGCGGTCCCTAACCCGTTTTGACAAACCTGCGGTGATCATTTCCTATTCGCCCCATATGCATGTAAGGGGCAAGGATTTTACCATGGACCTTTTAACACCCGAGAAAACCCGAACCACCCTTTTGCGCGTTCCGCACTATGATTTCAACTGGCAGGAAAGTTACAACCTCGGCAAATTTCTCCACATTCCCGCAGGATATTTTGTCGAATGCATCGCCCACTTTGACAATTCCAAAGAGAACCCAGCCAATCCCGATCCGAAAAAGGAAGTTCGCTGGGGCAACATGACCTGGGAGGAAATGATGATCGGCTTTGTGGACTACTACTACCTGCCCACCCCCCAGTAAACCGTCTGCAACCGGCAGGCCTTTGGTGAATGTTAAAGGGCAATCATCGGTAGAACCGGCAACGAATCCACCTTTCCCAAAACCTTCGTGGCGGTTCAGGTTGGCCCCGCCCCGGCGTTAACCAGGTTTCCCTATTCCAATTCCTTGCGGAGGCTTTGCCACACCTTGCGGCTTTGCTCCACGATTTGAGCCAATTTCGGATCCTTGAAAACATCTTTCAATTCAAGTGGGTCATTTTCCAGATCATATAGCTGTTCCATCCGGGCCTGGCCATTCCTGATTCCCTCAGGCGTGGGTTCCAGCCAACGAATGTATTTGTATCGTTCCGACCGGACCCCTTCACTGGGAGGAATGTTTTTGGACCCGGCATGGTGTTCGTAAAAGAAACCATACCGCCAATCCATGGGAATGTACCGCCTCAGAAAGGGTACCAGGCTGCGCCCTTGCATCGTCTGGGGCGCCTTGACCGAGGCCAGGTCCAACAGGGTCGGGGCAATGTCCGCATTCAATACGATCGACTCCACCCGGCAACGACCCGGATCCCGATCCCGCAAATCAGCGATCAACAAAGGCACCCGAATCGACTCCTCGTACATGAACCATTTGTCGGCCAAACCCCGATCCCCAAGGGCGAAACCGTTGTCCGAGGTAAACACGATCACCGTGTTTTTGGCCAGGTCAAGCTTTTGGAGTTCGGCAACCATACGCCCTACCTCACGGTCCACCCCGGTGATCAGCCGATAATAGTCTTTCAGGGTTGCCTGGTTAAGTTCCGGGTTGGAGTAACGAGCCTGCCAACGCCTCCTGGCCTCGGATTCTTGCACAAAAGGCGGTAACAACCCGAAGTATGCTTCGTTCGCCAAAGGAGGAACGGGCATGACCGTGTCCTTGTAAAGCGTTTCCTCCCGTGGATCGGGGGTAAATTCCCGGGGTTTGCCGTCTCTTGCATGAACGGCATTAAAACTGATCTGGAGCGCAAAGGGCCTGGGTTCCCTGACCGAAATGAACTCAAGGGCCTGGTCGCCAAAAAGTTGGGTCTTGTGCCTCTTTTGCGGATCATTTGGGTCAATGAACTGATCCCCGGCCTGACCCGGAAGGCCCCGGTAATAGTCCCACCTCTTTTCCCACATCGCCTTATGTTCGGGCTTGTCGGCGATACCAATCTTGCCGATAAATCCCGTTCGGTAGCCCGCCAATCGCAACAATTCCGGATAAGTATTCCTCCATTGGTCCTCGGAAAGATTTTGGCCAAATCCGCCGCATTTGTGATGCCTTTGCCATTGTCCCGTCAAAAGCGTTGCCCGGCTCACCCCACAAATGGAGGTGGTCACAAACGAATTGGTAAAGGAAGTCGCCCGGCGGGCCAGGTTATCCAGATGAGGTGTTTGCACCGTGGAATTTCCCAGGTAACCAAGCGTGTCATGTCTAAGGTCATCGACATGGATCAGGACCAGATTGGGTCGGACCTGGTCGGCATGGCTGGAAAGAAACAGGGCAAAGAGGAGGAGGGTGTTCATGCGGAAATTATGCAGGAACCTGCCAGGGATTCCAAGGGAGCCAAGGGGATTTCAGACCTCAGGAGCGTAAAGCACCTTGGAATCAGGAAAAGTCCAAAAAAACAGGTGAAGGCGAAGCCGGGTTTCCTATTTCAACCTTTGGACCCTTTTGGCGATTACCCGGAGATTGCATCATGAAAGACCTCACCCGCCGGAATTTCTTCTTTGCCTCATCAGGGGCGGCCACCGGTTCCCTTTTGCTTCCGGGAATTTCAGAAAGTGCCGAGGGCGAAAAGGGGCCTTTTTCCAAAAGCGGCCTGTCAACCGGTCAAATGAAACCCCTCAAATTCAAAGAGATCCCTGGTTTTCTCAGTGCCCAACAAATCGCCCCGCATCATACTGCCCACTATGGCGGAGCACTAAAAACCTTTGTCGCCATCGACACCCGGTTGGAGGATGGTTTTCAAAAGGGAACCCCGCTCGATCCCATGGCCTTTGAAACCATGCAAAAGCAGAAATCCAGCCGGGGCAACAGCGTCCTGCTCCACGAAATGTATTTCGACGGCTTGGCCTTGGCCCAATCGGAGCCGAAAGACGGCCTCAAAAAAGCAATTGAAACCCGTTTTGGATCCCTGAACAAATGGTGGGCGGATTTCATGTTAAGCGCCAAGGCCGCCGCAGGGTGGGCGATGCTTGTGCAGCATCCGGTCAATGGAAAGCTTTACAATGTTTTGAGTGACGAACATGCCATTGGGCCGCTCTGGTTGGCAATGCCCCTTGTTGTCATTGATGTTTACGAACACGCCTTTTACATCGACTACCTGAACAAGAAGACAGATTACATCGAAAAGTTCATGCTGCACATCGACTGGTCGGAAGCCAACCGGCGCTTTCAAGCTGCTTCCTGAATTTGAAAGCTTGGCGTGGTGGCTTGATATTGCCACCCTACCCATTCCACAATCCGTTTCGGGAGAGCCGTGGGGATCCGCCCACGGGAACTAGCCAAGTGACGCAGTTCGGACCAAGAAATCCCGGGGCTTCCCGGGGAAAAAGTCAAATAAGTATTAAAAGGTTGGGACTCCAAATCCTCCTCCATTATTCCCCTCCATTGGAGGGGTGCCCGTCAGGGCGGGGTGGTTCGTAAGGTGTGCCACCACTCCTTCCCAATGTTGTGTTTCTTAAGGCACCACCCCGTCAGGCTTCGCCTGCCACCCCTCCACGGAGGGGAATTCAATAACCCAGGTTAGGCAAATGGGACCAAGAAAACCCGGGTTTTCCCGGGGAAAAAGTCAAATCAGCCTTAAAAAGTCGGGCCTACAAATCTCCTCCTGGGATTAGCCTTAATTCCCCTCCCTTATTCCCCTCTTTGGAGGGGTGCCCGTCAGGGCGGGGTGGTTCTTAAAGTGTGCTCCTACTCCTTCCCAATGTTTTGTTTCCCAAAGCACCACCCCGTCAGGCTTCGCCTGCCACCCCTCCACGGAGGGGAATTTAATCCAAGGTACGCAGTTGGGACCATGAAAACAGAGGATTTCCCGGAGATTCTTCCAATCCGCCTGCAAACGACGGGACTAAAAATCCTCTTTTCCGGTTCTGATTCAATTCGGTTGGACCTGTTTCCCAAGGGCTATCAACCCCTCAAACCAAGGCAAATGGTTTAAATCCGTTCAGAGGATCTCTGAACAATTGCAAACCCCATTTTTCAAATCGCACAAGGTGCGGCCAATATCAAATACCCTGGTCGGGACTACGAGCCGATTTGAACTCGACATACTCCCATTTCCTGGGATGGACCACCCTTAGGTTTCCAAAACAGGCCAAAAAATCGGTAATATTCACTCCAACCGGTTTACTTAAGTTAAATCACCAGTGGGATAACAGATTCTTTTAGCCTGTGCCTAAGATTTTCGCGGACAATTCCTTTAACGAATTTAGCATTCGCCCTTCATTTGCTGCCTTGTTTCCTAGACTGGGACCAATAATTGGCATATAACGGACCATTCCTGCAAGCTCTTCCGGATAATCGAATGAAGAGTAAACCTCTTCAATCGCTTCAAGCTTGTCGGAAACATTGCTTTCACTTATGAATGCCGCAATGATCAAAGCCCATTTTCGGATTATGTCAGGCGTAGGCTCGCCTAGGCCCGCCACACGATCAATTATCGGCCCCATTGGATCATTATCCTTCGCAGCGGCAATGGCAATTATATTTTCGTTATCACAACCGGATTCTGAAAGCATGCGCCAAGCATGGTCTCTCACAGTTTGTCCGTCGATGAGCTGATGGGCGTAGGCGAACCGTATGTCTTTCCAATCAATTGGGTCACGTAATCGCCCCAAAAATTCATTGGTTACCTTGACCATTTTTTATCCTCATTTTGGCAGATAATGTATTGGAAAGTTTGGAATTCCAGTGATTGCGCCGCCCTCAATAAATCGTTGGTGAACTAAATTACCTGCCGGATCAAGGACATACTCAAAGACACCTGGTTTTCCATTGAAACCACTCTCAACAGTTTGCAGAAGAGTTCGCTTGACATCGTCGCCTCCCCGAAAAGTAAAGATCTTTCCCCCTTCTAGTTGTTCACGGCTTAAAAAACTTGCCGCACGATGGGCCGGATCCGTCTTTAGACCTGAGCCAACGGGGGGCGTTCAGAATTTCATCAGCGGCATACCGAAGTTTAAGCCGTTCTAGCTGGGCCACATTTGCGCCGATCTTTGAAATATTGTCCGGATTTAATGGAGACTTAGCCCAATCGCTAAGCACTTGAATAAATGGGTCAACCGCCTTTGAGTTTTCCTGCACCGCTTTAGAAACCAAGGAGCTTCTGGAAATTAATCTGTTAACGGGTTTTGATTTCAAAACCTGTAAAGAATCTATTTTAACGACCTTTCCTGCAGGAAATACGGATAAAACTAATTCTCCTCCAATTTGACCTGAAGCAGTTGTCCAGCTATTTATATCTCTGTCCGGCGCAATATAATTATGTATATTTTCACGCCATAATTCTGTATTAAAACAAGAAGATGTGTCAAAATCGTCTCGTGATGAAAATGGTAGTCTTAAAACTATTATTGCAAAATTAGTTAATTCAAAAGGTGCTGTGGCAATTGACGAGGTGCCCCCGGCAAAAAAATTTCTTGCGGCATCAACACCGCCAGTGTTGTAATGTATGCCATTAACAAAGCTTTGATTAAGGCTTAACAATGGCAATCTTCCATTGCCATCTCTTCCATGACAATAAATGCATGGATAATATTTTTGATTTCCAATTTTATAAAAATATAAATTTGATTCTTTAATCTTGTTTTGTTGGGTATTGTTAATCGGACTTGCTTGGTCGGATTCTAATTCTGGATCCTCATGAAAAAACGAAATGGGCGTTAAAAATCCCGGCTCAACGCCCGATTGGTTTGGAGGAAATCCTCCCGCAGTGGGATAATTGGGCAACCTGGCTATTGGTGGCAATACAACCGGACCTGGTGATACCGTTCCACCTGTTTGCAAGGGGTTATAGCTTCCCCCCGTTCCTGGCTGTCCGTAACTCCCATACGACCCGGAAATCCCGGTTTGGGCGGCAGTTCCATACAGCGTCATCGTGTTGAACCCGCTTTGGGTCATTCCTGAAAAAGGCTGGCCCATGGTCCCCGAAACCGTTGTGTAGTTGGTGGTGCTGTTGCCTGATTCCAGCTTGCTACCGTACCACGATCCCGAATTTCCTCCCCGGGTTTCAATCGTCTGGGTGGAGCCTACCGTGTGGGAATTCGTGTTCGAACCCAGAGCAAATCTTGATCCCGTATTATTGGTGCTGGTGTTCTTGGTCTGGTAGACAT
>SXGR01312232.1_pt1 | contig 20732 bp, 18 predicted proteins | sample 3174711 | NCBI WGS metagenome assembly SXGR01 (sample SAMN11356860, study PRJNA531348) | freshwater metagenome | isolation source: freshwater sample F1-60 | place: China: Fuxian Lake, Yuxi | collected 2017-12-25 | reverse complement strand
GATCATGTCGTGCAGACCCCAGGCATTCGCTTTGAAGCGCCCGACTGGCGCGAGCTCGGCATAGCCGTCCTCGCAATCGGCATAGCCCCAACCGAAGTCGAGCTGTCGACGCGCGCTGCGATCGTAGGTATTGGCCTGCGTACAGCCGAGATCGGCGTTATTTCCCCAAGGGTAAATTCCAGGGCTTGCGGCACGCGCGGCGTACTCCCATTCTGCTTCGCTCGGCAAGCGATACGCCTTGCCCGAGACACGCGCGAGCCACGCGACATAGGCGCGCGCATCGCCGTGGCCGACGCAGACCACGGGCATGTTCTCGCCTAGCGGCGCGATGAAACCGGGCGCTTGCCAGCCGGCATCGCTGCGCTCCTCCCACCCCACACGTTCGCCCTTGACGATCGTGTTGGATTGCACGCGACAGCCTGCAGCCACCTGATATCCGTTGGCAGCGACAAACTTGCGAAACTCGGCGACCGTGACCTCGGTACGCGCGAGCGCAAAAGCGCGCACTGCCACTTCGTGGACCGGGCCCTCGGATCGCCCCGCTTCGCCATCGTCCGAACCCATCATGAAGCGGCCGCGAGGTACCACGACGAGCTCCGGGCAGTCGGCGCAGTCGCGAATGGCGCTCGGGAATGCGGCCGCAACCTGCGGCGGCAGAAAGGCTGCAAACATCGTCAGGCAAAGAAATCGGGCAAGCAGGGCCATGAGCAGGGGAATCCCGATCCTCAAAGTTGCGCTTCGAGTTGCATGTGATACTGATAGGCATCGGCCCGATACAGTGCGACCACGCGCTCGACCGGTCGGTCGCGGCTGTCGAACACCGTGCGGGCCAAGCGCAACAGGGGCGCACCGACCTCAATCTCCAGGGCCTTAGCTGCCTCAACACCCGCCAGCGTCGCACCAATATATTGATCTGCTCTCGCGAGCGTAATGCCAGCGGTGCCCAGCAACTCGAACATCGGCTGTCGCGCCATCTCCGCAGCGTTGACGAGCCGCGCGACGTCGAGCGGCACGTAGGTGGTGATGAGCCCGAGGGGCGCACCCTGCACCGTTCGCACGTGGGTGGCTCGTTGCACGAGCTCGCCATCCTCGAGCAGCAGCGCCGCGCGTGTCTCATCGTCCGGTGACACCTCAATGATGCGCAGATCGATCACTTCGGTGGCGGCGGCAAATCCCGCCACGCGACTGCGTACCTGATCGAGATCGGCCGAGGCCGCCGCACGCGAGGCGGACAATTGTACGAACGTGCCCCGCCCCTGCTGGCGCACCAGCCACCCTTCGCGACAAAGATTGTCGATGGCCTTGCGCACCGTGATCCGCGACACCTCGAAGATGTCGCAGAGCTGTGGCTCGGTAGGGATGCGATCGCCTGCCTTGTAGCTCCCGTCGCGCACCCAACTGCGCAGCGTGACGTACACCTGATGGTAACGCGGCGAAGCGATCGCGCGCACTGCACCGCTCGCCTCGTCGGATTTTCTTTGAACAGTTTTTTGCGCCATCAGTCGAGCACCAATCCACCCGACACATTCATGACCGTACCGGTCACGAACGCCGCCGTCGGACTCGTCAGATAATCGATGGCGTGAGCTACGTGTGCGGGCTCGCCGATCGCACCGAGGGGAACGGCGCTTTTGAGACGGTCGATGGTTTCGTTAGAAAAGCGACCGGTCACCATCGGGGTCGCGATCGGCCCAGGCGCAAGACAGTTCACGCGTATGCCCTCGACCGCCCATTCTTTGGCGAGGTACCGCGCGAGATTGATGATGCCGGCCTTGGCGACCGCATAAGCCGGGCCCGAGAGCGCACTGCCACCATTGAGCCCGTTGGTCGAGGACGTCAACGTCAAGGTGCCGCGTGTTGCGGCGAGCGCGGCGTGGGTCGCCTTGGCGATCAAAAAAGCCGACGTCAGGTTGGTGTCGAGCACCTGTTGCCAAGCCTCGCGACTAACCTCATCGAGCGGCCCACTGCCGGCGACGCCAGCCAGATGCACCACGTGATCGAGTCGACCAAGCTCAGCCTGCACGCGCGCCACGACTGCATCGATGGCCGACTCGTCGGTGACGTCGAGACTCGCCACGGTGAGCGGCGCACCGCAAGGAATCTCGGCGAGCGCACGGTCGGTCGCTACTACCCGCATACCGCGTTCGCGCAAGCGCGCTACGGTCGCCCGACCGAGGCCACCCGCGGCCCCGGTGATCAGCGCAACCGGTGTGCCCGGCGTGGCCACGGTCGATTAGGCCGCCTTGCGGGTGGCCATATGGGCGTGGATCCCATCGAGCATCGAGAAGCGCATTTCCGCCGAGGCGCGTACCGCAGCGATCGCGCGCTCCTGCAACGCGGGCGAAGTGGCGTAGCGATCGGTGAGTTCTAGCCCGACATGCGCGTGCTCGGTGTCACCCTCGATGTGGACGATGAAAAATTCGAGATCATCATCGCCGAAGCCCATTTTTTGCATGGCGGCTAAGTACTTCGGATAGAGCGTCGGCAATTGACCCTCGAGCGCGACCATGATGCCTGCGCAGGACTCGCCGAGCGGCCGAATGGTCGACAGCTCCCAGATCCACGAGCGCATCGCGCGGGTCGTCGGCAGCACCTCACCATTTTCTTCGGCGCGCAGCATGCGCTCGTCACCCACGCCGCAGGCGCGTGCGAACTTGCGTAACAAATCAGGGTGCCGCTTTTCCGGACAGGCCGGCATTTCTTCGCCCAACAGATTTTCGAGCAAGTGCTGTCGGGCATCGAGATCGGGCAAGCGCGCATACAGCGCTGCGAACTGCTGCGGAATGGGGTCGATGTAGTAAAAGTGCTGGATTGCCCATTCACCGAGTTGCGCCCGCGACAACTCGCCCGCCGCCCAGGCGCGACTGAATGGATGGCCGCCACCGTGCTTGGGTTGGCGTGCCGTCTCGAGGGCTGCGAAGAAATCTTTCTGGTTCAGCATCACGCTCATGGTTTCCAACTCCTCCAAACGAATTCAAGAATCTGGCAATGCGTTCAAAACTTGGGCCAGCTGGAAGAACCGGCAGCTTCCAACCAAGCCTCTGCGCGATGCAAGGACTCGGCGGGCACCGTAGCGACAGGCGGATAGGCCTCTGGCCCCCGGCTGCGCGCCGCGGGCGGAATGGTCGCATCGATACCCATCTTGGTGACCGTCGATACGCCCTCCGGCAACGAGGGGTCGAGACTCGAGCCTGACAGAGCCGCCACGCTAATCGTGTCACGGTCCCATCGGACCCGGGTCGCCAGCGCCCAAAGAATGGCCTCGTTGTCGAAAACGTCGACGTCCGTATCGACCGCAATCACGGTTTTGACGCGCCGATAGGCTAGTGCCGCCATCAAGGCATCGCGAGCTTCACCCGGACCCGACTCGCGCAGTTGCAGATAGGCGTGAAAGCGGCGGCCCTCGGTCGGCACGTGGACGTTGACGATCGATGGCGCCACCGCCTTGACGAGCTCGAACAACTTGCCTTCCATGACCATGTTGTCGGGCACCAGCATGTCGGTGAGGCCCGAACCGTAATCGTGATAGATCGCATCGCGGCGCCGCGTGATGCAGCGCACGTCGACGAGCGGCGCCTTCACCTGCCCGCCGAGGTAACCCGTGTATTCGCCGAAGGGACCATCGTCGATACGCTCGCCGGGCGGCACGAAACCTTCGATGACGATCTCGGCATCGGCGGGCACCATTATTTTCTCGCCGTGGAGCACGGAGGGCACGAGTCGCACCGGCTTGCCGAGCACGCCACCCGCTGCCGCCCAGTGACTCTCGGGATATTTGAGCTTGGCCTGCGTACCGAGCAGCACTGCCGGGTGATGACCGATCCAGAACGCAATCGGCGCCGCCTCACCGCGCGCATGAAACTTCCGCAGGTTGCGCGCATTGTGGCTGGTGGGATAGGGAAACCACGTCATGCGCTGCGGACCCTGAACCCAACAACGCTGGATGGCGGTGTTGTCGACGCCCGAGTCTGGATCGTAGGTCGTCGCATGGGCTGCCGTCAGATAGGGCCCGGGCTCGAGTTCGTGCTGCGTCAGGACGGGCAAGTCGTGCAGGCTCGCCGCGGCTCCCTGCAGAACGATCTCCTGCACCGGCGCGCTTGCACGGCTGACGCGCTCGGGTTCGATCGAGGCGCGCGTGCGAGTCGCGAACCACTCTGCCGTCTGCCGGTGATCGGGAATCCCGAGTGCCTTGGCGGTCAATTCGCGGCTCGCCGTCAAATTCAGCACCACCGGAATGGCCGACGGCTGGCCGCCGAGGGTCGACACCCTGCGTGCCATCACCACGGGATAGCGACGTTGCCCATCGAGCGCATGCTGCAACGCCGTCAGGTCGTGGCATGTTCCCGCGGGGTTGGGCAGCTCCCAGACTGCCTGGGCATGCTCGGCAAGGAATGATCGAAGGTCGCTCATTTATTCGATCCAAACATCGTTAAAATGCGTCCGCTGCCATTATGCAAAAAAATTGGTTATATTTGCATGATGACATGTCGCAACGCCGTTCGCGACGGGTCACGGAAAAATCGACCAACACTTCGGAGGACGCCGAATGAAGAAGACCAACCTCAAGTACCCCGCCCTGAGCATCGCGATGGCGGTGGCGACTGCGCTTGCTCCCCCGGCGGTTGCCCAACAAGGCGCCAACGCAGCGGACGACCTTGCCCTCGAAGAGATTGTGGTCACGGCACGCAAGCGCGAGGAATCGCTGCAGGACGTACCGCTGACGGTGACCGCCGTCACGGCGACGCAAATCGCCGAACTCGGCATCAAGGACTCGCGCGACCTCGCGCTCTTCACCCCGGGTTTCTCGAATGTCACGTCGTTCGGTCGCAACTCGAGCGAGCGCCCGACCATCCGCGGTCAATCGAACATTCTCGGCGCAGCGAACGCCGCCTATTTCGTTGACGGTGTGTACCTCACCGGCAGCGCATCCAACACCGAAACGGCCAACCTCGAGCGCATCGAAGTGATCAAGGGGCCGCAGGCGGCGCTGTTCGGTCGCGCCACCTTCGCAGGCGCCATCAACTACGTCACCCGCAAGCCCTCCGAAGAACTCACCGGACAGGTCACCGGCACGGTCGGCCAGTTCGATCAAAAGGACGTCACGGCCTTCTTGAGCGGCCCGATCATCGACGGCAAGCTCAACTTCTATATTTCGGGCACGCACACCGAAATCGGCGGCTTCTACAACAACCCGCTCGATTCGCGTGACGATCTCGGCGCCGAGCAAACCGACGCCGTCACCGGCAAGCTCCGCTGGCGTCCGGCCGAGGGTATCGACATCACCGCCCTCGTGACCTACGCCGAGGACAAAGACGCGCCACCCGCGCTCGGCCTGCAAGGCCGCGAGTACAACAACTGCCAACTCAACGATCCCGTGCTGCGCCCGCGCTCGCGCGGCTATTACTGCGGTGTCGTGCAGCCGATCGAGAAACTCTCGATCCGTGGGCTGACCGATCAAATGCCGAATCCCGGTACCCGCCGCGATCGCGTGCGCGGTGCGCTCACCGCGTCGTTCACCACGAGCTCGGGTTACGAGCTCGTCTCGACCACCGGTTACAGCGAAGAGAACTACGAAGTACAGATCGACGTGTCCTACGGTGGCTACGACTTCGGTCAGCTCACACCAGTGCCGGTGGCCACCGCCTTCACGGCGCAGTGGACCACCCCGGGTGCGTTCCAGCGTATCAACGGCGAGGAGCGGCGCGATCTGTCGCAGGAAGTACGCCTGAGCTCGCCGGTGGATCGCAAGCTGCGCTGGACGGTCGGCGCCTACTATTTTGCTGCAGCCGACGACTTCGTTCGTGACGACAAGATCTACCGCACCGGCGCGCTGATCGTGCCGAACGGTTTATCGTCGCTCACCTATCGGGACATCAAGAACACCGCCACCTTCGGTAGTCTCGAGTACGACATCAACGATCAATGGACGGTGACCGCCGAAGCGCGCCAGGCCGAAGAAAAGATCGAGCAGCAGTCCTTCGCCTTCCCGACCAACGGCGTCGAGCGCGTGCCGGGACGTATCTTTAACGGTACCTTCACGAGCTACACCCCGCGCTTCACGCTGCGCTACAAGCCGAACGACGATTTGTCGCTGTTCGCAAACTACGCGCAGGGCACCAAGCCGGGCGGCTTCAACGGAGGCACGGTGATCCCGCTGCTCGAGGCCGTCGGCAAGCCGATCGAGATCAAGGAAGAAGAGTCCGAGGTCGAAGAAATCGGTGCCAAGTTCAACTGGGGTCCGCGGATCTCGGGAGCGATCACGGCGTTCAACATCAAGCTCACCAACCAGCAGCTGACGCAAAACATCGTCGGCGTCTCGGGAACCTCGATCATTGCCAACTCTTTCATCGAAAACGTCGGCAAGACGAGCTCCAAGGGCATCGAGCTCGAACTGAACGCGCTGGTCTCCGATAACGTGCGCGTCGGCTTCGGTGGCGCACTGATCGACGCCACGTTCGATGAGTACATCAACTCGGATCAGGCCGATCTTTACAGCAATCGCCCCTCGACCGCATTCAGCGTGATCTTGGCGACCAACCCACGTGGTTGCGGTGTGCTCGGCGGCTCGGCGGCCGCCAATGCCGCAGCCTGCTTGGCGCTGCGCGCTCAGGACAACGCGGAGTTCGGCAGCGTCGCCGGCAAGCGCACGCCGCGCTCGCCCGAGTGGAACGCCTTCATCACCACGCGCTACAGCCGTCCGCTCACCGACGGCATGAAACTCGTGGTCGGTGTCGATCTCACGGCCGAGGGCTCGAAGTTCGCGCAGGTGCACAACCTCGCCGAGACCGGCGCTCGCAAGTACCTCAACGCGCGCGTCGCACTCGAATCCGACGCCTGGAACGTCGCGCTGTGGGGTCGCAACATCAACGACGATGACACCGCGCTCGACATCCTGCGCTACGTCGACGGTCGCGGCCTCGCCTACGTGGCGGGTCTCGGCACGCGAGCGTTCACCATCTCGCTGCCGCGGCCTCGTCAGTTCGGTCTGACGGCGACCTACAAATTCTGACGGCCGCACCCGGCCTTCGCTATTCGCTGGTCGCTTGATTGGTTCGTAGCGTAAGTCACGACATGCTGGCGCGGCCGACCTCGGAAGAGGCGGCGCGACAGCAATTCGTGGTCGCGTTCAAACAGGCGCTCAACAAGGGTCTGCGCGCGAGCCAAGGCGCCCTCTTCGAGAAGGTTGTCGCGCCGGCGTGGCGCGAGCGGCACGGCAAAGCCCCAGAAACCCGGGCCGAGATCCGCACCGCCATGCAGGCCGATCCGGCCTATCGCACATGGTCCTCGCTCGCCCGTGCGGCGCAAGAACAAATGTGGATTGCCGTTGGCGACAGCGTGTTCAGGGAAGGCCCGCGACTTTCGGTAACGGCGGCCGCACTCGATGCCGCACCGACGCGCCGCGGCTCGCTGCATCTCGACCCGAATTTCGTACCGCCGCGCGGCGTCACTGCCGTCGACATTCATTTGCAGACCGGAGGCTACGCCCTCGATCTCGGTGCTGGCGACTGTTCGGCGGGAGCGCTCTATGAATCGGGCGGCAACCTTTACGCGTTCGGTCAAGGCATTAGTCGTAACGACAGCAAAGCCGCTCACGTGCAGCGCTTCATCGCCGAGCGCTTCCCTCAATTCAAGCCCCAAAGAATTCTCGATATGGGATGCTCAGCGGGCTCCGCAAGCGTGCCCTACGCCCTCGCCTTCCCCGAGGCCGAGGTTCATGCGATCGACGTCGGCAGCGGACTGTTGCGCTATGCACACGCGCGCGCCGAGGCGCTCGGTGCCGCCGTGCATTTTCATCAAATGGACGTTGCGGCAACGACATTCGCCACCGAGTCTTTCGACCTCATCGTCTCGCACAACCTGATGCACGAGATCTCCGCTCCCACGAGGCGCGGCATGCTGCGCGAAAGTCGTCGCCTGCTGCGGCCGTGCGGTGTCTGCGTCCATCAGGACATTCCACTGCGCTATCAAGGCCTGTCGGAATTTCGCAAGTTCGAGATGTCCTGGGACACCCTCAACAACAACGAGCCCTACTGGGAGGTCTACGCCAACGCAGACCTCGAGCCCGAGTTGTCGGCCGCGGGGTTCACCCGCGATTGCATGCATGTCGGTAGCCTGCCCGCCGGCGAGGGCACGCTGCCTTGGTTTGTCGCCTGTGCCTGGAGACCATTGTGACGGTAAGGATTACCCGCACTTTCCCCCTCAACGAACACGTCACGAGCTTCATCGACGGCACACCCGTCACCGCCAAGCCGAAGGGTCACGACATCGAGGTCGTCAACCCGACCACCGAGCAAGTCATCAGTCGTCTGCGCGAGGCCGACGCGGCAGAAGTCGATGCGGCAGTCACCGCGGCGCGCCGTGCCTTCGACTCCGGTCGCTGGCCGCGCATGGATATCACCGAGCGCAAGGACATCCTCTACTCGATCCGCGATCACCTGCGCAAAAACGCCGAGGAACTCGCCTATCTCGAGTGTCTGAACACGGGCTTGCCGCTGCAAAGTGTTGCCGTGCACGTGCAGCGCATGGCCCGCAACTTCGAATTCTTTGCCGAAGTCGCGAGCAACGTCCATGGTGAGACCTACACCCAGACCGCGGGCTATCTCACCTACGTCACGCGCGAGCCGAAAGGCGTCGCCGGTTGCATTGCGCCGTGGAACGCACCGCTCGCGCTCGCCTCGATGCGGGTCGCAACCTGCATTCCCTGGGGCAACACTTGCGTGCTGAAGCCCTCGGAGTACACGCCGCTGTCGATGCGACGCATGGTCGAGATCTTCCACGAGGCGGGCCTGCCTCCTGGGGTCGTTAATCTCGTCAATGGTCGCGGCGCCGTCACCGGCGATGCGCTCGTCAATCATCCGGGTATCGACATGGTCGGCTTCACGGGCGGTACGTCGACGGGCCGCGCGATCGCCGCCACGGCGGGCCGCAACCTGAAGCCGGTCGCGCTCGAACTCGGCGGCAAATCCGCGAACATCATCTTCGACACAGCCGACGTCGAACGGGCGCTCGATGGCGCGCTCGCCGGTATCTTCGGCAACAACGGTCAACAATGCCTCGCAGGCTCGCGAATTCTGGTGCAGCGCGGCATCGCTGATGCACTCATCGAGCGCTTCGTCGCACGCGCCCGAAAGATCAGGATCGGCGACCCCATGTTGCCGACGACCGAAATAGGCCCACTCGCCTTTCGTCAGCACATGGAACGTGTGCTGTCTTTCGTCGACATCGCCAAAGCCGATGGCGCGACCTTGCTGACGGGCGGCAAGCGCTCTGCTGCGCACGACAAGGGTTGGTTCATCGAACCGACGGCCGTGATGGCACCCGCCAACGATGCGCGGGTCTGTCAGGAGGAAATCTTCGGCCCGTTCGCCACGTTTCTCACTTTCGACACGCTGGATGACGCCATTCGCATCGCCAACGACTCGAAGTTCGGCCTCGTCAATTACGTGTGGTCGGAGGACCTCAAAACCGTCATGCGTTGCTCGCGTGACATTCGCGCCGGTACGGTATGGGTCAATACCCCGATGATGCGCGAGCTGCGGGCGCCGTTCGGGGGATATAAGGAGTCGGGTATTGGACGCGATGGCCCGCAAGCGAGCCTCGAGTTCTTCACCGAATTAAAGTCGACCATCATCCCGATCGACGGCGTAAAGATGCACCGCTACGGCGCTTCCTGAGCGCGGGTTTGCGCGCGTTCGAGACTGACCGCAGCCCAGGGAATCGATTTGACAACGTCATCGTCCCCGCGCGGACGTTCTGGATGAAATTGACGAGCACCCCGTTTGGGTCGCGCAGTGTCATCTCCTTCGAAAGCACATTGCGCTCGGCAATTTCGAGCGAGGTTGGCGGACAAAGAATTCGCAGCTTCAGCCTTTTCGCACCGCGATGCACGGCATCGACGTCGGGCGTATGGAAAACGAGACAGGCCTCGCCCGCATTGGCTTGCGCGAGCGCGCGCGGACGAACCCGTGGTGGCGAGGGTCGGCGCAGCTCGAAGAGCCCGACCATGCCCCAATCGACGTCGCCCGATTGCAGGATGACCCAGCGTACCGTGCCCGGCGGCACGCCGAGCAGTCGGAAAATCGCCGGTACTTCCTTGCCCATCTTACCCTGCACCCAGACGTTGAGTCCGAGCACGTCACAATAGAAGTGCAATGACTTCTTCATGTCGATGACGATGATCGCGGTACGTTTGAGCGGCGTGACGAGTGACATGGGCGACTCCCCTGCGACGGTGATACTCTGCATTGAATCGATGCTTCGATGTTAACGGAGCCAAATGTGATCGAGCCTTGGAATCTCACGGTCGTGCAACCGGCGGTCAAGCCAGTGTTCAAGGGCGACGCCCCGCTACGGCGCGACGCGCTTCGGGAAAATCTCGAGCGCGCCTGCCAACACGTCAGAACCGCGCAACGCTATTCGCGCAGTAAGGTGGTCGTGTTTCCCGAGTTTTTCCTGCACGGCTTTCAGCCGGGACGCAGCAACGGAGACTGGATCGACGCCAGCCTGCGGCTCGACGGCCCGGAGCTTGCACAACTTGGCGCGGCGGCAAAGGCCGCGGGCTGCTACGTCGTCGGCATGATCTACGAAGTTCTCGATGACTTCCCCGGCCGCTTCTGGAACACCGCCTTCATTCTCGATCCGCAGGGGCAGGTTGCGCTCACCTACCGTAAGCTGTACGCGATGACCGGCAAAACGCGACCGGGCGATGTGTACAACGAATACATTCGACGTAACGGCGGACCGCACTCGCTGTTCCCGGTGCTGCGCACACCGTACGGAAATCTCGGCTGCCTCGTCTGCTACGACATCAACTTCCCGGAGGTCGCGCGCTGCCTGGTGCTTAACGGCGCGGAGGTCCTGCTGCACATCTCGAGCGAGGGGCGCAGCGGATATCACCTGCCCGACGGCGGTTGGGAGCTCGCCCGACGCGTTCGCGCCTATGAAAACCACGCCTACCTCGCGATGTCGAACTGCGGTCCCAACATCGACGGCGAAGCGCCCGAGGACGTCTCGCACGGCCACTCGCAAGTGATCCACTTCGATGGCAAGGTGCTCAACATGGCCGAATCCGCCGGTGAAACTTTGATCACCGCCGAGATCGATATCGAGGCCTTGCGGCGCCGACGATCACGCACCAGCCTTAATTTCTTGGCCGAACTATCCACCGGCATTCACGCACCGATCTACGCGGCGGCCCGCCACTGGCCGCTCAACGGCTGGGCGCAGAGCCCGGGCACGGGTGTCGCCGAGAATCGCAAGGTCGAAGCCGAAGTTATCGCCGACCTCACCCGACGCGGAGTGCTGATGGCTCCGACGGCACTCGAAGCGCCGGGCGCCGGGCGACTGCCACAACAGGAATGAGCCCACGACCTGATCCGCCGTACGTGGCGCTCAGATCGCGCGCCGTGACTTGCCTGCGCGCCGCGCCTTGGCTACGCACGGTGCTCGCCGTCGCCTTGTTGCTACAAGCGTCGGTCACGCAAGCAAGCGGTGTGCTGCGCACTGGCCATCCCGGCGAGCCCGACTCCCTCGACCCGCACACCTCTGTATCAGCGCCGGCACTCATCGTGCAGAACGACCTGTTCGAGAGTCTGCTCACGCTAGATGCACGGGGCCGACCGGTACCGGGCGCCGCGCTGCGCTACACGGTCAGCGCCGATGGTCGCGTGTACACCTTCACGCTGCGCAAAGACCTCGTCTACTCCGACGGCAAACCGCTTACTGCCGCCGATTTCGTCTGGTCCATTCGCAGACTTGCCGACCCGGCGACGGCCTCCACGGGCCTTGCAGCCTGGATCAACCTTCTGGAGAACGGGCGTGCGATTCTGCGCGGCGCGAGCTCGCCAAATACTTTGGGCGTCGAGGCCCCGGACGAACGTACCGTGCGTATTCGTTTGACCACGGCGGCGCCGTGGTTTCCATCGATTGCCGCCTTCCCCGTGTTCGCACCGCTGCCGCGCCATGTCATCGAGCGCTACGGACGCGCCTGGACGCGTCCCGAAAACATGGTGGTCAACGGTCCGTTCATGCTTCAGAGCTGGACCCCCGGACAAGCTGTGCGCGTTGTAAAAAATCCGCGCTTTCATGCCGCCGCAAGCGTTCGTCTCGATGGCGTCGAATACGTTTCGGTCAGCGATCAAAACACCGGCGTGCGTTTGTTTCTCGACGGTCGACTAGACACCGTGACGAACTTTCCGCCGGAAAAACTCGACGACCTGCGACGTAGCCGCCCGCGTGAACTACGACTCGCACCCTCGCTCGGCGTTACGGCCTACGTTTTCAATTATCGATTGGCGAAGTTTCGTGATCCAAGGGTCCGCGAGGCGCTCTCGATTGCCATCGACCGTCAGATGCTGACGAGGAAAATCGTTCGGGCAGGCGATCAACCAGCGCTCGGTATTGTCGCACCCTCGATCAGCGCTCTGCCTGCGAGCGGGACCATGAACGGCGGCGCGAACAGCGGTCTTCGTCGTACCGCACAACTCGAGCGTGCGCGGGCGCTGCTGCGCGCCGCCGGCTACACGACCGCGAGGCCCCTGGAAGTCGAACTGCTCTACCACACCAGCGAAGAGCACAAGAAAGTCGCAGTCGCGGTCGCAGCGATGTGGCAGGCCGCGGGCGTGCGCGTCGCCCTGCGCAACGCAGAACGCCAGGTCGTCGAGGCGGCGAGCCGACAAGGGGACTTCCAAATCGTGCGCGCTGCATGGTTCTCGCCGTACCCGGACGCGAGCGGATTCTTTGCCTATCTGCGTCAAGGCAGCCCCTCCAACGCCGGTGCCTACGAAGACCCGCAATTCGAGGACGCGCTGGAACGCGCGGCGCACACCATCGACGCCAACGAGCGGCGCCGACTTCAGCGCGCTGCCGAAGAAATGCTGCAGCGCGATCATGCGGTGATTCCGCTCTATCACATCGTCAGTCGCCGTCTCGTCGCGCAGCGCGTGAGCGGCTGGCAGGATGACAGTCTCTCGGCCATCAGACCCGCGCGCTGGTTAGACCTGCGCGCCCTCGTTGAAGGAAAATAACCGCCATGATTGATCTGCACACCGTCGCGACTGCCAACGGCTACAAGGCTTCCATCATGCTCGAGGAGGTCGGCCTGCCCTATCGAGTCACCGCCTACGACTTGATCAAGGGCGAGAACTTCAAACCCGAACTGCTCGCGATCAACCGCGTCGGCCGACTACCGGTGATCGTCGATCACGATGTCGAGGGCGAACCTCTCGCGGTTTACGGCTCGGCCGCCATCCTGCAGTACCTCGCCGAAAAGACCGGGCAGCTGCTGCCCAAAGAAATGCGGGCGCGCGCGAAAGTCACAGAATGGGTGGGCATCATCGCGAGCGACATTGCGCCTGCCTACAGCGGACAGTTCGTGTTCAACGTCGTTGCCCAGGAGAAGCAGCCATGGGCGCTGGCTTTTTACGACCGGCTGTGCAGCCGCATGGCGCAAACACTGGAAGATCAGCTGACCCTCACCCCCTTCCTGGCGGGCGAGAATTACAGCATCGCCGATATACTGGCGTACCCGGTCGCGACCGTCTCGATGAAGCGCTACCCCGGCAATCTTGATGCGCATCCGAATATCGCGCGTTGGACTGTGACGGTCGGGGCACGGCCCGCCGTTCAGCGCGGCATGTCGGTACCCTAAGAGACCGCGCTGTCAGCCGAGCGCGGGCTTGGTGATTCCAACCCACGCGGCAACCACGAGTAAGGCCCAGATCGCCAGCACGAAGGGCCGTGTACGCGTGAACCCGCGCACGATGTCGGCTTCGAGTTCGGGCGTCGAACCTCTGGCGAGCGCGCGACGTAAGGCGGGCCCGATCGGCTTGCCGCGCACACGAATCATGATGCCGCAGAAAATCAGCAGCGCGAACAGCAGGAACTTGATGGACATCCAGTCGGCAAACAGATGCCCGGTGCCACGAAAACCCTGCCATGCATCCCACAATAGCCCGATCGATAACACCACCCGCCAGGCGAGATCAATGCTGCGCAAACGATCGGCGCGCGGTGTGCCCTGAAAATGATGGATGGCCCACACCATCGACAGCCACGCCGCGGCGATCACCCAGAGGATGATCATGCCGACGTCGGGCAGTCGAACGACGCCCACTTCACGAGCCAGGGTGTAGCCGACCGGCAGCATCAGCACGAGGCAGTATCGCGGCACTTGGTCGATCCAGCCCATGATGCGGACCGCCATGCCTCGCGCCTCACGCGACAACGTGCCGTCACGTACGAATCGCGCGGCATAGAAAACCCCGAGATCGGCGCCCAACCAGTAGACGAACAAAAGAAGGTGCGCGAGTTTGAGCAGGACGTATTCGTTCATGGCGGTCCATTCTACTCAAGGCTTGCCGTAGAATCGCTGCATGGATCACGCGATCTGGGTCTTTGTCCACGTGATGCTGCTCGTGTACTGGCTCGGAGCGGATCTCGGCGTGTTTTTACTCGCCAAGGCGGCCAAGCGGCCCGAACTCTCGTTTGCCGAGCGCGCCTTCGCGTTGCAGATGGCCATCCGTGTCGACCTCGTGCCGAGACTCTGCTTCACGGTGATGTTCCCGGTGGGCCTACACGTCACGGCCTCGGGCGGATTCGCCGTCGTGCCGACCCCGGTCTTCGTACTAGCCTGGGCGGTTTCTTTGGCCTGGATCGCGCTGCTCGTCGCCCTCGGACGCCACGAGGGCAAGCCCCTCGCAGCGCGTCTCAATCATTGGCACCTCGGTTTGCAGGCGCTGCTGCTGGTGATCGTCGGAACCATCGGCATCAGCTCGTGGCTCAGTCACGGCCCTCTCCCGGGCGGCTGGTTCGCCGCCAAGATCGTGCTCTTTGCGCTCATCTTCGCGATGAGTATCGGCATCGACTTCGCTTTCCGCCCGATCGGCCCAGCCTTCGCGCGCCTTGCGACCGAGGGCTCGAAGCCCGACATCGAAAACACCATCAGCATCGCCGTCGGTAGTGCCATCCGTTACGTGCTTGGCCTATACGCCCTGCTAACCGCCATCGCCTTTCTCGGCATCACCAAATTTCTTTGAAGCGAACACATCATGCCTACCGCGCGCATCAACGATCACGACATGTACTACGAAGTACTCGGCAAGGGCGACCCCGTTCTCTGCATGGGCGGCTGGGGCACATTCTGCCACGATAACCACCACCACCTCGCACGTGGGCTGACCGACCGCTACCAAGCCATCATTTTCGATTATCGCGGTATCGGCGACTCCATCGACGATCTGAGCGTGCCTTCCAGCATCTCACTGCACGCCGACGACGCGATCGGCCTGCTCGATCATCTCGGCCTGCGCAACGTGCATCTCGTCGGCCTCGTCGGCATGGGTGCTTGCGTGGCGCAGGAGATGGCGATCCGCCGCCCCGACCTTGCCCGGAGCATGCTCAATACCGGCGCCTGGTGCGAAGTCGACCCGTTCCTGCGTGACCAACTCGAGATGTTCCGCGAGATCCACCGCGATGCCGGTTTCTTTACCTTCCAGAAAGTGGTGACGCTGTTGTCGTTCACCCCCGAGTACTACATCGAGAATCGCGGCAAACTACTCGGCCCGCAGGGCGGCTGGAAGGAACTCAACGGCCGCTACACCACGCATTCGCGTCTCGTCGATGCCTGCATCGGCTTCGAGTCCCGCAGTCGCCTGCATCAGGTCAAGTGTCCGACGCTCGTCATTCATGCGGCACTCGACGTGGTGACCAGTCCGCGCACGACCCTGCCTATTGAGCGCTCAATCCCGGGCGCGGTCGGTGAAACTTGGGACGACCTTGCGCACGTCGTCGCCGGCAAGGCACAAAAAATCCGCTTCTGTCATCGACTCTTCGAATGGTTGGGCAGCCATTGATCGCCGGTATCGCCATCGAGTTCATCTTGTTCGGTCTGACGCTGGTGTCGGTCGCGCTGTTGCATCGACATACGCTGCTGTGCGCCCTGAGCGGGCTGGCGGTGATCACACTCTACAAATTGGGCTTTGCCGATTTCTCGGGCGTCAAGGGGCTTGCGGGCCTCCTTGCCCACCTCGTCCACGAGTGGGTGGTGCTCGGCAACCTCTTCGCCTTGCTCGTGGGCTTCGCCTTGCTCGCGCAACATTTCGAGGACAGTCACCTGCCGGCACGTCTGCCGCACTATCTGCCCGACGACTGGAAAGGCGGCCTCGCGCTGCTCGGACTCGTATTCGTGCTGTCGTCATTTCTCGACAACATTGCCGCCGCCATGATCGGCGGTACGGTTGCTGCCACCGTGTTTCGCAATCGTCTACACATCGGCTACCTCGCGGCGATCGTCGCCGCTTCGAATGCCGGTGGTTCGGGCAGCGTCATCGGTGACACGACCACCACCATGATGTGGATCGAGGGCGTATCACCTCTCGACGTGCTGCACGCTTACGTGGCAGCGATCGCCGCGTTCTGCGTGTTTGCTATCCCGGCCTCGCTGCAACAGCAGCGATACTCGCCCATCGTGAAAGAAGATCTCGCGTACGTACCGATCGACGTCGCACGTCTTGCGATCGTCCTGCTGATACTGCTCGCTGCCGCGGGTACCAACATCTACGTCAACCTACAAATGCCGGAGCGCTCCGAGGACTTCCCATTCATCGGGGCCGCAGTCGTCGCGACGGTGCTGTTGACGAGTCCGTGGCGACGACCGGACTGGTCACTGGCACCGGGCGCGGCACGCGGTAGCGTGTTTCTGCTCGCGCTGGTGCTCGCCGCATCCATGATGCCAGTCGATGAAATGCCTCCCGCCTCTTGGCCTAACACGCTCGGACTTGGTTTTCTGTCTGCGGTCTTCGACAATATTCCACTCACCAAACTCGCACTCGATGCCGGGGGCTACGACTGGGGGTTTTTGGCGTAGGCCGTCGGCTTCGGCGGCTCGATGATCTGGTGCGGATCGTCGGCAGGTGTTGCTCTCTCGAACCGATTCCCGGAAAGCCGCTCGGCGCTCGCCTGGATCCGCGGCGGCTGGCATGTCGTCTTGGGTTACGTCGTCGGCTTTTTCGTGTTGCTGCTGACGCTCGGCTGGCACCCGCATCCGCCGCACTGATTCACCGCAGATCAACTCCGTCGTGATCTTCTCCCGTCTCGAACCCACCGTCCGTGCCTTGTTGATCGCAAATCTGCTGATCTTTGCAGCGGAGTGGCTGTTGCCGAGCCTGTTCGACGATTTCGCGTTGTGGCCACTCGCGGCGGGCTTTCAGCCGTGGCAACTCGTCAGTTACGCCTTTCTGCACGGCGGTGTTGCACACCTCGCCTTCAACATGATCGGTCTCGTGAACTTCGGTAACGAGCTCGAACAGTATTGGGGCTCGAAGCGACTGCTCACGTTCTACACGGCGAGCGTCGTCACCGCCGCCCTAACGCAACTGGCGGTGACGAGTTCGCTAAGCGACATCACCCCGACGGTCGGTGCTTCGGGTGGCATCTACGGGCTGTTGCTCGGATTCGCCATGATGTTCCCGAATCGGAAGGTCATCCCGCTGATTCCGCCGATCCCGATGCCGGCGTGGCTTTTCGCCGTCATGTTCGCCGGGCTCGAGCTCTACCTAGGCGTGACGGGCACCGCCGCGGGCATCGCCCACTTCGCGCACCTCGGCGGCATGATCGGCGGCTGGATCATGATCCGCCGCTGGCGGCGTCGCGCATCCCCCATATGTTGATCTGCTGCCAACGGGCACTGCGCCAGCGCCGATACATCGAACTGCCGAGCAACATCGCGTAGACCATGAGCGCGATCCAACCGCCGAGCGCACCGAGCGCGAATTGCGGCAAGCCCTTGATCCAGGCGCCTGCCGTATCGAAAACCAGGGTGTGCGCAAGCGGCACGAAAACGAGCCATGAGAGCACGATTGCGACCGCCGCCGGTACCGTGGTGTCGCCGGCGGCTCGCAGTGCGTTGCTCGAACCAAAATACAGTCCGTCGAAGGCCTGGTAGCAGGCGGCAGGCAACAAAAAAATGAGCGCCGCCGCGACGACATCGGCTGCCGAGGGATCTGCAGCATTGATGAAAATGGGCAACAACCAGGGCCCGGTAATGAGCAACAACACCGCCACCGACAACATAAATATCGAGCAGCAGCGCGCGACGTAGGTACCGAGGTGCATGGCCCAGTCGCGATCGCCCGCGCCGATCGCCTGACCCACCACCGTCGTGCCCGCCGAGGCCAAACCGAGGGCTGGCATGTACGCGAGCGAGGTGAGCATCACCACGATCTGCGTGGCCGCTGCGCCGACTTTACCAACCTGCGCCACCATCAACTGCATCAGCGCGACACCCAGCACGTCGCCGCCGTACATCACCCCCACCGGCAGCCCAACCTCGAGCTGCCGTCGAATCATTTTGAATCGGGGTCGCCAGGTCAGGCGGGTCCGATAACGCCGCGACAAGTTACCGCCGAGGAAAAATCCGATACCCACCAGCAAGCCGATGAGCTGCGCGACGTTGGTACCCCAGGCGGCACCCGCCATGCCCCAGCCGAGTTCGAACATGAAAAACTGATTCGCCGGCACGTTGGCGAGCGTAGTCACGATCGCGACGATCAAAGTTAGACGCGTCGCACCGATGCCGTTGAAAAAACTGACCAGCGCCCAACTGATGCCACCGAGAAATGCCCCCGCAAGACGCGGCTCCCAATACTCGACAGCGAGCGTGCGGATCGCTGGATCGAGATCGAACAGGGCGAGGATCGGCGCGCCGGAGAGCGTCGCGAGCACGAACAGCGGCAGCGCAATCAACGTGCCCCAGATCGAGTTCCACAAGCACTGCGATGCACGTGCCCTGCGTCCTGCGCCATCGGCCTGCGACACGAAGGACTGCGTGGCGAGACCGACACCGCCGAGCACCAGGATGGCGCAGGTCATCAGCCAATAGATCGACCCGATCGCCGCGACCGCATCGGTCGAGAGACGGCCGATGAACCAAGTATCGGTGAGATTGAGCACCGCCTGGATGGCGTTGGTCACCATCAGTGGCGCGGCGATTGCGAGCAGCGCTCGCAAATCGACATGCAGACATCCCGCGCCATCGCGGCGCGCGACGGGTCGTTGCGACTCGTGCACGCTCAGGATTCCGCGCTCGAGCGCAGCTCTTCGCTCGCACGTTCTGCGCGAACGAACACGCTGCCGAGCCACAACGCGACGCACAACATGACCGTGCTGACGCCTGCGAGCACCCACGAAACGCCTGCCAAACCGAAACCTGCCACCAGCGGATAGGTCAGCTGGCCGAGACTGTCGCCGCCGCGTTGCAACAGCGTATCGATGAGACTCTTGCTCTTGAACTTGCTCTCGGGCTTGAGCACGGTGAACAGCATTTCACGCGTCGGTTTGAAAAGTCCGTAGTCGACGGCGCGGCGCACGACCTGCGTGGCGATGAGCACGGCGCCCACCGGAATCATCGCCAACAGCACCAACGAACCGATCAGCAGCAGTGGCACGAGCCCGAGCGCGGCGCGCAATCCGCCCCGCGAGGCCACCCAGCCAACCACCAGTGTCTGAAACAGCAATGACAAAACATTGACCGAGAGATCGATTCGCGCAAAGAGCGCCGCACGTTCGTTGAGGGTGGCGTAGGCCGCTTCGACGTATTCGGCCTGTTCCTGATACATGAATCCGCCGAGCACCTGACCGCAGATGATCAGACCAGCGATGGAGAGCAAATAAGGTGAGGTGAATAAACGTTTGAGATCGTCGATGGCACGACCGCCCACCGGCAGGTCGAGTCGTGCCCGCGGATCGCCCGTTCCTTCGCTCTGCGCCTCGAGCAACTGCGCGCGTCGCCCCAGCACAGTCGCCAGCAACAACAACACGCAGGCCACCAAAATAGTGGGCGTCGGACCGAGTCGCTCGACGAACAACGCATTGAAGGCGGGACCCGCGATCGCGCCCGCACTGCCGCCCGCCGCGATGTAGCCGAACAAGCGTTTGGCCGAAGCCGAACGCCAGGCGTCGACCATGACGCTCCAGAACACCGACACGATGAACAGATTGAGCGAGGTTACCGCGACGAAATAAATCGCCGGCAGCAATCGGCCACCCGGGTAAACCGTCATACCGATCGCGAGCGCGGCGAATAGTACAACCACGAAACTGTAGATGGAGGGGAACAACCAGCGACGCGGCAAACGCGCCACCACGAACCAATAAACAGGCAGCACCGCTATCATCACGAAGAACGTGACGTAAAAGAGATTGGCGATCTGTTCGCGTCCGACCTCGAGCGCAAACGCCTCGCGCAGACTGCGCAGCATGTAATAACCGCCGAGCAACAAAAAATAGGCGCCCGCGGCGGCGCGCAACGCCCGACCCTCCCCCGGCGCGATCAACCAACGCAGGCACGCGCCCGAGCCCGGAACCGGGCTAGCGTTGGCTTGCAAATCGCTCACGGCGTGCGTCCGTCGATGATGATGGATTTTTTGAAGTCGCGGCCGACGATGTAGCGCACACGGCCGATGAGATCGCCGCTCTTCGGCGTGGCACTGCCATCGGCCGATACTTTGGCCGAGACCTCGACGGTATCGTTAGGCGCAAACGACAAACCCGGCACCATGCTGTCGGCGGACGTCAGTTCCACCGACACGGGAAGCGTGGCCGGCAATCGCTTGACGGCGAGTGGCGGGCCGGGCCGGGCCGGCGCGCGCACGAAGACGAACAAACTCGAACCCGGAGCGATCTCACGCGCCAACGCCGGCTTGATCGACACCGCAACGATCACCCGCGGGGTCTCG
>SXGR01338768.1_pt1 | contig 20739 bp, 13 predicted proteins | sample 3174711 | NCBI WGS metagenome assembly SXGR01 (sample SAMN11356860, study PRJNA531348) | freshwater metagenome | isolation source: freshwater sample F1-60 | place: China: Fuxian Lake, Yuxi | collected 2017-12-25 | reverse complement strand
GGTCTTGCCGTAGCCGACGTCCCCGCAGATGAGACGGTCCATCGGCTTGGTCGATTCCATGTCGCCCTTCGTCGCGACGATGGCCTTCCATTGGTCCGGCGTTTCTTCGTAGAGGAACGAGCTCTCGAACTCGCGCTGCCACGGCGTGTCGGCCTTGAAGGAGTGGCCGACCTGCGTGGCGCGCGCAGCCTGGATGGAAAGGAAGTCCGCCGCGAGATCGCGCACGGCGCGCTCCGCGTGTTCTTTCGTCTTTTGCCAGCGGCCGCCGCCGAGGGTGTTGAGAGGGGGACGCGCCTTGCCCGCGCCGACGTATTTGCTGACGAGATGCGCCTCGCTGACGGGGACGTAGAGCCGGGGTGCGGGTTGCGTGGGATCGGCGGCGGCGTATTCGATGGCGAGACATTCCTGCTTCGCATCCGGCGCCGACGCGGCTTTCTCCAGCTTCTTTAAGCCGCCGGAGATCGGCATCAATTGAAGGCCGCGATAACGTCCGATGCCGTGCTGGAGATGCACGACGTAGTCGCCGTCATCGAGATCGGTGAAGTCGATGTCGAGCAGCGAGCGCGAGGTCTGCGCGTGCGGCGACTTGAGCCGGCGCGGACGCTGGACCTTGTAGCGCCCGAAGATTTCCGCATCGGTGACGACGACGAGCCGGGCTTCCTCGTTGATGAAGCCGCGGGAGAGAGTGCCGAGGTTGGTGGAGAGGTGTGAAGTGTGAGGGGAGAGAGGAGAGCCGGTTTGACCTCTCCCCTCTCCCTTCTCACCTCGCACTTCATCGAATCCATACTCCTTCCACACCTCACCGAAGCGCTGGCGTTCGCCGTCGTTGTTGCAGAAGACCTGGACTGCGTAGCCCTGGCGCAACCAGCGATGGAGTTGCGCGAAGAATTCGCGGCGCTGCGCATCGGAAACTTGCGGATCAGGCGCGCGTTCAACGACTGGACGGAAGGCGTCGAGACTTCCAAATTGCGGATTGCGGATTGCGGAATGTGAGAGCCGTCGTCCACCGACACGGACGCGAGGAGTTCGTCCGTTGCGCCAGCATCGTCGAGCGAGACGGCGCTCATACCGTTCGCGGCGAGTTGCTGCTGGAATTCGTCCCACGCGATGTAGAACGGATCGTTCGGCGGAACGAGCTCCGCGTAGCTCGCGGCGTGGGCGTCGAGCGATTCAGGCTGGCAGAGGAGGAAGATCGTTTCGCGCGGAAGGAAGTCGAGCAAGGTGGCCAGTTCGATGGAATTCGTCCCAACCTGCTTCTTCAAGATGCCCAGTTCGCCGCCCGGTGGCACCGTCACGCTCTCGATTCCGTCGCGCGACATCTGCGACACTGGATCAAAGGTGCGCAGCGATTCCAGTTCGTCCCCGAAGAACTCCAAACGCACAGGCCACGGACTGGTGAGCGGGAAGATGTCCACGATGCCGCCGCGCAACGCGATCTCGCCCTTGTGGTTTACCTGCACCTCCGGTTCGTAGCCCTGATCTTCGAGCCATTCCACGAGGTCGAGCGGATCGATCCGGTCACCGCGCTTGAGCACGCGCGTGCGTTCCTGGATGTGCCCGGGCTGGAAAGTGCGTTGCAGCAGCGCGGTGACGCTGGTGACCAAGAGCGGCGCACGTTGATTCCCCGCGCCGTTCCGGGAACTGGTGTGTGCGGAAAGCGCGACGAGCGTTTCGAGGCGTTCGCTGATCACGTCCGCGTGCGGGAGCTTGGCTTCGTGCGGAAGCGTTTCCCACGCCGGATAGAAGAGCGCGCGCTCCGGATTCTTTTCGTCCTTCCCGAAGCGCAGCCACGTCTCCACGTCCTGATGGAAAGTCTCCTGCGCCTTCAGTCCGTCCGTGACCACGACCACGGGCCGGCCGGGTGCGAGTGTGCGAAGCAACGCGGCAAAGAACGGGCTCGCGGAAGAGCTGACGCCGTCGCACGACAATGCGCCGCCCCGCTCCAACTGCCGCCGGAGGGCCAGCGCGGATGGAGTTAGCGCGACGGAAGCGAACACGCCCGTGTCCGACTTCGAGATGGGCGAGGAACCCAAGCGGCCGACAGCTTGCCGGGGCAGGAGGGAAGGTCAAGGCGCGCCATCCACCGGTGACGAACGAATGCGTTTGAAAGTGTCGGACATGGGTGGGTTCTGTCGCACTGCGACCAGTATTGCAGCGCGAGGACTCAACGAAACCTTTTGGCCTCACCGACCGCTCTGCGCACACATGTTTCGTCGCAGCCCGACAAAACCCATCGCTGTCGGTCAGCTCCAAACCGACGTGCTCCTGCCTCCGGGATTGCCACGAACGGGGCCGGCCCATACTTTCGCCGCGATGCTCGACGCGCTCCTCGAACAACTCCGCCGCCGCGAAAATCTGTCCGCCGCCCAAATCCGCGACGCCATCCCGCAGCTCACCGCCGAGTCCGTCGCCGTTGAACTCAAGGCCGGCTTTCTGACCGAGCTCGCGGCGAAGGGCGAGACCACGGATGAGATCGCCGCATTCGCCCGCAACCTCCGCGAGCTGTCCATCCAGCCGCCGCTCGACGCCGAGACGCGCACCCGCGAGATCCTCGACGTGTGCGGCACCGGCGGCGACAAGCTGAACACCTTCAATATCTCCACCACCGTCGCCATCGTCTGCGCGGCGGCCGGAGTCACCGTCGCCAAGCACGGCAATCGCGCGATCACCTCGCAGTCCGGCAGCGCGGATGTCCTCGAAGCCCTCGGCATCCGCATCGATCTCACGCCCGAGGAAGCCGCGCGCGCGCTCAAGGAACGGCGCTTCGCCTTCTTCTTCGCGCAGAAGTACCACCCCGCCTTCAAGCACATCGGCCCTGCGCGAAAGCTCTGCGCCGAACGCGGCCAGCGTACCATCTTCAACTTCCTCGGCCCGCTTATGAACCCCGCGCGTCCCACCGCGCAACTCATCGGCGTGCCGCGCCCGCAGCTCTGCGAACCGATGGCCCACGTGCTGCAATCCCTCGGCATCCGCCGCGGAATGGTCGTCACCGGCCTCGTTCCGGTGCCCGGCACCCCCGAACCGGCGCATCTCGACGAGCTTTCCACTCTGGGCGAGACGAGCATCGCGGAATTCTATCAGGATCGCGGGTTCACCATTTCGACGCTCGCGCCGGAGCATTACCCGCTGCAATCCGCCACGCTGGCCGACCTCGCCGGAGGCGATCGCGAGGCCAACGCCGGCATCATCCGCCGGCTGCTTGCGGGCGAGGAACGCGGCCCGAAACGCGACGCCGTGCTGCTCAACGCCGGAGCGGCGCTGTTTGTCGCCGGCCGGGTGAAATCGATCAGCGAAGGCTGGGAACTGGCGGCGCAACACATCGACGACGGCCAGGCCCGCGCGCAGTTGGAACTGTTGTGCGCGCCTTGACCGCCGATGTTTCCCCGTGACGCATCTGCAACTGCGCGGTCAGTTCCGTGTCCTTAGTTCAACCACACACTGCCATGTACAGACTGATTGGATCCGACGGTAAGGAATACGGCCCGGTGTCCACCGAGGCCGTGCGCGAGTGGATTCGCGAACGCCGCGCCAACGGCCAGACGCGCGCCCGCCGCGAAGGCGACGGCTTCTGGACGTCGCTCGGGTCGATGCCGGAATTCGCCGGCGATCTTTCCGGCCCGGGCGTCCCGCCTCCATTGCTTTCCACCGCCCGTCCGCAGCCCGCATCCACCGCCACCGGGCCGAAGACGAGCGGGTTGGCGATCGCTTCGTTCGTCCTCGGCATTTTGGGATTCTGCGGCGTGACCGCCATTGTCGGGTTCGCTCTCGGCATCGTTGCCACGTTCCAGATCAAGCGTAGCGGTGGCCGCCTCAAGGGCACCGGCCTGGCCGTCACGGGCATCTGCCTGTCCATCGCCATGTTCCTGCTCCTGATGGTGGCGGCGGCCGTCATCCTCCCGCAGGTCGCCAAGATGAATCATCAGCGGCAGTTCCAGCGTAACGAAAACTTCGGCGGGCCAGTGGACAACAGTTCGGACTGTGCGAAGAACTTGAAGCAGGTCTCGCTCGCCGTGCGCCTCTACGCGGACCAGAATAGCGGCAAGTGTCCGCCTGCGAAAACGTGGTGCGACGATCTCACGCCGTTCCTCAGCCGGCCGGACATCCTCAAATGCCCGCGCCGTTCCGGGGACAAGAGCGGCTACGGACTGAACGCGCGGATCGCCGGCCGGACGCTTTCAGCCATCCCGCCGGACGCGGTGCTTTTCTTCGAGACCTCGCAGGGTTGGAACTTCGCGGGCGACGGCAGCAACCTCCTCGACAAGCCCGCGCACGGCGGCAAGCTCACCATCGGTTTTGCCGACGGCAGTGTGCGCGAAGTTCCGCCCGAGGAACTCGCCGACCTCCGTTGGGAACCGTGACCGCCGCGACGGCCCGTTCATGATCCCGCCGCCCGTGCCACAGCCGAAGCGCCCTCTGTCGCCGCGGCTTTGCGTGCTGGTGAATCAAGGCGCGTTCCCCGGACTCGGCACCATCCTCTCCGGCCGGCGCATCGGCTACGCGCAGGCGGCGCTGATGCTCGCCGGGTTCTTCCTCACGATGGGGTTCATGCTGCTCTACCTGTCGTGCATGTTCGGCTTCGCGAGCAACAATTCGTGGACGGAGACGACGCTGCGCGACTGCTACCGGCCGCACCTGTGGATGCTCTTCACGGGCGGCCCCGCCACCGCCGCCGCCTGGCTCTGGGCGCTCACGAGCAGCCTGCAGATCCTCCACGACGCGACGGCGGATCGCCGGTAGCCGAAGGAGACTGACCGCCACTTTCTATCGCACCCGCGCACGGCCGGTTCGTTGACACTCACACGCGCCGCGCCTAGCCTGTCGGCCCATGTCACGGCTGCCATTCGAGCTGTTCCTCGCCCTGCGCTACCTGCGTCCCAAACGCACGTTCGTCTCGGCCATCACGCTGATCTCGGCCTGTGGCGTGATGCTCGGCGTTGCCGTGCTCATCATCGTCATCAGCGTGATGACCGGTTTCGACCGGCAGTTGCGCGACAAGATTCTCGGGTTCAGCTCGCACCTGACCGTCCGCGAGTACGGCGAGAACTCCCTGACCGACTGGCGTGCGCTGGCCCGTTCCGTCGAGTCGAACAGCCACGTGCGCGCCGTTGCGCCGTTCATCTTTGGCCAGGTCGCGATCCGCACGCAGCCGGAGACCGGCGAACGGATGTTCGCCGCGCCGATGTTGCGCGGTCTCGACCCGGAGCTGGAAGCGCGCGTGACCTCGCTCACCACCAACGTCGTGGCCGGCACGTTCGACGTGGATGGTGAGAATGTCCTCATGGGCAGCGAACTGGCCTCGCGGCTCCGCCTGAGTGTGGGCGATCGCATCTCGGTTTATTCCCCGGCACAACTTGAGGCGATGGAGAAGCGCCGCGGCACGGAGGACGAGGTTGCCATCGTGCCGGACGAGTTTGTGATCCGCGGCATCTTCGATGTCGGCTACTACGACTACAACGCGAACTTCATCATCACGTCGCTGCGCACCGCCCAGCGGCTGTTCCAGACTCCTGGCAAGGTGCAGGGCCTGCTCGTGATGCTGGACGATGCGGAGAAGGCGGCCCTCGTGCGTTCGGAACTGCACGGCGGGACCGTTGCCGACCTGCACATCCGCACCTGGATGGATGACAACGCGACGATCCTCACCGCGCTGGCGGTCGAGAAGAGCGTCATGTTCTACATCCTCTTCTTCATCGTGATCGTTGCGGCGTTCGGGATCATGAACTCGCAGATCACGTTCGTCGTGCAGAAGACGCGCGAGATCGGAATGCTCAAGGCGCTCGGTGCGAGCCCCGGCCAAATCCTGTGGCTCTTCCTGAGCCAGAGCCTCGTGATCGGCGTCGTCGGCGTCACTGCGGGCCTCGGGCTCGGAATGTTGATGCTGCAAATCCGCAACGAGTTCCTCGCCGTCATGCGCGCGGTCACGGGCATGGAATTGTTCCCGGCGCAAATCTACGCCTTCTCCGAACTGCCGGCCGTGATCGATCGCGGAGACATCGCGGTCATCTGTGTTGGCGCGTTGATCATCTGCGGCCTCGCGGGACTCGCGCCCGCTTGGAACGCCGGCCGACTGCGGCCCGTCGAGGCGCTGCGTCACGAATAACTTTCCTGCTCCATGGACGTCCCATCTCCAGCTGCCCCGTCACTGATCGAAGCCCACGAGTTGCACAAGAGCTACGCCATCGGCCGGCGCACGCTCGAAGTGTTGCGCGGCGTGAGCGTGACTGTGACGCGCGGCGAATTCCTCGCGCTGCGCGGCGCATCTGGCGCGGGGAAGAGCACGCTGCTGCACCTGCTCGGCGGACTCGACGTTCCGACCCCGGGGACGATCCGGGCCGGCGGGATTGATCTCTCGGGACTCTCCGGCACGGCGCTCTCGCACTGGCGCAACCAGAAGGTGGGCTTCGTCTTCCAGGCGTATCATCTCCTCCCGGAACTCGATGCGTTGGAGAACGTCTGCCTGCCGGCGCGCATGGCCCGCGTGCCGGTGGATGAAGTGACGCGGCGCGGCCGGGAGCTGTTGCAACGCGTGGGACTGGGCTCGCGACTTGATCACAAGCCGTGGGAATTGTCCGGCGGCGAGCAACAGCGCGTGGCCATCGCGCGGGCATTGATCAATCAGCCGGAGTTGCTGCTGGCGGATGAGCCGACGGGGAATCTCGATTCGCAGACCGGCGAAGGCATCATCGATTTGCTATGCCAGTTGCGGGCGGAACGCTCCATGACGCTCGTCATTGCCACGCATGACGCCCGCGTGGCCGCGCGCGCACCGCGTGTGTTGGAACTGGCGGATGGCCGGGTGGCTGGCGGCTGACGTGTCCCTTCTCTTTTACCGCCGCGCTTCCATCGTGCCGCGGGTCACGCCGAGTTGGTTCTGGAGCTTCAGTTCGCGCCAGAGCTGCGTGCCGGTGATTTCTCCGCGCACGAGCTTCCGATACATGGTCATCGTCGTGATCACTTCCTCTGCGGTCTCGCTCACGAACTCGATCCGGAAACGCCGCACGCCGACTTCGATCAGCCGGGCGACGTGTTCCGCGCCGGTCTGGGCGCGTGCGTTGAAGAGCGTGTTGCGGCAGCCGGCGTCCGCCTTGAGCACATGCTCGGCACCCACGCGGTCACGGAGTTTCACGGCGCGCGTGTCGCAGGGACGGCCGCAGTTTGTGTAGTCGGTGCCGGAGGTCAGGAAGGCGCAGAATACGCAGTGCTCCATGTGAAACATGGGCATGTGCTGGTGAATCGTGACCTCGAACCACGCGGGCGGCGCGGCCTGGACGAGCGCTTCAAGCTGCGCGCCGTTCAGGTCGTAGGAAGCGGTCACATGCTCCAAGCCGGAGCGTCGGATGAAGTGTTCGGCAGTGATCCGGTTCGCCACGTTCAACGAGAAGTCGCCGATGCGCCGGCAGTCGGCGAAGTGGCGGAGGTGATCGTAGTTCCGGACGAGATAGCCGTCGGCGTTGCTGGAGCGGACCTGCTTGAGAATCCAGTCCTCGCCGGTCTTGAAGATGCGCGGCGGCGCGACCCAGATCGTCTTTTGCGGCCCGGCGCAGCCGAAGGATTCGTGCGCGATGCGGACGGCTTCGCGATACTTCTTCGGATCCTCGAATTCGCAATAGACCGTCGTGACGCCGCAGCGCAACGCGGCTTCGAGCTGCTCCATGCTGCGCACGAGCACGACGAGTTCGGGCGTGGTGGCGGGCGCGTCTTCGGTTCGGGCTTCGGTGTGGGAGATTGTTCCGACTGCGGTGGCGTCGGGTTGGTTCGCGGTCCAGCGCAACGGTTGTGCGCGCAGCGCGTCCAGCGCGGAAGCGGCGTCGCGGCGGAGGCGATTCAGTTCGCTGACGGGCAGGATGACCGCGCCTTCGAGATGGTTCACCAGCGTGCCGAGCCGGAACGGCGTGCCGCCCAGCCTCCCGAGTTGTTCAGTGAGGCGTTCGGTACTGAGGGGCTGCTTCGTGGCGGCGGCCAGTGACATCGTGGATTCAACTTTCGCCACCCGGCCGGATTCATCGCGCGCGATGAGCGTGAAGGGTGTCCCGGCGGCTCCGTGAACTTCGATGGTAATGGGGCGCTGAAACCTGGGCGTGTCGCCGTCGAAGCTTTGTCGCAGGCGGCGGTCGAGTTCTGGATCGCTGGTCTTCCACAGGCGATGGCCGGGCTTGATCCTGGCGAAGTCGAGATGGCCGTGGCCGAAGGCGAGCGCGGTTTCGGCCGGCGTGCTCGTCCCGGCGCGCGAGGGCAGGGGACGGACTTCATAGACGCGGCCGCCTTCCTCGGGCTGATCGGGTGTGCCGGCGTCGAACACGACACCGTCGCCGGGCTTGAGCGGCGCTTGCAGTTGGAGAATGACTTCGCTGCCCGCGATACGAGACACTTCGCCGAGGAGCACGCCGCGCTTTTTTCCGAAGCGCGCGTGGACGAGGCGCTGGTTGTCGATGCCGCGAAACCATCCCGTGTACAGCCCGCGCGAGAAGGCCATCTCCATGTCGTAATGCGATGTGCCGGCGGCGTCGGTTGCGGGTTTCGGTTCCGTAGTGCCGAGCTTGTCGAGCGCCTGGCGGTAGATGCGCGTGATGCTGGCGACGTATTCGGGAGTCTTCAGGCGGCCTTCGATCTTGAGCGAGCTGACGCCGGCGCGGACGAGATCCGGCAGGACATCCAGCCCCGCGAGATCCTGCGGGCTGAGGAGGTAGCGACGATCGCCCAGCGCCACAGGCTGGCCGTCGGCGATCAATTCGTAGGGCATGCGACAGGCCTGGGCGCATTCGCCGCGATTGGCCGAGCGGCCGCCGAGGGCTTCGCTGGTGAGGCACTGGCCGGAATACGCGACGCAAAGCGCGCCGTGGACGAAGACTTCGAGGGGAAGCGATTCGCCGCCGACTTCCGCCGATGCGCCTCGAATGGCTGCGATCTCCTTGAGAGAGCATTCACGAGCGAGAACCACGAGGGTGCAGCCGAGATCGCGCGCGAACTCCACTCCGGCGGCGCTGGTGACAGTCATCTGCGTGGAGCCGTGGATCGGGAAGTCCGGCGAGAGCTGCCGGATGAGCCGGCAGATGCCGACATCCTGCACGATGGCCGCATCGACACCGGCGGCGATGATGGAGCGCAGGTATTGTTCCGCGTCGGCGAGTTCGTCCTGGAAGACGAGCGTGTTGAACGTGACGTAGCCGCGCACACCACGTCGGTGGAGGAACACCATGAGCGCCGGGAGATCGGCTTCGGTGAAATTGTTCGCGCGCATCCGGGCGTTGAACCGTTCCAGGCCGAAGTAGATCGCGTCGGCTCCGTTCTCGACGGCGGCGCGGACGCACTCCCAATCGCCGGCGGGCGCGAGCAGTTCGGGCAGGCGCGTGCTGCCGGTCGGGATTCGGGCGGGCGTGGCGGCGGGTGCGGCAGTATCGCTCATTCGAGGACGCGACGGTAGCAACGAACCTGCGCCTGCACAAAGCCTGTTTGAAGTGCGCTTCGGTTCTGTGAGGCAGAGTTGAGGGCGTTTAGTGGCAACTATTCAACAGCCACAGATGGAACATGGATAATACCTCCCGAAGGTTGGGCCAACTCGGAGCCTGCCTTGCACGCTCCTCCTTCTGCACCGTGTTTCCTCCGTGTTCAATACGTGGCTCAACTCCGTGTTTTCAGTTCCGGGCCGTCCCCCCTCCTTGCGTCGGGCGCTACGAGTGGTTGATTCGCGCGCCTTCGGCCACTCGGCGCTTGGCGGTCGGTCGCCTTTTCCGTACGGTCGCCGGCATGTTCAAAGCGGCGGATCTATTTGACCTCAGCCAGACCGAGCACGCGACGCTCTTCGAGGGTTGCGAGCACGCGTGGGAGGCGTTGAAGCGCATCAAGGATTATCTCAAGGCCCAGGGACGCGCCGGTCTGCACCATCGCGCGGTCGGGCAGGCGTTCATCGGCGAGAACGTCTTCATCGGCGAAGGCACGGTGGTCGAGGACGGCGCGATGATCAAAGGACCGGCCATCATCGGCCGCAACTGCCAGATCCGGCACAACGCCTACTTCCGCGAGGACGTGATCGTGGGCGACGGCTGTGTCATCGGGAATTCGTGCGAGCTGAAGAACGCGCTCATCTTCAACAACTGCGAGGTGCCGCACTTTAATTACGTGGGCGATTCCATCCTGGGCTACAAGGCGCATCTTGGCGCGGGCGTCGTGCTGTCGAACGTGAAGGTCATCAAGGGCAACGTGACCGTGGATCACGATGGACGACGCATCGACACGGGCCTGCGGAAGTTCGGCGCGCTGATCGGCGACCATGCGCAAATCGGTTGCAACGCGGTGCTGAACCCCGGGAGCATTGTGGGTCGGAACGCGGTGATCTATCCGACCGTCAACTGGCGCGGCGTGCTTGGGGCCGACAGCGTGGCGAAGAACAAGGCGAGCATCGAAGTCAGCGCCCGGCGGAAGTAACCAGGTAACGCAATGATCGGCCCCATTGACACCGCTGATTTGGCGCCGGACATCACTGTGCAGGTGCAGGAGATTTTCTCTGCGACCGGCCTGTTCTCGAAGGCGAAGAACTTCGAGTATCGCGCCGAGCAGCAGCAGATGGCCGTGGCGGTGGCGAAGGCGCTGGAATCCCGCGAGCATCTCCTCGTCGAGGCGGGCACGGGCGTCGGGAAGAGCTTCGCCTATCTGGTGCCGGCGATTCTTTTCGCGACGAGCCGGAAGCGCAAGGCGGTCATCTGCACGCATACGATCAATCTCCAGGAGCAGCTCGTGGAGAAGGATCTGCCGCTGCTCAAGCACGTGCTGCCGGTCGAGTTCAGCTACACGATGCTCAAGGGCCGGCAGAATTATCTCTGCACGCGCCGGCTCCAGAAGGCGATGGCGCAGGCGGACGGGTTGTTCACGTCGCCCGAGCAGGCGGAATTGCAGCGCATCTTCGACTGGTCGAAGGAGACGAAGGACGGGAGCCTGTCGGACTTTGAGATCGAGCCGGACCCGAAGGTCTGGTCGCACGTCTGCTCGGAGCGCGGGCTTTGCACACCGAAGATTTGCGGGAACCAGTCGGAGTTCGCCAAGAGCAGCGGCGTCTGCTTCTTCCAGCGGGCGCGCGGCCGCATCCTGTCGGCGGATGTGCTGGTGCTGAACCACACGCTGTTCTTCACGTTGCTCGGCGGCGTGGATGAGGAGCCGGAGGACGGCATCCTGTTCAAGAACGACTTCGTGATTTTCGACGAGGCGCACACGGTGGAGCAGGTGGCTGCGCGGCACATCGGCGTGAGCGTTTCGAGCGGGCAGATCCGGTTCTCGCTGCAACGGCTGTGGAATCCGCGCACGGAGAAGGGTCTGTTCGCCAGCCTGCGGCGCGGGAACCAGGTGCCGCTCGTCTCGGACGTGCTCCAGCAGGCGGACGAATTTTTCCGGCATGTCGAGACGGCGTGCGAAGAACTCGTCGCCAGCCAGCCCGCGAAGCCCGGCAGTGGTCCGTCGCGTGCGTGGTCGGAGCTGCGCATTCGCCGGCCGGACTTGGTGAAGGACAACCTGACGCTGCCGATCCAGCGCCTGCGCGAGTCGGTGAGCGAGTTGATCAAGCTGGTGGATGACAAGGAGACGGCGCAGGAGTTGACCGAGTGCAACCGGCGCCTGCTGGAACTGCGCGAGTCGGTGGCGACGTTCCTCGGGCAGGCGGCGGAGGGCTACGTTTACTGGGTGGAGCGCGCCGGCAAGACGCAGAAGAACCTCGCGTTGAACGCCGCGCCGATTGATGTCGCGGAGTATTTGCGGCACCGGCTGTTCGGCTCGAGCACCTCGGTGGTGATGACGAGCGCGACGTTGTCCACGAACCTCGCGTCCGCATCGGCCGCCGGCGGCCTCAATTATTTTTCGAGACGCGTGGGCGGCGAGCGCGCGGCGAAGCTCCAGGCGGGATCTCCATTTGATTACGAGCGGCAGATGAAGGTGTTTGTCGCGAACAAGATGCCGGATCCACGCGACGCCGGGTATCGCGACGCGCTGATTCACTGGATCGAACATTTTCTCACGCAGACGCACGGGAAGGCCTTTGTGCTGTTCACGAACTTCAAGCTCATGCTGGAGGTTGGCGAGCGGATGCAGCCGTTCTTCGAGCGATTGGGGCTGAACGTGTTCGTCCAGGGCACGGGCACGCCGCGTTCGACGATGCTGGAGAAGTTCAAGGCGGCCGTGGACTCGGTGCTGTTCGGCACGGACAGTTTCTGGCAGGGCGTGGATGTGCCGGGCGAGGCGTTGAGCAACGTCATCATCACGCGGCTGCCGTTCGCGGTGCCGGATCATCCGTTGATCGAGGCACGCATCGAGGCCATCGAGGCGAGTGGCGGAAATTCCTTCGGCGACTTCTCGTTGCCCGAGGCGATCCTGAAGTTCCGGCAGGGCGTCGGGCGCTTGATTCGCACGCGCAGCGACGAGGGCATCGTGGTGGTGCTGGATAATCGCGTGCTGACGAAGCGCTACGGTCAGGCGTTCCTCGATGCGATTCCGAAATGCCCGGTGGAAGTTGTTTGAGCGGCGAACGCACCGGGGATTGATCCGCCAACAATTCAGGACGGCGCATCGCTGCGCCGTCCCGTACCCGTTTTTTTTTGTTCCAACTCAGCGTCTGAAGTTCAGGGCCGCATCAGGCGAAAGAAGCTCATTGGAGCGGCGGGTGCTCCGGGCAGTTGCGGAATCTCCACGGCCATCGTCCCGCTGTTCTCCGCAGCCGGGGTGGAGACATCCGTCCAGTGCGGGTCGGTGAGGGACGTGGTGGTTTGCAGGCGGAAGCCTGTGAAGGCGGCGGACCATTGCAGGCGGAAGCCCGTTGCTGTCGCGCTGATCGTCAGCCGCGGCGCGCCGGGTGTCTGGACGAGCTGCACTCCAGGGAACTGGCCGTGCAGTGTGAAGCGCCCGTTTGCGGTTGCGCTGCTGATGGCCGTCGGCCCGTGGAGCGTGAGGGTGAAGGCGGGGTTGGAAGCGGTCCCGACTCCCGTGGTGAAGGTGGCGGACTTGAGTTCGAGCCCGGCGCTAGTCGCGGCGGGCGCCGTGGCGGAGAGCGCGGCGGCCAGCGTGAGCCAGGCCGGGAGGGAGGTGGCGATGGAGTTCATGGCGTGATGATGTTGAGGTGAGTGACGCCGTGGGTTCAGGGGAACACGACCTCGGTGGTTCGAACGGTGGCGACCCAGCGGACGGGCGTGTTGGCCGAGCCGATGGCCTGAATGGAGAGGCTGGTGTTCGCCGTGTCCGCAATGGCAGTGACGTTCCAACTCGCCACATCTTCCATCACCACGGGCATGACGGGCGTGCCGACGAAGGAGACTGTTCCGCCGACGTTCTTGATTACACCGCAGATCTTGTAGCCGGCCGAATCCCCGTTCTGGCTGCGGCCGGCAACGTGGATCTCGAAGGTGTAGGTGCTGTCGGCGGGAATGGTCAGGAGTTTCGAGGAGCCGTCGAGGAAGAGATCCTGGAGCGCCGTTCCGGTCGAGGTCCCGCGCAGGACGTGGGTGGAAGTCTGGGCGTCGCCCGCGTTGGCGAAGCTGCCGCTGGCGTGGGAGAGTTGTCCGTGACGGCGCGCGGAGGCTTCAAGTCCGCCGGGAATCGTCGCGTATTCGCCGCTGGCGGTGATGTAGTTCCCTTTGCCGCCGCCGATCGCGCTGGCCTCGCGGCTGAATGCGCCGCCGACGATGGTGTTGCCGGTGCCGCCCGCGATCGTCGCGTTCGGTGCGATGGAGACGATGTTGTTGCCGTTACCGCCACCGATGGTCGCGTGATGGGAGCGTCCGCCGATGTCGTTCATGTAGCCGCCGCCAATCGCCGCGCCGGTGGTCTCGATGCCCACGCGGTTCCCGCCGCCGCCCGCGATGGTGATGAGCTTGCTGTCATAGGTGATGGAGTTGGTCGAGCCGCCGCCGACGGTGGACGAGACATTCAATTCGCCGATGCGGTTGGAGAAGCCGCCGCCGATGGTGGACCAAGTGGAGGCGGACTCGACGAGGTTGGATTCGCCGCCGCTGATGGTGGAGCTGAAGGAGTTCGGCCCGACGTAGTTCAAACGACCGCCGCCGACGACGCTGGCGCCGGAGTTGGACATGATGATGTTGCGTCCGCCGCCTGCGATCACGCTCTCGGGCGAATCTTGGTGAATGACGTTGTCGCTGCCACCGCCGATGGAGCTTCTCTCGGAGAAGTCTTCAATGCTGTTGGCCAGGCCGCCGCTGATAGTGCTGAACGCGGCTCCGTATTGGAGGGTGTTGACCTGGCCGCCGCCGATGACGCCACCAGCGGAGGGGGCACCGCCAACAATGGTGTTGAGATAGCCGCCGGCCACCGTGGAGTAGGCGCTGTTTCCAATTTGGTTTCCTTGGCCGCCGCCGATGGCGGACGGCTGCGAGCTGGGGCCGCCGTTGATGTTGTTTCCTACGCCTCCCGCGATGGTGGAGCCCTCGGCGAAGGGTTGAATCTGGTTCCCGGCACCGCCGCCGATGGTGCCGTAGTGAGCACTCTTCCCGATGAAGTTGGCACCGCCACCCGCAATCGTCACTCCGGAGTTCTCGCTCATCAGGTAGTTGGCGTGGCCGCCGCCGATCGTGCCGGCGAAGATGTCACCTGCGACGATGTTTTGAAACCCGCCTCCGATGCTTGAATGGGAAGACATCCAGCGGATCTCGTTGAACGACCCGCCTCCAATCGTCGTGTAGTCGTTGAACCACTCCATGTGATTGGAGTAGCCACCTGAAATCGTGGAGCCATCGGAAGAGACTCCGATATGGTTCAGCACGCCGGCGGCGATGATCGACCCGGGTGAGTTGGCATCGATCAGGTTCTCGCTGCCGCCGCCGACGGTGCTGCCGTGCGAATCCCGCTCAATGACATTGGCCCGGCCACCGCTGACGGTGGCGTTGGTGCTGGAAGTGATGCGGTTGAGCAAGCCGCCGCTGATGGTCGTGAAGTGAGGTTTGCCGAAGCCTGTTGTCTCAGTGATTTGGTTCGCCGCGTTGACCGCGCCGCCGCCGCCGATGGTTGCGCCGCGGGTGCCGGGCACCGCGACGTTCATGCCGTAACCGCCGAGGAGGTTCGGGGCGAAGTTGCCACCGGTGTGCTCGATGCGCAGCGCGCGGCGGTTGTTGACGCGCAATTCCAGCGGCTTGTTGTCCCGTGTGCCAACGAAGTGATGCTGTAGAAAAGTGGCGGTGACTGTCTGGGCGGGGGCGGGCTGGGTGCCCAGATTTCCGTCCAGGCACCACGGCACGCAGGTGAACCACGGCGTCAGGATGATTTTCTTTCCCACGGTGGTCAGCGTCAGCCCTTCGCCGGCCTCCAGCACCACGTCGTCCGTCAGGCCGTTGATGCTCTTGATCAACTGGCCTTCGCCGACCTTCGCGGCGGTGACCGCGCCGTCTGCGAGGCTGGCGGCGGTGATGACGTTGCTGCCGAGCGCGGCCGCCGTCACCGCGCCCGCCGAGACGGCCCTGGCGGTGTCCGCGACGAGAGCCGCGGGCACGGGCGTGATCGGCAGGCGCGGGGCGAGCGATTGAAAGGCTTCTTCACCCGAAGGCCGGATCTGCAAGTCGAGGAACCGCTGGGGCCAGTCGATGGCTTCGAGCGGAATCTCGATGTCCGTGGTGAACACGCCCTGGCTCACCCGCACGGCGCGGTTGGTGCGAGTCGGGCCGCTGACGCCGTCGTCTGCGCCGTCTGCGCTGGCGCTGGCGACGACGCGGTAGAGGATGTCGAAGGTGCCGTTGGCGGGTGCGCCTTCGAGATGCAGCGTGCCCTGGAAGGTGGTGGTCGAGTTCAGGGCCTGTGACCAGGCGGTGATGACGCACAGGAGGAGTGCGAGGAGCGCGAGGGCGGCGGTGCGCAGGACGGTGAGGAGGTCGGGGTGGAACCGGGAGGTTTTCATGATGTTGGAACGAGTGATGAGGTTGGGACGTGTGAATGAAACGCCAGCCCCGGGTCTCGCGGCCCGGTGTTTCGTTCGGAAGCTGGCTGGCGTTTTCATTCACCTGTTCCTTGGGGAACGTCGGCAAAAGGTGACGAACTTTCTTTCCGGCACCGTTGCGGCCCGCCGGGGTGGTTGCTACGGTCGCGGCCAAGCTTGAGCCATGAGAAGTTCCTTCAACGCCCCGTGCCTCGTTCAATCCTCCCCCGTATCCGTAGCCGCCGACGTGAGGAGGCGGACTTCCCCGACCGCTGGCACGTCCGCCTCCTCACGTCGTCGGCTACCATTGAGCCTGTTCCTTTGGGTACTGGCCTTTTGGGTCGTGGCTGCGGGGCCGGTGGTGGCGGGGCCGGTTGATGTGGCGCGGCTGCATTCGTTTGGGTTCACGAACCTGATCGGGCGCGGGCCGGAGGCCACGTTGACGGCGGGGAGCGATGGGTTTCTCTACGGCACGGCGCGGCTTGGCGGCCTGGGCAATGGTGGCACGGTGTTCCGGTTGCGGCCGGATGGCAGCGCGTTCGCGGTGACTCATCACTTCCGCGGGCCGGATGGGCTGACGCCGATTGGCGAAGTCATCGAAGGCACGGACGGTTTGCTCTACGGCGCGACGTTCCAGGGCGGGGCGACGAACAAGGGCGTGGTCTATCGCATGGCGCGGGACGGGCAGGACTTTGTCCTGTTGCACGAGTTCGGATCGATCGCCGGCAACGGATCGGGCGCGGCGAGTGGTTTGATCGAGGGCCGTGACGGCTGGCTGTATGGCACTTGTTTCAGCGGCGGGACGAACGACGCCGGCACGGTCTTCAAGCTGCGCCGCGATGGAACGGGCTTCACGACGCTGTGGGAATTCTCGGAAGCGACAGGGCGCCTGCCGCAGGGCGGGCTCATCGAGGCGCGCGATCGGCGGCTCTACGGGACGTGCAGCCGTGGTGGCGAGTCGGATGCGGGCACGGTGTTCGGCCTGGAACGGGACGGCAGCGGCTTCGCGTTGTTACGGGAGTTCGACGGGCTGGACGGATCGAATCCGGTGGCGTCGCTCTTCGAAGGCAGCGATGGCGGACTGTACGGGACGACGCGTGAGGGCGGTGCGCTGGGTTTCGGGACGGTCTTTCGGGTGTCGAATCGTGGCGAGCGGTTTCGTGTGTTGTGGGATTTCTTTGGGCCGGACTGGGACGGCTTCCGTCCATTCTGCGCGCTCGTGGAGGGAACGGACGGCGCGCTTTACGGGACGGCGGCGGGCGGGGGTGAGGTGGATGGCGGGACGGTCTTTCGCATCAACAAGGACGGCAGCGCCTACGAGATTCTGCGCAGCCTGGGCGTGTCGTTCGTCGAGGGGAAGAATCCGTTCAATGGCCTGACGCGGCTGCCGGGCGGGCGATTGGTCGGGACGACTTTTTCCGGTGGTGGCGCGAACTCGGGCTGTGTGTTCACGCTGCGTGAGGACGGCTCGGAATACGGGCTGGTCTGGAGCTTCTCGGCGAGCGGCGGCGATGGTGTCGGGCCGGCGAATCCGTTGATCGAATCCGCCGACGGCTGGCTCTACGGCACGACGGACGGCGGCGGCTATTACGCGCGCGGCAGTGTGTTTCGCGCGGCGAAGGACGGGAGCGCCTACGAGGTGTTGCACGATTTTACCGGGAACGAATTGCAGGGCAGGGGACCGGTGTCGGGCTTGGTCGAGTCACGCGACGGCTGGCTCTACGGCGCGACGTCCGGCGAGGAAACGTACGGCACGAACATCTCCACCGGCCTCATCTTCAGGCTGCGCAAGGACGGCAGCGACTATGCGATCGCGCATCGGTTCCTGACGCCCCCGAATCGCATTACGCCCGAGGGTATCCGGCCGGTGGGCGGATTGATCGAGGCGACCAACGGGCTGTTCTACGGCTTCACTGCCGCCGGTGGCACGAACGGTTTCGGCACGCTGTATTGCATCGATGTGAACGACACGAATGGGACGAACTTCCAGGTGGTCTTCCATCTCGGCACCACGAACGGCGGGTTCGCCGGCGCGCGGCCGATGCAGGCGAGCGACGGTTTGCTCTACGCAGTGGCGTCGGGTTCGCCGCAGCGCACGAACGGCGCGGTGTTTCGCGTTCAGCCGAACGGTGAAGGGCTGGAGGTGTTGCGGCGGTTTAGCGGCGGCGATGGCTCGGTGCCCGTCGCGCCGGTGTTCGAGGCGGGCGACGGCCGGCTTTTCGGCACGACGACGAACGGCGGTCTGGCGGGGCGCGGGTTGATCTACCGCATGGAGAAGAGCGGCGCGCACTTCACGGTGTTGCGCAGTTTCCGGGGCGGTATCAGCGACGGGGCTCATCCGTATGCGGCGCTGGTCGAGGGGCCGGATGGCGAGCTTTACGGGACGACTCGTCATGGCGGCGCGCGTGATCGCGGGGTGATGTTCCGCATCGGGCGGGATGGGCTGCGTTACACGATCGTGCATCACTACGTCGATGGCGACGCGTTCGGCGGGCGCGCGGTGGCGGCTTTGTGGCGGAGCGCAGATGGCGCGTTCTACGGGACGACGCCGGTGGGCGGCGATCTCGGGATGGGGACGCTCTTCCGCGTGACGCGGCGGTTCCCGCTGCTGGAGAGCGGGCTGACGCCGTATGGGTTTCTGCTGCGGTTCAGCGGTGTGACGAACCAGCCTTACGTCATCCAGCGCACGACGAATCTCACGGACTGGATCGATCTGCAAACGGTGACACCACAGACGCCTTACATCGATTTTGAGGACACGAACCTTCCGGCGGGCGCGGCGTTTTATCGAATGGTGCCGAGGTGAAGGGTGTTTGCTGAATGATGCGGTGCCTCGGAGGTAAGCAGTAGGGCAAATCGTTTCGGCGGCTTCCGTGTTCGCCTGGTCCGGCTCCTTCGAGTGCTTGCGGCGCTATCGGTCACCGCGTGACCATTCCACTCCATGCATCGTCCGCCAGTTCTGATCGCATTTGTCTCCGCTGCCGATCGGGTCATTCTCTGTTCTCAACTCCAGCCTTTCTCCTTTGGCTGCGAATCGAGTCAGCCTGGACTTCCAACTGGTCACGCATCTTCTTCAAGCCCGCACGATTCTCCTCGTAGATGGGCGCAAACTTCTCCTTTGACGTAAAGCCATTCGTCATTTCGGCGTCCCACACCAATGCGCGGTCGATCGCCTTGCACCATTCCTTCACAGAACCGCCTGCATACCCGTTGATGACCGGTCCGATGGTCGCGTGAAGTGCGCCGAACGTCGCGGGCTCTCCGCTCTGGGGAAGGTTTGGATTCGCTTTCAGATGAAAACGGGATCGTAACTGGCCTACGTAGAACCAAAAGACGGCGTCATCCTTCTTCCCTTGGTCAAACAATCGAATGGCGTAGCCGTAGTACGCTGCGGGATTCTCATTCGGCAGTGCCGCTTCAATTTGCGCTGGGGCAAGCTTCTTTAGGTCACCGAGGAGCGGGTCTCCACGATCCGGTTTGCTGCACGCAGTCAACAAACACAAAACAATCGTGGCGAACGGTCTCATCGGATCGAGTCAACCAGCGGGTCGTGTGGTCGACAACAGCAAACCCCACATTGATCGGATCTGCACTTCAGACGGCGGTAGGTGGTCGGCGTGTTGGTAATTCTCCTTCGTCTGAAAGCGGTCTCGCGATGCGCTTGGGACCGCAGTCCAAAACGCGCAGTGACGATCCTTCCCCCCGGTGTCACGTCGTAGCCGTCCATCTGGCGGGCGGCTCAGGGCTGGCGCGCGGAGTCGCAGGCCGGTTGATCGAGGGCGCGGCGGACGGCGCGGCAGATGTCGTCGAGCTGGACGGGCTTTTGCAGGAGGTCACTGAAGCCGAGCTTGAGCGCTTGTTCGCGGGTGAGGTCGGAGGTGTAGCCGGTGCAGATGAGCATCGGGATGCCGGGACGGATGTCGGTGAACTGCCGGCCGAGTTCGACGCCGTTCTGGCCGGGCATCGCGTAGTCGGTGATGACGAGGTTGAAGGCGGCCGGTGACTGGCGAAAGATTTCCTTCGCTTCGGCTGGCGTGCTGCAGGCGGTGACGTCGTAGCCGGCGGTGCGAAGGATTTTTTCACCAACTTTGAGTAGCGGCAGTTCGTCGTCGATCAGGAGGATGCGTTCCCGGCCGCGGGCGACGGGCTGTGGCTCGGTGTTCAGGCGGGCGGCGTCTTGACGCCGTGCAGCCACGGGCAGGTAGATGTCAAAGGTGCTGCCTTCGCCGGGGCGGCTTTCGACGAGGACGGCTCCGTCGTGGTTCTGGACGATGCCGTGGACGACGGAGAGGCCGAGGCCGGTGCCATGCCCCGGGCCTTTGGTGGTATAGAAGGGTTCAAAAATCCGATCGAGGACGTCGGCGGTCATGCCGCAGCCGTTGTCGCGGACGGAGAGGCGGACGTGCGGGCCGCTCTTCAGCGAGGGAACGCGCCGGGTGAGGGCGGTGTCCACGGAGCAGCGGGCGAGGATGATGTCCACCTGGCCGGCCCGGCCTTGCAGGGACTGGGCGGCGTTGGTGACGAGGTTGATGATGACTTGCTGGATGAGGCCGGAGTCGGCAAGCACGGTGGGGGACGAGGGATCAAGCTGGGGCCTCAGTTCGACTGTCGCGGGAAGTGCGGCGCGAAGGAGGCGGATGGATTCCTCAACGACGGGCTGGAGTGGGATGACGTGGCGCTCGTGGGGTTGCTGCCGGCTGAAGGTGAGGATCTGGCGCACGAGGTTCTTGGCGCGATGGCTGGCCTGGAGGAGGTCGGTGAGGTTTTCCTGGGCGGCGGCGTTGCCGGCGCAGTCGGCCTGGGCGAGTTCAGCGCAGCCGATGATTGCGCCGAGGAGGTTGTTGAAG
>SXGR01541389.1_pt1 | contig 20748 bp, 12 predicted proteins | sample 3174711 | NCBI WGS metagenome assembly SXGR01 (sample SAMN11356860, study PRJNA531348) | freshwater metagenome | isolation source: freshwater sample F1-60 | place: China: Fuxian Lake, Yuxi | collected 2017-12-25 | reverse complement strand
GAGGCGTTGCAGGACCTCGACCAGTCGGCGGACATCCTGCATGTGGAGGCCGATGGTCGGTTCCTCGAGGATGAACACGTCCCCACCTTGGAGTTGTCGGGTGGTGAGCCGACCGGGTGTTGCGGGGTTCAGACCGCCCAGGAGGTGGGTGACGAGCTTGATCCGCTGCGCCTCGCCCCCGCTCAGGGTGGGACTCGTCTGGCCGAGCCGGAGGTAGTCGAGGCCGGTGTCGGCCAGGGCCTGGAGCGGTCGGAGGAGTCTGGAATGGGCCGAGAAAAACCCGAGTGCCTCGGCAACGCTGAGCTCCAGGACGTCGGCGATCGATTTGCCCTGCCAGGTGACGTCGAGGGTCTCGGGATTGAAGCGGCGTCCGCCGCACCGGCCGCACCGGACCTGTGCGGATGGCAGGAAGTTCATCTCGAGCTCGATGAACCCCTTGCCCTCGCATTCCGGACAGCGTCCCTGGGTGGAGTTGAAGCTGAAGCGTCCCGGACCGTAGCCGCGGACCTTCGAGTCCTGGGCGTCGGCGAAGAGCTGTCGGATGACGTCAAAGAAGCCGACGTAGGTGGCGGGTGTGGACCGTGGGGTCCGCCCGATGGGGGACTGGTCGACCTCGTGGACGGCACGGATCGGGTGGGGGGTCTCGATCCGGCCGATGCCGGGATGCCCGCCCTTCCGGGCCCCCTTGGCCACCAGTCCCTCGAGGGCGGGGAAGAGACAGTTCTTCACCAGGGTGCTCTTGCCAGAGCCACTGACACCCGTCACGACCGTGAAGCGTCCCATTGGGAATCGTGCGGTGACGCGTTGGAGATTGTGGAGGAAGGCCTCCTCGAGAGTGATCCAGCCTGTCGCCGGGGCTGCAGCCGCTGCGGCTTTCCTGCCTCGGGACGCCCCGGTGGAGGGGGTCACTGGACGACGGTGTCCTCGGGAGGGATACACCCGGGTCTCCAGTTCCCGGAGATGCCGTCCGGTGATGGAGTCCGGATGGTCCAGCAGCTCCGGGACCGTGCCGGCCGCGACGAGGCGGCCGCCATGGACACCCGCACCCGGGCCGAGGTCGATCACGAAGTCGGCACGGCGCATCGTGTCCTCGTCGTGTTCCACCACGACCAACGAGTTGCCCCGGTCGCGAAGGGCGATGAGGCACTCCAGCAGGCGGTCGTTGTCGCGCGGATGGAGCCCGATCGTCGGCTCGTCGAGGATGTACAGAACCCCGCTGAGGTTGGAACCGAGCTGGGCGGCGAGTCGGATCCGTTGGGCCTCGCCGCCGCTGAGAGTGACGACGCTGCGGCCGAGTTGCAGGTATCCGAGACCGACCTCCCTGAGGAACCGGAGCCGTTCCCGGATCTCGGGCTGGATATCGCGTCCAATCTCCGCACTTCGCCCCGCGAGCCGGATCGAGGCGATCCAGTCGGCCGCCTGGTCGACCGACATGCCCCCGAGGAGGTCGAGGGTGGTGCCGGGGTCGTCCTCCCCAGCGAACCGCACCGCGCGCGCCTCCGGCTTGAGTCGTGCCCCGAGGCATTCCGGACAGATCTCCCGTTCCGTGGCCCACCGCCACCAGCTTTCCTCGACGGCATCGGCGTTGGCTCCGCGGTCCACCTCGGGGAGGTGGAACAGCTCCCCGAACCCTCGGCATCGGGGGCACCAGCCCTGGTTGGAGTTGTAGCTGAAGTCCTTGGGGTCGAGCGGGCCGAAGCTCCGCCGGCACTGCGGACACGCCCGTTCGGTGGAGTGCACGGTCAGGCGATCGGACCGGTCGAGGGCGAAGAAGACACCCTTCCCGATGGAGAGGGCCTCCTCGACGAGCTCGCGCAGGCCCCGGGTTGGGCTCGGATCCGTCGTCACTGTCCGGGTGGACCGCGGTGCCGTGCGCCTCTCGGTGATTTTCAGGCCCGTGCCCGACCGGGTGAAGGATCCGATGACGACCTCGACATCGTGCTCCTTGAACCGGTCGAGTCGGAACGGCTGGTCCGTCGGGTACCATCGCCCATCGGCGCGCAGCTCCTGATAGCCTTCGTTGCGGGCCCAGGTCGCGATTTCGGAGTGGAAGCCCTTCCGGTTCCGGATGACCGGTGCCAGGAGCGTGAGTTCCCCGCGATCCTTCGCAGAACGCTCGAGGGTCGCGACGAGCTGGTCCCGGGTCTGGGGTTCCACCGGCACCTTGCAGTCGGGGCAGTGCTGCGTGCCCAGGCGTGCGAACAGAAGACGGAGGAAGTGGTGGATCTCGGTCACCGTGGCGACCGTGCTCTTCCCGCCGCCCCGAGCCGTGTTCTGTTCAATGCTGACCGTGGGGGGCAGGCCCGCGATCAGGTCCACATCGGGTCGACCCAGCTGTTCGACGAACTGCCGGGCGTAGGCGCTCATGGAGTCGAGAAACCGACGCTGGCCCTCGGCGAACAGGAGGTCGAAGGCCAGGGTGCTCTTGCCGCTGCCACTCACCCCGGTGATCACCACGAACTGTCGGTGGGGGATGTCGACGTCGAGCCCCTTGAGGTTGTGCTCCCGGGCCCCGCGGATGACGATGGAATCCGAGGGAGTTCCGTCATTCAGGTCGGAGAGGGCGGTTGGGGTCGACATCCGGCAACGTTTAGCGTGGGTCGGTGCCATGGCAACTGCGGCGACTCGGAGAACTGGGTGGGATTCCGGACCGGTAGCGGCCGGCCGGGATGCCCTCGGCGCACCGCATGACGTTGTGCCCACTGGAATCCCGGACAGGCTGCCCCGGGTGCGTCGGTCCTCGGTCCGCGGCCTTGACCGATCCGGCGTGGGCTGGCACTTCGGACTGGCACCAGTTCACCGTCACGCTCCAAAACACCATCCAATCCCCATGCCCACCCGCACCCAGGACCTTCTCGTCCTCGTCGCTCGGATCCTCGCCACCGCCGCCATCGTCCGGTATGGATTCGCCAAGTTCCTGGACACGAAGGTCTTCATCGAGAACCCAGCCACCATCGGGTTCATGAAGGCCTTCTTCGGCGAATCCAAGGCTCCGGTCTGGCTCGCCTATGCCAACGCCGTGTTCCAGACCGGTGCGGGTCTCTGTGTGATGGTGGGATTCAGGGCCCGTTGGGCGTCGTTCCTTCTGCTGCTCTGGCTGGGTGCGCTGACCTATTTCGGCCATCCGTTCTGGGCGCAATCCGGGGCCGAGAGGGTGACGAATGAGGGCTATTTCTTTCGCAACCTGGCCATGATGGGAGCCCTGATGATGGTGATGGCGACGGGTGCCGGAAACCTGGCCCTCGACAACCGTACCCAGGGTGGCAATGGGTCCCGGAATTAGGACTACATCGGCATCTCCAGCTGTCGGACCGCGGAGGCCGCGGGGTCGATCCGGTCGCGACCCGTCAGCCCCCGTTCCTCGAGCTCCGCCCTGAGATGCCGGAATCCTGAGCCCTTGCGGCTGCCGTGTCGGACCAGGACCCGGCGGGCCTCGGATCGGGTCGAGGGCAGGCGGCGGATCGCCTGAAGCCGCTCCCGGGCCTGTCGGTACGCCGTGGCGTGGTCGACCACGGGCCGGGGATAGTCCCTGCCGAGCACGCAGCCGCTCAGGTCCTGGATCGAGGCCGACATGGTCTCGGGCCGCGCCAGGTGTGCGAGGGGAACCCGGGACAGCTCCGGCACCCAACGCCGGATGAAGACCCCGTCGGGATCCTGGTCGATGGCCTGCTTGGCGGGGGAGTAGATCCTGACCGTGTTGATGCCAGTCGTTCCGCTCTGCATCTGGGCCTGGCTGAAGTGGATCCCCGCCTCGAAGTCGAGGAAGTGTCGTGCCAGGAACACCGCCGTGGGCCGCCAATGGAGTCCCAGGTGGTGGCTGGCGAAGCTCATCAGCATGGCGCGCATCCGGAAGTTCAGCCATCCGGTGGCTTGGGCGCAGCGCATCGAGGCATCCACCATCGGGTATCCCGTCCGGCCGGTGCACCAGGCCTCGAACTGGCGGCGTCCCTCGTCCGATTCGGTGAACGATTCCCGCAGCCCATCGAACGTCCGCACGAAGTTCTCGAATTCGATGCCCGGCTCGTCCTCGAGTTTCTGGATGAAATGGCAGTGCCATCGGAGACGGGATCCGAAGCTCCGCAGCGAATCGAACCAGCGTCGGTCGACCGGCAGACCGGCGGACCGTTCGGCGGCGAGCGTGGTCATGCGTTCCCGCCATGCGTGGTGGACCGACCTCATCGAGAGGCATCCCCAAGTCAGGTAGGGGCTGATCCGGGAGCACGAATCCCAGCCGGTCACCGGGGAGGACATCCCTCGGCGGTAGTCGAGGGCCCGCACCTCGAGGAACCGCTCGAGCGTCCAGCGTCCCTCGCCTTCGCCTCCGCGCTGAGCCTCGGTCTTCGAGGAGGGACCCAGACCCAGTTCGACGGGCCCCAGGATTCCCTCCGAGTCGAGCCCCCTCGGGGACTCGATCCTGAGGGGGGGCGGTAGCACGGGATGCGACATGACCCGGTCCCATCGCTCCGACCACCCGTCCCGGCTCAGCAGTCGGCGGGCGACACCGTCCTGGCGGATCTGGGTCCAGATCACACCACGGTCCCGACACCAATCCGCGACATCCCGATCCCGTCGGAAGGTGATGTCGTTGCCGGTCTCCTCATGGGACCAGAGCGATCGGAACGGGGACTCCTGCCGGAGACGCTCGAGGACCTCCACGGCCTCACCCATCCGGGTGACGAGACGGCCACCCAAGGAGGCGAGACGTTCGGAGAGTTCCTGCAGGGATTCGGCGATGAACTGGGAGTGGCTGGCATCCCATTCCGCCGACCTGAGGAGGGAAGGTTCATACAGGTAGAGGCAGAGCACCGGGCCGTTCGCGGTGGCTTCCAGGAGCGGGGCATGATCCCGGATTCGCAGATCGCGTTTGAACCAGACAACTTGGGTGCGGGGATCCACTTCCGAAAGTGTCCCGCTTCGCATGGGATGCAACTGACCGCTGGGTGAGCTCAGGTGGTGCGGACGAAGAGCTTTCCGGGGCGCTGTCCGACGAATCGCTTCAGCTCCAGGGCGAACAGGGTCGACGCCACCTGGGCCGCGGGCAGACCCGTCGCCCGGATGACCTCGTCGATGGAGCGCTCGACCCTGTCATCGAGCGTCGTAAGAACCCGGGCTTCTGTCTCCGAGAGGGGCAGGGTGGGCCGTTCCGTCGGTCCGTCCCCGGTTCCGGGGCGATTGGTGGGCGGGAACAGGTATTCGAACTCGGTCAGGATGTCCTCGGGGCCCTCGCAGAGCTTGGCGCCTTTCTTGATCAAGTCGTGGCATCCCTTGCTCCGTGGCGAGTCGATCCGACCCGGAACCGCGAACACCATCCGGCCGTAGTCCGTCGCGAAGTTCGCCGTGATGAGCGCCCCACCGTTCAGGTTGGCCTCCACGACGACCGTCCCGAGGGTGAGACCCGCGACGATCCGATTGCGGATGGGGAAGGTCTGCCGATCGGCGCATCGGTTGAAGGGGAACTGGGTCACCACCGCACCCTTTTCGGCCACCCGGTCGAACAGGGTGGCGTTCTCTGCTGGGAACACCTGGCTGATGCCGGTGCCCAGGACGACGATCGTGCGTCCCCCGGAGCTCAACGCACCCTGGTGCGCCGCCGTGTCGATCCCCCGGGCCCCCCCGCTCACCACCGTCACCCCGGCGTAGGCGAGCTGGTACGCCAGACGTCGGGCGGTCTCGATCCCGTAGGGGGTCGAGAGGCGGGATCCGACCAGAGCGATTCCGCGGAGATCCGACGGTTCAAGTCGGCCCCGGATGTAGAGCACCGGGGGAGGGTCGTAGATCTCGCGGAGCGGACCGGGATAGTCCGGATCCAGCTGGGTCACGATCGTGCAGCCGAACTCCCGGATCCTCCGGAGCTCACCCGCGACGTCCACGGTCGACTCCCACGAGGCGATCGCCTGAGCGGTCTCAGGCCCTATTCCATGGACCGAGAGCAGCTGGGACGCCGAGGCCTTGAGGATCGCCAGCGGATCGCCGTCGAAGTGCTGGAGAAGATGACGCAGACGGATCGGTCCGACGTGCTCGATGAGGTTGAGGGTGATGAGGGCTTCCTGCGGGCTCATGTCGACAGATTTGTCGATGCCCGGAGTGGGATGCGAGGGTCGGACCCTCCCCAGATTTAGGGGATTGAAGTGTCGCAACTACGGGTCGGACCTACCTGAGGCCCGGTCCTCCGAGTCGCTCCTCCGCCCCCTCCCGTCCGGCGTCGGTCCCATTCGCCCTTTGCCTTTCGCCTTCCTGGCCTCCACGCCGTGGGTTTGGTTCCAGTTTGGGGGTTGAGGGGCTGGATCCCTCGGGCGTAGCGTCACCGGCCCATGGCCTCCGAATCCCCGACGCGTCCCGACGGACGCCTTCCCGATCAGCTCCGTCCGATCCGATTCCAGAACCACATCGCGCCCCACGCCGCGGGTTCGACCCTCATCGAATGGGGCAACACGCGGGTCATCTGTGCCGTGATGGTGGACGAGTCCGTCCCGCCCTGGATGAAGGCCAAGAAGGTCGAGGGCGGCTGGATGAGCGCCGAATACTCGATGCTTCCATATTCGACCCTGGACCGGAAGGCCCGCGACATCGGGAAGCTCAAGCTGGATGGACGTTCCCAGGAGATCCAGCGCCTGATCGGACGTTCCCTCCGTGCGGTGGTCGACCTCGACAAACTCGGACCCCGGACCCTTTGGGTCGACTGCGACGTCCTGCAAGCCGATGGCGGCACCCGGACCGCGAGCATCACCGGGGCCTACGTGGCGCTTTCCCTTGCTGTTGCCCGGCTCAAGGCCGAGGGCAAGCTCACCGAGTCCCCTCTGAAAAGCCCGCTCGCTGCGGTCAGTCTGGGCGTCGTTGAGGGCCGGCCGGTTCTGGACCTCAACTACATCGAGGACAGCGCGGCGTCCGTCGACATGAACCTTGTCATGAACGGCGCCGGGGAATTCATCGAGATCCAGGCCAGCGGCGAGGAGGCCACGTTCAGCCAGGATCACCTGGGCGAGCTGCTGCGGCTGGGCGGACTCGGCATCACGCAGCTGATGGACCTCCAGCGGCAGGCCATCGGAACGACCGCAGGCTGATCTGGAAGCCCGCAATCACATCGCGTGAAGACGACCCTGTTCCTGATCCGCCACGGCGAGGTCGAGACCCGATACCATCGGATGTTCGGTGGCAGCCGGATCGACATGGAGCTGTCCCCCCAAGGCCATCAGCAGGCCGACCGGCTGTCATCGTGGTTGGCCCGGAAGCCGGTCGATGCCGTCTACGCCAGCCCGATGCGCCGGGTGCAGCTCACCTATGAGCCGTTCCGACGCCACCACGTGGGCGAGCCTGTCATCCTGCCGGGACTGCGGGAGATCGACTTCGGGGACTGGACCGGACTGGGTTGGGACGAGGTCCAGAGCCGTTTCGGCATGTCGGCCTACGACTGGCTCGACCATCTGGAGCAGGAGCGGGTGACGGGTGCGGAGTCGCTGCACGGGTTCAAGTCCCGGCTCAACGCGAGCATCGACCAGATCGTCCGCGAGCAGCCGGGTCGCACGGTGGCGGTCTTCTGTCATGGCGGGGTCATCCGCGGGATCCTGTCCCACCTCCTCCATCAGCCGCTGCGCTGGTTCGAGCACATCGAGGTCGACTACGCGAGTGTCACCTGGGTGGACGTCGGAATCCTCAAGGCCGGGCGTCCCCGCAACGAGATCCAGCTGCTGAATTTCACGCCGTGGCGGGATCTGCCGTGATCCGTTCTCACGCGCCTTGGGCTGAGATCCGGCTTGCGCCACCGGGGGATCCGCGGACGAAATGACGGGGTGATTCCCCACCTCCTTCGGCGAAGCCTGATCGCCATCACCCTCCTCTATTCTGCCATGGCGGATCCTGACCTTCGGCTCGGCCTCATCGGCCTCGACACGTCGCATGTGACGGCGTTCACCGAGATCCTCAACAACCCGGCGGCGAAGGATCATGTGAAAGGCGCCCGCGTGGTCGCCGCGTTCAAGGGAGGCAGTCCGGACATCGAGTCGAGCTGGTCGCGCGTCGAGGAGTATACGAAGATCCTCCGGAACACCTACGGCGTCCGGATCCACGACTCCATCCCGGAGCTCTGCCGGAATGTCGATGCGGTGCTCCTGGAGAGCGTGGATGGACGTCCCCATCTCGAGCAGGTCCGACCGGTCATTGCCGCCGGGAAGCCGGTCTACATCGACAAGCCGATCGCCGGCACGCTCTCGGATGCCATCGAGATCTTCCGCCTGGCGGAGACGGCGAAGGTGCCGATCTTCACCGCCTCGTCGCTGCGGTTTGCATCCAACACGCTGGCGGTCCGGAACGGCTCGATCGGCACGGTCACCAATGCCTGGACCAGCAGTCCGGCCCACATCGAATCGCATCATCCCGATCTCTTCTGGTACGGCGTCCATGGGGTGGAGTCGCTGTTCACGGTGATGGGCACGGGCTGCGTGAGTGTCCGTCGGGGCACCACACCGGAGGGTGGGATCGAGGTGGTGGGGACGTGGAAGGGCGGGCGTCGCGGAACGTTCCGCGAGGGCAAGGGCTATGAGGGGCGTGCCGAGGGGACGAAGGGGTCCTCACCGGTGGGTGCCTATGATGGCTATGCGCCGCTGATTGCCGCGGTGGTGCCCTTCCTCAGGACGGGCGTGGCTCCGGTGAGCCCGGAGGAGACGCTGGAGATCTTCGCCTTCATGGAGGCGGCCGATGAGAGCAAACGTCGCGGCGGTGCGGAGGTCACCCTGGCTGAGGTTCTTGAAAAGGCCCGACGCCGCTGAGCCGGCATTCCGATCTGCCGGGTCAGCGTCCGGCCCGCACCCGGTAGAACTGCTGCGGGAACTGGGCCTTTCGGGAATCGATCAGCCTCAGCGTCCCGCCGTCGCCGGTTCGCGGACCGTCCACCGTCTCCCAGGCCTGGAGGTCCAGGCTGGCCTCGAGTCGATAGCTCCACCCGGTGAGCCCCAGGAGCTCCACCTCCCGACCCGATGGGAGAAGGGTGAGGGTTCCGACCGGTGCGTCCGGGACAACGACCTCGATGTTGTCGACCCAGCCCGCGGCGCTGAGGGAGTCACTGAAGGAGGTGCGCTCGTCCCAGACAATCAGGGCGAGGGCATCCAGCTGGAACCCCCCGAATCCGGCGGGGATTGCGATCCGGGTCGTGGCCAAGATCCGTCCCTCGACCTCGACCTCGGTCACCACCTGACGAGGGTTGGCCTCGTGGCGGACCCGCACCCGGTGGGTCTGCCCGGCCTCGAGCGTGACGGGGAAGGCGAAGTCGGCGAGCACCTTGCCGTGGGTGTCGTAGGTGATCGTCGATAGCGTAGGCTCCACGGTCCCGTAGCCGGGGATGAAGCCCTCGGGAAACCAGTTGAACTCCAGGATCTCGAAGGCCTTTCCGGCCCCGCGGAGGTATCGGTTCGCCCTTGCTCTGGGAAGGTTCAGCAATCCGACCGCCACCTGCATCGCGCCGGGACGTCCCATGCGGAGCCCCCCTTCGGCGCGGGTCAGCTGCAGGTCGAAGGCTAGAGAGAATTCCTGAGTCTCCGAGACCGGCTGGGGTAGGGGGTGGGCGAAGACGCTGTGGGCACACGCGGTGTCCCAGGCGACCTCCATCCGCCCCTCGGAGGCGTTCCAGGCAAACCGGTTGGTCTCGCCGCTCGAGGTCCATCCCCGTGGGATGGGGTCCTGCGTGAAGTCCTCCCGCCACGTGGCCGCCTGGATGGGGGTCGACGCCAGCCCAAGGATCCAGAGCAGACCCGTGAGGAGGAGGATCACAGTCGTCGCGCTGGGACCCGTCGCCGGTGCTGGGGGCCACGGGCAGTGCCGACACCCGTTCCCGCAGCAGTAGCCCCGTCTCAGGAGATACTTCCCGGTCAGGACCATCCGACCGGTCCCGGGTTCCCAGTAGTAGTCGTCCGGGTTCAGCTGCGGATCCGGGCGCGCCTGGAGGGCCTTCATCACGCAGGATCTGCAGACGCATGCCCAACCGCGGGCCTCGTCGGGCAGGCGGTGCAGCAGCTCCTCGGGGAAGGTGACCCGTTCACACCAGCACAGCCCCTTGTAGGCATCGCACGAGGCCTGCTGGCAGGCGTTGGCACTACCGCACAGCGGGCACTTTGCAGGGTCCATCCCACAGGGCGTCGGACCATCGGGATCCGTGGGGGGGGGTGCGGTCATGGGGTGGCGACTCGGGGATTCACCGCCGGAAATCCGGTGTCGCCACGACGCGGTAGAACTGCCCGGCGAGGATCCCGGTCCGGGCGTCCGCCAGTCGAAGAGGGGTCCCGGTTCCCGGAACCGCCTCACCGATCGGGGTCCAGGTCACCAGGTTCGCGCTCGCCTCGAGGGTGTAGGTCCAGTGCGGCTGGCCGGTGACCTCGACTTCCCGGGTCTGCGGGTCGAGCCGGATCTCGGGTGCCGGGGCCTCGGTGGCCACGAGGGTGAAGGCATCCAGCTCGACCTCGCCCGAGTCGATCTCGAGTCGGACGACGGAGACCGAGGCGAGGGGGATGGGATTCCCGGAGGCGTCCTGGGCCCAGTCGAGGTCGAACCCCACCCCACCGCCGGCGCTGTCGTAGGCCTTCTGGACCTGCTCGAGCGTCATTCCGGCGAAGCGGGTGGGGTTGAAGGCATGGTCCACGGGACGGTGGAAATCACCGGTCCCCTCCGTGGGGAATACGTCGCCGAGGCCGGGGATCCGCTTTGGATCCAGCGTGATGAAGTCGACACCGTTCGTGCTGACCTGGACCCGTCCGGTCAGCGGTTCCACCCCGAAGAGGGATCCGTCGGTGGTGGGGATGCCGATGTAGTTCCAGTCGGCATCCAGATCATTGGTCACCATGAATCCCGTCCCACCGAAGATGAGGAAGTCGAATCCGAACCGGTTCCCAGGGAGGTTCCGAATGGGGGGATCGAATTCGAGCGTGAGCGAGCCACCGCCGGTGATGCTGAGCAGCTGGGAGGGCAGGTAGGCGGGATAGAAGGGGGTAACGGGACCGCCCCATTCACCCGGGGTCACCCTGCTGGGTTCCCCGAGGATGACCGGTGGATTGGTGTAGACCGTGGTGTTGTTGGTCCCCGGATGATAGTGCAGCACGCGGGTGGCGAACTGTGCGTGGGCGCGCACGCCTCCCGACAGCGCCAGGAGGGCGAGCAGGGCGAGGACGGCGAATTTTGGGAGCTGGATAGGGCTGTTGGACTTCACTGGATCTCGGTTGTCAGGCACCTCCGCCGTTCCGGGCGGAAGCATGGGGTCCACGAGACCTCAGGGGCGGTGCCGGGGTGGGGACCCTGGATCCGACCGAGTCGACGTCGGGAAGAAGGCGTTGCTGCTTTCCGACGGGTCCACGACCGCAGACAGGCGGTCTGGACGGGTCTCGTCCTTCGCTGATGCGGCGAAGCGGGCAGACCCACGCCGGGTGAGGGGCATGGGGCTGCTGTGACGAGCACGACCGGCGCGATATCCGGACTCCGGGCTTCCAACCTCGCTCCCGCCTTCCCAGAGAGGATCTCCAGTGGCGTCCTGGCGACGGGGGCGTCGCCATAGGAGTCTGTAACCCGATACCGTGGCGCTACCGTCCCCGATTCCCACGGGGTTCCCGCACTTCCGGTCGTGATTGAAATTCGAGCTCCGCCGAACGCGGCGGAACGTTTCAAGGAACGCCCAGCGGTATAGCGACTCCGTCGAGGTCCCGGCAATGGGGAATGGGGAAAAACTGCGCGGCCGGTTCAGATTTCGACCTGCATCCCCAGCTCGACGACCCGGTTCGCGGGCAACTTGAAGAAGCCGGTCGCACTCTGGGCATTCCTGGACATCACGGCGAACAGGCGTTTCCGCCAGCTGCGCATGCCACGGGCGGAGGACGGGATGATCGTCTCACGGCTCAGGAAATACGAGACCTCGGTGTCCCGGATCTTGAGACCGAACTCGGAACACCGGCGGAGCGCCTCGGGGACGTTCGGCTCCTCCATGAACCCGTAGTTGACCTTCACACGCCAGAACCCGTCGCCGAGCTCACCCACGGTGATCCGGCTGTCGTTATCGGCCCGGGGCTGGTCCGACACGACGATGGTGAGGAGAATGGTCCGCTCATGGAGCACCTTGTTGTGCTTCAGGTTGTGAAGGAGGGCGATCGGGACGCCGTCGGGATTGCCGGCGAGGTAGACCGCGGTGCCGGACACCCGGGGCAGTTCGCGACGTCCGATGCTCTCCAGGAACTGCTGCATGGGAAGGGAGGTGGTACGGACCCGTTCCCAGAGGATCCGGCGGCCCCGGCGCCAGGTCGTCATGAGCGCGAAGAGCATCGACGCGATGACCAGGGGGAACCAGCCGCCACCGGCGATCTTGAGCATGTTGGCGCCGAAGATCGGCAGCTCGATCAGCAGCGGAGCGATGCAGAGGGCGCCGGCCCGCCAGACGCTCCAGCCCCAGACCCGTTGGGCGGCCACGAAGAGCAGCAGGGTCGTGACGAGCATGGTCAGGGTCACGGCCACGCCATAGGTGGCGGCAAGATTTGAGGACGATCGGAACCCGAGCACCAGGGCAATGCAGCAGAGGGCGAGGAACCAGTTCACCTGGGGGATGAAGATCTGTCCGCGCTCCCGTTCGTTGGTGTGCTCGATCACCATCCGGGGCAGGTATCCCAGCTGGATGGCCTGCATGGTCAGGGAGAATGCCCCGCTGATCAGGGCCGGGGAGGCGATCACGGCGGCCGCGGAGGCCAGGAGCACCAGCGGGAGGAGCATCCATCGGGGGGCCAGGTTGTAGAAGGGGTTCGCAGCGGCCTCAGGATTCGTCATCACCAGGGCCCCCTGGCCGTAGTAGTTCAGGAGCAGGGCCGGCAACACGAGGGCGAACCAGGCGTGTCGGATCGGCTTCACGCCGAAGTGCCCCATGTCCGCATAGAGCGCTTCCCCACCGGTCACGACCAACACAACCGATCCGAGGACCACGAATCCCATCCAACCGTTCGTCCGGAAGAGTTCCAAGGCATGGAGGGGGCTGAATGCGCTGAGCACGGAGGGATTCCTCAGGATTCCTCGGATGCCGAGGACCGCGATGACGGTGAACCAGGCCACCATGACCGGTCCGAACAGCTTTCCGATGACGCCCGTGCCGGCCCGTTGGATCGCGAAGAGCCCCCAGAGGATGGTGAGGGAGATGGGGATCACCAGATGGGACATCCTGTGGGTGAGGACCTCAAGTCCCTCGACCGCGCCCAGCACCGTGATGGCAGGCGTGATGATGCCGTCACCGTAGAGCAGGGTGGCCCCGAACAGGCCGAGCAGGGTCATGCAGGTCCAGCCGACGCCACGCCCGGTCTCCTCTCCCCGTTCCGGGAACGCGAGGGCGAGCAGGGCCAGCACACCCCCCTCTCCCTTGTTGTCCATCTTCAGGACGAATCCGATGTACTTGACCGAGATGATCAGAACGAGGGCCCAGGTGATGAGCGAGAGCACACCCAGGACGTTGCCGGGCTGGGGCGGGAGGCCATGCGGTCCGTTGAAGCACTCACGGAGTGCATACAGGGGGCTGGTCCCGATGTCGCCGTAGACCACCCCGAGTGCGGCCAGTGTGAGCCCGGCGAGACGGAAGCGGTTGCCCTGGGAAGGATCCATCGCGTTTGGGGAGCTTTGTGGTGGAGCCGACCCCAGTGCAAGCACGACGCAAGGAACTTGGGGTGGGTGCTGCAGCTGGAGCGGGTGAGTTCGGTGAAGTTGCTGAGGGGGGTGGGTGATGCAGTCCCCTGCATCACTGGGTGCGGGAGCACCCACCCCGCGAGGGGTGTCTAGCTGTGGCGGAGGCCGGGTGGATCTGGGGCCCGGGAGTGGGTGGGCCCTGGGGAGGCTGGCCGCTGGGAAGCGGCCAGGTTTTGCAGATCACTGCAAAACCCACCGGTTGAGGGGTGGAGCCGACCCCAGTGCAAGCACGACGCAAGGAACATGGGGTGGGTGCTGCAGGCTGGAGCGGGTGAGTCGGGTGAAGTTGCTGAGGGGGTGGGTGATGCAGTGCCCTGCATCACTGGGTGCGCGAGCATCCACCCTGCGAGGGGTGAGTCCACCGGTAGCGGGGTCGGAACGATCTGGAACCCGGGAGTGGGCCTGGAGAGGCTGGCCGCTGGGGCACGACCGCGTTTTGCACAGCACTGCAAAACCCACGGGTCATGAGGCGGAGTCCGGAAGCGTCGGCAACTCTCAACTTCCGCCCCCGACGGGGGTCCCCTAGGCTCCGCCGTCATGCTCGACATCAAGCTGCTCCGTGAGAAGGCCGATTGGGTCCGCGAACGCCTTGCGACACGTCATGGCGGGGACGACGCCCGGGTGACCGAGGTCCTGGACCTCGACGAACGCCGTCGGTCCGCCCTGACCGAGGCCGAGCAGCTCAAGGCCCAGCGCAACAGCGCCTCCAAGGAGATCGGCGCCCTGATGGGTCAGAAGAAGATCGCCGAGGCCGAGGCCCGGAAGGCCGAGGCGCGGGCCATCGGGGATCGCATTGTTGAGCTGGATCGGCTCAGTGCCGAGGCCGAGGCGCAGCGGGATGGAATCATGGCCATGATCCCGAATCTTCCCCATGCCAGCGTGGCCCTGGGTCGGGACGCCGCCGACAACCCTGAGATCCGGGTCCATGGCGCCCCGCGGGAGTTTGCCTTCAAGCCGCTCAACCACATCGAGCTCTGCGAACGGCTCCGCCTGATCGATTTCGCCCGAGGCGCCAAGCTCAGTGGCTCCGGCTTCCTCCTCTACACCGGCTGGGGGGCACGACTCGAGCGGGCCCTGATCAATTTCCTCCTCGATCTCCATACCCACGAGCATGGCTATTCCGAGGTCGCCCCCCCGTTCATCATCGGCGAACACTGCATGGTGGGTGTCGGCCAGTTTCCGAAATTCCGGGACCAGGCCTACGCCGTCCAGGAGGGACTCGACGCCTCGACCCTCGGCAAGCTGTACCTGCTGCCCACCGCCGAGGCGCCCGTGGCCAACATTCACCGTGAGGAACTCCTCGCCGAATCCCAGCTCCCCATCCGGTATTGCGCCTATTCCCCCTGCTTCCGCGCGGAGGCCGGCGCTGCCGGGGTCGGCACCCGAGGCATGATCCGGGTCCACCAGTTTGACAAGGTCGAGCTCATCAAGGTGGTCTCCCCGGAGACCGGCTACGCCGAGCTCGAGGCCATGGTGCTCAACGCCGAGAAGGTCCTGCAGCTCCTGGGACTCCACTACCGCGTCATCAACCTCTGCACTGGCGACATGGGATTCGCCTCGTCGAAGACCTATGACATCGAGGTCTGGGCTCCCGGACAGGGGAGCTTCCTCGAGGTCTCGAGCTGCTCCAACACGGAGGACTTCCAGGCGCGTCGCATGAACCTCCGGTACAAGACCTCGACCGGTGAGAACCGGTTCCCCCACATCCTCAACGGTTCCGGCACGGCGCTTGCCCGGCTGTTTGTGGCGCTCGTCGAGACCCATCAGCAGCCCGACGGCAGCGTTGCGATCCCGGAACCGCTGCGACCGTACCTGAAAGCTGACTGCATTCCGGCGGGGGCCTGACCCAGAGGGCGGTGGGTTGAGTGATGCTGTGCCCTGCACCACTGGGCGCGGAAGCGCACTCCGGGACGCGCTCCGTTGCGTCCCCATCTGGTCCGCGAGGGACTGACCGATTTGGTGTCCCAGTCGGGATCCTCTGACGCTGCAGGCGATCCCGTCTCCCTTCACGGGTGCGCCACGTGTGGCGGATCGAGATGGGGCCGTGACGGAGCACAGCCCTACCGGCATCGCCGCGCTCTTGATCTCCCCGTCTTCCGCCGTGCCTCCGCGTCACCGTGTGAGGCCCGCTCTCCTCCCTAAATCTGGCGATGGTGGATCGGCCCGCGCCCCTGCCAGACTGGGGGGATGCAACACCCTCGTCCGGACTTCGATGCGATCTGGAAGGAGACCTTCCAGGAGTTCTTCCCGGAATGTCTCGACCGGTTCTATCCCCCGGTCGCCGGGATCATCGATGGGTCCAAGCCAGTCCGCTTCCTCGACAAGGAGCTGCGGGAGATGCTGGGCGATTCCCCTCGGCCCCGTCAGTTTGTCGACATCCTGGCCGAGGTGCATCTCAAGGACGGGAGCCTTGGCTGGATCCTGATCCATGTGGAGGTGCAGAGCACGGTGGACCCGGAGTTCTCGTCCCGGATGCTCTTCTACCACGTGGCGTTGTTCCGGAGGTTCAAGCGACAGATCCTCAGCCTGGCGGTGTTGGCGGATCCGGATCCGCAGTGGCGTCCGAGCCGCTTGGAGACAGGGATCGGGGACATGGGGATTCGGTTCGTGTTTCCGATCTGCAAGCTGTCGGACTTCACGGATGCGGAACTGGAAGCGGATCTGAATCCGGTGAGCTTCGTGATCCTGGCGGAGCGGATCATGAGACGGCATCGGCTGCGCATGACGGCCCCGAGTGGCGAGGAGTTCTTGAAGGCGATTGGGAAAAAGGCGCGGTGATGTGGCAGAGGAGGGGAAGGGGACTCGCGCGGTAACGCGGAGGAAAGGGGAGTTGAGTGTTGAGAGAAGGGGACCCGGGGCCTGCTATTGGATGGACGCCGAAGGCATCCATCGGTGGGTGCCGCAGTGCCCTGCGGCACTGGGCGCGGGAGCGTCCATCCAAGGTAGGGACGCGCTCCGTTGCGTCCCCATCTGATCCGCGAGGGTGGAGCGAACGGGTTGGCGGGCCTGGGATCCACTGACGCTACAGACGACCCCGTCCCCCTTCACGGGTGCATGACGCATGGCGGATCGAGATGGGGACGGGAGGGACCCCATTCACCCAAGGACATCCACCCGCTCGACACCACAGGATGTCTCAGCGGGTGAAGGGCTGGGAGCGTTGCAGATAGGCGAAGAAGTCCCGGAGCTGGGTGTCGGTCAGCCCGTCCAAAAGCCCCTCCGGCATCAGACTCCTTCCGAGAGGCTGGACTGACTCCACCTCCGACATCCGCAGCGTCAGATCCTGTCCGTCCAGCCCCCGCAGCACCACGACCTGTCCGTCGCTGTCCCGCAGGATGCCCTGCAGCACCCGACCATCCTTCAGCGAGACTTCGGCAGCCGCGTAGCCCTCCCGGATCTCGGTGTTGGGATCCAGGATGCTGGGCAACAACGTCCGGAGGTTGTCGCGCTGGTAGGCCGTGAGATCCGGCCCCAGCGGGCCCCCCTTGAAGAAGAGCCGGTGACAGGCTCCGCAACGCTGGGTGAACAGCGGCTCGCCGGCGTAGGGATTGCCCGGGGATCCGTGGAGGATCCGCTCCAGATCACCAGGGGTGAGGTTCGAATGGACTCCGGTTCCTTCGGGAAGAAGACGTCGGGCCTCGGACCGGATCGCTGGATCCCGATGGTTTCGGAGCGCATCAGCGACCTCGGAGGGAATCAAGGAGACAGGCGTCTTCTTGGACTCCATGGAACCCAGGAGCGCCTGGGCCCATATCGGCCGGCTTCCCAGCATGCCGAGGGCGGCGACCCGGACGTCTTCCGGCAACCGTGGCAGCGCCTCCGTCACCGCTGTTCCTATCGACGCGTCGTCGAATCCTCCCAAGGCGACACAGGCGGCTCGGCGGAGCTCCGACGGATCCGATCCGAACACGAGGTCCTGCAGGGACGGACGGGTCCGGGGTTCCCGGATCTCACCGAGGGCGCGGACCAGTGGGATCCGTTCAGCCAGCGGCCCCGACGACTGCAGCCGCCGCAGCGCTTCGTCGATCGCCGCGGCATCCTTTCGACGCACCCTAAGGACCAACCCTGTGATGCCGCCCGTATCCATGGCGCTCAGCAGGGTTTCGGGAAGTCCGTCGAGAGCCTGTCCCCGGAGCGCCTCCTCGAGGCCCCGGATGAGGGGCAGCGTCGCCGTCCTGGATGGAGCCAACCCCAGGAGTCGTCCGCACCGTTCGAGATCCTCCCGGCGACTGCCGGAGGCCCAACGCCGCATCAGCCGCGGCAGAACGTGGTCCCGGACAAGGAGGCGTTCCCAGAGAGAGGAATCCGTGAAGAGGTCCAAAATCGCATTGCTGCCCTCTGGGATGTGGGACTCAAGGATCCACCAGCACAGCAGCGGAAGGCATGGGTCTGTGGCATCCCTGTCGTGGGAGACCAGCCCCTGCAAGCAGACCAGGGCGTCGGCCAGCGGGAGACGTCGTGCCGAGGAGGCCATCTGGGCGCGGACCCGGACATCCGGTTCCTTCGCGATCTGGTCCTTGAGTGCCTGCAGGATTCCGGAGGGCAGCTGGCGTGGATCGCCCAGGAACCGGACGGTCCATTCCCGGATCAATGCACTGGGATGTCCGAGGGCCCGTCGAGCCGTGGCCGCATCCAGTGCGCCTGCCTGATGCAGGGTCCAGAGGAGTTCGACCGGAGCGCCGGGATCCCGGAGCAGGTCCTGAAGGCGTCGGGTGAGGGCATGGTCCTTGCGTCTCGCGAGGACCTGGACGAGCGCCCGCACCGCGGCCTGTCGATGCCATTTGTTCGGATGCCGGAAGAGTTGGATCAGGTCTGGTGCGGCGAGGCGGGTCAGGTCCACCGGAGGTTCGAGTCGCGCCTTTCGACCCCGCAGGCGGTAGATCCGTCCGGTGGTGGGGTCGATCTGCCCCTGGTAGTGCTGTCCGTGGGCGATGTAGTGCTCGTAGAAGTCTGCCACGAACACGGATCCGTCCGGGGCGTTGACCACGAAGACCGGACGGAACGCGTCGTCGCCGCTCGTGACGAGGGTGTCGAGATCCCGGGTGCCGTAGGTGGAGCCCCGTGGGGTGCGTTCTGAGGCGAGGAGCAGGCTGTGGATGGGATCCAACCAGATCATCTGTCCCTTCCGGTTTGGAGGAAGTGCTGTGCCCTCGACCAGTGACAGGAAGTGGGTGAACCGCTGGATGGGGGCTTCGGGTGCCAACCAGGGAAGTTCGCCGAAGGTGTAGGGATTCCGAGGCGGACCGAACTTTCCCGGATCGACCCCCTGCTTCAGGTAGATGCCCCCCTGTTGGTAGTGCCATCCGCGGGTCTCCGGTCCGTTGTGGCCGCTGAAGAGTCGGCCTTCACCGTCGACCTCGAGTCCGAACACGTTGCCGCTGCCCTCCGCGAAGATCTCGTAGATGCGTGTCGCGGGCTGGTAGCGCCAGACCATGCAGCCCTCGAAATAGACCCCGGGGTGATCGGCAGGATCGAGTCCGGGTCGGACCACCCGGCAGGTGGTCGTACTGCCTTGGCCGCCATAGATCCAGCCGTCCGGTCCCCAGACGAGACCATTGGCGACCGAGTGGGTGTCCTCGAGCCCGAATCCTGCCAGGTGCACCACCGGCGTGGAGTCCGGGCGGTCATCCCCATCGGCATCGGGATAGAACAGCAGGTAGGGCGGGTTGAGGATCCAAACCCCGTTGTGGCCCGGGAGTGCGGCATTGGCGAGGTTGAGGCCATCGACGAACACGGTGTGTCGGTCATAGGCCCCATCCCCATCCGTGTCCTCATGGATCGACACCCGGTCCCGTCCGGGTGTGTGGTGGGGTGGAGGGGGAGGCGTCTTGTCGAAGGTGGAGCGGTAGTATTTGTCGCGGCTGAGGGCCTGGACTCCGGCGGGGTAGGGGTACTGGCGGTAGTCGGTCACCCACAGCCGGCCTCGCATGTCGAAGCTGAGATGGGTGGGTTGCGCGACCAGGGGTTCATGGAGGAGCAGGTCGACCTGGAGATCCTCGGCGGTCCTGAGGCGGGCAAGGGATTCCGCATGGGGTAGGCGAGGTCCGGGGACCGTTTCAGCGGCTTCGCCGAGGATCCGGTGGGACTCGTGATACCGGTCGAACGCCGCCACGGAGGGACGCTCGACCTGGGCGGTACCGGTCCGCCCGGATCCATCCCCCGGGGACCATTCCCAGTCCCCCTCCAGGATGCATTCGTCGAAATAGTTCATCACGAACGGAGCCTCGGTCTGGAAACCCACAAAGCCGTCCGCGGAATGGGCCCGGATGGCGATCTCGTTCCAGCGGTCCTTCTCGAGCAGCCCCGGCGGGATCTTGTGCCGATGGTTGCCGTCGCGGGCGCTCCTCGGCTCCGGGGGGAAGCCACCGGCACCCCCGATGCGGCGTCCGTTCACGAACACCTCATGGGCGTCGGCAAGGTTGCGGAGGGTGATCGTCACGGACTCCGCGAACAGGTTCCGCTCATGCGGCGCGAAGAAGCTGTCGTGGGGCCGGAGCCAGGCGCGGTACCAGCCAAAGCCCCCCTGCGTTGGTAGAGAAGGAGCGTTGGACCCGTCGGGCACCCTCCGAGGTCTCCAGTCCGGGGGCGCCGCTGAGACCGTTGGCAGCAGCAGTCCCAGAAGGAGCAGTCCGACGAGGTGTAACCGGGTCATGGGTCCAAGACCAAAGACCGACAGGCGAAGAGCCAAGAGGAAAATGGGCCGGGGCCTGAATTGGATTATCGGCCAAGTCGGAGGCTTCGAGGGTGGGTGATGCTGCGCCCTGCATCGCTGGGTGCGGGAGCGCCCACCCCGGCAGGACATTCTCCGCGATGTTTCGGGTCCTCCCGCAAGAGTCGGTGGAATGGGGAGAGTAACCGTGCGGAGCGCGTTGCTGTCGAGGCCTGGACTCCCGAAGTGCCTCGCCACAAAAAAACCCCGCCGGAAGGGCGGGGGTTGATGTTCGACTGGATCGGGTTCTCCGGTTCCGTCAGAGCAGGGCTCCTTCGCCCTCGAGGAACCCGTGGAGCTGACGCAGCCGTGTCGGGTGTCGCATCTTGCGGAGGGCCTTGGCCTCGATCTGACGG
>SXGR01376372.1_pt1 | contig 20758 bp, 20 predicted proteins | sample 3174711 | NCBI WGS metagenome assembly SXGR01 (sample SAMN11356860, study PRJNA531348) | freshwater metagenome | isolation source: freshwater sample F1-60 | place: China: Fuxian Lake, Yuxi | collected 2017-12-25 | reverse complement strand
TTTGCGGCGGCGGGCTGAGCGAACACCTTGATACTGACAGCAGCAAACAGGATACGAACCGTCGCGGCATGACTATCGCTATTGCATTGCCGCTGCTGACGGCCGCGCTGGACTTTTTCCCGGGACGGCGATACCGCCGCGCATCAGGGAAAAGGTGGAATTGAATCCCACTCCGTCGACGGCGGGTCCGCGCTCAGTCTTCCATGCCGCGAATCGTATCGTCGATCCGTCCGATCAGGCCGCACCCCCGGCAGAAATAGAAGCAACCCGGCGGGATGCGCGGCTTCTTCGTCAGTTCGTAGACCAGGATTCCGCCGATGACGAGCATGCTGCCCAGGGGCACGCCCAGTCTCTGCTCCGGAATGAGGAAGTAGAAGACGACGCTGGCCGCGAGGAGCATTATCAACACCGACACATTCATCCAGCGTGGAAAATGGATTCGGGGTCCGGTGTCCACCAGCAGCGAGTAGACGACGCCGAACAAGACCGAGAGCGCGGCCCACGCGCCGAAGAATGTCGTCCACGCGCCCGGACGCAGACTCCGGTGTGGTGCGTTCATGAGGAACAGCGCCAGCCCTATGGCAACGCAGGCGGCGAACGGAATCAGCCAGTCCGCGATCATGTCGCGCAGGGGCTGCGTGCGACAGCGCAATTCGGCGCGACCGGCGCATCGCGTGCACGACCGTATTGTTGGAGCGCCTTTGGCTGGCGCAGTCCGGATTGGCGCGGAGTCGGCGGGCGGCGCGTAGGAAGCGGCGGTATCCGCCGCGACCGGCTTCGCGCCCGCGGTGGCGGAAGATGAGGCAGGGCGCAGCACGCCCGGCGCGATCGACAGGATGAAGCAGAACCGCCGCAGCAGTTCCTCCTCGGTTTCGCTGATGCTGCCATCGCTGCGCGCGACTGCGATGCACGCCTTGACGAAGTCCGCGCGCGTTGCGATGCCGCCCACCTGTAATCGGTGCAGAGCCCTCTCGATGTCCGCCGCCGAGAGGGTGCGCCGGTCCGGCAACGCCGCCGCCGATTCGGGCGCAATTGCCGCGATGCCCCGCGCGTATGCGGATGCTGCGGCCTTCTCGTCCTTGGCGCCTGCCCATGCCAGCGTCGCGAGAATCAGCGATGCGTCGGCGTGCCACGTCGATCCTGCGACGGCCGGCGTGGACAGCGGCATCAGCACGCGCTCGACGAACAGCCAATCCGCGAGTTCGTCCAGCGTGATCCGGCGGTCGGCTTCGATCAGGATGCGGTGCGCCCGCAGGTGCGCCGCGCGCACCTGCTCCGGCGCGGCGGCGAGCGGGACGAGGCTGCGCTCGATCACCCAGCGCCGCTCGCGCGCGCCGAGCTTTTCGAGCTCCGCCTTCAGCGCATCGCCGCCGGGCGCCGAAGGCACCGCCGCGGCAAGCAGCAGCCGGCTCGCGCCCTGGGGCGTCCGGAAATGCTCCAGCAGCGTACGGGAGAACCGCAGGAAGAATTCCTCGCGTAGCGATGCCTCGGCCGGATCGCCGGCATCGAAGCGGACAACGCCCTGCACCGGTGCCGGGCGCAAAGGGCCTTGCGCCAGCCGGCTCTCATCGGGAGCGCCGTGCGCCATCGCCGGAAGCGCCGCTCCCGCGTCCGCCGTCGCGCGCCGCTTCTCGTAGGCCTCGAGGTCGAACTTGGGCGAAATCGCTCGAATGCGTTCCAGCGGATCAACGTGGCTGCGCAAGCGCGCCGCGATCCATTGCAGGCGCGGTTCATGCGGAATCGGGAGCGGCTCGGCGAAGAACATGTGGCCGAACTCCACGGCACTGGCGTTGGCGGCGAAAAGCTCGGTATCGATGTCGTCTAGCTCTTCCTCCCGGGGCAGGGCGCGCGCCAAGGCGGCGGCCAGCGCCTCGCGATCGGTATGCGCAGCGGCGACCCGGTGGTCGCGCACAAAGACATCATCCTTCAGCGCGTTTCTCAGTATGAGGCGCGCCATCGCCAGCCCCGGAAATCCCGCGATCCGCAACATCAATCGGAGGGCATGCAAGGCAAAGCGGACCGAAATGAAAAACCATCTAAGGGGTAGCGGGATCAACAGCGTGACCGCAAGTGAGCCCTCGAGCTCGAACCGCCGCAGCCACTGCTCCAGATTCCAGATCGCATCGGCGAGCAACCAAGGGACCATCAAGGGATGGACGAATGCAGCCAACCGAACGTCGCGCTCGAGCCTGCCGCCTTCCAGCGCATCGAGCTGCCAAGCGAGGACTGCGCGCAGCGCGTAAGGGTCCAGCCGCTCCCTTGCGCCCATGCTCAACAGCAGCGCCGCATCCTGGCGACGGGTCCCGAGCGTTGCCGCGCACACGGTGTCGAGCTCGTCGAGGACGAGTACCGGGGGCGCAGCGATGTCGCGGGCCTTCGCCTCGGCTGCCACGCATTCGAGGAGGAAAATATCGAGCCGGTTGAGCGAGGTCTGCTCGATGGGCCGCGCGCCTAGCTGCGCGGCCAGGCCGGCGCCGCCGGCGGATTCCGCGGCCCGGATCCGCAAGCCGATGAGCACGATCGCGAGCACCGGCGCGCCCAGCGCGATTGCCCATACCATCCACGATGGATCCAAGATTTCGAGAAGCGCCCGCACGGCGCGCTGGGTGATGACCAGTGCCCTGACCCCGAGGCCGAGTCCGCGCCCCCTGCGCGGATCGACCTCGGACCAGTCGTACAGGTACTCGTGCGCCAGCACGAACATCTTGACCGCGACGAGCGTGAGGACGGCCGTCGCCGCCGCGCATCGCAGGTAGAACACGCCCCATCGCATCGGCGCAGCAGGCGATTCCGGTATGGCGATCTGCTCTGCGTCCCGCATCCGAGCGTGAGGGCGGTCAGGTCTTCACGATGAAGATCATCAGCGCGGCGAGCGATCCGAGGCTCTGTATGGCATTGATGCGCGAGAGCCGTGCGAGACGCCGCGGCATATCGGCCGCCTGTTGCATCGGGTCGAGGAGCGACACCCTGCGCGTCGCCGGCACCACCACCACAAGCTGGAAGAGCGTCGACATCATCAGCATCACGCCGCCCGCCAGCCAGAGGAAATCGCTTCCGACGATGCCTGCAACGATGCCGGCAAGACCGCCAAGAACGCCGAACGCGCCCTGGTAGAGCACGGGGCGAGGTTGCGAGAAAAGGAGGTATCCGGTGGCAAGCGTCGCGCCGGCCTCGGCGATGGCGGGATGCTCCACCAGGCTCACATACACCGCCGCACCCGCAACGAGGGCGCAGCAGAAAATCGCGACGTTTTGCGATGCAAACTGGGCGAGTATGAGTGCGGCGTTCATCCGGTCCTCGATAGCGATCAAACGGCCACGGTGGGCAAGAAGAATAGCAGTGCCGGAACTGGCGTGAGAAAGCAGGCAGAATCCCGCATGACGCACGGGCGTTGCGGCGAGCATGCCGAGGCCGTGTCAATCTGAACGAGAGGGGGCAGCATGGCCGTACTGAGAATTGCGAGGATGGGCAATCCGGTGCTCACGCAGGTGGCGGCGCCGGTGGCGGACCCCGGCGCGCCGGAAATCCGGCGCCTCGCCGCGGACATGATCGATACGCTCGAGGACATCGGCGCGAGCGGGCTCGCCGCACCGCAGGTGTTCGAGAGCCGGCGCGTGGTGGTGTACCGCATGATTGCGGCGCGCATCCCCAAGGGCTCCGGCATCGAGCCGCGGCCCTGGACGGTGATGATCAACCCGGTAATCACGCCCAAGACCCCGGACAAGACTCCGGTGTGGGAGCGTTGCCTCTCGGTTCCGGGACTGCATGGCAAGGTGCCGCGCTATCCGTTCATCACGATCAGCTACCGGACGCTCGAGGGTGGCACGGTGACCCACGACGCGCAAAGCTCCTGGGCCGCGCTGCTGCAGCACGAATGCGACCACCTCGATGGCGTCATCTATCCGACGCGGATGACGGATCTCGGCCTGCTCGCCTACAACGAGGAACCCGGGCCGCTGGCGCGCGAGGTCGCGGCCGACCCGGACAGCATCGACCCGCTGTTCGTCGATCTGGTGGAACGTTGGCCGGGGCGTGCCCGTTGGTCTGTCTGACCTGGTATGTCCGGATCCGCAGCGCACAACCGGCATTGCGAAATGAAGCTGTACGATAGAGTCCGGCTGTTACACACTTGAATCTGGCGCACGATTACTGAGGGAGCAGTCGCCATGAGTAGTGTTCCGGAGCACTCCAAGAACGCGCAACGGCTCGGCCCGGCGATTGCCTACTCGGGCTACGGCCGGACCACGATTCCAAAGACGGACGACGAGCTGACGCTGGCTGGGCCGTCGACGCCGCTCGGCGAATACCTGCGGCGCTTCTGGCAACCGGTGTGCATGTCTTCGCAGTTGCGCGACGTTCCGCATGCCATCCGCATCCTCAACGAGGATCTGATCGCCTTCCGGGATCGTTCCGGTGCCGTTGCCGTCATGCATCGGCATTGCTGCCACCGCGGGGCCTCGCTTGAATACGGCATCGTGCAGGAGCATGGAATACGCTGTTGCTATCACGGCATGCATTTCGCGCCGGACGGCACGATTCTCGATGCCCCGGGAGAAAGGGATGGCGGCAAGCGCATCAGCACGAAGCTGAGCCAGGGATCCTAGCCGGCATTCGAACGCGATGGCCTGGTGTTCGCCTACATGGGGCCTCCGGAGCGTCGCCCGCCTTTCATCGAATACGACGCGTTCGATAAGTACGACGACACGAAGCTTGTAGCCTTCTCGAACGTCTTTCCCTGCAATTGGCTGCAGACGATGGACAACATCTCGGATCAGATGCACACCAGCATCCTGCACAATCCGAAGCGCATCTACGACCGGGAGATCCCGGACAACGTGGACTGGGAGCGCTACACGCTCGCAAGTTTCGCCGCGGTACCCGTGCTCGACTACGTTGCCGTCAGGGGCGGAACGGCGATGGCATGGATCGCCGGGCGGCGCATGAGCGATGAGCTGGTCTGGATACGCATGAACGAATTGATCGTGCCGAACGTCAGCCAGCATGCCTATCTCTTCGAGAAAGGCGCGAAGCGGAACCTTTTTCATCGCGTGCACATGTCGCGCTGGTATGTGCCCGTCGACGATACGCATTCCATCATCTACGGGTGGCGGATGTTCGGCAAGACGATCGACCCCGAAGGCAAGGGCGACGAGTCTAAGGTGGGCTGGGACAAGATGGATTTCCTGGACGGACAGGTCGGGGACCGTAAATACGAAGATGCGCAGCGCATGCCGGGAGATTGGGAGGCCATCGTCGGGCAACGCCCGATCGCGGTCCATGCGCTGGAGAACCCCCTGGAGAGCGATATCGGCGTATTCATGCTTAGAAAGCTTGTCAGGGAGGCGATCCGGAACAGGAATCCCGCGGCGGATCCCGAAGCCATGCACGAGCGGGCTCGCAATAACAAGATATCGAACAGCTATACGCAGAATACCGTTCTCGAAATCAGGCGTCGTCCGAATGAGGACGAGGATCGAGACCTCATCAAGTGGGTGGGGCGGGCGATCGTGGATGTGATGGCCGAAGCGGACTCGGTGGACCATCTGAAGCGGCGCGACTTCGTTATCGCGAGAATTTCCGAGTTGGAGAAAACGGCCGCCACGAAGTGACGGCGTCGTCCCGTTTTACCGTCCGCATTGGCTCGGCCCGCGGCCACGGCGACAGGCTGACCGAGTATGAGCTCGTCGCCCCTGACGGATCGCTGCTTCCGGAATTCACTGCCGGGGGCCATATCGACGTGTTCCTGCCGAGCGGCCTCGTGCGGCAGTATTCCCTGTCGAACCCGGAGAGCGAACGGCACAGATATCGAATCGTCGTTCAGCTCGAGGAAGACGGGCGAGGCGGTTCCCGGGAAATGACGGAGTGCCTCAGGCAGGGCGAGTCCCTGGAGATTTCACAACCGCGGAACAATTTTCCGCTGGATGAATCGGCGGAGAGGCACCTTCTGATTGCAGGCGGAATCGGTATCACACCGATCATGTCGATGCTGTACGCACTCGAGGCAAGACATGCCGAGTTTGAGCTCCACTACTGTACGCGCTCACTCGAGCGCACCGCTTTCCGGCAGGAACTGAAACCATACGTTGAAGGTGGCGTGGCAGGCATCTATCACGATGGCGGCGTACCGGAGCGGGGGATTCCACTGGACGCCGTCCTTGGCGCGTGTACGTCCGATACGCATGTCTACTTCTGCGGGCCACAAGGGATGATGCAGACGATCCACTGGCTGGTATCGGACTGGTCGCCCGGGCGGGTTCATCATGAATCCTTCGCGCCGCCCACCGCCTCCGGGCCTGATCCCGGGTTCGATGAATTCTCGATTCAGATTGCAAGCACCGGCAAGGTCTTTCGCGTCCCGGCGGACAAGTCCGTGGTGAAGGTGCTGGAAGAAAACGGCATCAGCGTTCCCACTTCATGCGAAGCGGGCGTTTGCGGTACATGCCGGGTAGGCGTAGTGTCGGGAATCCCTGACCACCGGGACTTCATTCTTGATGATGACGAGAGAGAGAACCAGATGTGCGCATGCTGCTCGCGGGCGAAGTCTCCTCTCCTGGTGCTGGCGCTCTAGCGCGATTGACCTTGGATTTCCTCGTACCTGAGCTGCTCGCCGCCGCGGGTGTTGCCGCAGTGGCGGGAGTAGTGCGGGGTATCACGGGTTTCGGCGGCGCCATGGTGATGGCGCCGCCGCTTGCGCTGCTGCTTGGCCCGGCGATCGCGGTGCCGGTGGTGATGCTGCTCGAGTCCATTCTTGGCGCGCCGATGCTGTGGCAAACGCGCCGCGACGTGCATTGGCGCGTCGTGCTACCCATCCTCGGCGCGGCCTGCGCCACGCTTCCCCTGGGTGGCTACGTCCTGTTCAGCGCGGAGCCGCTTGTGTTACGCCGCGCCATCGCGGCGCTGGTGATTGTGTTCTCGCTGCTGATGCTGGGCGGCTGGCGCTACACAGGTGCGCAGCGCATCGCGACCGGCATCGGATTGGGCGCGGTGTCGGGCGCGATGGCCGGCGCGACCAGCATCGGTGGCCCTCCTGTGATTCTCTATATGCTCGCAGGACCGGACCGGATCGAAGTCACCAGGGCGACCATGAATTTTTTCCTCAGCGGGTTGATGCTGATGGGGCTCCTGATGTTGTGGGCCGGCGGCGTCGTCGGCATTGCAGCGTTGTGGATCGGCGCTGCGCTCACACCGGGCTATTGCCTCGGCATGTTCGCCGGAACGCGGCTATTCGCGCGCTTTAACGACCTGCGATTTCGGCAGTTCACCTTGCTGCTGCTGATTACCCTGTCTTGCGGCGTCCTGCTTGCGTAAAAGCAAGGTCGATCCCCCGGACTCGCGTGACCGGGGGGATCTGCGTTAGCCCGTCTTGCGCGCACCGCCGGCAAGAATGTCCGCTAGCGCCTGCAGGTGAGGCACGGTGTAGGTCGGCTCGACGCCGATCTCGAGCTTCGGCTGCCGGGCGCGGTTTATCCACGCGGTCTTCAGGCCCTGCCGGTTGGCGCCCACGATTTCCCAGAAATGCCCGGTCACCCAGAGGATTTCCTCTTTCTTGCACTTGGCTCTCTGTATGCCGAGCTGGAAAACCTTGGGCGAGGGCTTGAACGCCAGTGCTTCTTCGCCGCTCGAAATGATTTCGTCGATATACGGCAGGGTCCCGGCATACCTCGAGTGGTCCTCGATCATCTTCTTGGTCGGGTTGGCGACAATGCGAATCGTCAGCCCCAGCGCCTTCAGCGCCTTCAGGGCGTTCACCACTTCGGGGTAGGCGCGAAGCTTGTGATAGTTGTTGCAGATGTCTTCCATCGCCGCCTTGGACAGCTGGATGTTGTGCTTGTCCAGCGCCCACTTCAGGCAGGCGTTGTTCAGGCCCGGGTGGATGACGTAATTGTCGGAAAGCGTGGTGTAGAACATCGCCCACTTCTGATGCTTGCGCCAGTCCTGCGCGATGAGCTGCGCGAGGTGGCTCTCGTAGACATAAGGCTCGATCACATCGGCGATCGAATAGTTGTCGACCAGCGTGCCCCAGGTGTCGAAATGCAGTTCCTTGTACATCTTTGCCCCCTTTGGTCGGTATTCGATTCGGATTATCGTTCAACCGGGCCACCAGGCAACTAAAACTGCGGCGGCCGCAATACAGGGCTTGCTCAGGGCGAAGAGCCGCTGACCTCGACAGGCAGGCTCGGATCGGCGCTCCACTCTGCCCAGCAACCGTCATACAGGCGTATACGCTCGTATCCGAGCACCTTCAGCGCCAGCAGTCCGCAAGCCGCGGCGAACCCACGACCGCAAGAGGCAATCGCCTCGCGCTCCGGTGTCACGCCGGCGCTTCGATAGAGCTCGGCCAGGGTGTCGCGCGAGGCGAAACGAAACGAGCCGCCGCTGGCGAGCATGCGATCCCGGTCCGCTACCGTCGCGTTGGCCAGCGCCGGATCGATGTTCGCCATGTAGGGAACGTTTACCGCGCCGGGAATGTGCCCGGGGCGTTGACCCCACAGATGGCGGTCGCCGCCGCCTCGATAAAGCTCCGGATTCAGGCAGTCGACGATCGTCGTATCCGGTTTCTTCAGCGCCGAGAGCACGTCTTCCTTGGAGGCCTTCCACTCGGGGCGAACGCGCGGGGTGAACGTCTCCGCCTTCGGCATCGTGATGTCGGTGGTCAACGCTCTTCCCTCCGCCTGCCAGGTGGGCAATCCGCCGTCGAGCACGTGGACTCGGTCATGGCCGTAGTACGACAGCGCCCACCACAGGCGTGCCGCGCCGAGGGGAAAGCCGGTGTTGTCGTAAGCGACGACAGTCGTGCGATCGCCGATGCCCAGGCGGCCCATGACGCGTGCAAACTGCCCGGGGCCGACCAGCATGTCGGGAACGGCGTGGTCGGGATCTGACAGCTCGGCGGCCATTCCGGCAAACACGGCGCCGGGAATGTGGCCAGCCTGGTAGCCTTCGTAATCGTCAAAGCTGATGCCGCGCCCGTTTTCGAACCGGGACCGCCAGCGGACGTCGACGACCCGCACGTCCGCATCGCCCAGGTGCGCGGCGAGCCACTCGGTGGACACCAGCGGGGAGTGGGTCGGATCAGCCCTCATTGGTCATCCGCCGGGAGTACAATCGTGCGCAGGGAGGTTCTCCATGATTCCTCAACTCAAGCCGCGTCCGGCGACCAAGGTTCCGGAGCTTCACCCGCAATGGGCGAACGTCGACCTCGCGGAAATCCTGTCGTTGCCGACGGCTTATCTGGTGATCGGCAATAACAACAGCACGCTCACCGAGTCCGGATCCCTGGCGAGCGAGCGACTGTGGGAGCGCGGCCGCTGGCCCGGTGGCAGCATCGGCAACACCGTCAGGATGGTGCATGCCTGCCGCGCCGCCGGAATCCGGCTGTTCGTCGGCGCGCGGCCTGCGGGATTCCGCAAGCACCCTCCGCAGACGCCGATGGACAAGTCCCAGTACGACTACTGGGCGAGGGGCAAGGAACACTGGACCGACGAACAGGAACGCTGGAACTGGGAGACCGTTGCCGAGCTCAGGGAGCTGATGCAACCCGAGGACCAGGTGATCCATTACAGCACGCTTGGCAACATTTTTCTCGGCACCATGCTGCCGAACTACCTGAACATGCTCGGAATCCGCACGGTACTGGTGTCCGGCTATCACCTTGAGTGGTGCGTCGAACAGGCGACGCGAGCCTGCCGGGACCTGGGCTTCATGCCGATTGTCGTCGGCGACGCCGGCGGCTGTGGGCGCGAACAGGACGAGGGGCCGACGCTGGAGCGCCTCAACAACTTCTTCGCTCCGGTCATCTCGACCGATGCGGCGATCGCGTGGATCGAGGAAGGCGCCCGGAGGCGCGAAGCGCGGAAATAACGCGCAATACGCTCCAGGCGATGCGGCCTGACGCCGTTCCAGGGAAGGGTGTCAGGCACGTGGAACTCTACGACACCACGACTTCGTCGGAGTCGTGCGCCGTCGAATACCACTCGATCGCACCCGTCGCCGCGTCATACCGGCGCCGGCGCTGGGTGCCCATGTCGCAGCCGTAGATGTGGATGCTGACCGAGGGAATGTCGCCAGGGTTCTCCACCCGGTGCACATCTCGCTGTGGGGTGGTGATGTGCGAAGTCTCCCCGGCTTTCGTGAAGTAGACGCCGATCTCCTCCAGTTGGGCGCGGTCCGGGTTCGAGCCGTCGTCCAGGCGCTTGAACCGGGTCTCCTTTTCCAGTCCGTCGACGAAACCCAGTACGCCCCAGGAGAGGTGGTCGTGGATCGGCGTGCCCTTGCCGGCTCCCCAGCAGAAGGCGATGACAGAAAGCGCGGTTCCGCGCCGGTACAGACAATACTGGCCATAGCCGGCTGCCACGCCCGTCTTGCCCTCGGGAGGGCGGCGGTATTTTTCCTTTACCCATCCCTTGTCGGGGTTCGCAATGAGCTGCTTGGTCAGTTGTTCGACTTCGGCCACGATTTTCCACTGGTCCGGCTCGTGCGCGACGACGCCCTCCAGGCTGTTGAGGAACCGGTCGAGGGCAGGATTTGGATGCAGCATGGCTGGTTTTCCTTATGAAATGAGTGTCAAAGGCCCGTCGCGGCCGGGCGGCCATGTCGAGTCCCACGGTTTAATTTTGCCGAGGTTCTGGTTCCGCTCCTGGAGCGCCGCTCCGACGCTTCGAAGGCAAGCGAGGCGAGCCCTGCCGAATCGCGAATGAGGATACGGCGCCTCACGCTGGCAAGATGCCCGCTGCGCTCAAGCCGGCTCAGTGTCATGGTCAGGAACGGGCGGCCGACGCCGACCATCGCAGCCAGCGTCGCATGGGTGAGGTTCAGGTCGATCAGCAACCCGTCGTCCGTCTTGATGGAGAAATGCTCCGAGAGCGCGAGCAGCATTCCGCAGACCCGTTCGAAGGCAGGCAAGGTACCGAGAACGAGCGTGAGGTGGTTGTACCACTGCAGGCGCACCGAAAGGGCTCGCACTGCCGCTTCCGCAAGCTCCGGATAGGACCTTACCAACGCGTAGAACTCTTCGACCCTCAGCGTATGCAGCACTGAGTCTTCCAGGCAACGCACGGTCATCTGGTGCGCGTCTTCGTCGGTGCCGAGATTGAGCGCGCCGACAAGATCACCCGAGGACCAGAGTCCGGTAATCACCGTGCGTCCGCCAGGGCTCTGATATTCGGAAACCGCCTTGCCTTCGCCGAGGAAAGCAACCAATGACGCCGCTTCCCCCTGGCGCCAGATCACGTTTCCCTTGCGGCAGCGCCGCAGGCCGCACTTCGCCAGCACCATGTCGCGGTGTTCGCGCGGTATGGCGGCGAGTACGTCGAGATGTCCGCTGCGGCTCAGATTCGCCACGCCCTCTCTCCTTCGCTCGAAATATAGCAGGCTAGCTGCGTCGCCGCGCCCTCGGGAATGTTCTATTTCGAACAATCCGGACGCTCGCTGCAATCGTTGCCCCACCGCGAGAAACACTCGATAATCAACCACATCCAAGGCGGAGGCGGGACCCATGAGCATGAACGAAAAAGAGCGGATCTTTGCGGCGTTGCGCGGCCAACCTGTGGATGGACGCGTGGTGTGGGTGCCGACCGTCGGCGTGACGGTCGAGGCGATGAAGAAGGTCGATGCGACCTGGCCGAATTCCCACTGGGACCCGAGAAAGATGGCGCAGGCCGCCGCTTCGACCTACGAACTCACCGGCGTTGCCTGCTGCACCGTGCCGTTCTGCCTCACGCTCGAGGGCGAGGCGCTCGGCTGCCCGCTCGACAAGGGCAGCGAAATGACGCAGCCGCAGATCATGGAGCATCTGGAAACCCCATTCGACGAGTTCGAGTTGCCGCATGACTTCCTCAAGCGCGGACGGATTCCGGCGGTGCTCGAGGCGATTTCGTTACTCGCCAAGAGTCAGCGCGATATCCAGCCCGTCAACATGAAGATCACGGGACCGTTCACGATCGCCTGTGCGGTGTTTGGCGCCGAGCGCGTCCTTCTCGCCACGCTGGAGGAGCCCGATGCGGTCAAGCGGGTCCTGTCGATCATGTCAAAGGCGGCCAGTGCACTGTCGCGCGCCTGTATCGACGCGGGCGTGGACACCATCACCATCTCGGACCCGGTGGCCAGCGGCGACCTCCTGAGCGCCGGCCAGTACGGCGAATTTGCCCTGCCCTACGAGGCCGAGGTGTTCGCGAGCATCAAGGATGTCCCCACAGCCCTGCACATCTGCGGATACACGAAGGACCTGATGCCGCTTATCAGGAAGACCGGCACCCTCGCGTTCTCGTTCGAGGAAAAAGTCGAGGTGAAGGACGCAAAAGAGGTGTTGGGCGACGTGCTCGCGATCGGCAACGTGGCGCCGGTGCGCGCGCTGCTGAATGGCGGGCCCGACGATGTCCTGCGTGAGTCGAACAAGTGCTTCGAGGACGGCGTCGACCTGCTGTCCTCCGGTTGCGCGGTGCCGCCGCTGACCACACTGGCCAATCTGCGTGCGATGTCCGCCGCAGCAAAAATGGGCTGATCGAACGATGAGCGACACGACGACGAACGAGCGCGAGGTGGTGCTCGCAGGGCTGGCGGATTCGGTGTGGAAGCTGGACGCCGCCATGGCGACGGAATTCGCGAATCGCGCGGTTGCCATGGGCATGGACGCATACGAGGCAATCAACGACGGTCTGGCGAAGGGGATGATGGTGGTGAGCGGCATGTTCGACCGCCGCGAGTACTTCGTTCCCGAGCTGCTGCGCGCCGCCAAGGCCATGAACACCGGCATCGACATCCTCAAGCCGCACCTCAAAGTGGATGCCAGCACGCACAAGGGCACGGTAGTGATTGCGACGGTGAAGGGGGACATACACCAGATCGGCAAGAATCTCGTCGCGCTTATGCTTCGCACCGCCGGCTTCACGGTGCACGACCTGGGCGTCAACTGCCCGGCGGAGAAGTACCTCGGCAAGGCGAAGGAAGAGAACGCCGACATCATCGGCATGTCGGCGCTGATGACCACCACCATGCTCTACATGGAGACGGTCACGCAGGCGCTGCAGAAGGAAGGCCTGCGCGAGCGGATCAACGTGATGGTCGGCGGCGCGCCGGTGAGCGAAACGTTCGCGAAGAAAGTCGGCGCCGACCGCTATGCGGGCCACGCCGCGATGGCTGTCGAGGTGGCAAAGGAGCTGGTCGCGCTGAAGGCTTCGTGATGACGGTCGCCTGACGTGGGCCTCACTATCCTGCCCGAGGGGTTGAGCTTCGCTGTTGAGCCCGGCGTTTCCGTGCTCGAAGCCTGTCGCGAGCACGACATCGATCTGGCCGGCATCTGCGGAGGCCGCGGCCGCTGCCGCGAGTGCCGCGTCACCGTGGTCGGCAGGGAGGTCGCCCCGAGCGACCTGGACAAGTCCCTGCTGGAGCCCGCCGACCTGGCGCGTGGCTGGCGCCTGTCCTGCCAGCTCATGGTCGAGGGCGATCTGACGGTCGAGCTGCCGCCGGTATCTCTCAAGTTGCTCGACCCGAATGTCGTCCTGCCGCAGCTGGAATCGGTCGAGCCGGTCATCCAGGATGTCGATATCGACCTCTCCGGCGTCTCGGACGAAAGCGATCGCCCGGCCGCCGACCAGCTTGCGGATGCGTTGCGCGACAAGGGTATCGAGATGCGCCGCTCCTCCATCACCGCGCTGCGCGAACTCGGCCTTGCGCTTGCCAGGAGAGAACCGGGGGTTCGCTGCCTTCTGCACGAAGGCATGCTGCTCGACGTGCGGGCACGTTCTTCCTCCCCTGTCTACGGCCTCGCGATCGACATCGGCACCAGCACCGTGTCGATGGCCCTGCTGGACCTCACGACGCTTGCCATGCTGTCGGTCGATACGGAGCGCAATCCGCAGGGCGCCTACGGGGGCGATTTCATGTCGCGCATCGCCTTCGCCATGGAAAAGGAGGAGAACCTCCTCGAGTTGCACGCCAAGACCATCCGCAGCCTCAACAGGATGATCGAGCGTTTGATCATGAGCTACGGGATCGATCGCAAGGACGTCGTGCTGATGACGGTGGCGGGCAATGCGGTCATGCACCACCTGTTCTTCGGCTTCGACGTCAAGGCGCTCGGCGGGTTTCCATTCCGCCCGACTTTGAATGACCTTCTGGTGGTACCGGCGGCCGAACTCGCGCTGAAGCTCGCGCCGGCGACGCCGGTCGTCGGTTTGCCGCTGATCTCCGGGTACATCGGCGCGGACACCGTTGCCGTCGTCGTCGCGCTGGACCTGCTTGGACGCTCGAACACGGTGGTCGCCGTGGACGTGGGCACCAACGCCGAAGTGGCACTGGTGCATCGCGGGAAGCTGTACGTGTGTTCCGCTCCGGCAGGGCCGGCGTTCGAAGGCGCGCAAATGGCCTGCGGCACGCAGGCGCGGCCGGGCGCCATCACCAAGGTCGCCATCGACGAGGGCCAGCGGCAGTTCCGCATCGACACCGTGGAAGAGAAACCGCCGTTCGGCATTGCAGGAACCGGCATCGTCGATACCGTCGCCGAGCTGGTCCGGGTCGGCGTTCTGGACGAATCGGGACGGATGGCGGATACGGAGCAATGGCCGGAGTGGCTGCGCGAGCGCGCGCATCTCGCGGACAAGATGCGGGCGTTCGTCGTCGCCAGGGATCCCGAGGACCGGCCGCTCTATCTCCACCAGGGCGACGTCCGCGAATTGCAGCTCGCAAAGGCCGCCACCGCCACTGCCATTCACTACGTGATGGACGCAGCAAAAATTACCGCCGCCGATCTCGATCACGTCTACGTCGCCGGCGCGTTCGGCAGCTACCTGGATCCGGTCAGCATGCTGCGCATCGCGCTGCTGCCCGATGTGCCGCTGGAGCGTGTGCAGTTCATCGGCAACGCGGCACTCGCCGGTGCAGTGCTGACGACGCTGTCCCACCGCCACCTGGAAACCGCCGTCCGCGTTGCCCGCGAGGCAGTGCGTGTCGACATGGCGATGGATGAGTCCTTCCAGGATGTGTTCGTCGATAAACTGCGACTGGCTCACTGACCAGGATGACGGCGACCGCGCATCGGCTCGAACGCCTCGAGGACCTGTCGGCCTCGGTACGCCCGGAGCACATCCTTCGCGCGCATTACCCCGACCTCGGGCCGGTGGTGGAGGAGGTGCGCGCCACGGCCGCTGCGATGGCGGTCCACGCACTCGAACTCGCCTCCCCGGTGGCCTGGCGGCGTGACGTGGCCATTCGTGAAGTCGACGGCACGCGCGTGGAGCTGGATGGCGGTGCGATTTTCACCAGTTCGGCGCTTGCCGCGATGCTGCGCGGAGGCTCGTCCGTGCAGATGTTTCTCGTCACTCTCGGGCCGCGGCTGGATGAGCGCGTGACGGAGCTCTTCAATGCGATGGATGGACTCGAAGGGCTGTTCCTGGATACCGCGGGATGGGTGGTCGTGCAATCGGCGCTCAGTTCGGTGCGCCGCCGTCTCGGCGAGCGTGCCCGCGCGGATGGTTATCGAGTGACGCGCCGCGTCGGCCCCGGCTATCTCGATTGGGCGCTCGAGGAGGCGCCCGCCCTCGTCAGCGCGCTTGCCGCGGGCACTGACCTGCCAGGAATCGAAGTCCTCGACAGCGGCGCGATCCTGCCCGAGAAAACCATTACCGGCCTTTACGGACTCATTCCACAGGCCACCTCGAACTAGGAGCAAATCCCATGCAGAAGAAAGAGACCTTCCTCGAACGCCTTGCCCGTGCCGACCAGCGCCCGATCCTGTCCGACAGCGCGACCGGGACCTGGTTCCAGGACAACGTCAAGGACGAGGCCGGCACCTGCTGCGACGGCTACAACCTTTCCAAGCCCGACGAGGTGCGCCGGATGTACCGCGACAAGCTCGAAGCAGGCGCCGAGCTGATGTTGACGAACACCTTCAACAGCTGCGTGCTGCGCCTGCCGGAATTCGGCCTGGAAGTCGCCGACGCCGACCGGCTCAATTCCGAGGGCGTGCGGCTGCTGCGACAGGCAATGGCCGACACCGGACGGCACTGCTACGTCGGTGGAGACGTCGGGCCGACCGGCCTCATCATCGGCGACACCGGCACCTACCCGGATGTGCGCGCGAACTTCGTGCAGCAGATCCGCTCGCTCGTCCTCGCGGGTGTGGACGTGATCTGCATCGAGACCTTGCTGCAGGGTCTCGAGGGGCAGGCGGCCGCCGAGGCGGCGCACGAAGTGTTCGCCAGGGAAGGGGTCAAGGTCCCGCTCTACATGACCTGTGTGTTCACCGACCTCGTACCCGGACAGAACGAGCACCGCACGTTCTTTGGCGATACCGTGGAGGAGATGCTCGAGGGCAAGCAGGACGAGCTTGCCGAGATGCGCTTCGAGGGCATGCTCGCGCTCGGTTGCGACATCGTCGGCGCGAATTGCTCCGTGGGCCTGGACGACGTAATCCCGATCACGACGCGCTTCCGTCAGCATATCGATGCCAAGGGGCTTGCGGGCAAGGTGTTCGTGGCGGCGAAACCGAACTCGGTGGTGATGTCGAACCAGTCCTACGAGGGACCGGAGGTGGCGGCTGCGCGCCTGCCGGAACTCGTGCAGTCCGGGGCGCACATCATCGGCTACTGCTGCGGTTCACACCCCGAGCACATCCGCGTGACCGCCGCCGGGCTGGACAGGCTTACGGCCTCGCGGTAACTGCGGCCCGCGGATACACGATTGCGTCGGATGTCATGCCCGGTCCTGCCGCTCTGAAGAAGGATATTGCGCGCGTCGCGACCCTGCTGCTTTGCGGCAGCACGCTCACTGCCAGAGACACGGAAATTGCGCGGCTGGCGGAGCCCGTTGCGGAAGGTCATCCGGTCGCCGTTCTGCGCATTGGCGGCGGCATGTTCGGCGGCACGAACCCGCAGTTTGGCGGGCACGTCGTGGTGAAGCGGGCGCCGATCGGCTGTCTTTGTTGCACCGCGGGTGTGGTGTTTCGCGCCTCACTGTTGGGACTCCTGCATGCCTGCCGCCCGGCGCGGCTGATCGTTGATCTGGGCAGCGGCGATCACGTCGCGACGCTGGAAGCGCAACTGCAGGGTGAATCGCTTTCGCGCGTCGTGCACATGGTCGGCAGGATCGATCTCGACGCTGCCGGCGCGGAGCAGGTGGTGTGGCCATGAGCTGCCACGACTTTCCGGAACGCCGGCACGGCGGTGCTCCGCACAGGCCGGTGCGCTCACTTTGACGCGAGGAGCGCCGTCAACCGGCCTTTGATGATTTTGCGGGTCGGCGTAAGCGGCATCTCAGCGACCACCTCGAGCCGTTCCGGCAGTTTGTTCTTCGCGATGCCGCGACCGGTGAGCCACGCACACAGCGCCTCCAGCGTCGGCGGTGTCGCACCTTTCGGGACGATGAAGCAGCAGGCCTTTTCGCCGAGCACCGCGTCGGGCATCGGCACGATCGCCGACTGCATTACCTCCGGGTGGGCATCCAGCAGGTCTTCGATGTCGCGCGGGTTGTATTTCACGCCGCCGCGGTTGATCACTTCCTTGATGCGGCCGGTGATGCGCAAGTTGCCGGCAGCGTCTTGCGTCGCCAGGTCGCCGCTGCGGAACCAGCCGTCAGCCGTGAAGGCCTGCGCGTTCGCTTCGGCGTTGTCGTAGTAGCCGGGGAACAGCAGGCTGCCGCGCACCTGCAGTTCGCCTTCCTCGCCGGCTGGAATCGCTGCGCCATCGGGCGAAGCGATGCGTGCCTCAGTGCCGGGACTGGGCCGACCCGCCGACACCGCCGCGATTTCCAGCGCGTCACCGGGTCGCGTGTACAGACCTGCCTGCGTCTCGGTCATGCCCCAGAGCTGCGAGAAGCGGCCCTTGGGCAGCTTCGCCGCTACCGCGCGCGCCAGTTCCGGCGGGCACGCGCTCCCGGAGCAGATCACCAGGCGCACGCTGGAGAGGTCGGTCGAATCCATCAGCCCCATCTTGAGCATTGCGGCAAAGTGCGCAGGGCCGGCGAACAGGACCGTCGGTCGCCCCGTGGCGATAGCCTTGGCGAAGTCGGGGGGCGAGAACACCGGCAGCAACAGGTTCGCTGCGCCGATGTGCGTCGCGAGGTGGAAACTGTAAAGGCCGAAGAGGTGCGAGAACGGTGCGGCGGATAGCAGCACGTCGTCCGGCCTGAGCGCGTGCTCGGGCGCGCTCAGGCGAGCATTGCCGAGCGTGGCCTGCCCGGTGAGCGGTACTGCCTTCGGGCTGGCGCTGGTGCCCGAGGTGAAGAGCAGCAGGAACGGGTCGCCCGGCACCGGCGCGAGGTCATCCGGCAGCTTCTCGCCGCCGGCAGCCACATCGCCATAACGCAGCGCACCCGGCACCGGATCGCCGAGCGCGATTACGTGCTCGAGGGCTGGAAGCTGCGGTTTCAGCGCGAGGGCCGCGGCGGCCGGTTCAGCGTCCTTGGTGCGGGCAAGGCAGATCAGTGCCCGTGAGCGCGCGTGGCCGAGCAGCGTGGCGATCTCCGCCGCGCGGTACGGCATGTGCACCGTGGACATCACGCCGCCGATGCGCGCGATCGCCAGGTACGACACGAGGAACTCGGCGATGTTCGGCAACTGCACCGAGACCACGTCGCCGCGGCCGAGCCCCAGTGCATGCAATCCCTCGGCAAGGCGCTCCGCGCGGGCGTGCAGCTCCGGGTAGTTCGATTCGCCTCCCGGGCTCCGCAACGCGAGGCCGGCAGGCCGCTCTTTCGCGCACCGTGCGAGCCAGGACGGCAGCGTGTCGTTCGCCCACGAGCCCTCGGCGATGAAGCGTCGGACCTGCGCCGGATCGAACGTCAGCGCCTTGCGCAGCGCGAGCGCATCCGCGCGAAAACCACTGCGGTCCTCCAGCGCGACGTGACGCGCCGGGTTGAAGCGCTTGCCGCGGCCAAGTTCGTACAACTCGAAATAGTTGCGGCGACGGAACCGCCGTGCCTCCGTGAGCCCGCGGATCACCATCACCTGGTCGCGCGTGAGGCCGATTACCGCGGCGATCTGGGCATCGCTCATGCCGAGCTCGGCGCGATTTTCCGCCACCACGTCGAAGCGGCGCTCGCGGATCGGGTCGCCACGGCGGACCTGGACGTTGTTGCTCATCTGCCAGATGGTGTCGGCCCAGGTCTCGATCATCGCGTCGGTGACGCCGATCTGCTCGAAGGAGAGTCCGCGCGGCATGGCTTCAGCCCTTCGCTTTCGCGTCCGCTACGTTGGCTCGCCGAATCGGATCGGCGAGCGGCGCCCGCGTGGCGATCGGGCATACGCGCATGCACTCGAAGCACTGCGCAAGCAGGCCTCCGGAGCCCACCGACATCTTGTACCAGAGCAGCGCGTTGTCGGAGTCGAAGAGCTTCTGCTCGCGCGCCTCGGCGTCACGCGCCGCGATCGCTTCGGCAAGCACCTGCGGCACGGCCTCGTACTGCTGGCTCATCTCGGCGCACTTCGACATCTCGTAGGTCATCGATACCTGGCGGCCCTTGTAGTCGATTTCGCCGGAAAGGCACTGCACCGGGCAGAACTTCATGCACGGCGTCTGGCCGGTCTTGCGGTGCATGTCGACGCAGGAGGGGGCGGGGCAGGGGTTCTCGGCGAGCGGCTCGTCCGGCGGCAACCACAGTTCGGTGAACACGGATGCGTAGTACATGTAGCCGTACTCCGGATGCAGCAGGATGTCGCCGGCCAGCGACCGCGCGCCGATCCCCGCGAGTTCCGCGTGCAGCTTCAGGCTCTGCAGCGGAATGCGCCCGCCGCCGTCCGGATCCATGTCCGGCGGGCAGTAGATCGACCGCGCGCGAAACGCGCTCTCAATGTAGAACGAGCATCCGTAGGCCACCGAGTAGCCGCGGCCCTCGGTGCTGCCGAAGTAGGCGAAGGCCTTGGAGGGCACAGTCCATGCGCCCTGCGTCTGTCCGCCGACGCCGATCGAAATCACCGAGCGCACGTTCGGCAGGATGTCGGCAGGGCGATGCCCCGGCGGCGCCACCAGGTTGATTGACTCCAGGTCGGCGACACCCGCGGCCAGCGCGCCCTTGCGCCGGCAGTAGTCGAGGATCTTCGCCTTCGCTGCCGTGGCGGCCGCCAGGGCGGCGGAGTCGGTCGGAGCGTTCATGGTCTGGTACTCCTCTTCAATCCACGGTTGTCGTGCCAAGGTACGCGGCGACCACCCGCGGGTCGGCCAGCACCGCGTCCGGCGTACCTTCGGCAAGCGGAACGCCATGGTCCAGCACGAACAGCCGGTCCGCAAGGTCGGCGACCATCTGCATATCGTGCTCGACCCACACCATGGCGATGCCCAGTTCGTGCTTGATGCGCAGGATATAGCGCGCCAGGTCTTCGCGCTCCTCCCGGTTGAGGCCGGCCGAGGGTTCGTCGAGCAGCATCACGCGAGGCTGCATCGCCAGCGCGCGCGCGAAGCCGACGATTTTCTGCAGGCCGAACGGCAGGCCATCGACGTGCTCGTGCCGGTAGCGCTCCAGTTCGACGAATTCCAGCGTCTCTTCCACTGCGCGGCGGGCCTTGGCTTCCGCATCGCGCACGCGCGGCAGGTAGAGTCCTTCGGCCAGGATCGAGGTGCGGATGCCCGCGTGCCGCGCCACCAGCAGGTTCTCCACCACCGTCATGTGCGGGAACAGCTCGCCGTGCTGGAAAGTCCGCGCGAGGCCGAGTTGCGCGATGCGGTGCGGGGGCGCGTGGGTCACGTCCGTCCCCGCGAAGCGGATACGACCCGCCGTGGGCTTGTACACCCCGCTCGCGCAGTTCAGCACCGAGGTCTTGCCGGCGCCGTTC